>Ga0116111_1001381_pt1 | contig 17059 bp, 14 predicted proteins | sample June2015DPH_8_10_FD_89720 | JGI IMG/M metagenome (GOLD analysis project Ga0116111, IMG submission 89720) | Peatland microbial communities from SPRUCE experiment site at the Marcell Experimental Forest, Minnesota, USA - June2015DPH_8_100 | ecosystem: Environmental > Terrestrial > Soil > Wetlands... | reverse complement strand
GGAAGGTGTCGGCCCGCGAAGCGCTTCTCCTTCGCCCCACGCCCAGGACCACGCGAGCATCACTTTTCCGATTGCACCGAACTCCGCTTGGCTCCCAATGCCGCTATCGACGGATTGGGGCTCGCCAGTCCACGCGTCACCGGGTTGTTGTGCATATAGTCCAGTTTCTGCTGGAACTTGTTTTCGGAGAAGACATTGAAGGGGTAGAATCGCCGCTGCCAGAGACGGTAGTGTGATTCATCGTGAACCGCGGAGGGCAACCGCAGCCTGCCGAGCGTCTTCCGGCACCAAGGATATTGAAGGTTTTCCCGCAGCGATCTAATGATGCGCTTGGCCGATTCCTCCTGGAGCCCCTTCATAATGAGGGGAGTGGTTTCGGGGGGCTCGGGCTTGATCAGCACATGAAAATGTTCGGGCATCAGAACCCCGCCGATGAGCAGGAAATGCCATTCCTGCCGCACCTCGTCAAGCCTCTGGACAAGGCGAAAGCGATCCGAGAGGAAAAGTGGCGTGCGGCGATAGGTGCTGGTGGTGATGAATTGGAGTTCACCGGGACTGTAAACGCGGTGGTAAAAGGGCATGGCGCAGGAGAGCATACTCTCGACGGCGCGTGGTCGGAAGAAAACGTCCCTGCGGGAGAGCGCAGACACCAAAAGTCGGGTGCGCCAGCCAGCGTGATGGCGACTTATCGGGCCAAATCTTTAGTATCGGCAGAACCTCTTGACCGACAGTACCTTGCACCGAGAAGAGCGGAGGGGTTCTTCTGCGACCACAGGAGAATACTTTCCGAGTGCACGGCCATACACTCAGAACCGGCCCCACGCGTAACGACAGTATGCGCTACTTGCTCGGCAGAATTCCCGGATAACATCAGCCAGAAAATACCACGACCGTGAACGGGTGATAGGGCGCCTAGGGGACTGAGGCGAAGAACGCGGTTGACTTTACTACGGTGACCGTCTACGATTGCCGTTATATGGACCAAAAGATGAATTCCGTAGCTCGAGAGATCCTTCTTAGCTTCTGGAAAGTTCATATTCTCCACCACGCCGCCGAGGGCCCCTTATACGGGCAGTGGATGATGAGCGAACTGCGTCGTCATGGCTACGAGATCAGCCCGGGGACGCTTTATCCCCTCTTGCAGAGAATGGAACGGCATGGGTGGCTCAAGCGCGTGCGCGGCAAGGGCACAGGTCCGCGGGCGCGCAAGAACTACCTCCTGGCCGAAGAAGGGAGGAGGGTTTTGGGGCTGGTCAGAAAGCAGGTCGATGAAATGCACCGCGAAGTTGTTCGGGAGGCCAAAGCTTTGCCCCGTTAAGGAACCGAACTCGATTCGAATTCGATCATCTTGTCCGGGGCCGTGCGAAAAGTGATCAATGGTTGGAGGAAACAGCACCAGCGAATCGTCGATGAGCCGGGCATCTCACAAGTGAGCACCGATGATATTTGACGCGCTCATCACTATTGCCCCCATCCCCGCAGGTGGCATTGCTTCCGTAGCGGGCTTCGGGATTGGGAGCATTCTCACTCCTCATCCAGGCGAAGGTTGAATGCGCATGAAATCACTTGGCCGATTCTTTTTCAGCTTGCCGCAAGGTCCGGCTAGCACTCTGTTCATCCGCCTGGCGGTTGGGCTGATCTTCCTGACGCAAGGCATTCTGAAGTACATCGATCCCAATATGGGTGTTATTCGTCTTGCCAGAATTGGTTTCCCCCATCCATATTTCACCGCGCATTTTGTGGGAACCTTTGAGATCGTCTGCGGCTTCCTGGTGCTGTTGGGTCTATGGACCAGGGCGGCAGCCGTTCCGCTGTTCATCGTGATTGCCACTGCAATCGCCACCACGAAGGTTCCAGAGCTATTTCGCGCCCACCAAGGCTTCTGGTACATGGTGAGCGACGCCCGGACTGACTTTGCAATGCTCTGCTCGCTCGTCTTCCTGATTGCGGTGGGCGGCGGAGCGTGGTCTCTGGATGCGCTACGGAGAACGAAGGAATAGTTCCAGGAGAATCCAATGAGACGTTTTCCGGAGTCGAGGCGTCAATTTCTGAAGGCAACGGGCCTGGCGGCGGGAGCATTATGGCTCTCCCCCGAACGTTCCCTTTCTCAAACGGCCATGCCAAAGGAAGGCAACAAGTCCGCTGTTTCGCCGACAGAGTCCGGCTCCGCAGACTATACCCTGCACATCAAAACCTCTCCGGTAGAGATCGCGCCCAAGCGGATCATTTCCGTCACTACGTACAATGGGCAATTCCCTGGGCCACTGCTACGCTTCAAGGAAGGCCGGCAGGTCACGGTAGATGCCTACAACGATACCGACACGCCCGAGCAACTGCACTGGCATGGCCAGAAGGTGCCCACCGACGTGGACGGAGCTTCCGAGGAGGGGACTCCGTTCATTCCGGCGCATGGCAAGCGGCGCATCGTTTTCACGCCCAATCCAGCGGGCTTCCGGTTTTATCACACGCACAACCGCGCCGGCGCGAACCTCGCCGAAGGACAATTCAGTGGCGAGGTGGGGCCGGTGTACATCGAGCCCAGCCATGAGCCCGGTGGTTATGATCGCGAGGTCTTTCTCGTGCTGAAGGAGTTCGAGCCAGCGTTCAGCCGCGGCGGTGACATGCAGATGGATTTCCTCTCTCCAGCAACTCGCGTGAAGACGCTCGAAGAGCAGGGCGAGTCCGCCATGAAGGCCTCGCTCGACAAGGGCATGCCGCATGGCTATGAAGTCGGGTATGGTTCCTTCACGATCAACGGACGCATGCTCGGCCACGGAGAACCCGTCCGGGTGAAGCAAGGTGAAAGAGTCGTGTTTCACATCCTGAATGGAAGCGCCACGGAGATTCGCAGCCTGGCGTTGCCGGGTCACACGTTCCAGGTTGTGGCGCTCGATGGCAATCCCGTCCCGAATCCCGGGCGAGTTCCGGTGCTCTGGTTGGGGACGGCTGAGCGTGTTTCCGCCGTTGTGGAGATGAACCACCCCGGGATCTGGATCATGGGGGACCTTGCCGATGACGATCGCCGCCATGGCATGGGAATCGTCGTCGAGTATGAGGGCCGTGTGGGCAAGCCGCAGTGGCTTGCTCCCCCCCGTCTCAACTGGGACTATGCCCGCTTTGCCAAGCCCGGCAGCAGCGCGCCATCCCCCGATGACACTTTCGAGATGACCTTCGCCAAGGACAACGCTGCCGAAGACGGCTTTAACCGATGGACCATTAATGGAGTAGCTTTCCCCATGACCGAGGGAATCGTCCCCGCCTCATTTCACCTGCACCAAGGCAAGCGCTATCGCCTCCGCATGCGTAACGCCAGCGACGACATTCATCCGATTCATCTTCACCGGCACAGTTTCGAACTCACCAGGCTCGCAGGAATGCCCACTGCGGGCGTGCTGAAAGATGTGGTCATGGTCGGCGGCTATCAGGAGGTGGAAGTGGATTTTACGGCCGACGATCCCGGCCTTACGCTTTTCCACTGCCATCAGCAGTTGCATATGGATTTTGGATTCATGACCCTATTCGATTACGTGTAGGAGATCCATTGCCATGACCCTGACGGCGAGAATTGTGTCTCGGAAGCGGCCCCACAAGATACAGCGCGTCGAACTGAGGAGAGATTTGAGATGAAGCTTCCACAGAAGGTCACGGCGATCGCACTGTTCGTACTTATTTGTTCCGGCCCACTCTTGCCGGCGCAAGAGAAGGTTCAGGGGACCGAGGCTTTCACGCTGGATCGGTCCATTGATTATGCCCTGGCACACTATCCGGCGGTCCGCGCGGCGTTGGAACAAGTGAACAGCGCCAGGAACGGCGTGGCATTGGCGCGAACATCCTACCTCCCCCAGTTGAATCCTATCTATCAGGCCAATCGCGCCACCCAAAACCAGGTCGTCGGCATCTTCCTCCCGGCGTCGATCACCCCTTCCGTCGAGGGTCCGGTCCAGCCGTATGCGGGAACGAGTTTCTGGAACACCCAGGGTGGGGCGCTGCTTTCCTGGGAGCCCGTGGACTTCGGACTGCGGCGGGCGGAGGTGGACCAAGCCCGTTCCTTGGAGCACAAGTCGAGCGCCGACGTGGAACTCACGCGCTTGCAGGTTGCTTCCGCCGCGGGTGGCTATTTTCTGAATTCGGTGTTGGCGCAGCAGGCGGTAACGGCGGCGCAGGCGAACTTGCACCGGTGGGAGGTCTTCGACCAAGTGGTGCATGTTCTGGTTCAGCAAGAACTCCGGCCGGGCGCGGATGCCTCGCGCGCCGACGCGGAATTGGCCATGGCCCGCACACAGCTTATCCAGACGCAGGCCGCCGACCAACAGGCAAGGGTCATGCTCGCGTCGCTCCTGGGGGGAGCGGGAGTTGCCATACAGGTTGAACCTTCCCCGCTCCTCGACTCTCCTCCCCCTGAATCGTTGCCGGCTTCTCCCGCCTCGGCCCATCCGCTGGCCCTTGACCAGCAGGCGAGCGTCGATCAGTTGCGGGCGCAAGAGCAAGTGCTGAACCGGACCGACTACCCACGCCTCATCCTGCAATCGGAAGCCTTTGCCCGCGGCAGCGGAGCGAATCCCGACGAAACGGCTGCCGGAGGCTTGAAAGGCCTGGGATTCGGCCGTGCCAACTGGGTCGCCGGCTTTTCTGTGGTGTTCCCGAACTTGTTTGACTTCCCGGCGCTGCGAGACCAGAAGCGCATGGCGCAGGCGCAAGAACGAAGCCAAGCGGCAAAATACGACCAGACTCTTCAAGACCTGACCGGCCAGATTGCCGCCGCCCAAGCGGGGCTCGATGCCGCCAAGCAAGTTGCTCAGAACACTCCGACGGAACTCGCGGCGGCCCGGCAGACGGAAACCCAGGCACGGGCCCGCTACCAGGCAGGCCTCACCAATCTCGTAGAGGTTGCCGAGGCGGAAGGCTTGCTGGCCCAGGCCGAAAGGGACGACGCTGTGGCGCGCATCAACGTTTGGCAGGCGATGTTCGGTGTGGCGGTGGCGCAAGGCAACCTGGAGCCTTTCCTTGCGATGCTCCATTCCACCTCCGGGAGGAAACCTTAAGCCATGTGGCTCATCCGCACCGCCCTAAGGCGGCCTATCACGGTGATTGTGCTCGTCCTCGCCGTAGCGCTCTGCTCGATACTGGCCATCCTCCGGATGCGTACCGACATCTTCCCGGACCTGAATCTTCCTGTGATCTATGTGGCACAGCCTTATGGCGGAATGAGCCCGGCGCAGATGGAAGGTTACCTGGTCTTCTATTACGAATACCATTTCCTTTACATCAATGGCATTGAGAGTGTAGAAGATAAATCAATCCAAGGTAACGGCCTGTTGAAGCTCACGTTCCACCCCGGCACCGACATGAGCCAGGCCCTCGCCCAAACTATCGCCTACGTGAACCGAGCCCACGCCTTCATGCCCTATGGAACCGTGAATCCATTCGTCATCCGTTTCGACGCAGGGACAGTGCCCGTGGGCTATTTGGTGTTTTCGAGCAAAACCCGCACCATCGGAGACATCCAGGACCAGGCGCTCAATCGCATTCGTCCGGTGTTTGCCACGCTAGCGGGCGTATCAGCGCCGCCGCCCTTTGGCGGCAACCAGCGAACCATTGTTGTCACGGTCAATCCCGACCAGCTTCGTTCCTACAACATATCCCCCGACGAAGTGGTCAAGGCCATTAGCTCCGGAAACGTCCTCATGCCAGCCGGCAACGTGCGGACAGGCAGTCTGTTGCGCATCGTCGCAAGCGATTCCGTCACTCCGGACATTCACACGCTGCTTGACGTGCCCGTGCGCACTGGCGCCGGCCCGGCGGTCTACGTGCGTGATATTGGCGCGGTGGCGGACAGCACTGACATTCCTACTGGCTACGCGCTCGTGAACGGCCGCCGCGCGGTGTACATTCCCGTGACCAAGCGCCCGGACGCTTCCACCCTCACCGTGGTGGAAGAAGTCAAACAGAACCTCGCGCGCTTCCGCTCTTTGGTCCCTTCCGACATCGACATCAGCTATCAATTCGACCAATCCGGCTACGTGAAGAGCGCCCTCCTCTCGGTGGTGAGAGAGGGCTTGCTGGGCGCCCTGCTTACCGGTCTGGTAGTTCTACTCTTCCTGGGAGATTGGCGAAGCTCCTTTATCGTCATGACCACGATTCCGTTCGCCCTGCTGACGTCGGTGGTGGGATTGTGGGTAAGCGGGCAGACCATCAACATCATGACCCTGGGCGGGCTCGCCCTGGCCGTGGGCATCCTGGTGGACGAAGGCGTGGTGGAAGTTGAGAACATCGACAGCACCTTAATGCAAGAGCCTGGTCTCGCGCCCGCACGTGCGGTGCTGCAAGCTACGCAAAGGACCGTCGTGGCCCGCTTCCTGTCGATGCTTTCCATTGTCGCTGTTTTCGTCCCGTCGTTTTTCATGACGGGCGTGGCGAAAAACCTCTTTGTGCCGCTATCGCTCGCGGTGGCCTTCGCGATGGTAGCTTCGTTCCTGCTGTCGAGCTCCCTGCTGCCGGTGTTGTTCTTATGGATGCACCGCAAGAGCGAAGTTGACCCCAAAGCATCCTCATCCGGCTGGCTGAACTTCGACAAGGTCCGCGACCGGTGGGGCACTATCCTCCAACGCCTCGCCCCGTTTCGCTGGGCCGTAGTCGCGCTGTACGTCGTCGTGGCGTTAGCAATTCTGGTTTTTTTGGGACCACGCGTCGGCAAGGACCTGTTTCCCAACGTCACGGGCCATCAATTCCGGCTGCGTTTTGACGCTCCCACCGGAACCCGCGCGGAAGACACTGCCCGTTTGGTGACCGACGTTCTTGAGGAGATCCAAGCCACCGCCGGACCCGCCAACGTCAGCATCAGCCTGGGTTATGTCGGCACGCAAGGGGCAAGTTATCCCATCAACACCGTGTTCCTCTGGACCAGCGGGCCGCATGAGGCGGTAATGAACGTAGCTCTGCGGCCCGAGGCGGGCATTGACGTGGTGGCATTGGAAGAAAAACTTCGCGCCCTCCTGCCCCCCAAATTCCCGGGGTGCACGTTTTCGTTCGAGCCTGGCGACATCGTGAGCCAGATCATGAATTTTGGCGCCCCCACTCCCGTCGAACTGGCGGTCATGGGCCCGGACTTCGCCGCGGCCCGCGCCTACACGGGAAAATTGCGCGATGCGTTGAGTAAGGTGCCGGCCTTGCGGGACCTCAAGTATGAACAGCCGCTCAATTATCCCAGCGTTGACGTGCAGGTGAACCGCGAACTGGCGGGTCAACTCGGGGTGACGGCTGAGCAGGTGGGCCGCTCCCTCTCGGAAGCCACGGCGTCCAGTCGCTTCACGACCCCCAACTACTGGACAGACCCGAAGACCGGAGTCGCGTATCAAGTTCAGGTCCAATACCCCACACCAAGAATGACCTCCGTCGACGACGTTCAGAGTGTCCCCGTGATGCCGGGGGATGCGCAGCACCCGCTGATCGGGGACCTTGCCCGGGTCGCGGAGGGCACGATCGTCGGTGAATACGATCGCATCAACGGCCTGTGGCTGCTTTCCCTCTCCGCGAATACTGCCCGTGAAGACCTGGGCAGCGTAGCCGCCAGTATCGATACCGCAGTTCGTAAGGCCGGAGCACCCCCGCGGGGCGTGACCGTGCAGGTGCGCGGGCAAATCGCTCCCATGCGTACAACTTTCTCGAACCTGGGAATTGGCTTGCTGCTGGCGATCGCCGTGATCTTCCTGCTGCTTGCGGCCAACTTCGAATCGATGCGTCTTTCCTTTGTGATCTTCACGACGGCGCCCGCGGCCATCTGCGGAGTCATCCTGATGCTCCTCATCACGCATACAACTCTGAATGTTCAATCGTATATGGGAGCGATCATGGCTATCGGCGTGGGGACGGCCAACGCCATTCTGCTCGTGACCTTTGCGGACGAGCGTCGCCGCGTGGGTGGCACTGCGCTCGCTGCGGGCATCGAGGGGGCGCGAGCCCGCATGCGTCCGATTGTGATGACCAGCGCCGCCATGATTGTGGGCATGATTCCCATGGCCTTGGGGCTGGGCGAGGGAGCGGAGGCCGCCGCGCCGCTGGGCAGGGCTGTCATCGGAGGGCTCTTGGCTGCCACGCTGGTCAACCTGACTACGTTGCCCTTCATATTCTCCCTGGTTCAGGCGCGCGCCGGTACCGCGTCGCCTTCGCTTGACCCGGATGATCCGGAGAGCCGATATGCGGGGAGGTAGCGGTGAAGCCAGCCCGCGGGGGCCGACGATGAGGAGTCGAAGATGTCAGCCTGTGGATATCGGGCCCTTTCAGACATTCCAATCCCGACGCGGTTGACCAGATGGTGGTCTGGCCGCGGCAGGGCCGGGCGCGTTTCCCTGGCTCTCACCCACGGCGACCCATAGAACTCCTCTCCGGGGAGGGTGGGCCATCAGTTTTTCGAATCGCGCACGCAGATAACGTGTGCCCGACAACATCGAGGGCAAAGCATCTGCCCGAGGGGACATTTATGAAGCTCAAGCGAACGGCGGCTCCTCCAGCCCTTATGGGTGTGTGCCTTCTATTTGCTGGCTGTAGTCAGCCGCCTGGCGGCTCTGGGCCCCTGGCCGGCCCTGCGGCAGGGACTCCCGCCACAGCCGATGTGGATGTGACTCGCGTGGTCTCGCAAAAGCTCAACACCACGGTCAAGCTTCCCGCCCAACTCACGGCATACGAGGTGGTGGACGTCTATCCCAAAGTGACGGGGTTCCTTAAGTGGATCAGAGTGGACCGCGGCTCCCGTGTGAAGACAGGTCAACAGATCGCCCAGCTCGAGGCGCCGGAAGTCGTGGCGCAGCGGGCGGAAGCGGAATCCAAATTCCAAAGTGCGGAATCACAGCTCTCTTCCGCGCAGGCCAAGCTCGCGGCAGACCAAGCCACCTACCAAAGGATGAGCGCGGCGGCCAAAACGCCGGGAGTGGTGGCCCTGAACGATCTCGAGGTGGCGCAGAAGGCGGCGCAAGCAGATGAGGCGAACGCCGCGGCACTTGAAAAGAGCGCCAAGGCAGCGCAAGAGGCGCTCGAGGCGGTCTCGCAGCTTGAGGCCTATCTAAGCATCACCGCGCCCTTCGATGGCCAAGTTACCAGTCGCTACGTTCATCCCGGAGCATTGGTGGGGCCGGGCGGCGGGCCCGGCGCCATGACGCCGATTGTGCAGATTCAAACGCTCACCCGGCATCGCTTGGTGGTGCCCGTCCCGGAATACGATGCCGCGGGAATCCCCGAAAGGGCCGAAGTGAGTTTCACCGTGCCATCATTTCCGGGAAGAGTTTTCGAGGCCCCAATAGCCAGGGTTTCGGGCGCGGTCGACGTTAAGACCCGCACGATGCCGGTCGAGTTGGATGTGAAGGATCCCAAGGCTGAACTCGACCCCGGGGCCTTCTGCGAAGTCGTGTGGCCGGTGCGCCGCGCTTCGGCAACACTGTTCGTTCCGACCACTTCCGTGGGAAGTGACTTGGAACGAACCTTTGTGGTTCGGGTGCGCGCTAATCGCGCGGAGTGGGTGGATGTGAAAACCGGAGTAACCTCCGGGAACCTCATTGAGGTCTTCGGCGACCTCAAAGAGGGTGACGTGGTGGCAGTGCGAGGTACGGACCAGCTCCGCCCAGGAACTGTCCTAAGCACACACTTGATTCCTGCCAATTAAGCGCAGGCCTTGTTAAGATGGAATCGGGGAACGTGGAGTCATTTTGATGTTAGCCGTCTCCCAGGCTGTACGAGTTGCCCTCCGGCCAGACGATGACTTCAAAAGGGAATCAGGACGTATTTCCGATGGCAAATGGCAGAGACCCTCTCGAAAGCTATGCTGTCTCAAAGAGCCGTGCTAAGCTGGATCAAAATGTTTCAAAGACCTCAATCCAGATCGGCGTTCCTGGCCTCTGATTTTGATTCTTTCAAACGGCAGGAAACGACCTTTATCATTCTGAACCTGTTCATACTTGCTACGCTGCTCCTCGTTCACACTTTGTTCGCCTCTTACTGGGGATTTCCCTCCGCATCCTTGATCACCATCCTGGCGGGGGCGCTCTTTGCTCAAGGCGGAGAATTATTCTGGCTGGCATCGCGGAGTACGCCCCCGGGCCTCAAGAGCATGATGCTGCTGACCTGGGCTTCAATTTGCTTCAATATTCTCCTTGCGCTCCTGCTGCAGGAAGTCACCACTCGGGAGGATACCCAATATTTCGTCATTATGGTTGTGCCCATCCTGGTTGCAGCGTTTCGACTAACCCTGCCGTCGGCGCTGGCCGTCGTAGCGGTTGTGGACTGTATCAATTTCTACTGGGTCTGGCATTATGCGCAACTCCAGATTCGGACACCCGTGAGCGAATACTTTGAGGCTGGAACCATCTCCTTAATCTATGCCGTGGTGGGTGTGCTGGCATGGTTGCTGGTGAATCAACTGCACCAAAAAGAGGCGCGACTCTCCGCGAGCCTCGTGGACCTCGAGAGGGCGAAGGAGCGGCTGCTCCAGGAGGAAAGACTTGCCGCGGTGGGACGGCTTGCGAGCGGCATTGCCCACGAGATCCGGAATCCCGTCTCAGCTATTGTCAGCGCGCTATCGACGGCTCGCGGGGATGCGTTGGCGGCTTCCGAGCGCGACGAGATGTTCGAGATTGCGGCCAAAGAGTCGTGTCGCCTGGAACGGCTGACAACAGATTTCCTGGCGTACGCACGCCCACGCAGCCCGCAAAAGGCGCCGTCTTCCCTTGATGATACTCTCGGCTACGTTGCGGATGCCTGCCGTCCTCGCGGTAACGAGAGGGGGGTGTCCATCCATGCCCACCCTTCCGGTGGCTTGGTGGCGCAAATCGACGCCAGCTATGTGCAGCAGGCGCTGGTGGATTTGGTGATAAATGGCGTCGAAGCATCGTCTCCTGAAGGCAGGGTGGACCTGCGGGCTGGGGCCATCAGAGATGGATCAATGCGGATTGAAGTTGAAAACGCAGGCCCGAGCATCCCACCTGCCTCCGTGGCACGGATTTTCGAGCCGTTCTTTACTACCAAGGCGCAGGGGACCGGCCTGGGCCTTGCCATTGCGCGCAACATTGCCCGCGCTCACGGCGGCGACTTAATTCTTTCGGCAAACGAACCAGGCCGCGTTTGCTTTACCCTGACATTTCCGGGGACGCAGGACGATTCACGCCCTGCATGAGGCCTACTTAAACAGAGGGCGGGAAGCGCCCAAGGCTTGAGGGTGGTCCCGCTGATTCGTCCCAACTTACGCAAGGCCTTTCCGGCCCAGTCGTTGAGGGGACGACAACCGTCAAACCGCGGGTGTTAAGATTATGGGCAGAGTATTGATTGTGGATGACGAACCTCATACGCGCCGCGTGCTGGCGCTGAACCTCCAGCAGGACGGCCACGAGGTCTCGGAGTGCGCGGGAGTCCAGGCGGCCCGAAAAGTCCTGATTGCAAATGATTTTGACGTCGTGCTCACCGACCAGAAGATGCCCGACGGAGACGGCCTCCAGGTGTTATCAGCGGCTATCGAGGCCGACCCCGCCGTTTCCGTAGTGGTCATCACGGCCTTTGCCACTGTCGATCTGGCTGTGGAGAGCATGCGGCAAGGGGCCTTTGACTTCATCACGAAGCCGTTTCAGCCCGAGGTGGTGCGCGCGGCGGTCTCCCGCGCCTGTGAGAGCACGCGATTGAGGCGTGAAAACGTCCTTCTGAAGGACACGGTGGTTCGGCTGGAAGGCTCGCCGGAAATCTATGGTTCAAGCGAGGCGATGCAAGCCGTGCGAGATTTGATCGCCCGAGTGGCGCCGACTGATGCCACGGTCCTGATCACCGGGGAAACCGGCACGGGCAAGGAACTCGTGGCGCGCTCGATCCATAAGAACAGCCCGAGAGCCGCCAAACCTTTTGTGGCGGTGAACTGTGCGGCCTTCACGGAGTCGCTCCTCGAAAGTGAGCTCTTTGGCCACGAAAAGGGAGCTTTTACTGGTGCCGACCGCAGCCGCCAAGGGCTTTTCGAAGCCGCGCACCAGGGAACCCTCTTCCTCGACGAAGTGGCGGAGATGTCACCCGCCGCGCAGGCCAAGCTTTTGCGTGTCGTCACGGACGGACAAGTCTTGCGAGTTGGAACCACACAGCCAAGGAAGGTTAACGTGCGCCTGCTGGCAGCCACGCATCGCGACTTGCCGCAGCGTGTGCATGACGGGCTTTTTCGACAGGACCTCTACTATCGGTTGGCGGTGGTGCCGATTGCTATTCCCCCACTACGCGAGCGGCGGGAGGATATTGCCGCCCTTTCAGAACTCTTCGTGCGTCAGGTGTCGACTGACCTCAAGCTGCCGAGGCGGACCCTAATGCCACAAGCCCTCGATAGACTGAGGTCCTATGATTTTCCCGGAAATGTCCGCGAGCTTCGGAACCTGATCGAGCGGGCCTCGATCCTCTCTGCGGGCAGCGAACTCAATGCAGATAGCTTCTCTGTAGCGTTGGGTTCAGGCCCGAAGCCGGAATCAGGAGGTTCCGCGAGCGCCAAATCAACATCCCTTTCCGACGTCCTTCCTGAGGTTAATGACCTACGCGACTTCCTTGCCGAGGCCGAGAAAACCCTGATCCTGCGAGCTTTGAAATCTACCAACGGCGCACAGGCGGAAGCCGCTCGCCGCCTGGGGATTTCTCGCAGCGACCTCGGGTACAAGATCACAAAGTACGGGATAAGCGAGCCCTACCTGTAAGTCATGCAATTGCCCCGCAACACACTTGCGAATCGACCATCCGCATCGCAGTGACAACGGTCTGTTTTTAACGGTTCGTTCGGGGTGCTGCCGGGGCTTACTTTGACATCTCAAGTTTGGTGGCATAATCACAAGGCTTCGGAAAGCATGGATGCTCATCGTTTGGAGGCCGGGTAGCAAGCCCGGTGTCACGCTTTGCAGTGCGGAGAGATGCGAATATCGCAATGAGGAGGATCCCACAGACGACTCCGAGCGAAAGTGCCGTTGGAATCTCGACGAAATGCCCCATCAGCATTTTTGTTCCCACGAAGATCAATATTGCTGCCAGGCCCGTAGGCAGGTGACGAAGTTTCGCGGTGACTCCGGCGAGGAGGAAGTATAACGACCGCAAACCGAGAACCGCGAACATGGTAGACGAATACACAATGAGTGGCTCTCGCGAAACGCTGAAGATGGCGGGAATGGAATCCAGAGCCAGCACCATGTCTGTCACTTCGATCATGACCAACGCCAAAAACAGAGGCGTTGCGAATCGCCGCCCGCTGCGACGGATAAAGAAGGATCCTCCGTAATCCTGGACCATGGGAATAACACGCTGTGCCCACCGGACCACCAAACTGGTCTGTGGATCAGGGGCTGTCCGCTGGCGACGTAGTAACTTAACGCCGGCGATCAGCAGGAACACTCCAAAGACGGAAAGAACCCAGCTGAAACGCGCCAAAAGAGCGCTACCCGCTGCAATGAAGGCACCTCGCAAGGTAATAGCGCCTAACACCCCGTAAAACAACGCCCGGTGCTGGAACTTCGGCGATATCCCAAGCGAACCAAAAATCACCGCGAGCAGAAATAAGTTGTCTAGGGAGAGCGACTTTTCCAGAATATATCCGGTGAAAAACTGCACTCCGCTTTCCCCCCCTTTCCAGAAATACAAACCGATACCGAAGGCGATGGAAAGCACAACCCAGACCCCGCTCCAGACTGCTGCTTCTCTAACGGAGATTTCGTGGGGATGGCGGTGAAAGACCCCCAGATCCAGGACGAGCATTGCCAGAAAGAATAGTGTTAGCAGCACGATCCAGATCAAATTGTTCATGGCCTCTCCCAGGAGCGGCTTCTCGAAGGCTGGTCGTGGGTTAAAGAGCTGGCGGGCATGCCGGCGAGTGGGCAGACACTCTTTACGAGCGAAGGCGCCAGAGTTGTGCAGCGATCTGCCTGCCAGCGAGCGGCGGGGTAAAGCGCTCTTGCTATAGACCGCTTCGAGCGCCCCCTGCCGCGGTGGCGAACCTTCCGTGTGATATCAGCCCCCCACCCGCAAGTTATTCGTGAGGGAAAAGTATGTGGCGGCAAACGTGGCGTCTTTTCCCGCCATGGCCTTGTCCAGAGAGGAGATCACTACACCTTCCAAAGTCACATTTCCGTTCTTGACGATGATGTGGATCGACGGCAGCGCCGTGGTCGCGTATTGAATAAAGAACGGGTCGTTGTAGATCGCCCGAGCGACGGCCAGCCGCAACTGGTCGTCATAAATCGAGACGGGCAAAACCTCAAGGTCGTTCTGGAGCTGGGACACACCCTTGACGTAAGCCAGGAAGTTCCCGATGTCAGATTTCTTGAAGGGATCAGTCACCTGGCCACTCACCGTCAACGCTCCGTTTTCGGCCCGCAGTTCGAGATTATCGAAGATGCCGTAAAACGGGTAGGTGACGATTTCCTTGCGCGCCTTTTCAACGATCTGCTGGTCGGTCACATTCGCGGCAGACACCGTGATCTGCCCGATGACTTGGGTGACCTCGTCAACCTTTTGCGCGGCCCGCTCGGCGGCCTCCTTTACACCCACGCTATCGACAGTCCCCGTGAGCGTCGCAATCCCATTACTAAACGCTACCTGCACATCGCCATGCTGCGGAACTTTGGCGTTATATAGCTTGTTCTGGATTTCTGCAATGATCAGAGCGTCAGTCGGGCGCTCTCCGGCGATCAGCATTGGGCCAGCAGCCAACGCAAAAACAAAGGGAACAACAAACATCAATCTTGCAAGCATATGAATATCCTCCTGGAGGCTTTTCGTTTGAAACAGAGCGACAGTGAATCGCATTTTCAGCGGTTTCTGTTCTTGCCTCACCTATTATTTAGGCAATTTAGTATCCAAGGTTGTAATACATTGAAAACGCATGGTTTGACAGCTCAAAACTTGTATTCTCGGGGCGTGGCGTCTAAGTCCTAGGACACGCCACAGCTCTAGCTGTCCAAAGTTTTTGACCGCGCGGAGCACGCCACTGGCCGCCTTGACCTTCAGCACGGGTAGGGTCCCGAATGGATGAATGGGATGGAGACTCCGTGCGGGGAGTTTCAGAGTGCGGACCAGGTTGCCGAGGTGGAAATCTCCGATAAAACGTGTCCAAAATAAAATTGTGATTGTGTTCAATTATGCACAGACACCTCAAACCTCGTTGATTCATAGTTACGGCTTGTCGTAAATCTGAAAAGGAATATCCCTATGGAAGATCCAGTCATGAGACGCAAAACAACTACGCCGTTGCTTTTGATCTTGTCGTTTCTGGTTACGGGTTGCTGTTTGATCTCACCTGCCCCCAATGCTGTGGCAACCCCCGCCGGAAGCTCCGAGGGAGTTTCCTCTCTTCTCTCGCAAGTCAAAACTGAGGCGATCGCCCTGGAACAGGATTCGGACGAGCTCGCCGTGTGGACGCAGGCGAAAAAATTGAGCTGGCAGAGCCACGCGACGAAACTCAGCACGATAAAGGAGCATAGGAATTTCTGGGAAATAATGAACGGCCAGGACGGCCTCGCCAAGCTGTCGGATGAGACCGGAGGCGAATGCTATTACCTTGGGACCCAGAACCCAGTCAGCTTCAAACCCTACCTGGATGACTTGCAAACGACTCTGGATAATCAGTTCCTATTGGAGTTCGATGCGATACGGGGCGAAAAGTCAGGGCCGCAGTACGTGACGCTGAGCACTGGAGTGGCAGGTGTAGAACTTGACGCGGCTGATGCCGTTTGGGTAGAAGCAAAGTAGTGCAGGGCAACAGGTGAGCTTCGCAATATTTCCGACGATGTTAATGAAGCCCCTACCACTCGCTCAGAGGGGCGACGACAAACAGAAAAGGAGAATCATTCAATGAGTGTAAACCTAACAACCCACGAAAACGGTGATGTCACCATCGTTGACGTCAGCGGAAGGCTGACGTTGGGCGAAGGCACCAGCGCCCTGCGCACGACGATACGGGAATTGGTGGAGCGCGGTTCCAGACGGATTATTTTGAACATGGCCGAGGTTACCTACATGGACAGCTCCGGCATTGGTGAACTGGTAGCCGCGTACACGACCGTCACCACCGCCGGAGGCAAAGTGAAGCTCTTGAACCTCGCCAAGCGTGTCCATGAACTTCTGAACATCACCAAGCTGTACACGATCTTCGAGGCGTTTGAGAATGAGGCCTCGGCCATAGGCAGTTTCTCGCTGGCTAAGCCGAATGAACTCCACGCCCAGATCTAACCGAGCCTGGGGGAATTTCGATGCGGGCGGTCGGTAAACCGGCCGCCCACTCACTCGGGCATCACCTTCATGATCACCAGCGTAATGTCATCCCACTGGGGACTTTCCGCCACGAACGCTTGCAGTCGTTCCGCGATCCGCTTGCAGATCTCCGCCGCGCTGAGAGCTAGCGACGAGCCAATGATGTCGCTTAAACGCCCTAGGCCGAATTCCTCCTGTTGGACGTTCAGCGCTTCGACGACTCCATCCGTGTACACAACCAGAACGTCCCCGCCGTGGAGTGGGACATGCTCAGACCGGTATTGGCTTCGTGCCAAGAGCCCGACCGGAGGTCCTCCGCAATCCAGGCTCTCGGTCCTGCCTTGGCCGTGTGCCGGCGACGTGCCGTTCCTGAACAGAAGCGGGGGATTTTGCCCGGCATTGACATAGTGGAGCGTTTGTTTGGAAACGTCGACAACAGCGAAGAAGAGCGTCGCATACCGGGCGGCGGCGGTCAGCTTGTGGAATGAGTCGTTCAGTTCGGTCGCAAAGCGGGCGACCTCGCCTTGGCGAACCGCGAGGTTTGTCCGCACCATACCTTGCAGAGAAGCCATTAGCAGAGAACTGGAGAGTCCTTTGCCGGAAACGTCCCCCACGGCAAGACCCAAGAATCGCGATTGAGCGATGGTAGGGTGTTCCTGAGATGGTGGAAAGATCGTTTGCCGCGAGCCGTGGTTAATCCGGATGAGGTCGCGACTCCATTGCGGTCAAGATTCAGGGGTCCAGGGGTCCTCCCGATAGTTTCTCCCCGCCCGGGGCGCGCACCGCCGCGCCTTGGTTCGGCCCGCCCTCGTTATTCGCCTTTTCC
>Ga0116111_1001369_pt1 | contig 17118 bp, 14 predicted proteins | sample June2015DPH_8_10_FD_89720 | JGI IMG/M metagenome (GOLD analysis project Ga0116111, IMG submission 89720) | Peatland microbial communities from SPRUCE experiment site at the Marcell Experimental Forest, Minnesota, USA - June2015DPH_8_100 | ecosystem: Environmental > Terrestrial > Soil > Wetlands... | reverse complement strand
TGTCGGGAAGGCTCGAGGGCAAGGTAGCGGTCATCACCGGTGCCGCGAGCGGCATCGGCCGTGCGAGCGCCATCAGGTTCGCCGAAGAGGGAGCACACGTGGTCGTGGCCGACCTCGCCGACGAGGCCGGCATTGTCGTCGCCGAGGAGATCGGCGGCCTCTACGTGCACGCGGACGTGACCGACCCGGCCAGTGTCGCCTCGATGTACAAAGCCGCGCTCGACCGGTTCGGCGCGCTCGACATCTGCTTCAACAACGCCGGGATCTCGCCTCCCGACGACGACTCGATCCTCGAGACGGAGCTCGACGCCTGGCGCCGCGTGCAGGACGTGAACCTGACGAGCGTCTACCTGTGCTGCAAGGCGGCGATCCCGATAATGCTCGAGCACGGCGGCGGGAACATCATCAACACGGCGTCGTTCGTCGCTCTCGTGGGCGCGGCGACGTCCCAGATCTCCTACACCGCCTCAAAGGGGGGCGTCCTCTCGCTATCCCGCGAGCTCGGCGTGCAGTTCGCCCGCCAGGGGATCCGCGTCAACGCCCTCTGCCCAGGACCGGTGAACACGCCGCTTCTCCGGGAGCTTTTCGCCAAGGACGCCGAGCGCGCGGCGCGGCGGCTGGTCCACGTCCCGATGGGCCGCTTCGCCGAGCCGGAAGAGATCGCGGCAGCTGCATGCTTCCTCGCGTCCGATGACGCCTCGTTCATCACGGCGAGCACCTTCCTCGTCGATGGAGGCATCAACGCCGCCTATGTGACTCCGCTGTGACCACTTCTGCCGGGCGCGGACGACCCGTCATCGGGATCACCGCCTACGACGAGCAGGCGTCGTGGGGAGCGTGGCACACGCGAGCCTCGCTGGTCCCCGCCGCCTACGTGAGTTCCCTCGCCGAGGCGGGCGCGAACCCGCTCATCGTCCCGGTCCAAGAACAGGACGAAGATGCCCTCGACTCGCTGGTGGGCCGCCTCGACGGCCTGGTGCTGACCGGCGGGCCCGACGTCGACCCCGCCCGTTACGGCGCCGAACGGCATCCCCGGTCTCAGCCGCCGCGCGTCCAGCGCGACGAGCGTGAGATCGCGCTTTTGAGCGCGGCCGAGCGCTCAGGTTTGCCGGTGCTCGCCATTTGCAGGGGTATGCAGCTGTTGAACGTCGCCCACGGCGGCACGCTCTACCAACACCTCCCCGACGTCGTCGGCCACGAGGAGCACAGCCCCACGCCGGGCGAGATGTCAAAGCACCGCGTCAAGATCGCTCCGGACAGCTTGCTCCGTAAGGTGCTCGGCTGGGACGAGCGATACGTTCCGACCCATCATCACCAGGCTGTCGAGCGGCTCGCGCCTGAGCTCTCGGCCGTCGCTTGGGCGGACGACGGCACGATCGAAGCTATCGAAAGCCCGACAGGACCCTTCCTCGTCGGGGTGCAGTGGCACGCCGAAGCAGACGACGACATCGCCGTGCTCGAAGGCTTCGTCCGCGAAGCGGCCGGGGTGCTCGCGACCCGGGAGGAGGGCGTGAGCCGAGTGGCGCGGTGACGGACTGCCCGGCGGGGACCCGCGGCCGGATCTCAACATCGCTCGTGCAGCCGCCCCCGCAGCCAACCGGAGTATGAGGGCTGATCAACCGGCGCCGGGCGGCTGTACATCGCCGGGCAGGTGGGACCGCCCGAGCGCCCGAAGCGCCGCCTCCACGTCGTTGGTGATGACCGCGTCGACGCCCAAGTCGGCGAACGCGGCGATCCGCGCCGGATCGTCCACAGTCCAGGCCCTGATCGCCATGCCGCAGTCCTTGGCGGCCTTCATGAGAGCCGTGTCCACAGCGACGAAGAACGGATGCAGGCCACCATGGCGATGCTCACGCGCCGTCGCGAGCGCCGCCATGGGATCCCGATCTAGATCCACGAGCAACGCCGTCGCAAGACTCGGCTCCAAGGCGCGAACAGCGTCGATCGCTTCGAGAGAAAACGATGAGACTAGGATCCGAGGTGCCTCCTCGCGGGCCGCCAGCACCCTCGCCACCTCGCGGGGGAGCTGCTTGTCCCGCTCAGACCCCGCTTCAGTTTCGTCCTGTTTGATCTCGACGTTCACCTGGAGCGGCCAGCAGGCGTCCAGTGCCTCGCCGAGCGACGGGAGCCACGCAGGCAACTCCGCTGACGAGAGGCGGGCAAACGGACCAAGCCCTGGTACTTGGCCGTCATGGTGGACGACTACGTTGCCGTCAGCGGTGAGGTGAACGTCCAGCTCGATCCCATCCGCCCCCAGATCCCGCGCCGCAATGAATGCCTCGACGGTGTTCTCCCTGGCCAGATGGCAGGATCCCCGATGCGCGAAAATTTCGGTCACGGCTGCTCCTCCCAGCTAGTGGGTTAGAAGACGGCCACGCTGGCGGTAATCGATTCTCTTCCGATTGTGATCGTGATCACGGGCGTGTCGCGAAGTTGGCCAGCGCGTCCAGTTGCTCGGCCGTACCCACGCTGATGAGGACGTCGCCCGCCTCGATAGCCTCGCCGGGCGATGGATTGGTGAGGAAGCTGCCGTCGGGGCGCCGGATGGCAAGCACGAGTGCTCCCGTACGAGTGTGAATTTCCGCGGAGCGGAGCGTGCTTCCAGCCAGGGGCGAATCGCCTGAAACGGTCTGCTCTTCCAACCTGAACTTGAGCGTGCCGTCGTGCATGACCACATCGATGAAATCCACGACGTGTGGCTGGGTGACGAAAGCCGCCATGCGATCGCCACCGAGCTGCTGGGGGTTCACTACACGGTTGGCGCCTGCCCTGAACAGCTTGGCTTCTGAAGATTGGTTGCGGGCTCGGGCGATGATTTGGAGATCGGGTCGCATCGACTTGCTGGCCAATGTCACGTAGAGATTGTCGGCGTCGGTGTCGAGAGCAGCCACCAAGGTGGCCGCCCGGTCGATACCGGCCTGGTGGAGGACACTGTCATCTGTGACATCACCGTGCACCCATGGATAGGGGACCGCGCTCAGCCGCTCCGGATCGCGGTCGATCACGACGACTTCCCGTCCGGTGTTGTCAAGAAACCGAGCCACTTCACGCCCAACTCGCCCCAACCCGCAAACGATCACGTGCTGGTCCATGCGGGCGATGTCTCGCTCCATTCGTCGCCTCCTAACGAGCTCTCGCATGTGTCCCTCAATGAGCACCTCGAGTACGGCCGAGAACGTATACAACGCCGTACCCACGCCAACGAGGATCAAAGCGATGGTGAAACCCTTGCTGCCCGCACTGAGCGGACGCGGGGAGTTGAATCCCACGGTCGTGACGGTGATCACCGTTTGATAGAGGGCGTCGAGGAGATCGAACCCGAACAGTAGGTAGCCAATGGTGCCTCCTAGAAGCACTATCACTAGGGCTACCAGGCCAATTCTCACCCGCCGGAACGGATTCACTCGATCCATCATGCCTGCTCCACCGGACCAACGATCACCTCAATGTCGGTAGCGTCGTGTCGAGCGTCGTGACAAGACGCCAAAGCGGGGGCGACGACTCGGGTGGCTTTCTCGGTGTGCTGGAGCACAGGCAGTTGGTGCCTGACCTTGTGGTCGGGTGTCCGAACGCGGAAAGCATGGTCCGTGCTATCACGATCCCTCTGGTCCCCCGAGGACCCTCAGCGACTGTAGGAGTTGGCTGCGGATCGCCATGCCTGCTTCCGGCAGAGCCCGTGATCCGTCGACTGCCGTGGGTTGAACCTTCCGGAACACCTTGGCAGCGGTCGCAGGGCTAGAGCGAGGAACCTTCCACCGTCTTCCGGTATCGCCGCGCCCGGCCGACTTCGACCGTGAACCTTTCTCCTGGTAGTAAGCGGCCGCGCGCTCAGTCTGCTTCATATCAGGACCAACCGTTATCGACTGGCTCTGCCCGGTGCGCGTCCAATCCGGCGCGCTTGATGTAGCCATCTGCCAGCGCGTTAGCCGCTTCGGCGATACGGAGACCGACCACGTCGAGGCGGCGGACAAGCTCGCGCTGCTTGAGCACCTCGGAGTCGGCCGAATTGATGAAAACACCGGCAAGGACGATCTCGTACTCCTTTCTGATTGAGTTACTAGCCTTCCGGGCAGCGAGCGTCTGGAGACTGATCTCCGGTGAGAGCTTCACAAGGGCGGCCGAAGCCGTCCGCAAGCACGTGAGAGCTTCAAGGATCGGGGGTAAGACTCGTCGGAAGGGCTGAAGGTTCACAGGTTCGAACAGCTCCGCCTCGCGAAGGAAGTCCCGCAGGTTGTCCAGGACATCGTCTACGGACCGGGACAGGCGGAATATGTCCTCGCGGTCGATGGGCGTGGTGAGGCAGCGGGAGAGCTCGTATATGAGCTGGGCGCGTTTGCTGTCGCCTGCGTGCTCGACGCGAGTCATCGCCGCTCGGGCAGCTGGCACGCCTAAGTGGCCTCTCACGACCTCGTCGACAAGACGGCTGGCTTCGATGGTCGCGTCGAGCTGTTCGACGAGGAGCTCAGCGAAGAGGTGTTGCGTGCGGCCGGACAGGTCCCTCACGAGCTCCCGCACGAACTTCTTCATCGAAGGGCTCCCACGCTCACTGCGACCGCGGCTCCGACGAATGCAGATAGAGGCAGCGTGACAGCCCAGGCCGTCATGAGACGTGCTGCTTGCTCCCAGCGAACCCGCCGCAGCCCTGCCCTTGTCCTTGCCCCAGCAAGGCCTGCAGTCATCGTTTGGGTCATGCTGACAGGTGCACCGAACGCCCTGGCCGCGAACGCAGAGGCCGTCGATGCCAGCTCGGCGGCAATACCGTCAGCAGGACCGGTGAGTACGAGAGCACGTGTGAGGCTCCGTCCGACCCGGCCGAGACCGAGCACAGCCCCCGAGCAGAAGGCGACGGCCAGCACGGTGAGCTCCGGAAGGTGGGCTTCGACAGCGCTTGTGCCGCTAACCGCAACGGCGAACACTGCGAGCATGCTCTGGCCGTCGTTTGCGGAGTAGGCGAGGGCTTGAAGGCCGAAGCTCGAATAGTTGAGCCATCTCAGCCGGGACTGGGTGCTTCGCCCCCTCGGCAGGCGTCCGAGTCCCGAAAGCACGAGCGACGCGACTATGCCTGCGAGCAGCGGCGCGCCCAAGCCGACGGCGACAACTATCGCGACGGTTGACCACGCGACCGGCAAGCCGCTGCCGGCACCGGCTCCAGCCAGGCCGCCGACGATCGCCATTGTCAGACTGGTCGGCAGTCCCCTCGTCGCTAGGAACGCTGACACTGCCATGGCCGCGCTGATCCCGATCAGGAAGGAGAGCCGTCCGGAGGCGCCATGCGCAGGCACGAGTCCAATGGCGAAGGTCGTCGCGACGCGCGTTCCCACGAGCAATGGACCGACGACAAGCGCACCACCAAGAGTGAGCACTGCTGCCAGGGGCATCAGAGAAATTCCTGCCGACGTCACAGCTACTAGCGAGGCACCGTCGTTCAAACCCTTGACTACGGCGAACACGACCGCGACCGCGAGCAGGATGGTGGTCAGTGGGTTCGTCAACATCTCGCCCGCTCGAAGGTGGGCTGCGAAGGCTCGCTGCCGCTGTCAGGTTCCAGGTGCTTCACGTCTAGGACACTCGACATTCATCGGTTGTTCAGCTACCATTAACCCAAAGTTAAGCGTTCGTTCATCCTGTGTTCACCTTAGCTCAGCGTGACGACCATCGAGCGGCATCGCCCACGTGGCGTGCCGACGCTGTCGGGTCACGAAGCCCTAGGCGAGTGTCATGGAAGAACTCACGAAGCTTGCTTACATTCGGCCCAGGTCACGTGTACAGTCGTTCGTCGCGTAACCGTAACAACGAGAGGGGAAGACGGCATGGTTCAGCGAGATGAAGGTGAAGGTGTTGTCGGATCTGACCGGGGGGCCTACGACCGACGGCGATTTCTCCGTCAGGCGGGACTTGGTGCCGCCGCGGTAGCCGGCGGGGTTCTGCTCGACGCGGGTGCCAGCTGGGCGAGCCCGCTCGGCTTGAGACCTGCCGCCAGAGCGGCCACGACGCCGACCACGCTGCCACCGGGCCTCGAGGCTGCCGCGAAGGCAGAGGGCGCGATCAACCTCATCGCTCTTCCCGCCACGTGGGCGAACTACGGCACGTCGTCAATTAAGGGCACGGTCATCGGCGACTTCTACGCCGATTACAAGATCACTTGTAACTCGGTTGGGCCCAACGACAGCTCGGCGGAGGAGACCGCGGCCATAAAGACCGACAAGGGCACGAACAAGGGGCCTGACGTCGTCGACGTCTCCGCGGCCATCGCCGTGGACGCCGTTTCGGAGGGTCTGTTCGTCCCTTACAAGGTGCAGACCTGGGACGATATCCCGGCCAGCATGAAAGCCGCGAACGGCGACTGGTACGGCGACTACTACGGTGTCATTTCCTTCGGCACCAACACCAAGGTCGTGCCGAACCCCCCGAAGTCCTGGGCTGACCTAGAGAAGCCGGAGTACCAGGGCAAAGTCGCCATAGACGGCAACCCGGGCACCGCCGGCGATGCCTTTGCGGCCATCTTCAGCTGTGCCCTCGCCATGGGAGGATCGCTCGACAACATCATGCCGGGCCTCGAGTACTTCCAACACCTGAGGGAGATCGGGAACTGGCAACCGGTCGACTGCTGGCCGGCCAACATCGTGAGCGGCACGACGCCGATCGCGATCATCTGGGACTACCTCAATCTCTCCTATATAAAGGCATACCCCGACATCAAGTATCACGTGAGCATCCCGACGAGCGGCCGTTACGGCGGCTACTACTGCCAGGCGATCAGCGCCTACGCACCGCACCCGAAGGCAGCCGAGCTCTGGGAGGAGTTCATCTACTCCGACCAGGGTCAGCTTGACTACCTCAAGGGTTACGCTCACCCAGCGCGCTACGAGGCCCTGGCTGCCGCCGGCAAGATCCCGGCGTCACTCGCGAAGCTGCTGCCCCCGGCGAGCGAGTACGAGGGTGTCCAGTTCGCGACTGTGGAGCAAATCACCAAGGCGAGCGCCGTCGTCGTGAAGCACTGGGACTCGATGGTCGGAGGCATGTAGGCGCAAAGCCCCCCTGCCAGCCAGGAGGTGTGAGTGTCCGTCGCGGAGTTCGCGGAAACGGAACTACCACCTGACGTCGTCGTCGGGGATGTGCCGCGAAAGCGGTCACATACCCGACGATGGGCGTTTCTTGGGATGGTGCCCTTCGCCGCCTTCATCACCATTTTCTTGCTGATACCGACAGGCGAGATCATCGTCGGAGCCTTCCGGACCGTCAATGGCGCCTTCACGCTTTCCAACATCCGCGATATTTTCCAGGCGCCGTACCCGGCGGCGTTCGAGTTCTCGGTTGAGCTTTCGGCGCTCAGCGCGCTCATTGGAGGCATCTTCGGATTCCTGCTCGCTAACGCCATCTTGCACCACGGCGTGCCGCGCTGGATCAGGCCTGCATACATTTCCTTCTCGGGCATGGCCGCGAACTTCGCCGGCGTGCCGCTTGCCTTCGCCTACGGGGCGACACTCGGTTCGCTCGGAGTCGTCACCGTTCTGTTGAAGCACCTCGGCCTGAACCTATATCCCACTTTCAGCCTCCAAGGCCTTTGCGGCGCGGCCCTCGTGTATGCCTACTTTCAGTTCCCCCTCATGATCCTGCTCATGGTCCCAGTGATCGAGGGGTTGCGCACGGAGTGGCGCGAATCGGCGTCCAACCTCGGAGCAAGCGCTTTCACGTTCTGGCGGCACATCGGCTTGCCGATCATCACCCCGTCGCTCCTCGGGCTGATGGTGCTGCTGTTCGGCAATGCTCTCTCCGCCTACGCGACCGCAGAAGCCCTCGGCATCTCGAATCTCGTCACAATCGACATCGCCGAACTCGTCGACGGCAACATGGCCCTCGACCCGCAGGATGCCTACGCGCTCGCTTTGGGGATGATCGTGATCATCTTCGTCACGATCACGATCTACAGCCTTCTCCAACGCCGGACGAGCCGATGGCTCAGGTAACCGTCTCTGTGGATCGCCCGGGGTCTCACCGCTTGCGGAGAGCCCGGAGCCGTGTGCCGGTCTGGCACCTGCTGTGGGTGGTGCTGGGCGCGCTTTTCTTCCTCGTGCCGATCTACTCGGTCGTGCAGTTCAGCCTGCAGGGCATTCTGCCCCACCAGAACGAGTTCCATTGGTACCTGACCGTATTCGACGACCCCAACTTCAGGAGCGCGTTCTGGCTCTCTTTGCAGATCTCACTCGAGACTGTGGCGGCCAGTCTCGTCCTCATGGTGCCGACGGTGTTCTGGGTGCATCTGCGCCTTCCCGGGCTCCGTCCCGTGATGGACCTGGTATCGGTCCTGCCCTTCGTCGTTCCGCCGATAGTGCTCATCGTCGGGCTCGCGCCCTTCATCAAGAGCTTGAGCATTTGGCTGTTCGTGCGTCCCGAGGTGCTGTCGCTCATATACGTCGTGTTCGCACTGCCCTTCATGTACCGGGCGCTCGACGCGGGACTGCGGGCGATCGACCTGCGGACCTTGACAGAGGCTGCCGAGAGTCTCGGCGCGTCGCTTCCGCGAACGCTGTTCCGAGTGATCATCCCGAACCTGCGCGCAGCGATCATCGGAGGATCGCTCCTCGCGGTGGCGATCTCGATGGGCGAGTTCACCGTCGCCAGCCTCATGGGGTTCGGCACGTTCGCCGTATACACCTTCAATATTGGGATGAGCACGGCCTACGAGGGCGTAGCGCTGACGTTCATCAGTTTCCTCCTTGTCTGGGGCATCATGCTCGGACTGTATTTACTCGGCAGAGGTGGCGCCAGCGCAGCCGGAGTCGCCATCACAGATGAGAAGAAGTAGGTCTCAGTGACAACCGTCGCGCTCCGTGGGATCAGTCGCAGGTTCGGCAATGTCGACGCGCTCGACCACCTCGACCTCGAGGTTCGCGACGCCGAGTTCGTGTCCTTGCTCGGGCCTAGCGGTTGTGGCAAGACCACTGCGCTGCGGATCGTCGCCGGCTTCGAGTGGCCTGACTCGGGCGAGGTGCTCGTGGACGGTCAAGACGTGCTCGGCAAGCCTGCCAACAAGCGCAACATGGGCATGGTCTTCCAGGCATACAGCTTGTTCCCGAACATGACAGCGCAGCAGAACGTGGAATTCGGGCTTCGGGTCCGCAAACAGAGCCGCGAGGTGCGTGCGAAACGGGCCCAAGAGCTCCTCGAGCTCGTCGGGCTCGCGACTGCGATGAGCCGCTATCCCCGCCAGCTGTCCGGTGGCCAGCAACAGCGGGTGGCTCTAGCGAGGTCGCTCGCGATCGAGCCGAGCGTCCTGCTGCTCGACGAGCCTCTCTCCGCCTTGGACGCGAAGGTGCGGGTGCAGCTTCGCGAGGAGGTCCGCCGCATCCAGTCGGAGCTCGGCATCACGACCCTGTACGTGACCCACGATCAGGAGGAGGCGTTGTCGATCTCGGATCGGGTGGCCGTGATGTCCGCGGGTCGTGTCGAGCAGTTCGGGACTCCGGCTGAGATCTACAGCGGCCCGAGAACCGCCTTCGTGGCCAACTTCGTCGGAACGATGAACAAGCTAGAGGGCAAGGTCGTGTCCCGCGCTGACCGAGTCGTCCGCTGCGGACCTATCTTGCTGAACGTGCCCGACCCGACGTTCAACCACGCAGCTGGTGAGACCGTAGACCTTTTCCTTCGCCCCGAGGACATCACCCTCGAGCTGCTGTCAAACGGAGAGAAGCCTCCCTCGGGCATGTTCGAGGGACGAGTGACGAGCCTGACTTTTCTGGGGCCGGTCACCCGGGTCGGCCTGGCAACAGACCTCGGGCTCCTTCTGGCAGACGTCTCGAGCGCAGTGGCTCTCAACCTCGCGGCCGACACCGTCGTGGCGGTCAAGCTGGACTCGACCTCACTGCGGTCGATCATCGCCTAGCGCGCCGCGCCGCGGTGCTGATAGGTGCGGTGGTCGGTCTCGTGTGAGCGCGGCCGGACCACGGCCGCTCCAGTGGACTTTTGATCCGGCAGCGTCGGAGCATCGACAGAACTTGGCATCACTGTCGTCAACTGGGATCTGATGTCGCATGACGACATCAGAATTGTCCCCTGGCGTCCTATCCGTGGAGGGTGGCGATCCCTTGGCCGGTCGCGTCGATGACGGTTTTTGCCGCGTCACTTTCGCGGCTTCAAGTGACTTCCTAACGACGCCCGGATGAACACAAGATGAACAAGATGGTAATTCCAGGTGCCGCTTGGTTATCGTTCCTCCGTGACGGAAGTGTCGTTCGAGGGATCTCCGGTGGATCGGCGCGTCGCACAGCTTTTCGCTCTTGTGACCGAGGCCCTCGCGGGCGCTACACAGGCTCTCCTGCGTGGGGAGATCGCTCTCGGCAGAGCGGTGATCGAGGGGGACCGGTTGATCGACGAGCTCACGTCCGAGGTCGAATGGGCTGTCTGGGATCAAATCGACGCCGAGTCGCCGAGCGGTGACCAGCTCCGCAGGCTGATCGGCATCCTGCAGATCCTGCCCGAGTTAGAGCGCAGTGCCGATCTCGCTGAGCACATCGCCCAGCGTGCGGTGTTCAACCTCGGCGTGGAGATGAGCCCGCTCAGCCGTGGCATCGTCCAGCGAATGACCGAGGTCGCCCTCGAGATGTGGAAGGCGGCCGCAGACGCGTTCGGTGCACAGGTCCTCCCAGCGATCAGCCTGGACGAGGACGACGAGGAGATCGACATCCTTCACGAGAGATTGACTGGAGAAGTGGCCCGTGGGGCAATGCCGACCGCTGTGGCCGCGCAGGTCACGCTTCTCGCACGCTTCTACGAGCGTTTGGGCGACCATGCCGTGAACATTGCCAGCCGTATCGCCAGCCTTCCGCCGAAAGCCATCTCTTAGCGACGAGTGAGCCTGGACACCGACAGCGAAGACGGTTGCTGGTCTGCGACCTGTGCCGGTCTGTGCTGCCGACCCAGGGCCCGACATGCGGCCATCCAACCGCGGCTCCACCAGGGCGAGATTCACGCTGCGGCCTGCGACAGGGTTTGCCACCATTGAACATGGCCTGCCCTCGACATCAGGGCGTCGGAAGGAAGGGGACCACCTTGTTCATGTGCGCGTCCGCGAGGGCATCGTTTGGCTCTTGCTCGGCCGCGACCTCGGCTCCGACAGTCGCTCTGTAGGCCTCAACCTCGTCGGTGACGATCGCCTCCGTCCAGCCGAGCAGGGGCGCCATGATTGCCGCCACCTCTTCCGCGGCCACGGTCCCCCGGTCCCTAGTCTCGATGGCGAGCCGGGTCCGGCGCTCCAGGACGTCATCAAGGTGTCGGGCGCCCTCGTGGGTGACTGCGTAGGCAACCTCGGCCTGCAGGTAGCTCGACGCCCCGGCGAGCGGGACCAGTGCCAGGGGATCGCAGGCTGCTGCGGCGAGAAACTCGCCTACGAGGCTCCCGTAGCGGCGCAGCAGCCGCTCAATCTCGGCGACCGGGAGGCCATAGTGGGCGGCGAGGGTCAATCGGGACTCCCACGCCTCGGCAAAGCCGTCAGCGCCCACGATCGGCGTCCGTTCCGTCCGACAGGGAGCGGCGGAGAGGTGGGCGTGTTCCACTGCAGCGTCGACGGCGTCGCGGGCCATCACCCGGTAGGTCGTGTACTTGCCACCCGAGACGAGCACGAGGCCGGGGAGCGGACAGTTCACGGCGTGCTCGCGGGAGAGCTTGGTGGTCTCGTCGCCGGCGCCGGCGATCAGCGGCCGGAGGCCAACGTAGACGGACTCCACATCGGCACGGCTGAGTGGCGACTCGAGCGCTTCGTTCAACGTGGCGAGAAGGTAGTCGACGTCGACCGCAGTGGCCGTCGGGCGTGCTCGGTCGTGCGCCCAGTTCGTGTCGGTCGTTCCGACGAGCCAGTGCTCCCCCCAGGGCAGCGCGAAAAGCACGCTCTTCTCGGTCGGAAGGATGAGTGCGGTAGAGGAGTCGATGCATCGGCGCGCGACCACCAGGTGGACGCCCTTGGAGGGCTGTATCTTCATCTTCAAGTCGCGCTCGATGTCGGCGATGCCCTCGAAGTCTTCGGTCCACACCCCTGTGGCGGAGACGACCACCCTCGCGCGGACCTCGAGTTCCTGTCCGGTCTCAACCAGGCGGAGCCGGGCACCGGTCACCCGGTCGCGCTCGCGCAACAGAGCTACGGCCTGGAGCCGACTTGCCACGAACGCCCCGTGGCTTGCCGCGGTGCGCAGCACGCTCAGTGTATGGCGCGCGTCGTCGACCTGGCCGTCGTAATACTGCACGGCACCGATGAAGCGCCGCTCGCGAAGCGCCGGGGCCAGCTCGTGGGCACGACGTCTCGAGAGCTGGCGGTGGAAGGGCATGCCGGCCCCCGTGCGGGTTGTCCGGGCCAGCAGGTCGTACAGCAGGATCCCCAAGCCCACGTACGCGCGCTCGAAGAATCGATGACGCAGCGGGTAGACGAAGGGCACAGGGTGGACGAGGTGGGGCGAGATCTGGAGGAGCACGGACCGCTCGTGCAACGCCTCCCGCACGAGGGAGAAGTCGTGCATCTGGAGGTAGCGGAGACCTCCATGGATGAGTTTGGAGGAGCGGCTGGAGGTACCGGAGGCCCAGTCCTGAGCTTCCACCACGCCGACTCTGAGCCCCCGGGTAACGGCGTCGAGGGCGGTGCCGGCTCCTACAATGCCACCACCAATGACGAGGACGTCGAGCGGCTCGGCGGCGAGCGCTGCCAAATCCGCGGCGAGACGATCTGGCGAGAGGGCGACCGGGGCGACCGGCGAGGTACTGATCATCTGACCAACTATATATGAACGGATGTGCAGTCCACCAACCCACATCCGCCCGTCCGGGCCCTGCGTGCTGCTAAAACGGAGGAGGCATGCCGGTCGATGATGGGAAGTTCGGGGATGCGATCCGGGCAGCCCGCTGCTATTTCCTCCAGGACATGACGATGGCGGAGATCGCCCACGACATGGGGACCTCACGATCGACCGTCTCCCGACTCATCTCACTCGCGAAGAAGGAGGGACTGGTCGAGTTCCGGTTGCGTATCCCGGATGCTCGGGCACCGCTGCTCGAGCGCCGGCTCCGAGCGGAATATGGGATCGAGGCCCACGTCGTCCCGGTCGCCGAACGCGCGAAGGATCTCGAGGTGCTCGAACAGGTGGCCCGTTCGGCTGCCTGGGTCCTGGGTGGCCTCTGCAACTCCGACATGGTGCTGGGAGTCGCGTGGGGCACGACGATTAGTGCCATAAGCAGGTATCTCAGCCGGAAGCCGATCCGGGGTTCGGAGGTAGTCCAGCTGAACGGAGCCGGCAACACCTTCTCCACAGGGATCGACTACGCGAGCGAGATCCTCGAGCGCTTCGGCTCAGCGTTCGAGGCGCGGGTCCAACAGTTCCCCGTGCCTACCTTCTTCGACTTTGCCGCGACCCGTCAGGCGCTGTGGCACGAGCGCAGCATCATCCGGATCCTCGAGCTCCAGGCGAGGGCGGACGTGCTGCTGTTTAGCATTGGTGCGGTCCATGGCGGAGTGCCAAGCCACGTCTACTCCGGCGCCTACCTGGAGGAGGCGGACTATCTCGCATTACAGGCTGACGGCGCGGTGGGCGATGTCGCGACTTTCTTCCTGCGCGAGGACGGCTCTTCTGACAACATCTCTTTGAACGAGCGATCGAGCGGTCCTCCTCCCGAGGTCGTCCGAAGGGCACCGCGGCGGCTGTGCGTCGTATCAGGCGTGAACAAGGCGCGCGGATTGCGTGGAGCTCTCGCCGGGGGCCTGGTCACGGATCTGGTAGTCGACGAGCGAACGGCGGCCGCGCTGTCGCCCCTCCTGGACGCCCCGGAGAAAGAGTGAGCTCCGGCGGGGACCCCGTGGGAGTGATGCAGTCTCATGTGTGCTTCACAGTCGGTCAGTTTCTTCGTAGAGTCGAGGGAGGTGGCCGCCGTGGGGCATGGGGGCGTTCAGGTCTTGGTGACACGGAATGCCCTGGAAGGTGTCGTCGCAGGACTCCCGTGTGGTCCGAGACCTGAAGATCATGTGCGAGGCGACAACGGTGCGAGGTGGAGGGATGATTCTCAGGGCTGCCGTGGTTCGGTCATATCTGCGCTGACTTGTTTCCGAAACTGAATGGCGACGAGCGGATCATCTCCCGGCGCGATCGTCGAAGTCGGACCGCTGACGATCCTCCCCGGCGGGTGCGTGGCGAACACCGGTCGTGATCTGTACTCGCTCGGGGCACCCTGTGGGTGCCGAAAACTTCGTCCATGCGATTGGCCTGGGGATAATGTGCGGGCGGACTGGAGGACAGGCCCGGCAATCGCTAGCGGTCAGGACCATTCAATTTCGTCCGACGTAGACCCCAACCTGGATGCTATGGGTAACCGACCTGCGTTAGACAGAAGGCGTCCGGTACGTGTTGCCTCAGTTCAGGGCACCCGGACGAGACTTTCGGCCCTCAGAGGCTGGTCGGAGCTCTACCTGGCGATTTGATGCGGTCGCCGCTCGATGACGAGCACGGCGACGCCGTTCGGTGGTGGCGGTGAAAAGGCGGAGCGGGGGAGCGGTCGTCCGACCACGACGGTGAACTCGGATGACCAGCGGCCGTAACCGGGCGCGGCTCCGGACGTCCAGCGCTTCGCCACGTGCCAGGGGACGACGACGTCGGCACGCACGAGTCGGCTCCCCGGAGCGACGAGGCGTCGCAGGAGCGCAACGCCAATGGCGAACGGCGGGTTGGCTACGACGCGGAACGGGCGTCGCGGCAACCGGAGGTCGGCTGCGTCGGCGATTACCACGGTGACGTGGTCTTCCGCGAACCGCCGCCGCAGCTCGGCGGCGCGCCTCGGGTCGAACTCGATCGCGATGACATGAGCGCCACGGGCGACGAGGGGTTCGGTGAGCGCACCGGTGCCCGCCCCGATGTCGAGCACGAGATCGTCCGGGCAGATCCGAGCATCCGCGACAAGTACTGCAGCCCATCGACTACCGAGCTGATGCCACCCCCACCGTGTCCGTCCCGCGGACACGACGCACCATCGTGACGCACGTCATGCCGTGAGCCTAGAGCAGCCGTCGGCCTGACTTCGCCCTCACCTTGGAAGGTGAGGGCGAAGTCAGGCGTAGGGGGTCCGACGTCCGCGAAACTGCTGGTTGAGACTGTGACACGGAAGGACATGAGAGAACAGCCGGTAGAGCGCTATGAACTTCGCAAGAGGCGCCCGTTCAACCGACCCATGAGGCGCTCGAGCACACCGTCACACGAGATGGATAGAATGACAGGCAATGGCACACACGATCGGGTAGACGGCAGCCGCGGGGCTGTTCGAGAGCGGGCGACGAGACCTGACCTCGCGGGTAGCGCCGGATGCCGAAGAGCCCACCAGAAGCGCAGGCAGAGACCCAGAAATCCCGCCTCGCTGTGGTGCACGTGGTACAGGATCGTCGCGGTACGTGCACCATGGAAATACCACAAGCCATTGACAAACACGGTCAGTTACGGTCACCTATTGACAAAAGAAAACGGCCAATATGCTGCGCTCATTTGTATTTAACCAGGTAGGAAGATCGGGCCTCTATTTATTGCCAAGGTGAGGGTCGCGGGTTCGAATCCCGTCGCCCGCTCCAAAGAAGAAAGTCCAGGTCATGGCCGTGCGAGGGGCTGAAATCGGCCCCTCGTGACGCGTCCAGGGGTAGTGTGCACCACATCCGCACCACATGCGAACTGTAAAAGCCCGGTTCATGCTTGACACTGTGGCTCCGGTAGCTGCACGACACTTCCCGGCACACCACATGCGAACGGGGTGACCCTCACATTCGCTCGCTGGGCGGGTGAATGATCGGCTGGCGAGCTGCGCAACTTCGGGAGAGCGGAAGCTGGCCTGCCGCAGTCTCGCTGATCGCCCTGCGGCTGCCGAGAATCCCATCCGTCCCCTCTACCTGGACTTTCGCCGGGGCAGGCTGCGGGAGAAGGATTGGCTGTGGCCCTCTTGTTCCTCGACCTGGAGTTCCTACGGATGCTCCAGTTCCTCCGGCTGCCGCGGGACGACCGAGCCGACGTGGCCATCGAGGTGGTCATGGCCCGTCACGAGGTGTAGGTCCTTGGCCGTCAGGTGGAACGCCCGTCGCTGTTGACCGGGTCCCCATGAACCTCTATGGAACTCGGGCCGATTCAGCGTGTCGGCGGTGTCGGTCATCGGGAACTCGTCCAAGCGACTTGAGCACAGTCCTCCACCACCCCACCGAGGTGCCACGCTCATGAGATGTCTGCGTCCCTGTTCGGGTGCACCTCCTGCTTGGCGTCCGACCAGCGCTCGAAGACGCCGACGTCGGCGACAAAGCGGACCGAGCCGTCGGGGGCCCATCGGTGCCCAGCCTCCTGGAGGCAGTCGTCGAGGAGCCTGGCAACGGCGTCGCTGTGCTCGATCGGGACGTGGACGAGCAACTCGTCGTGGAGGCACAGCACGATCCGTGCGGCCAGGCGCGTGCCGCGGGCTCGCACCGTCACTGCCCAGAGCTTGAACAGCTCGGCGGCCGCACCTTGGACGAGGGCATTACGGCCGTAGCGGCCCCTGGCCGCGGCCGCCCCACGGGCCTCGGGCGTCCCCACCTCGGCGGCACTCACCGGTCCCAGGATGATCAACCTGCCCCCATAGGTTCGCAGGTCGCGGCCGGCCTGGCCGGAGCGTGCAGCGTCGTCTAGGTACCTCATCGCCACGGGGTAGGCAGCCTCGAGGCGGCGCAGCGCCTGCAGGCCGTGGCCGGTGGTCTGCCCGTACATCGCTCCGAGCATCGCGACCTTGGCGGTAGCTCGATCCACGCCAAGCTGGGCGGCCACAGGCGCGTACATGTCGTCCTCGAGCGTGGCCCGAGCCAGTTGCTCGTCTCGCGAGATCGCGGCAAGCACGCGCGGCTCGATCTGACCGAGATCGGCGCGTACGAAGACGTGGCCGGGCTCGGCGACGACCGCCCCGCGCATTTCGGCAGGCATGTTGTGAAGGCCACCCGACGCGGTCATCCTTCCCGCCGCGCCGTCGGACCCTGTCCACACCCCACGCAGCCGGCCGTCGGCACCGAGATGCTCGTCGAGCCAGGCGTAGCCGAAGGTCGTGGCGACGCGCTCCGCCTTTCGCCAGACAAGGAGGGCTTCGATCAGCGGG
>Ga0116111_1001359_pt1 | contig 17177 bp, 12 predicted proteins | sample June2015DPH_8_10_FD_89720 | JGI IMG/M metagenome (GOLD analysis project Ga0116111, IMG submission 89720) | Peatland microbial communities from SPRUCE experiment site at the Marcell Experimental Forest, Minnesota, USA - June2015DPH_8_100 | ecosystem: Environmental > Terrestrial > Soil > Wetlands... | reverse complement strand
CGATTTCGCAAGCTGTTAGTGAGTTTTGAAAAGACCAAGGAAGGCTACGTCGCGCTGTTGGCCTTGGCCGCGGCCATGATTTGTTGGCGGCAAACAATTGTTATTTACGGATAAGCTCTTAATAGAAAATGCTCAATCGACCAATTTCTTCAGTTTTAGACAATAAAGTATAAATACAAAAACATATATTGACAAATAAACATAAATGGATAATATCGCACTTTTACGGCGGTTAGTTTTGCCGTAGCAAGTGACCAAGGTTAGGGCAGAAGGACGATTGCCCGGGGCAACGGTTTCCCGACCACCTGCGGCTTCAGCCGCAAGCGTAACGACGTTGCGATTCGGGGGTCACAAACTCTGTGCCCCGCCTTGGGCTGTTGGAGCACGTTTCTGGAATTCTTGTAACGAGTTCGGACTGCCAATGTCGTGGGGGGAGCGGTTTTTTTGGTGACGATCCCCGAAGATGGAGCGAATACGAGTAAACACGTGAGGATTCACAAAATCCAGGATTTTCACTTGGGTTTTGAGGGATACACTCTGCGCACGCAGCCTTCGGGGGAATCGGAATTCTCAACGCAAATGGGTGGTGGAACTTTCACAGGCGTGGTCAAGGACCAGAGCGGAGCAGTGGGCTGCCGAGGGTTAGGGATTTTTACCTTTTCTCTTGACAGATAATCTATACTAGATTAATTTTCTCGCGTATTGATATAGGACAAGACCACCCCCGACGTCTTCGCGGGAGCCTTTTGCGTGTGTTTCTATCATGGGGCGAGGGGGTTTGACCCAAGACGTGATCGTGGCGTTGGGCACGATTGTACGGCGGGACGCGGGGGGATTTTCATAAGGTACTCCGGCAAACTCGAACATGCTGGCTTGCCGCGAGTTTTTACTTTGCCGGGTTTGAAGTCTGCTTTTGGTGGTCAGACGATATGTGTGTGATCACTTGTGGAATAGGGTCTGGGTCTAAACATATTCGCAGGAGGGGTCTCGAAAGCGTGGAGTGCATGGCCACTGGCCTAAGCGCCCAGTTTTCGGGACCCTACACTAAGGAGGGGTACTTATGTTAGCGAGAAGCAAAAGAGAGGCATCAAGCATGGTCCCCAATGCCGTCACGATGGGGATTTTCATTGTGCTTTTGGCAATAGGGTGTTTTTTGACTTCGCGACAGGTATCTGCCCAAAACAGAAACGCAGGCGAAATCCGGGGTACGGTCACCGACCAAACAGGAGCTGCAATACCCGGAGCTAGGGTTGCCATCACGGATATTTTAACGGGAGTGACTCAGCAGGTGGTCACCGACAGTGCTGGTATTTACGATGCTACAAATGTTCCTCTGGGGCAATACTCACTGACATTTAGAAAGGAAGGATTCAAGGAATTCACTCGTTCCGGCATCGTCTTGTACTTGCAAACAATAACGATCGACGCGCAGTTGCAGGTTGGGTCAGTCTCAGAAAAGATAAGCGTGACTGCGGCTGCGCCTCTGGTTCAAACGGAAACGTCCGAGAAAAGTCTGACGCTTACATCGGTACCCGTTTCCGAACTGCCTAACGTCGGCAGAGACTGGATGGCGTTTACCGGACTACTACCGGGAATTAACGGTGGAGGGACGTCCGGTACAACCGCTGGGCCAAACGCCTCGGGCCAGAATATCGGCGTGAATGGAACGGCCGCTCATGAGGCTAACTGGATAGTCGATGGGACAACACTGACGTATTCTGGTAGCAATGACGCCACAGGCGCTCAGACTCCCGTAGAGGACATCGCTGAGGTCAAACTGAACGTGAGTAACTTCAGCGCCGAATATGGAAATGGCCTTGCAATCTTTAGCGTGATCACGAAGAGCGGAACCAATCGGTGGCACGGAGGTCTCTATTGGTTTGATCAAAATAACGATTTGGAGGCGCGAAACTTCTTCACGCAAGGCAAGCCGACGCCACTTAATTGGAACGACCTTGGAGGGAGTGTGGGTGGCCCGATAAAGCACGACAAGGCCTTCTTCTATTTCCTCATCGATTACGAAAACCAGAAGCCTTCGTCGCCTACCTTTGGCACCTACCCCACGGCGGCAATGCGCAATGGTGATTTTTCCGCGCCGGGATTGCCAACCATTTATGACCCAAATACCACGTCCCTGGTCAACGGCCAGTACGTTCGGCAGCCTTTTGCCGGAAACATTATTCCCCCCGGCCGGATCGATTCCGTGGCGAAGAACATCGAACAGTACTTCGCGTCCCCTAATCTTCCCGGGATCTATAACAACTATTATACGATCCTGCCCAATAACCCTCAAACCTGGACGTATTACATTGGCAAAGTTGATTATAACATAAGTTCCTCGAATCGACTTTCTGGTTCCGGGGAGTACAACCCCTGCCTCGTGGATTTTTATAATCTGTATAGCGTCAGCGGGATTCAGTTCACGTGGCCCTGCGACAACGTCTTTGGCCAAATTACAGACGTCTGGACGATAAGGCCCAACCTGGTCAATGAGGCGCGGGTTGGTGGTCTTAGATCATACGCAATTAGTGGAATGCCAACCTTAGGGAAGGGGTATCCCCAAAAGCTTGGCCTGATCAATGCTGCGGCAAACGCCTTCCCGAATATCAATATAGGGGGAACGGTGTCCACCAGCATTAATGGGGGGATCCATGCCAGTTCTGGGGAAACCGATTGGGCACCAGCAGACATCCTAACGTGGGTCAAAGGGAAACACATGCTGAAGTTTGGCGGAGAATATAATAGGTGGAATCAAGTCGGTGTGTGGGGCGATCAGGACGCTGGCGATTTGAGCTTCAGCGGCATCTTCTCGCGCAACCCGGCCGATCCGACAAGTACAGGTCTAGGCTACTCTGATTTCCTTTTGGGCTTGCCACAGACTTGGTCGGACAGCATGCCGCCGGAGCTGGGGCCGCGCTCATGGAATGCGCAACTCTTTGTGCAGGACGATTACAAACTCAGGCCACACCTCACTCTGAATCTGGGTGTCCGATACCAGATGCAGGCCGGCTGGCGAGAGGAGTTCAACAGACTCGCCTCTTTTGATCCCACGCTTATGAACCCCGCCACCAATACCCTTGGTGCGGTGTGGTATGGGGGCCAGGACGGTCGGACGCCGTTGCAGAAAACGCTCTTTGACATTTTTTCTCCACGGCTTGGATTCGCGTGGGCGCCTACCGAAAACTGGTCCATCCGGGGGGGCTTCGGGACTTTCACTATGAAGTGGAACAAGGACACTTACGGAAATGGGATAGGGACTGGTTGGGGAACAGCCGGTTATGAATCTTCCACCGACTTACTGACGCCCATTTTTTCCCTTGCGCAAGGACTGCCGTCCGCGCAGGTTTACCCCCTTCCAGGTGGGCTGACTCCAGATTCGCTAAACGGACAGCCGGTTAGTTACGTGCCATATAATACGCCCATGTCATACGTTGAGGAAGTTCACTTCGATGTTCAACGCCATATCCCGGGCGATATTGTCCTGGATGCTGGTTATGTCTTTACCAGGGCAGTTCACCTCGGCTTTGGCAGAGACATTGACCAAGTGCCGGAGAATTTGCTAGGGCCAGGCAACGCGCAATTGAATCGGCCCTATCCCCAATACCAGGGGATCAGCGCTCAGCTGATGGACGGCTATTCCAGCTATCATGCCTTCCAGTTGAGCGTGCGAAAGCAGTTCTCCCGGGGGCTTACGTTCCTCCTCAACTACACGGCTTCCAAGGACATGGATACAGGAATGGGATCCGCCTGGGGCGGCACGGAAAACATTGATGCTTGGCAGAACGCTTACGCCCCACGCGCCAACTATGGGCTCTCGACAATCGATCTACCACAGACGCTAAACGGGGACTTTATCTACCGGCTTCCGTTCGGTAAGGAAAGGCGCTTGATGAATCGCGGAGGTGTGTTAGATGCCGTGGTCGGTGGATGGCAAGTCTCTAGCTTGTGGCAAGTGCATTCCGGGTCTCCTTTCACACCTTTGGTGGGCACGGCCAATCTGAGTGGTTCTTTGGCCGGGAATTGGTACCCTAACAGAATCGCAAACGGGAGCTTGGGGAATCCGACTCTTAACGACTGGTTCAACACGTCAGCGTTTGTCATTCCGGCTCCGTACACTTTCGGCAACTCCGGAAGGGGCGTCCTGCGCGGGCCGGGATATAAGGATCTTGATTTCGCCTTGGCGAAGGACTTCCGCCTCAGTAAGCTAGGGGAAGGAGCAAAGTTCCAGATCAGGGCGGATGCCTTTGACGTGTTTAACCTCTCGAACTTTGGCCAGCCGAATAACGCTATCGGGACGTCCGGGGCTGGAGTGATTTCGACCTCCGCGACAAACCGGAATATTCAACTGGGGGCAAGGATCACCTTCTAGGTCTCTACCTCTTGCTGCTTTTCAGCCCGATCTTCCTACGTCAGCCACGCGCCGGGGGTACGCTACCCCGGCGCGCTTTGGCCAAGAGAGAGGGCGAGAGTGGGCACCCACTCAAACTTCTCCGGTCCGGGGGAAGTGCGGCTGCGAAGCTGCCGCGTTGCGCTGGCAGAGGCGACAGGACTTGGCTCGGAGGCGGTAACTGCGAATTCATGGTCGCCCCGGTGTTTCCCAATTGCGGAGGTCGCCGTGCAGCCTATCCACAATAAGGAGTTACGGGTCACTAGCCTTGGCCTCGTAGGGTAAGGCGATAGTGGGAAGTTCTCGAAATGGTCGATGGAGGTGCTAGTGACGAGTACTAGTTATTTCCACAAATTGGGGATTGCGATATTCAATGTCGCGTGGGTGGCGATTTTGGCGCTAGGTGCCACTCTGGAGCAGCCGCAGAATCCCGTTGCTATTCCTTATCAACTGCAGACTCCCACTCGGGGAGTCAAACTCTCCGGGGGGGTGTTGAAGCAGACCTTCGACAACAATGTCCAGTATCTGCTCAACAACTATTCCGTGGATGATCTTCTTTATGTCTATCGCGTGCGCGCCGGAAAGCAGAACCCTCCGGGAAAACCTCACGTTTGGGATATAGGCGGTCCGAATGTGCCCGGTTCGGTGGCCGCCATCTTGCTCATGGGCAGCGGCAATGCGCTGCGCTGGGAGGAGAACAAACAGCTTCGGGAAAGGATGAACTCACTGATTGCAGGGATCGCTGAATTGAAACAGCCCGATGGGTTTATCATGGGCTACCCAGAGAATGAGACCGCTTTGCGTGAAAACGCCAACTGGCAGCGCACCCGGATTACTCATGGACTCATCGATGCTTCCCTGGCCGGGAATCCCCAGGCCCTACCGCTGCTCCGCGGCTATCTGGACTGGTTCAATCATTGTGACTACCTCTCGAAAGTGGTGGACAAGAATCGCGGCTACACCCCCGACCACTATTGTCCCTATCAAGGGATGACTTCCTCCACGCTAATGTACCTTTCTCCGCTCGGCAAGCTGGATGACCTGAATGTGATCCTGAAATATTACCAGGAAGACTGGTGGCTTGACCAACTCCTGGCCAATGACGACCGAGCCATCTATGATCGCCCGGAAGCGCATTGTGTCGAAATTACGGCTTTCGAAGCGTACTTGGACCTTTATCGCATCACCGGCGATAACAAATACCTGCAAGCCGTCTTGAATGCCTGGCAAATGCTTCGCGACAGTTGGGAAATGCCTGGGGGGTCCTTGGGCTTGTGTGAGGCCAGGCGTTACCCGCCGAAATCCTATTTGTTGGGTTTCGAGGGCCGCTCGGGCGAAGAGTGTTGTGCGGTTCACTGGATCAAGCTCAACCAACGCCTCCACCTGCTTTTCCCCGAGAAGGAAGTCTTTGTGAGTGAGATTGAGAAGTCGATTTACAATGCCGGAATCGGAAATCAACTCGGCACCACCATGATTAGTTACTTGACGGTCCTCGAAGGCAAGAAGCAACCACAGGGACCCAACTCAGCTCTTATTCCACCTGAAGGGAACTGCTGCGAAGGTCAGGGAAGCCGGCTTTATGGTTCACTCCCTGAGTACGTCTATTCCATATCTCCACAGGGAATTTACGTCGACCTGTATGCTCCCTCCGAGATTTCGTGGAAGCAGGGAAACACTGGTTTGAAGCTGACTACCACTACCGCCTTTCCTGAATCCGGGGATGTGAGGTTGAGGGTAGACACCCCGCAGCCGGTGGTGTTCACGCTGAGCCTTCGCATTCCTTCCTGGGCGGTCAAGGCGGTGGATATCTCCATGAATGGGAAGTCCCTAGGGGTGGGGATTCCGGGTAGTTACCACCACCTAGAGCGGGAATGGAAGGGGGGAGAGGAGCTTTCGTTCATCCTGCCCATGGGGTTCCGGATGAACCGGTATGAGGGTTACGACCAGATTGCCGGGTACCCGCGATATTATCTCGAATATGGGCCACTCCTAATGGCTCTGGCGGGCAGTTTGAACTTCGAGCATTCCATTCGGGTTTTGAATGATCCAACCCAGCCGTCGGCATGGCTGAAGCCGGTTCCTGGAAAACCGCTGCACTATCAGATATCCACTGATGAGGGGTATTGGAGGCTTCGCGAAGACGGAGCCTGGTCGCCGAAGGCCTTTGAATACATGCCTTACTACGAAATCCCGCAAGACCAGGAATTTACCGCCTTTCCGGTCATCCAGAATCATCCCTGAGGCATGAAGGGTGTACCGGGTCATCGTGGGTATCGCCAATGGGCATCGAGGTGCGGAGTAGCTCTTGCCGGTTTCATGACTGTCTTCAACGCGAATGCCGGAGCCAAGGAACGCTATTTCACTCCAGGGGTAACAAACTTGAAAAATCCCATTTCACGACGTGAACTCCTCTCATGGACGCTTGCCGCAGCAGCCGGAAAACGGTTCGAAGCATTCGCAACCGAGGCCAGCCTCGAACCGCGGGCTTCATCCAAGTTCGATGGCCTCAAGATTAGCGACGAGACGTTGAAATTCATCGAGCAGTGCGCCCGTGACGATGGAGGATACTCGCCCTCACCAGATCCACAGTACCGTGGCAACTCCAACACAGGGGAGAGTGACTTGGCGGCGGTCACCTACGCGGCGACACTGGCGAAGACTGTGGGGTGGGAATTGCCCCACAAGGAAAGGTCAGCGGATTTCATCCAGCGTCACCAGCACCCGGAGGGCGTGTTCATAAATCTACGGGGAAACCTGAATCCGAACGAAGACCTTGCTGTCCTTTACAACACGACCCAGGGAGTCGTGAGCCTGCGCGCGCTGGGCGAAAAACCCAAATTTGATCCCGTCTGTGTGCTGGACCGCTTCTTTGAAAAGGATGTCTTTAAAAAACTCCCATGGTACACCCTCAGCTTCTACCCATTGTTTTACGCCGCCCTGGGCAAGCCGTTCCCCCAGGAGTACCGGGCGGCCATCGCTCGGCATATTGTGCAGAATCAGTCGGCCGATGGTTATCTTGGCGACCATGTCGCTGCCACATTCCACATGGTGCACTTTTTCCGACTGGTGGGAGAGCCCACACCGCGCACAGAGGCTGTCGTAAAGCGCGTCCTACGCGATCAAAGGCCGGATGGCGGGTGGCATCTCAAACCACCGGACTGGGACGTTCACGCCTGCTTTGACGCGGTGTTTATCCTGCGACAGTTAAGCTGGAGTTCACCAGCCTCGCGTGCGGCGATTAGCCGGGCTGCGGAGTGTGTGCTGACCTGCCGAAACTCGGACGGCGGATATGCCCACTATCCCGGATGGCACTCGGATATGGACGCCGTCTATTTCCAAATGGGAACCCTTATCCAGGCCGAACTAATCCCCACGGCGAACTTCGATCTTCCCGACGCCGAGACCCTGAGTTGGGGACACGCCATGAAGCCTGGAAAGATCTACAACCACCCCAGAGCGGGCACAGAGTAATGGCACCCGCCACCGTGGCGGCGGGATATGACCGTGGGCGCTGAGCCCACAGGATTGCGCCTCCAGGGTCTTGAAGGGTGGGCGCCGAAGGCCTTTGAATAGATGTCTTATTACGAGGTCCCACAAGACCAGGAACTTACCGCCTTTCCGGTCATCCAGAATCGTCTCTGAGCCATGAAGGGTGTGCTGAAGACAATTAGTGGAGGAACAAAATAGCGTGGAGAAAGTACTGCGCTACGGAATCGCTGACGATCAGGAGAAATGGAAGAGGCCGGGAAGGACGTTGACCAGTTCAAGTCTTAAGGGACATTCAAACCAGAGAGCCGAGGTGAAATCCATGCGGACCATACCTGTGCTTGCAACAAGCTTGTTTTTTACGGTCATTTTGAACGCCCAGACCAATAACGCATTTGTGCGCACGAACGCTGAGGGGAAAAGTTGGACAGTAGGTAACACCCTTGTGGAACGAGAGATTCGTTTCGACCCGCAACTGGGCCTGTACACCGCAAGCTGGCGGCACTTGGTAACGGGAACTGACCTCATGAACGTTGCTCAGGCTAAGAGGTATTGGGGCAGCGAGTTCTTCTTTCATGCGGACGCGGATTCCTTCTCCGGGTCGAGCGGATCTACTTGGGAACTCGTGGAAGCCAGCACTCAAGAGCTTGCGCCTTCGGCAAGACTTCTGACAGTCAAACTGAGGGCGAAAGCGAAGCCCATCGAGGTGACGATCTTCTATGCCGTTTACGAGGGACATCCCGTTATCCGAAAGTGGATCGCCATCACCAATCATAGCGAGACTCCCATTACCCTCTCGCACTTGAGTTTCGAGGCGGTGAACGTCGCGCCCGGGCCTGCAAGCGTGCTGCAAGCGTCCGCGTATTATGGCATTGAGCCGCGGGAAATCTTCTTCACCGGGAGGGTTGACGACACCGCCATCCTGGAGCGCAATTCACTAACGGGTGAAGGCCTCGTGGTGATGAACGAAGCTCCCGGCTACATGAAACGGACGGAACTTGATGAGTGGTATGGTGAAGGCGTACAAGTAATGTATGACACAGACTTATTTCCCTTTGAGCGCAGCTTGCAGCCCGGAGAGACGTTCACCAGCGCGAAAAGTTCGATAGCCTTTTTCGCGGAGGGCCGGGGATTCGCTGATCCCCGGTGGGTATTGCCCTCTTACACGTCGAAGGTCTTAATGAAGAAGGGACCGGACTATCAGCCACCCTGGATTTACAATACGTGGGAACCATTTAATCTTGGTATCACGAGAAGCATCACGATGGACTTGATCGCAGCCGCCCAGCGCATGGGAATGGATGTGTTCACGATTGATGTTGGGTGGCAGGCTGACTACGGTGACAATGCGGTCAATCGCAAAGTTTTTCCTAATGGTCTGGAAGAGATCCAGGCTGCTGTCGAACAAAGCGGGATGCGCCTGGGCCTGTATGTGCCACTGGCCGTAGTCAGCACGAATACGGCGGTCTATCGAGAACACCCCGAGTGGGTATGCACAGATCGGTACGGAAAGCCCAAGTTCACGGGGACCGTTGACGGCCCGCTGCCTGTGATGTGTCTCGCCACGCCTTATCGGGAAGTGGCCGCGAAAAGGATCAGCGAATTGATTGGTCGCTACCACCTGCATTATGTCAAGATCGACGCCACTACGGTATTCAATACTTATGGCGAGTTTCCGGGCTGTTATGCCCTCGGGCACGACCATCACTCCTGGGCTGAATCACTGGAACGCATCTACGAAGGCATCCAGTATGTGACCGACCGCATTTACCGCGATCATCCCGACGTATTGATCGACCTCACTTTCGAACTCTGGGGACAGAAGCATCTGATTGATTATGGGCTGCTGGCTGCGGGAGACTTGGATTGGCTGAGCAACGTGCGAGATATTGCGCTGGACTCTGCCGGTCCGCGCCAGGCGCGAACCTTGCTCTACCACCGGTCTCTGGCCATACCTACCGAAACGATGCTGATTGGCAACCTCCAAGCCGAAATGCCCCCCATTGAAGAACGCCTGGGAACCGCCATGGGCTCGGGCCCGCTTTTCCTTGGCGATTTACGAAAGCTGACTGTGGCAGAGCAGGATTGGTATGGCGAGAAGATTCGCTGGTTCAAGACACTTCGGAAGGAAGTTCCCCTCTTCGAAGGGTTCTTTCCGCTTGGCAATTGGGCGCAGCCTGGAGCGGCAAGCTGGGATGGTTTCGCGCGCCTCAGCCGTCAGGGCGAAGGCTTGATCGTCATCTTCAAGAACCAGTCCAACACGACAAAAGTCGAAGCGAACCTGCCGCTTTACCCGGACGGTGAATTCGTGATTCGGTCTGCTATGACGGGTCGGGCACTCGGAAAGTCCACGGGAAAGCAATTCCGGAAAGGAATTCAAATCCAACTCCCGGCGGAGCACAAGGTTGAGATATTGGAAATCCGAAGGTAATACAGCCGATTACGGATATTGCAAGCAACCTCGGCTGGAGTGGAGGCGGGGCCAGCGGTGTTAGGGTTGGCCGACTTGGCCGGTAATGGTTAAGTTCCCCTAATTCCTGTTTGGTACCTTTACTCGAGTTTATCCGTTGATGCGCCGCTGGCAACACACGGATCTAAGCATACAGGAGAGTGCGATGAAAACCGGACCAAGCTGTCTCATCTCTTTCATACGATTTGGATTCCCGAAGTCGACATGGCTTTTTCTCGTCGCGTGCCTTGCGGTTGTACTTCCTGCTTCGTACCTTTCAACTCCAGCAGATCGCTCTCCCAACAGCGGCTGGGAGGTTGAATTTGATCCGAGTTCATCCACGCTCGAGTGCAGGCATGTGGCTACGGGAACCCGCCTGGCCGGGCGACTTTCATTTACTGTGCGGCGCGATGGTAAGGTCACAGGCTGGAGCATCCAGCCGGCGCGCGATTCCTACCCGCAGCGCCTCGCCCTTGTAGATCAGGCAAACGACGCGCAAGGCTACCTGAACGTCATCGACGAAGGGAATCGACTCTCTCTTGAGGTGCTTCCCCGGCCGCCGCAGGTCTACACGGGAGAGCTCAGTTTTGTCCCCGAGTGTGCCCTTGGAGCCCGGGCCTTCGCTTGCCGTACCCGCCTGCCTGACCAGAGTCTTGTGGTCCAGATGGCCTCGGGGCCGGCCGACAGTCTGCTCAATGACTCGCTGTTTGATCCGGAGCGCGATCTGGTGTTGCGCTTCGGCGGAAAGGATGTCTCCATCTTTACCCACCCGACCGCTCCCGACCAGCCACCCGCATTCCGGGCGCATTTGACGGCCATCGTCCCACCCCTGCGGGACGGTGACTCGACGATCACGCTGGAGATAGTGCCCAGTTATTACCGCGCGCGATACATCCCGGAATTCCGCCTGATTGACCGCAAACGGTGTCCCACTCCGCCCACAGGTTGGATGTCCTGGAATGCCTACTTTGACGCCGCCACCGAAAAGGACAACCTCGACGAAGCGCGCATCGCCGCCCGGATGCTTAAGCCGTTTGGCCTGCAAATCTGGTCGATCGAATCCTGGCAGGAGAACTCGGCGCGGCAGCCGGTCAGTGATTTTCACAACCTCGGCCTGCGAGCGTCGCCGGACAAGTTTCCTCATGGAATGAAGTGGCTGGCCGAGCAAATCCGCACCCTTGGTTTCCGTCCAGGGATTTGGACGGTTCCCTGGGGCACCGGTGACGAGAATTATTACCGGGCGCACCGCGAGTGGTTCCTGCACGACTCACAAGGCCAGCCGATGCATAACTGGAATGGCCGCTACGTGCTCGACCCTTCGCAACCGGAAGTGCGATGGTACATGGAAGAGACACTTCGCACGATGTCGAAGGAATGGGGCTATGAGTTCTTCAAGATTGATGGGATATCGGACACCGGTCCAAGCTATTCGGCCCACTTCTTCGAGCGGCCGGAAGTTCGCGCCGCCTTCCGCCAGCCTGTTGCGGATCCCTACCGGATTTCGATCGAGGCGCTTCGTCGTGGGATTGGTCCGGACAGCATTTTCCTGGCTTGCGCGGGCCACTATACGGGACCGGAGGTGGCCTGGGCCGACGCCGCGCGCCTGGGAGCCGATATCGTCGAACCCGGCCAGCCACCGCGGTGGCATAACTATTTGAACCAAGCCTATATCACGCTTGCTCAGCTCTTCACGAACAATCTGGTATGGTATAACGATCCCGACACTCTGATGGTAGGCGAAGCCGCGCCGCTCAGTGTCGCGCGGATCGCAACCACGGTTGTGGCCTTGCCGGGACAACTGACCTTCATCAGCGACAAGCTTGGTCAGCTTGCTTCCGAGCGAATGCGCCTCCTCCAACAGGCGCTGCCGGTTTGCGACGTGCATCCGCTGGACCTCATGCCAATTCCGGATCTCAAGCCCGTCTGGGACCTGAAGATACACCGGCCGTTCGCAAGCTGGGACATTGTCTCAGTGTTCAACTGGGGGGATGAACAGCAGGAGTACCGGCTGCCTTTCGCCGCTCTCGGGCTCGACGATGATAAAGATTATCTCTTATATGAATTCTGGAGCAGAAAGTTCCTTGGTGTTAAGCGCGGTTTCGTCGACGCCCGAGTCGACCCGCGTTCCAACCTCTTGCTGGCAGTGCACGAACTGCAGAACCACCCTCAGTTCCTTTCCACCGACCGGCACATTTCCCAAGGCGGCGTTGAATTGGCTGACGTACTCTGGAATCAGGACCGCGGCGAGTTGACCAGCCGGCTCAAACTCGTGGAAAACGATCCTCTCACGATGTTCGTGCATGTCCCGGCTACTTATGGCTTCTCAAAAGCCGCCGCCGTAGGAGCGACCGTCGAGCACATTGTGAACGCGGCCCCCATCATTTCTGTCGTGCTCCGCCGTTCCACTTCCGGCGAGGCCAGCTTGGTTCTGGTTTTTGTGCGCCGATTTGCGAGCAGGATGCCGTAGTCAGGAGTCAAGAAATGGGTGGAGTTTCTTTGGCAAAACGTTGTGTTAGGCCGTTTTTCTATTTGCTGGCCCTTCCCGTTATTTCCTTTTCCCAGAACGGGACGGGCAGGAAACAGGAAATCAAATTGCATTTCGAGCGGGCTCAGGCAGCGTTGAAGGCCAACAGCCCGGATGTGGCCGTCAACGAATTTCGCGCCGTCCTCACCCTGGACCCCAACAACGTCGAGGCGAGAGCGAACCTCGGTGTCATCGAGTACGTAAAGGGCGACTACACGCAAGCAAGTGAAGACCTGCGCCAGGCCCTCAAGCTTCAACCTTCCCTCTGGAAGGTTGAGGCCCTGCTCGGAATGTGCGAGAAACGCTTGGGGAGGCTCCAGAGTGCGCAGGCACTCCTTGAGAAGTCATTCCCGCATCTCCAAGATCCGAAATTACGCACTCAGGTGGGGATGGATTTGGTCGAATTAGATTACCAGAACGGCGATATGGCGAGTGCAGTAGAAGTCTTACCCGTTCTTGAACAGCTTAACCCGACCAATGTGGACGTTCTTTACATTGCCTACCGAACTTTCTCTGCCCTTGCTGAGCATGCCGTGGATAGCATCGCATTGACTAGTCCTGATTCAGCGCGCATGCGCCAGATCATGGCCCAGCATCTGGTGAACGAAGGTGACATTCCCGGGGCAATAGGCCAATACCGAAAGGCCCTTGGGCTTGATCCAAGCCTCTCCGGCGCCCACTTTGAACTGGGCGAAGCAATTCTACAGAATTCCAAATCAGAACCTGCCCGCGAGCAAGCCCAAAAGGAGTTTGAGGCCTCCTTGGCCCTTAATCCTTATGACTCCAAATCGGAGGTCTGGTTGGGCATTGTCTATTCGTTAAACCAGGATCTGAAGATGGCCCTGAAGCATTACACACGTGCTCTTGAGTTGGACCCAAACGATATCGATGCTCACACCGGCGTCGCCAAGGTGTTGATGGCGATGGGCCAGACGGAAAGGGCGCGTGAGCAATTACTCGAGGCAATCCACCTGAATCCCCTGAATGCCGTTGCACACTATCGGCTGTCGACAGTATATCGGCAGCTCGGACGTACTTCCGACGCCCGGCGAGAATTGGCAACTTTTAATGAAATACAGGAGCACAAGAAACGAATTACCACCGTTTACCAGCAGATGCGCAAGTGGCCGGCGAGTTCTCACGTTATGGACCCGGATGTTCCCGAGTAGCTGCGAGGGCGGCGACTTCGACGTAGCGCGGGCGTCCCGCCCGCTGTGAAGCTGTGAATTTATTGATTTCTCGATTTTTCACCCGCGTGTTTTCAACTACTTGCGGGCCAAAAAACGCGGTTTTTTCAATTAATTCACAGCTTCTGTGGGGCGGGCATCCTGCCCATAAGCGCTAAGATAAGGATTGATTGTTTCCCTTCTTTTGCGCTACCTTTCGGAGCATGACAGCACTCGACGAAGATTGGCGGATTTTGCTCCAGTTGTTCCCCGCAGGCTGGGAAGAGCTCGGAAGAACTACCGGCGCAGTGAAGCGATTGCGAGGATTTGAATCGCTCAATGATCTGCTGCGTACCTTGTTGCTGCATGTAGGCTGCGGCTGGTCGCTGCGGGAAACGGCCGTGCATGCGAAGTTAGCGGGCCTGGCCGATGTTTCCGATGTCACCCTGTTGAATCGTTTGCGGCAGTCGGAAGATTGGTTGCGGCAGTTGTGTCAAGGATTATGGAAGGAAAATGGAGTGGACCTGCAACCGGCCCTTCACGGTCAGCCCGTCCGCTTGCTGGATGCGACGGTGGTGAAAGAACCGGGAAAGACCGGGAGCCAATGGCGTATCCACTACAGCCTGCGCTTGCCTTCGCTGGAGTGCGATTTTCTGGAACTCACCCCGGTAAAGGGCCCCAGTTCGGGAGAACGGCTCGGACGATTTTCCTTTCACGCCGGCGAGTTGGTGCTGGCGGATGCCGGCTACTCTCACCCGGCGGGCGTCGCCGCCGTGGTGCAGCAACAGGCGGATATATGCGTGCGGTTGAATCCCCTGTCCTTGCCCTTATATGACAAGCAGGGCAAGCATTTTCCTCTCCGGCAGAAGTTGCGGGCCGTCGAGCGCGCGGGAGAAACCCTCGATTGGCCGGTTTGGGTGAGAGCCGGAGATCAGCGGATCTGCGGACGAATTTGTGGACTGCGCAAAAGTGAAGCAGCCATTCGGAAGGCCCACCGCAAGCTGATCAACAAGCAACAGCGCGGCAAAGGGGTCTAGATTTCTTCGCAAAATCTCTATAACACACATCCCGTGAGGGTGAACGTCTTTTCTGCGGTTTTCCGCTCGTTTCAATCGCGATTCTTGGGCCCGGAATCCGCAAGCGACCCACCGCACCTCAAGAGCCACAAGGCTGGTTAGCTTTCAACCCATCCCTTTTCCGCTCGCGGATAGGGCATCAGAATGAGGGGGTTGGGGCTCGGCGAGACGGTTTTACCAGAACCTGTTATCACCACGAGGCGTCCAGGGGTCGTCAAGCGCAGTTTTTGGTTTCTTGGCACACGGGCTCGGTTGGACTCGGGGTGTCTACCTCCGACTGCCGCTTCGCCAAGTCTTGCTCGGCCTTAGCAAGACGTCGACATCGGACGAATTGATAGACAGATGGAAGAAGAATAACCAGCGTCGCATAGACAAAGAGAAAAAAAATAACCGGTGTCCGAAGCTCGGCTAGCGTGTTCCAAATCAGGTTTCCTGCGTCGGCGGTCGGGGACATAGAGCCTCCCAAAAGCCTGAATCAACAGTACAGCTTATAAAATGGGTGCTAAACTAGGCCTATAGCACGGGAGTGCGCAACGCGTCGAGCAAGGACATTATCCGCGGCACAGCGGACGACGTGGGCGAGGTCGGTGGCATTGAAGGGCGGGACGATGAAATCAAACACCCCGGCCTCCATGGCTTCCACGTAAAATCGTGTGTCCACAACCCGCGCTACAACGACCACATTGACCGGACACGCCGCCCTCTCGGCAACCGCCAGAATATCAGTCCAAGTTCCGTCCCGGAGTTCTGTATCGGTAAACACGAGGGGGCGGGGTTCAACCCGCCGAGCATCGGCTTGGCCTGCGCGTGCGATTCCGCCTGGGTCACGCGCAAACCTTGGCACTCCAGGGCATATTTCAGCGAGCGTAGGGTATCAGGGTTCTCGTGGATGAGCAGTGCGGTAATCTTTTCCGTCCTGGGCAGTCCCTCACGTGCTTGTGGGTCTTCTGTTGGTCAGAAATCCGGAACGGTTTCTTCGTAAGTCCATCACGGCTCCGTCCGGGCAGCATTCAGCCAGCCAACGCGGGGATTGAATGACTTGGTGGATATGCCGACGTACCGCTTGCCTCCGCCAGGAAATCCTGCTCCGACGTGGCGGCTTATGGAACTTACCCACACAGGCATAGTGGTCGCCGAAGCGTTCGGAAAGCCGAAACACCAAGTCAGGGAAGGAATCATGTAAACTGTGAGGCTGTTCCTCTGCTCCTGTTAAGTAGGTTTCGGCGAGCGCATCGCACTTGGCGCTATGTGCCTCCGCAAACAGAAGAAAGAACTCTGCCCACTCCGGCGTACCTTTGCTTTCCTCGGCTTCATTCTTTATTGTCCAGAGGTTCTCTAGTGCCAGGTCGGGGTCTGGCTGGTAAATCTCGGCTCGCGCCAATTGAAGAACGCTGCGAATTCTCACCAAGTCAGAGGGCTTGTCCATGAGACCCCTATTGAAACATTTTGGCACGATTGAGGGAAAAGTCAAGCAAAAACCACGACATATCGTATGACCATTCCCAGCCTACACAATATCCTGTATTTTGGGGTCTTTCGAGCACCGGGAACATTGAAAAATTACCATCGTTCCGGGTACGGGGTGTTCGTCAAGGTTCCCCGGCACTTCCTTGATTGGGTAGCACGACAGCCTCAACTGCGGAGGTCAAGGTCATAGGCGAGCCCGAGGGACAGACCCATTGTTGGCACTGTGTTTCTTCAGATATGGGCGGCGGGGTGAGCGGGAAGAATGCGCCTGAGCACTGTGCAAGGCGCGGATGATTAGTTAGGCCGTATTTCTGCCGCAATTCATAGCAGAAATTGGTGGTGTCCTAAAAGTGTGGTGCGGGGTTCTGGAATTTCAATCAGATACTGGAAGGGCGAGCGGTGAGGTGCATTTTCTACGCTTCCGAGATGTCTAATTCTAGCTCGCTTTCAAGATGAGACTAAAAATGATACAATTGCGGCATGTCAAGACCACGACACATCCCCAAATCCGCACGTAAGAGAGGGAGCGGCGGCGGGGGTGCGGTTTTCTGGCCGCAACTGGGCCGGGGGGTTGGTTTGAGCAAGGAGGATAGGGACGCCGGTAGGCTCGGGAGTCGAAGTG
>Ga0116111_1001352_pt1 | contig 17217 bp, 16 predicted proteins | sample June2015DPH_8_10_FD_89720 | JGI IMG/M metagenome (GOLD analysis project Ga0116111, IMG submission 89720) | Peatland microbial communities from SPRUCE experiment site at the Marcell Experimental Forest, Minnesota, USA - June2015DPH_8_100 | ecosystem: Environmental > Terrestrial > Soil > Wetlands... | reverse complement strand
GGCACCCTCGTTTGCGAACTTCGGAATCGAAGGACACTAGCAACGTATTGATCTAGTGTGGCTTTGGTTCAGAAGTCCGCATGACGAGTTCGCGGCAAAAATGATGCGGACTTCTGAACCGCCGCACTAGCGAATGAAGCTGTAGCGGAATCGCTCGCCGTCCGCTTCGACGAGCCCGGCGGTCGGGTGCGGAAAATGGATCGGCAGCACAACGATGCCGGTGCCGGCGATCTTGCCCAGGAATTGCCGGCGCGATCGCGCCGCCTGCCGAGGGTCCCAGTCGAAGATCGTCGACCAATCCGGCTCGCGGCACTGCAAGGCGTGATGCATGAGGTCGCCGATGACGACGGCCTGCTGTCCGCCCGAGCGGATATTGACACAGCAATGGCACGGCGAATGACCCGGCGTCGGCGTGAGCCACATCGTATCGTCGAGCGCAAAGTCGTCGTCGACCAGCAGCGCCTGGCCGGCCGCCACCACCGGCTCGCAGTTGAAGCGCCACACATTGCCGCCGCCGCCGGGCCGGTTCTCGCCGCGTTTGGTCGACTCCTCCCATGCGGCGTATTCGCGTTTGTGGAACACGTATTTCGCCTTCGGGAAGGTCGGCACCCAGCGGCCGTCGCGCAGCACGGTGTTCCAGCCGCTATGGTCGATGTGCAGGTGGGTGCAAAACACGTAGTCGATGTCATCGAACCGCAGACCGGCGGTGGCGAAGCCGTCGAGCCAGGGCTGCTTGGGGAAATCGAATGGCGGTGGATAGCCCTTGTCTTCGCCGGTGCAGGTGTCGACCAGGATGGTGTGCTTGGGCGTCCGCACCACGAAGCTCTGATAGGGCATCACCATGCGTCCGGACGCCGGGTCGAATACTACCGGATCGAGTTCGGCGAGATGGCGCCGGCCAATGTCGGGGTCATAGGCGGGGAACATCTCCTCCGGCCGCCGCCACGGCCCGTCGCGCTCGATGATGCTGGTAATGGTGACGTCGCCGATCATGAGCGTCCGCATGCTGTTCCCGTTCGCATGTGTGGTGGGTTGTGTCTTTTGCCCGGCCCCGCGCCGGGTAAGGTAAACGACGAAGGCAACATTTACTATCCGATCAAATGTTCCGACGCCGAGGGCCGATAGAAATATACAAAATACGCCGAGGCTGTATTGCTTTTGTCGTGCGCTTCAGCTTCCCGGAACGGCCATCGGATTCGCGTCTTTCCCGGCTGGCGCCGTCCACAACGCGGCCGCCTCCACATCCTGCAAGCTAGGGTCGGAAGCGACCGGCCGACGCGCGACATCGGTTGCCGCGGATCATCAAGCGCGCGGAGCGCGTGAGCGCGCGGCGATTTGAAAGAGTCCCCGCAGCCGTCGAGGATACAGGAGCGTAACATGAGCGTGCTGACCGCAGCAGTCGACGTCGCACCGCGAACGTCCGGCGGCAAGCAACGGTCGATGGCCTCCGTGGTGTTTGCCGGATCGATCGGCACCATCATCGAATGGTACGACTTTCTGATCTACGGCACGGCGGCGGCTTTGGTCTTCAACAGCTTGTTCTTCCCCAACGTCGATCCGCTGACCGGCACGCTGGCGGCGCTCGGCGCTTACGCGGCCGGCTTTTTCGCCCGCCCGGTCGGCGGCATCTTGTTCGGCCATTTCGGCGACCGCATCGGCCGCAAGACGATGCTGATGATCACCATGCTGGTGATGGGGCTCGGCACGTTCTGCGTCGGACTGCTGCCGACCTATCATCAGATCGGCATCTGGGCGCCGATCCTGCTCGTGACGCTGCGCATCGTCCAGGGCATCGGCCTCGGCGGCGAATGGGGCGGCGCTTCGCTGGTCGTGCTGGAGCACGCCCCGGCGAGCTGGCGCGGCCTGTACGGCAGCCTGGTGCAGGTCGGCTTCCCGCTCGGCATGTTGACGTCGACCGGCGCCTTTGCGCTGGCGGCGACGCTGCCGCAGGCCTCGTTCCTGGCCTGGGGCTGGCGGGTGCCGTTCCTGCTCAGCATCGCGCTCCTTGGCGTCGGCTGGTTCGTGCGCCGGCGTGTTGCGGAAACCCCGGTGTTCGAGGACATCAAGCGCCGCGGCGATATCGTGCCAAGCCCGTTCCTTGAAACCATCCTGAAAAATCCGCACAGCTTCCTGGTCGCCATCGGCCTGAAAATCTCCGAAGTGTCCTGGGTCTATATCCTCACCATCTTTGCCGTGGTGTACGCCACGACCAAGCTTGGCGTCTCCAAGCAGCTGATGCTCGATGCGATCATCGTCGCCGCGCTGGTCGCGGTGGCGACCATCCCGTTGTTCGGCTGGCTGAGCGACATCTTCGGGCGGCGGGCGCTTTTTTTCGCCGGCACGCTGTTCACGATGGGCTTCGCCTTCCCGCTGTTCTGGCTGCTCAATACCAAGAATCCGACCATCATCATCCTGACGATGGTGGTGGCGCTCAGCCTCGGTCAGGGCACCATGTTCGGGCTGCAGTCGACCTATTTTCCCGAACTGTTCGGCACCCGCGTGCGTTACACCGGCGCCTCGCTCGGGTTCCAGCTTGCGGCCGCGATCGGCGGCGGCCTGACGCCGCTGTTCGCCACATCGCTTGCCAACTACACCGGCGGCACCACTGGCGTCTCGCTGATGCTGATCCTGCTGGCGGCGATCACCTTCGTGGCGGCATTGTGCGCGCCGGAAACAAAAGACCACTCGCTGCGCCGCTGACGGCAACGGCCGGCCGTAGAATCAAGATAAGCCGACACTGCGCCGCCTTGGCGATTTGAAAAGACAGAGCGCAAAATCGTTCAGAGCCAAGGAGACGAAGACCGCGCCGAGCGACTTCGATTCTGAATAACACGCAAATGCTGCCTTCAGCATTCGTACATCCGGCATGTGGCCTTTGGGCGGCGGGTGGCGGCAAGACCGCAGAAGGACAAGGCAGATGAGCAAAATAATCCTGTCGATAGCATCAGTCGCTGCAATAGTCTCATTCGCAAGTTTCGATGCACAGGCCGCTGGAGGTTGCGGTCCCGGTGCGCATCCCGACCGGTTCGGCGTTTGCCGGCCCAACGTCGTGGTTGTCGCGCCGGCCCCCGTGGTGGTCGCGCCCGTAGTCTGCGGGCCGGGACTTCGTTGGCACCCCCGTCGGCACCGCTGCTGGGCCTGGTGAACCAGCCGTTCATTGTTGCAAGCGTTCTCTGGGCGCCCGCGCATAGGGCGGCCCCCGACTTGCGGCACGTCGCGCGAAAGGCAGCCAAAAAGTCTCAGTAATCGCCCGCAGGCCGCTTTGATCAGCGGCGATTGTTGTTCGCCGCTAGAATAGCAATCGGCGCCTTCTGAATCGCGTTCATCTCGGGCTCATGGCCAATGCCCAACCCGGTGGCCACCAGGCACAAGGCGAACACCGCTCCCGTCACGACGAACAGTGTGCCCGCGACCCATTCCGCGGCGTCATAGCGCCGCCGGGTGGGTTCGCTGGCGATATTACGCGGCGGCGCGTCATTTGTGTCGCGGCGAAGGATAGGGTCGCGATAAACCGGCATGGCAGCCTCCTTGGTCGCCCGCATCTCGCAGGACAACCCATCGGCCGTTCGGCAGTTCCGCGGTTCCGCACCGTGCAGCATCGCTAAACCGCAGCCTGATCGTGTGGCATGAGCGGAGGCTTATTCGCTGCGCTTCTTCAACGCCTACCAGTATGCGAGGGCTTCTAGCACTCGCCCTGATAGTCCCCCTTGAACCTCGCTCGCCGACATTGTCGACCGGACGCTATGATCCGGAGCGGACCTGCCGCGGCTGCGCGGTCAGATAAATGAGTTTGCGCGGTATAGATAGGGGCGGCTATGATTGGTGATATTCGATGCTGACGATCAAGCCGCTCCGCACCTGGACGGCGATACGAGGTTCCCATGCTCGAAGAGACCGATCGCCAAATCGACAATGACCATGCCCGCGTCACGCGCCATCGCCTGGCGCCGGGGACGCATACCGGCTTTCATCGTCACGAGTTTGACTACATCGTCGTCCCCGTCACCCGCGGGCGGATGCGGATTGTGGAAGGCGGTGAGGAACGGTTTTCCGACCTCTCGCCGGGCGTTGCCTATTTCCGCCCGGCCGGCGTCGAGCACGACGTCTTCAACGGCGGCGACCAGGACCTGATCTTCGTCGAAATCGAGCTGGTGCGCTGATCGTTCGGTTGCCGCGTATCGTGCGCCGCAACCGGATGCGATGATAGCAGCCCTCAGATCAGATCGGCGTCGGCATAAATCTGTTTGTCGCCTAAGCCGCCGGCGCCCTCGAGCAGGCGAACGTTTGCGGGTGACCATCGCGCCAGAACCTCGTCGCCGATCTCGACCGGCGCGCGCAGGAAATCGACATCCGACACGTTCGCGACGAACTCTTCCGGCTGCGCCAGGTCGATCGTTACCTTGGCATAAGAGCCCTGATATTCGATCGAATGAACCTTGCCGCGAACCACGTTGGCTTCGCCGGCGTCGGCGCTATTGCCGCCGGCTTTGGCGACCTCGATTCGATCCCGCCGGATCGCCAAGTAGAGCTGTGATCCCATCTGTGGTTTGGCATTGCCGAGCGGGGCGGTCAGCCGGGCGCCACCGGCATCCCGCAAGGTCGCCATTCCATCGGCCACGCCCTCGACTTTGCCCGACAGCACGTTCTGGCCGCCGATGAAGCGGGCCACGTAGGCGGTGCGCGGCGTGTTGTAGATCTTGTCCGGCGAGCTGGACTGCTCGATGCGGCCCTGATCCATCACAACCAGCATGTCGGCGACGGCGATCGCTTCGAGCTGGGTGTGCGTCACGTGCACGAAGGTGATGCCGAGCTGCTTTTGCATGCGCCGCAGCTCGCCGCGCATGCGCAGGCGCAAATACTCGTCCAGCGCCGAGAGCGGCTCGTCCAGCAGCAGCACGCGCGGGTTGGTGATCAAGGCGCGCGCCAGCGCCACGCGCTGCTGCTGACCGCCGGACAATTGCGCCGGCAAGCGGTCGGCGAATTGATCGAGCCTGACCTTGGCCAGCAGTTCGCGAGCCTGCTGGTGCCGCGCCTCGCGATCGAGGCCGCGCATCTTCAACGAGAACGCCACGTTGTCGAGCACGCTCAGATGCGGAAACAGCGCGTAGGCCTGGAACATCATGGCCGTGCCCCGCTGCAACGGCGTCTGTCCGGCCACCGATGCGCCGCCGATGCGGATGTCGCCTTGGCTCGGCGTTTCGTGTCCGGCGATCATGCGCAGGATCGTCGTCTTGCCGCAGCCGCTCGGTCCCAGCAGGCAGCAATAGGCGCCATGGGGAATGCGCAAGCTCACATTGTCGACCGCCACCATGTCGCCGAAGCGCTTGGTGACGGACACGAGCTCGATATCGCCTTTTCTGGTATCTGATGCCATTCAATCCACCGTAGGACTCTCATCCAAGCTGACGCGCCGCAGGCGACGGCGCTCGATTAAGGCGATTGACGTCAACGCCAGACCGATGACGATGAACGATATGACTGTGGTCACCGTGCCGACCGCAAACAGCGCCGGCGAGGTCACGTCGGTCGTCATCGCCCAGATCTCGAGCGGCAGCGTATTGCTGCTTCCCGACGTGAGCACCGTTCGCGGGAATTCATCGTAGGACAGCGTGAAGCCGAACAGGGCGACGCCGATGATGCCCGGCAGCACGATCGGCAGCGTCACATGCCGCAGCCGCTGCCAGTTGCTGGCGCCAAGGTCGCTCGCCGCCTCCTCGTAAGCGCGATTGAAGCGGCCGAGCACCGCGAACATGATCAATAGGCCGTAGGGAAGCGTCCAGGTCAGTTGCGCGCCGAGCGCCGAACCGTACCAGGTCGGCGTCACGCCGAGCATCTGGAAGATAAGGCCGATGCCCAGGCTGACGAACAGGCCGGGCATGATCAGGCTGGCGATCGCCATGTAAAAGACCAGGCCGGCGCCGGCGAACCGCCGGCGGAAGGCGAGACCCGCCATCACCGAAAGCACGACGGTGAGCACCGTGACCATGGCGGCAAGACCAATCGAGCGCCGGAACGCGCCGGCGATATCGCCGGTCCGCTCCTGCTTGATCAGCGCGTCGAACCAGTGCAGCGACACCCCTTGCAAGGGAAACGTCAGGCCGCCATTGGGTCCTTGGAAGGACAAAACATAGATGACGATCATCGGCCCGTAGAGGAACAGCACGAACAGCGTGAAGAACGCCGCCAGCGCATAAAACGTCCAAGGCCGGGACCGGTCCGCCGTGCTGTGCATCGTCATTTCATCTCAGCCGGTCAATTCCCGGCGCACGTCGACCAGGCGCAAGATCGCCGACACCATCAGGGCCACGATCACCACCAGCACTACGGCGCTCGCCGCGGCCGGCGGATATTGCAGGCTGGCGATCTCCGTCGCCAGCGCGGAGACCACCGTCGCGCTCTGCCCGCCGCTCATGATCTTGACGACGAAGAAGTCGCCCATCACCAGCGTGATGACGAAGATCGAGCCCAACGCGATTCCGGTCTTCGACAGCGGCAGCACGACTTCCCAAATGACGCGCCAGCGGCTGGCGCCGGCGTCGTGCGCGGCCTCGATGAGGCCGGGATCGATCCTGGCCATCGAATTGAAGATCGGCACGATCATGAACAGCGTATTGAGATGCACATAGGCGACGATCACCGCGAAATCCGAGAACAGCAGGAAGGACAGCGGCTGGTCGATGATGCCGAGGCTCTCGAGGCCGCTATTGAATACGCCGTTGCGGCCGAGGAAGGGTATCCACGAGATCATGCGGATGATGTTCGAGGTCCAGAACGGCACCGTGCAAAGCAGGAACAATCCCATCTTCAAGGTCAGGCTTCTGACATGGAAGACCAGGAAGTACGCCACCGTGAAACCGATGATCAGCGTCACCGCCCAGACGATCGCCACGTATTTGATCGCGATCAGGTAGAGCCGCAATGTCAGGCTCGACTGAAACAGTTCGACGTAATTGTCGAGAATGAAGGTCGGGACGATCTGCCAGCGCTCATAGTCGAAGAAGCTGACGGCGCCGACCATCAGCATCGGTATTCCGAAGAAGACCAGAAGGACGACGGTGAGCGGCGCCACTTGCAGCCACGACACGGTCTGCGGATTGAGTTTCATCGTTACGGCTGTGGCGTCTCGGCGTTGGCGTTAAGGGGCAGCGAGGCGGTGCTCCCGCCTCGCTGCAAACGATGTCGTCAGGCGGAAACGAACTCGTTCCACTTGCGGACCATGTAACGGTCCTCGTCCATGATGGTGTTCCAGCAGGCGATATGTCCCATGCGCTGCCAGAAGCTGCCGCCGTCGCGAGTGCCGCCGGCCTTCTCCATGAGGTGGCCGTACGGATCCTTGATGTCGGCCTGGGCCGGCTTGCCCTCGTACCAGAAATCCCACTCGTCTTGGGTCATAAACTTCTTCGCGGTCTCGGGCACCGAGCTGTAGTAGCCCTGCTTGGCGATGAAGCCGCCCTGCCAGCCCGAGTTGTACCAGTTGAGGTATTCGAACGCGGCATCGAGTTTGAGCCCGCTCAAATGCGCCATCGGCGCTATGCAGCTGCCCCAGCCGCGATAGCCCTCTTGCAGCGGCACATAGTAGCAGTTGATGCCGCGCGAGCGCACCGCAGTCACCGCCGGCGACCACATCGATTGCAGCACCACCTCGCCCGAGGCCATGAGATTGACCGACTCGTCGAAGGTCGACCAGAAGGCGCGGAACTGTCCCGCCTTCTTGGCCGCGATGAGGATGGCGATCGTCTTGTCGATCTCGGCCTTGGTCATGTTGCCCTTGTCGCCGTACTTCAGGTCGCCGCGCGACTCGATGGCCATTGCGGCGTCCATGATGCCGATCGAAGGCACGGCGACGATGGCGGTCTTGCCCTTGAACTCCGGATTGAGGAGCTCGCTCCAATGCTCGATCGGGCGCTTGATGAGGTCGGGACGGATGCCGAGCGTGTCGGCATTGTACACCGTCGGGATGCCGCTCAAGAGCTCCGTCGGCTGCTTGGCGAACGTCTTCGCGTTCCTGGATTCCAGATACTGCACCTTGTAGGGCAAGGTGCCTTGTGCCGAAACCTTGCGTCCATCGGGGTATTCGCCCTTGGTGAAGATCGGCACCGTCTTGTCCCACCACTTGTACTTATTCAGCGGAATCGGCTGCACGATGTTGCGGCCGACCATGTAGTACTGGGCGAAGAATTCGGTATCGGCGATATCGATGGTTTTCGGCTCGTTGACCAGACGGTTCATCAGCGCGTCATGGTCGGCGGTCTGCATCTCCACCTGGAAGCCGAGATCCTTCGAAGCCTGCCGGCCGATGTCGATGATCGCCGAGTAGGACCCGCCGACCTGTACCAGTTTCACATCTTTGATATTTTGCGCCCAGATCGTTGGAAATCCTTTCACCAGTCCCGATCCGACGGCGAGACCCGCGCCGGTTGCCGCTCCCTTGAGCAGCCGCCTGCGCGTTATATGACCATTGCCTTTCCCACGGCTCCTGTTCATGTCCGCTCCCTTTCTGGCTAGCCAGCCAAATTCGTTCACGTGTCCGACGTGATCTTGCAAAAAGAGCGCCAGATTGGGCCTTGCGGCCCGACGCCCCGCCTTGCGCGATGTCCCGTGTTGCCGTCCTGGGGACCATTCCATGACCGCTCGTCGCGCAGCCAAGAAGCTTCCATTCGCGGCTTCCTGGAGTCAAGCGACTAAGCGCGTTGAAAACTCTGTCCGGCAGTCTGGCGAATTGGCAACTTGAAATTGCGTTGGCGCAAACTATCGCCACAACGAAGCTTGCGGCTGCCGCACGTCAGGGAATCAAACAACGACGCTTTCAAGCGGCTGCCGCCGCCGGCGCGCCGAGGCGGGCAAACGCCGCCAGCGACCGCTCGATCATGTCGCGCGACAGGCCTCGGACAATGAAGACAATGCGTGAGCTGCGATCGGCATCGGGCCATTGCGGCAGGTGATCGGGCGGATGCACGAGATGCTGCACGCCATGGATCACCACCGGGCCGCTATGTTCGCCCACGTTCAACATTCCCTTCACCCGCAAAACGTCGTTGCCGTGGCTGTGCAGCAACATGGTCAACCAGATGCCAAAGGCATCCCAGTCCAGCGGCTGCTCGAAGCGCAGACAGAAGGCGTGGATGCGGGCATCGTGCCGATTGACGTCCAGATGGTGGTGGTGATCGGGCGCGGCAACGCTCGCCCGCTCGCTCTCGATGGCGAGCCAGCGGCGCACCTCCTCGGCCCGGCCGTCGAGGTCGTAGAGATCGCGGGTGAGCAGCAGATCCGGGTCGAGCGCATTGCCCGGCGCCGACTCCAATTGCGGCGCCGCAGGATTGAGCCGCGCCAGCCGGCGGCGCAACTCGGCAACGCCGCTTGCGTCGGCGATGTCGGTCTTGGTGATGACGATGCGATCGGCCACCGCCGCCTGTTTCGCGGATTCCTCCTGGCGCTCGAGATGCATCAGGCCATTGACCGCATCGACCGTCGTGACCACGTTGCCGAGCCGGAAATGATGGCGCAGTACCGGCTCCGCCATCACCGTGGACAGGATCGGCACCGGGTCGGCAAGACCTGTCGTCTCGACCACCAAGCGGCGGAACGGGCGGATCTCGCCGCGCTCGCGTCGCGAGTAGAGGTCGCGCATCGCCCCGCTCAGATCGCCTCTGATGGTGCAACACAGGCAGCCGCTTTGCAGCAGCACGATCTCGTCATCGAGCCGTTGCAGCAGGTGGTGATCGAGACCGACTTCGCCGAACTCGTTGACGAGGACCGCCGTATCCGCAAGCTGCGGCGCCGCCAGCAGCCGCTGCAGCAACGTCGTCTTGCCGCTGCCGAGGAAGCCGGTGATCACGTTGACCGGGATGGACGTTGTCTGCTCGGTCACCGCCGCTCAACCCATCTGTTCAATCTGTTCCAGGCGTGCGACCAGCGAGCGATCGAGCGGATCGCAAGCGCGCCCGAGGATGCGTTCCGCAGCCAGCCAGACCTGGGCAAGGTTGTCCACGACCTCGGTGCGGCCGGTGCGGCTGCTCAGCTGATATTTGGCGCCTTGCCAATCCGATAGGACGAGACCGAATTGCGCCAGGACGGCATTGACCAGCCGCACGCGCTGCAGCCGCTGCGCGCGACGGGTCGGTCGCGCGCCGGGAAACGGCCTGGCCGGCGCGTCCGTCCAGTCGCCCTCATTGCCGAGCACTCCGCACAGACCGCACATGTTGCCAGGCTCCGCTACTTCTTCCTCGGGCTTCGCTTGGCGAAGTCGTCGGCCATTTCATTCATCGTGCAGAAGCGGACACCGGGATGGCGAATGATGTGATGGTAGAGCCGTTCCAGCATCATCAGGACATGCGGGCGTCCGGAGACGTCCGGATGGATGGTCATGGCGAAGACCGCGTAATCGTACTCGCGGTAGACCCAATCGAACTGGTCGCGCCACATTTCCTCGATGGCGTACGGACTGACGAAGCCGTGACTGTTGGGCGCCTTCTTGATGAACATCATCGGCGGCAGATCGTCGAGGTGCCAGCTTGCCGGAATCTCGATGAGGTCGGTCTCGTGCCCGCGCACCAGCGGCTTCATCCAGCTTTGCGGCTTTTTCGAGTAGTCGATCTTGGTCCAGCTGTCGCCGACCCGCACGTAATAGGGCTGAAAGTCCTGATGCATCAGGCTGTGGTCGTATTTGATGCCTTTCTTGATCAACAGCTCGTTGCTCACGGCGCTGAATTCCCACCATGGCGCCACATAGCCGGTCGGGCGCTTGCCTTGCAGCTTGGTGACCAGATCGATGCACTTGTCGAGAACCGCTTCCTCCTGCTCCGGGGTCATGGCAATCGGATTTTCGTGACTGTAGCCATGAATCCCGATCTCGTGGCCGGCCTGAGCGACGGCCTTCATCTGCTGTGGAAAGGTCTCGATCGAGTGGCCGGGAATGAACCAGGTCGTCTTGATCCCGAAACGCTCGAACAGCTTCAGCAACCGCAGGCTGCCGACCTCGCCGGCGAACATCCCCCGCGAGATGTCGTCCGGGCTGTCCTCTCCGCCATAGGAGCCGAGCCAGCCTGCAACGGCATCCACGTCCACGCCAAAGCCGCAGAGAATTGTCTTACTCATAGCTTTTCCCCTCACTTACCAGTTGGTAGTCCAATTCGGATCCTCGATCGCCGTCGGATAGGCGAGCGCATAATCCAGCGGCGGACGGACGACGTACTTGCGATCAAACTCCGCCCAGGGATAGTTGGCGCCCGAGCGCACGATGTATGGCCAATCCGGCTGAGCGAACATCGGCCGACCGACGGCGACGAAATCGGCGGCCCCGCTGGTCAGGGCCGCTTCGGCCTGCGGACCATCGGCGATGCCGCCGTTGACGATCATGGGAAGTCCGGAGGCTTGGCGCAGCGCCGTGGGCATCGGCGTTTTGGAGTTGGGATCGCGATTTTCCAGATAATTGAAGCTCGCCCAGTGCAAGGCGTCCGCGCCCGAGCCCTTCAGCGCCTTGCCGATCGCGGTGGCATAGGCCACGCCTCCCGGCCAAGCTCCGGTGAAATCGTCGACGCCGTCTTGCGACAAGCGCAGGCTGATGATCTTGTCCGGACCGATCGCTTTGCGCACGGCCGCGCACGTCAACGCCGCGATGCGAACGTTGTTCTCCGGGCTGCCGCCGAATTCATCGGTCCGCAGGTTCGTCTTGGGGTGAATGAACTGGTAGAGCAGATAGCCGTTGGCACCGTGGATCTCGACCCCGTCGAAGCCGGCCTCCATGGCGCGCTTCGCTCCATCGGCGAATCCGTCGACGACTTGACGAATCTCGGCCGTGCTCAGCGCGCGGGCCGGCCCGAACGTGACCTTCGGCCAGTCTCCCTCGATATTGCGGATCTGCTTTTCGTAGTCGGTGTCGGTATAGAGCGTCCAGCCGTCGCTCTTCGTCGCGCTCGCGCTCACCGGCTGAGTACCTTTGGGAAGGCAACGCGGATCGGTGACCCGGCCGCCGTGCATGAGTTGCAGGATGATCGCGGCGCCGTGTTTGTGCACGGCATCGGTGACCTTGCGCCAAGCGGCGACGTGCTTGGCATTGGCGATTCCGGGTTGGGACAGATAGGCTCGGCAGCCGAGCCGATCTTCTTCATACGTGCCTTCGCTGACAATCAGGCCGCAACCGCCGCGCGCGCGCCGCGCGTAATAGGCCGCCATCTCGTCGGTCGGCGTGCCGTCAGCCTCCGCCATCTGCCGCGTCAGCGGGGCCATGGCTATGCGATTACCGAGCGTGTAGCCGGCCAGCTTCATTGGTGAGAAAAGGCGTGGAAAAATCTCAGTCACCCTTAAACCTCCGTGACACGGATGATGGGTTCGGCCGCGAGTGCGGCCGACAGGACCGCGACATCGCGGCCGTGCGTCGCCGATAGAAGAAGGCTCGTCGGCATGCCGTCCTTGTCGACGCCGCTGGGAATCGCGACGCCGCACCAATCCAAAAAATTCCCGAGCATGGTGTTGCGCAGCGTCTTCGCGTTTTCGCGGAAGAAGACCTCGTCATCGGCCTCGAGCGGCGCGATGGGCATGGCGACGTTCGGAGTCGTGGGGAAGGCGACGATGGCATTGCCTAGCGCCGCAGCAATTTCGGCGATCAATCGCGCGCGCGTTTGCTGCACTTCCACCAGATCGACGGCAGTCATTTTTTCGGCGAGCAGGATGCGGCGAACCACGCGCCGGTCCATTCGTGCGGCGTCCGGTCCAAGCACGCGATGATGGTGCAGGTGCAGGGCCTCGGCGCCGAGCAGGTGACCGTGCTTGGCGATGAGTTCCAGGACAGCTGCCAGTTGCGGTAACGGACGCCGTTCGACGCGCGCGCCGGCCTGCGCCAGTCTTTCGATTGCCGCCTCGAAGTTCGCCGCCACCGCGGGCTCGCAGCCATCGAGCACGAGCGTTTCCGGCACGCAGATGCGCAGGCCTTCGACCGTTCCGCGACGCGCCTCGGGAACCAACACGCCGCGCAACGCTGCATCAGCCAGCACGCAATCCTCGACCGTGTGGGCCAAGGGTCCCAGCGTATCGAGGGTCCGCGATAGCGGGAACACGCCGTCCGTAGCGAAGCGGCCGGTCGACGACTTGTATCCCACGACGCCGTTAAAGCTTGCGGGAACGCGCACTGAGCCGCCGGTGTCGGTGCCCATGGCGAGCGGCGATAAACCGGCGGCGACGACGACGCCGGACCCCGAAGACGAACCACCCGGTGAGCGGGCGACTTTTCGATCGCACGGATTGCGCGGCGTGCCATAGTGCGGATTGAGGCCGATCCCGGAGTAGGCGAACTCCGTCATGTTGACGAGGCCGATGGTCACCAAGCCCGCGCGCACCGCGGCGCTCAATAGCGCCGCGTCGCGGCGCGCCGGCGCCTGGTCCTTGAAAACGACCGACCCTGCGGTTGTGACGCGGCCCTCCACGTCGAAGAGGTCCTTCCACGCCATCGGCACGCCGTCGAGCGCGCTCAGAGCGATGCCAGACCCGAGGCGTGCGCGAGCAGCCCGCGCCTCCCTTCGCGCCCGTTCCGCCGTCACCTCAATGAAGATCGCCTTGTCGGGGTGGGCCGCGATGGCCGCCAGCGTTTCCTCAATCAGGTCGCACGCGTCAAGCCTCCCGGATCGCAAATCCGCCCCGAGTGCGGCGGCGGTTCTGAATGAGGGTTGTTCGATCGATGGCATCCCGGTCGTCCCTGCCTAGTGGCTAATCAGCGTGGCTGCATCTTTCTTCCACGCCAGCAATACTTCGTCCCGAGCGTGGAAGCGTCCAGCGTATTTATCGGCATGTGCCTCGACCACGATGGGCTCCGCCGCCGCGCCGATGACGATCACGAGTTGCACGATGTGTCCGACCTGCTCGATCGACTCGATGGTGCCCCTGACGGGGTTGCCGCCGTAGGTCGCAGCGACATAATCGGGCGACGTGGAAATGGGCAGCACGTCGATAGCTTCTGCGGGAACGGCGATGCTGGCGTTGGTCACCACGTCAGGCATCACGCCGCCCGAGACACCGCTGAGTTCGCCGAACGCCGTTTCCAGCCGATAACCTTTTTCGTCGGCGGACTTGACCTTGCCGGCGATCAGCGCGTTCCGCCCGATGAACCTGGCGACGAACAAGGTCTGCGGGCGCGTGTAGAGCTCGTAAGGAGCGCTGACTTGTTCAATACGGCCGGCATTCATCACCACGATCCGGTCCGAAAGCGCGAGCGCCTCGGACTGAGCGTGGGTGACGAACACGAAAGTGATGCCGAGGCGGCGCTGCAGCAGCTTGAGTTCGTTCTGGATGCTCTTGCGCAAATTCGCATCGAGCGCGCCCAGCGGCTCGTCGAGAAGCAGGATATCCGGTTCGACCACGAGAGCGCGGGCGAGCGCGATGCGCTGCTTCTGCCCGCCCGACAGGCGATCCGGCTTGAAGTCGCCGATCTCGGTCAACCCGAGCTTGTCGAGGATGCGCTCGACCTTGTCGTCGCGTTCGGCGGCCGGCATCTTCTTCATGTCGAGCCCGAAGCGAATATTCCCTCGCACGGTCATGTGCGGAAACAGCGCATAGTTCTGAAAGATCATCGCCGTGGGCCGCCGCTCGGGCGGCACATTGTTGATGCGATTGCCCCGGATAAAAATGTCCCCGGACGTGATCGACTCGAAACCGGCGATCATCCTGAGCGTCGTCGTTTTGCCGCAGCCCGAGGGCCCGAGAAAGGCGATGAATTCGCCTTTGGAAACCTCGAGGTTGAAGTCGATGACAGCGGGTGTGCCGTTGTCATAGACCTTTCCGACATGGGCGAGCTGGAGATCGGAGGTCACGCGTCTGTTCCGAACACTGCGTTAAACAAAATCGACCCCTTCCCCGCGCCGTCAGGCGCGGGGAGCTGTTTTCGTCAGAATTGCGTCTTCCAAAAACGCCTGAAAATCACGCGCTGAGGAATTCGTCCCACCTCTTCATTAGATGGTCGTACTCATCCGGCCACTGGTGCCAGTACGCGACCGTCGACGCGCGCCTTTCGAGCGAGCCGCCGTCGCGCAAATCGCCTTCCTTGATGCCGCGCTCGGGTGGACCCTTCCAGGGCTTGCCGTCGTACCAGAAGGCATATTTGTCCGGCGACATGATTTTCTTGATGTCCGTCGTCGGCGAATAGTAACCCTGCTCGGACACCGTGACCGAGGGCGGGCCTGACAGCCAGTAGTCGGCATAGGCGACTACTGCTTCCTTGTTCGGCGTTCCGGTAATCGGCGAAATGCCGATGGCCCATGCGCGATAGCCTTCCCTTGGAACGGCGTAAGAGCACTGCTTGCCCTGCGCTTTCACCGCCATGACGGCCGGCTGCCACGCGTCGCAGATGATCATTTCGCCGGACGCGAGCAGGTTCACGAGTTCGCCGAAGTCACCCCACAGCGCGCGGAACTGGCCGTTCTTCTTCTTGGCGATGAGGAACTTCGAAGCCTCGTCGATCGACTTCTTGTCGGGGTTGCCCGGATTAGGGACGTTCAACAGACCCAACGAATTCATCGCCAGGACCGCCTGGCCGAAGGCGATGAGCGGATCGACGTTGAGGCCGGTCTTGCCCTTGAACTTGTCGTCGAAAATCGCCGTCCAGGTGTTCGCTTCTTCCGCCGAAACCAGATCCGGTCGATAGCCGATCGAGTCGTAATTGTAGACGGTCGGCACCATCCACAGCTCGGTCTGCTTGTCGTCCTTCCAAATTTGTCCGGCAATTTGCGCCTTCTTGGCCCACTTCGGGTTCACCTTGGTGAAAGTCTCGCGAATGTTGCCCCAGTTCTTCAACGCCGAGGTCGGGATCGATTCGATCTTGTTGGTGGCGATGACGGCGGGAAGACGTTCGCCGATAGTCTCCCAGCAATCATAGGCGTTCGAACCGGAGAGAAGCTCGGTCTGCGTATCCGGAAAGATCGCACCCTTGCCCGCCACCGCTTTCACGCCAGACTTCGCCTTGAAGTCCGCGAGAATGCGTTCCTGAACCGTGACTGAAAGACCGACGGTCCGCAGTTCCTGATCGGCAAGCTTCGCCGCGAAGGCTTGCTGGGCGCCGAACGGGGCTCCGAACGATGTGAAGGCCAGGCCGCTGGCCGTTCCCTTCATGAACGTTCGCCGTGAGACTGAATACTTAGGCATGCATAGTCCTCCTGAGCTGTTTAACTTCGCCACGCTTCCCCGGCGACGGCGCGAACGCTTCAATAGCGTCCCACCAACAAGCCGCCGTCGACCACCACCACCTGCCCAGTCATGTAGCGGGCGGAGTTGGATGCTAAAAACAGTATGACATCGGCAATCTCTTCAGGTTCGCCGATGCGCCCCATCGGGATGAACTCGCCGGCTTTCTCCGCGCCGACAGGTCCGAGCGAGTGCTCCAGGGACAAAAGCTGCGCCGTTCGGATATATCCGGGCGCGATGCCGTTCACGCGAACGCCGTCCTTGGCCAGTTCGACCGCCAGGCCGCGCACAAGGCCGACAACGCCCGCCTTCGCAGAGGAATAGTGGACGTGCTCGTCCCAACCGTAGGCGACGCCCATGATCGAGGACACGCAGACGATGGCCCCCTTCTTTCGCCTTCTCATGCCCGCCAGAGCCGGCCGCACGACGCGGAAGATGCCTTTCAGATCGATCTCAAAGGTGTGATCCCACTTCTCGTCGGTCAGCGCGGCCAGCGGTATCTTGTGTGCGATCCCGGCGTTGGCGACGATCACGTCGATGCCGCCGTGTTCCTTTTCCACGGCCGCCACGAGCGCGTCGGCCTCGGTCGTCGAACGCACGTCGAGTTTGCGGAACTCCGCTACGCCACCCGATTTGATGATGTCGGCGACGACCTCGCGGCCTTCCTTCTCGAGAATGTCGGTGACGACAACCCGGTAACCCGCCTTGGCGAAAGCCTTGGCGGTCGCCCGACCGATGCCGATGCCGGCGCCTGTGACTACAACTGTCTCGCTCACAGCATTACGTCTCCCGAATTAGGCCCAATTGTCTGGCCGACGAACAGGCTTGCTTCATCCGAGCAAAGAAAGGCGACAGTCGCCGCGACTTCTTCCGGTTCGCCGAAGCGGCCGAGCGGCAGTTCCGCGGCTTTAGCTTTTCGCCATTCCGGGGAAAGCGCTTTCACCAGCGGCGTGTTAATGGGTCCCGGCGCCACCGCGTTCACCCGCACGCCCTGCGCGCTGACCTCGCGCGCCAGCGACTTGGTCAAGCCGATGATGGCGGCCTTGGCGGCGC
>Ga0116111_1001350_pt1 | contig 17240 bp, 17 predicted proteins | sample June2015DPH_8_10_FD_89720 | JGI IMG/M metagenome (GOLD analysis project Ga0116111, IMG submission 89720) | Peatland microbial communities from SPRUCE experiment site at the Marcell Experimental Forest, Minnesota, USA - June2015DPH_8_100 | ecosystem: Environmental > Terrestrial > Soil > Wetlands... | reverse complement strand
GGGGTAGCCGTAGACGTACGCCGCCGCCGCGATCTGTCGCGCCTCCGCCGGTGTCGGCGGACCGGTCGTGGTGGGAATCGTGATCCCATCGATCGTCTGGTTGGTCGACGCGTTCTGGGTGGTTATACACCCAGCGCCGCTGATCACTACAATTACAATAACAAGGATGCTCAGCATCCAGAATGGTTTCATGGAGATTTAGCGCGCGTGTCCGTTTAAATAGATTGCGAAATGGCGTTGTCCTTTTTTTTATTTTTGTCCGCCACCAAAAAGGAACCATTTTGAGGCCGTTATTGATGTGTATATGCGGCAGTGGAGGGATGTCGAGCTTTCAGAGTGAGATGGCCCGTCAATCAAAGATTCAATCCGTTTCTAGGCCGAGGCATACGCTGGAACTCTAGCAAACTTTTCGGCAATGAAGGTGCGCTAAACGGCGGTTAGAGTCCCTCGGAGAGAAGGTGCGGGTAACAGGGAGGGATCGCATCTTATCACCTGTCTAGTTGGTAGGTTAGTTCGTGAATAGGCGCCAAAAATCGCCCCATTCGTCAAATTGAGACGCCAATCGTTCTTTAGCACTGTGGCTTTTGTTGCAGAAACAGCGAACCGGCACGGCTAACTGACTGTTGTCTCAAAAAACAAAAAAAGCAACGCTTACGCTATGCTTTGAACGTCAGAACTCTACGATTTACGCAATTCCGTATGCTTTGCCGCTACTGAAGTTCGAGCTTAATGCCGCCAATTCTAGGCGCCAACCAATTGTAAATCAGTGCTGCAATTGCCACTATGATATAGCCGCCAATGAAGCCGAAAACCAAGCCACCGACAATAGCGAAAGCTTCGAGGCCTGCTCCCGAGCCGAGCATCGTTGTTGCATGAAAGGCATGGTGTGTGACCGAGACGCCAGTTGCAATGCCAATAGCTAATATGATACCTCTAATGAGTCCTAAAATGGCACTAAGTACTGCAACCATCAAGGCGACTGGCCTGACCGGAACCTTCGTGATGGTTTTCATTTCTCCCATTTTATCACCTCTCGTTATGTCTATTGATTATATTTTAAGAAGTAGCGCTACATATTGATTTAGATTTGATCTGTACGGCTGTCAGCACGCTGCGTAGAATGGGGCAACTATCGGCATCCACTGCCTGAGCACCTTTATGACGATATGTGGAGTATTGGCAAAATACTCAGTCAGGCATTAAACTGTCGCTAGCAGTTTTTGAATCAAGTATCAACACTGAATCGTAAGGAGTAAAACCGTGGTCAACCTCTTCGTGAGCGCTCTTATTATCACTACCACCATCGTTGCTGTCACCGATGCTATTGAGTTTTATCTTGTCTGGCGTGGAAAAGCGCAGATAACGCCACTGTTCGTCATCTTGGTTATCATAGTGACGATGGTACCATCGCGATCAATCTCTGGGTTCACATTTTCAGGTAGCTTGGCTAGGCACCTATATTACAGCTCACGAAAGGGTTAGTGTCGAGTGGAGCACCTTCCGGCATCTGCTGCCTGAGCACGTTTATGAAGTATAAATGAAGTATTGGAAAAGTAGTGTTCACAAGGTGACCCAACATTCCCATCTTAAGTATCATTTCATGCAGAATGCTCGAAGATGAGCTCACCTCTATTCTTGCCGATGACGACGACGTTAAGCAGCTTGTTATCGTTGACAGCACAGAACAGCAGGAGCTGGCACGAAAGCTGCGATCACAGAACCGCCCATTTCTTATTATGGATCTTGAAGGGGCCTTTAATCTCGTTAAGAGGCATCGACAGAGGGCGCATTCTGGCGGACATTTGACAAAAAGACATCGCGTTCTTCAGAAGCTGCTTCGCCGTCGAAGCGTAGACGATCTTGCTGTTGTTGTCCACGTTCTTCCGTTGAGGCTTCATATCGATAGCAAGCTCCTTAAGCAAGAGGTATACCACCAGATTGTGCGCTTGTCAGCCTTTTCAGACGGGATCTTTGTGCTCTATGGGATTTGTGATGCCCTTAGGACTCTTGAGTACGATTTCAACGGCAGTACATGTCAACTTTTCTTCCTCGCTGACGACAATGGGGCAACGGTCGATGACTGCATCGCCCTTGCGCTTGGTGGGAATCAGGCATATGCAAACGTACTCAACAACAACATCATGCTGTTTTTGACGCCCATGGTTGCGGCTCAGTGGCAAGATCTAAGCGAGGACTTCACGTTGATGAAGCATGCGCGATTTAAGAAGATCGCCAAAGTGGATACCGGTCTTTCCTATGAGCCAGATTTTAACGCAAACGTTGACAGATGTGCGAAGCACTTCAGCCTCTACCCCGTGTTGCTAAGAGGCAATACAAGCGTGATTCAAAAGAGTTATTTAAAGGCGAAAAAAGGGGTATGCAGAAACGGAGCCGCTCCTTAACGCTTCGATTATACGTAACAGCAACACGCATCTCAGAAGGAGCAACTGCTTTTTTATTGGGCTGCTGCATGCTCTTTTCACGACTTCAAATGAAATAGCTAGTTTTGTCAAAGGAGCGAGCTGGTAAATTCCAACAGTTGTGAACAGTTCCTTGAGCCGCTTCTCGAGTGTTGTGTCCCAACTGTTAGTCCTGCAAATAATACGGAGGCGGAGCCTGTCTAAAGGATAGTCAAATCCGCGCAGTTCTGCTATCAACGACTTTGCAATAGTTTCAATTCGTAACTGACATTCATCTAAGCTATCAAGAAACAGATGCAGTGTCGAATTATCGTTTTTCCAATGAGCAATGCTCTTGTTGTCAAACAACTGGTGTCGTAAAGTCCCCTCGTCGCTGTGGTCAGCGAGGTCAAACCAGCATGTTCGATAGTCGCTCTTCGTCGCTTCGATACGCTTGCACTCTGCTTGCAAAGCTGTGGTTTTACCCATCCCTGGATCTCCTAAGAGTACTAGGCACGGATAGGGCGAGATAGCTGAAAACGGAACGAGCACTGAAGCAACAAATGGATCCGAAAAGGGTTCTACTAAGTAGCCTTTACTATCTAAGAACTGTGTCCCCACCTCGGCTCCTACTGAACGCTCGTACCAGAACCGCTGGAGATTAAGTTGAGACATCTATGCCTCTACAAGTCGACCTACATGCATCCACTTTTCATCGCCTTTAGCTTTGCTTTTATGTGAGACTGTTTAAGTTCACGTTGTTGAAAAAGTGGAACCAATAAATCCGTCTCTGCGTAAGCTCTTGTTTTCTATGCTATTTAGGGGGAAGCAAGAAACTCTGTAGAGGACGATTAATGGTTTGAGGCAGGAGTTTCACAACAGCACGATCTTCTCCAGCCTACAAAGCCAGGCTACAGCTATCCCATCACACGTCTACCTTATTCACTTTCATGGCTTGAAGGATCTTCCGCTCGAATCGTAAATCCTCTATGACGAAGCGCCTGCATTTCTCGTAGTGATCTCCCAGCTCGCAATCTCAAGTGAAGAAAAAAATAAGGGCCGGGCTAGCATTACCAACAAACAGCACAAATCAGCCGCCTATATCAGGCGGAGGTCGCCGGCTGGATGCCTAAAAAAAGTAAAAACCACGCTGAAAACGGGAAAAACATAAGAATTTAGCACGCTAGAAAATTCTTTCCGAGGCATACTAATTGGGTGGTCAAGCTGGACATTTACTGCCAATTCAGGAAGGTGTCCAGGAGAGTGATGTAGCAGTTTCATAATTAAGGTTGCGACACTATGGCTAACTGACGGTCAGAACCTTGTTCGGACAACTCAATCAACCGATCGGATGCGTGATAGGCTTCCATAGCAACCTAATATTGACTATTTAGGCGAAATTTAGACGGGAGGGAAAATATGACGCCGAAAGACATAGACTTGCGAGAAGGACATGTATCAGACGTGGACGCTTTCCACGAATTTAAACGCGAGGGGATGCGAACAGCGCGATTACATTCGCCACCCACAGAAGATGACTATAAAGAGCTGGATCAAGCTTACAGCGATTCGAGCAAGGACTATCTACGTGGCAGTGGTAAGAGGTCATTATTCTACTATTCAGACGCCTTATTTACTGCCGATGAATTATTAAAGGGCTTTAGTTCGGCGCTTGCTCACGGGGATCGCGATCGCTGGGATTATAACAAATTTGACAAATACTCGCTAGAAGCAGTATTTGACGTATTCGGGCGCGCGAGGGCGATATATCAGCCAGCGCGGGTGTATAGTGTGGAAGTACTAGTGCATAGGGACTTATCAGGCGTGGATATTGAGAAGCTACGAGAAGTTGCGAAGGCTGCAGAAGCTGACGGGGTGACGCCGGGAGTCTATCGTATCTTTTGGGATTAAAAGCGAGGCCCGATATCGAGTTCGAACGAGAGCTCTTCTCCTTTCACCGCACATCATTCGAGGGGTGAATCCGATCTGGAAAGGAGACTCTATTCTTTCACGACAATAAGTTGAAGCTGTAGGCGATGGGCCCTTATCTATGCGGTGAGAAAAAGATGTCACTGGACGTGTATATAACTCCTAGCGCAGACGACGAGGAAGCAGTTCGGAAAGGATCGAAGACGACGTATGGGAAGAATAATAACAACACTGCCACCTGCATCCCATCAAGCCCTAAACATCCTATTCCTATTAGTTCCTACGAGTGACCGGAGATAATTCGGAAAAGTACCCTCTTTTTTATGTTTACCTCGTGGGACAGCAGGAGTGCCCAACCAACAAAAGCCTCCTGAAGCGCTCTTTTTTGCTCGTGTCGGCGGGATATGCCCCCCGCCAGAATCAAAGAGTTGTATGATAAACGCTGCGGATCTTTTTTGGGTCTCTTATTGCTGCTTATATCGGGGTTAGAACAAAGCGAACATAAGTTGCCTGATGCAGCCCACATATGGCTTTCAAATATTTAGGTGCGAAAATTCCTAATCTTCACAGCAATACTACTTGCGAAATACCCGATTGTGATGAATGATGCAAAAGAACCACTATAAAGCAACAGGCCACTGCCAATCGAATTTTGCAATGACTGTAGCACGCTTTGAGGGCTGGGACTAGAACTTGCAATAGAGCTCGCACTGGGTTGGCCGTAGGCGGGAGGCGTAATGCGTATTTCTGAAAATGTTTTGAGACTGAACGATTGTATCCCCGACGAGATTGTCACGTTTAGGGGGCGGCCAGCCACGTAAGGCAGAACTTGTTCAATGTTAGGGCCTTGGGTGACAGTGATGTTAGATGGCTGCAAATCTATTTGCGTGGTTTCCCCCGCAGTGTAGTTTTGCGGCCAGCTTATGACGCTGCTTTCCCCGGATGAGTCTGTCATAACAACGTACGGCGGAGGACTCATCGCATGTGTTTTCCAGTTGCCGCCTGCTTGCTCTTGAACTGACACAAGTGTGAACGCAGCACGGGTTACGTTGCCCGTTGCATTAGAACCAGCAGGAGGAAGGGATGAAAGCTGACCGAATTGAAAGAGAGACAAAGCAACAAGGGACAGCGCAGCAACAATCAAGAGAGCGACGATAGCAACTGCCGTATTTTTTCGAGTAAATCGCCGTCCAGTGCCACTCGCCTTAATGTTACGGAAAGCGACTCGGGCCACCATTCCTAGTCCAACGCAAGCGGCGCATAGGACAATAAATACAAGTGCGTTCACAGTAGTTACCGTTATAGTTTAGCCTTTAAACTTATTGCGTGCTGCGCACCACAAGAAGCTTTGACGCTTGATTGAGGCGAAGAACCGTGAATAAAACTTTCGATTTATAGCTAGTGAGGCATCGCCTAACTTGGCAGGTTGCTTGCTTTCAGTTGCCCGTTTCCCTCAGGGTAAAGCGAGGCGCGTAAAGAGACTTTCAAGATTCAGCCTTCTTTGTCACTTTCGAGAAGCGCTATTATTGCGTCGTCTTGGGTCTGGACTTTCCGTCTCTTGGCGCTCAGTTCCGCCCGGTACTTTTCGAAGTCGGCGTGAGTTTTTTTGCTTACGCTGATGGTCGCCCTGTCCTCGCGTTTCATCTGCCGTTCATACGTTTCATAACTGATAAATAGTTGTGGGTTCCTACCGTCAACGGAGATGAATTATGATGTCGACACTATGCGCAGTATCTGAGAACCCCACGTTGCACGAGATTCACCACAGCAAAATCTCATTGCATCGTGCAAAAACAGACTACAGCTACCCAACGATACGGCTACCGCACACGTTCTCAACGCTTGCTGGACTAAGAACGCACATCTACCAGACAGTTCACGACGGAGCGCTCGCGTTTCTTGTAGTTGTTTCGACTTCAGAGAGCAGCCCACATAAGCGTGAAAATGCCTTGGCAGACTCCGAAACCGTCGCCTTGACATGGCGGAGGTCGCCGGTTCAAATCAGGCCGAGCCCATCGTTGTTCTGGGGTGCTTTGACGAAATAACGGGCTCTGGGGAGCTTTTTGATTTTCGTTCGTCAGAAGAAGTGATTTAAGTTCTGCGATTTGTGATTCGAGAGCAGAGAGGTGAGCATTCACACCATTTTTTTCCACAGGTTTTAAAACTTGCTCACTCCGTTTTAAAACTCTGTCTCCTTTTAGCACGCTTTGTTTGGTGACGCGGCTGCACCGTCTGAACCACGTCTCGTATCTCATCGTAGTTCAAGCGCCCCTACGGGTAACTACAGGCGTGTTTAACGCAATTACCTCGATCTACTTTCAGGAACACACTCACAATAACGGCATCTTATCATATGGCCCTTTAATATCTTGTCTAGAATTCAGTCTCGGCTCATATAACGATCCCAGTCCTTCTCAAATTCCGGTGGTTGTTCCTCCTGACGTTCCATTTCAACTCGTCGCTCTAGCTCTTGCGATTGCCTCAATTCGATCTCTTGATAATGTCGGTTTGCATCCTCGACTAAGGTAGCTACCATCTTCCAGCATGCGCCGTCCTTTTGTATTGCCACTTTGTCTTTGGGGCATTTATAGCGGGCTGTGTTCCCAATGATCTTTGCGTTCGCACTTGCAGGAGCGTGTTTTTCGAAGTAACTCTTCCACTCTTCGGGTGGTGTGTCAGACAAAATATAGGGGACTATTATATCATTCACATCATTCCATGAGCGCAAAAACTCCTCGACGTGAGGGTAATCAACATCTAGAATCGCAATCTCTGTGAATGCCATACCTATTACCTCATGCGAATCTATCGATTTGGCTGAACCACTAGTTCCGCAAACTAGCTGCGCAAAAAAGTGGCTAAGGTCATTCGTTCAAGTACAGCACTTACGAACAGCTTAAAAGTTGCTGTTTGTCGGTGTGCTGCGCGTTTCTCTAGTTCAATACTGACCTAATAAGCATCCAAAACCGGTACAGAAGCCTTATTGCGATTTATTGCCGCAGTCTTAACCATTGAAAGCTGAGTGTTTCACTTTCCGCCTGCAGTCGCGGTGAGATTATTACCTTCACTACGGCTTTACAGATACCTGCGAACGTTTGCGCTCGAATTGAGAGAACAGCTTGCCCAGACCCTCGCCGCGTTTGTCACATCTATTCTCGCTCGACCGCTTTGCGCCACTTGCGGAGTCTTTTATTTTAAACACATCTTGCACGGTTATCATGGGTTATGCAAATCGTGCGCATTAGCAATCCTTTTTGCTTGGTTCCAAATATTGGCGTCCGGTCTCTTCTGCTGAGGGGGTGAAGTCGCCAGCTTGTTTGCCAGCAGGTTTTACATACCACGACCTAACTACGGCGTCCTCAAAACGTTTGCGAATAAACGTTACAATACGCTCAAGAGGTTCCTCGTTCTTTTGTTCACAGTCATCGGCAATTGAGCAAGCGTAAACATGGCATTCTGCCTTTTTCTCATCATTTAGGAGGAACTCAACAATGTCGAATTCATTATTGTCTTGTTTTTCTGGGGGCTTGGTTGGATCGACAACAACCATGTCATTTAAGAATAGCTGGAACTGGCCTCTTTGTTGCCGTATTACGTGCAAGTAACATAAAGCCTCAAAATACAAACCTTTCACATCAGTAGCATCTTCACGCCGTATCAACTCCAGCAGTTCCGTATAGATTTTATCCAAAAATTCTGCGGTAGACTTAAACTGCAGAAGTTTCGCAGGCAATGACAATAGCCCCGCGGCAAAATCTTCGTACTCAGTCGACCTGCTCTCCCCCACAACGCCAAGTCCTACGCCGAGGCGCCTCCATTCGGGGAAAAGCGAAAAGTTATCATAATCACTCCATATGCCTCGAAAAGTCTTCATGCTAATTAGTGAGTTAGCGAGCCTTGTGACGAACTTATCTTGTGCGCCGTTGCTTCTTTCCTCTATCGATTGTATAGCCTTAGCGATAGCTCTAACTGTCTCGTTGTCATCAAATCTTACTTGGTGCGTCCAAGAGATTTGATTCCCCAAACTGGCACGCAATTTGCTCGTTTGGTTTATTGATAAGTGGAAACTCAGTTGTTTTGCCACCAATAGCAAAGCGACAAGACAGCGGCTTTTTCTGTCCTGAAAAAGTCTAACTGAAAACGGTTTATATCCCCACAACATGGGACGACTAGCTTCACAAGCCACGGAAACAAGGACTCCGCGCTTAAACGGGTATGATAGATATCCTAACTCGGTGGGTTTTTTCGAGACTAGATCACATTCAACGTCTATCGTGCTTGCTCTTAGCATTCCCACGTTTTTGAGCTCAAAGACGAGGTCTAGCCTAATGTCATTATTAAAGAGGCGGTGCGCCAGTGTTATCCATTTGGCGGGTAATTTTGCCCTTTTGTTTTCCTTGTCAGAATTATGGATAATGAGTTTTTTGAACTGCTCGTCATTATATTCTTCAAGCCACGTAAAATTGAAATTTTTACTACTTATTAAGGATGCTAGGATTTTGCTGTAGATGCTGCTAAACCACACGACGCCCGGATCGTTGTAAAATCGTTCAGCGAGGTAATCTTGATTAGTCTTTATCAATTTTCCTTCATCAAAATCTTCATCAATCAGCTTTTTTTTGCCTTCATTGAGGAACCGATATCGAGGTAATTGACTATACAGGTGTTTTGGGGCTATGTCAAGTTTTACAGAACCAAAATACAGGGCATCTCGCTGCACGAAGTCGCAAGTATCGCCTAAATCTAGGTATTTGTAGCCAATTTGTTCTTGGTCAACTAGATCTGAGAGGGCAACATCTAGGCTAATTTCATTAAAATCAGGGAACTCCTTACGTAACTTGTCAAAGTTTTTAACTAGCACCTCGGCAGATAAGTATTTATAGAGAAGTGCATCGTTTCGCAAAGAGAAGAGCTCATTCAAAGAACGTTCGGTGTCGCCCGCGTCGAATTTTGAATACTTAGATAAACATTTCTTTACCCTTTTTTCTACGTATTTCTTCGCTCTATTGTCCGTCCCTGCCCTGTTCTGATTAACGCTAGCTATCAAAAGCGCTCGCTCGGATGAGTACGTAAACGGGAGATGTCCGAGATGTAAAAAAAAGTGCTGCAAAAACTAGCGGCTGGCGATACTCAGGAATTTCTTTTTCCATGACCTGAAGCAAGTTCACAATCTGATGGACAGTCCCAAACGCATGCTCGTACTTTGAATACTTCGCCATTTTGAAAACTTCGGGAATAATCCCCAAATTGCTGATATCCTTCAAACGAGAAAACTGCCGATTAAAAATGCTTTCAACAAATTGGCTTTCCTCAGGTTCATCGATAACTCGATAAAGAGGATCAAGTCGAATTTCTTGTCTCTTATCCATCGCCGTCCAACTACTTTTCCCGAAGTACGAAACTACTCGATTTCTGTGTCAACCCGTTAGATCATAGTAGAAAGAGGGATTCAGAGAATAAACGTTTCTATTTTTCTTGACGACGATCTAAGCTCCAATTTGGCTACAAAATAAGCATTCAAATTCCCGGTAGAATTAGCTATTTCAGAGGTCACAATACACGCAAGAATTTGAGGAGTGGAAGAAGAGCAATAATTCATCGAAAGGCAACGGACGATTTTCGGGAGTTTATTCGCGCATTGCATGAAGCGAGTAAAAAAGTTTCTTAAGGAGTGTGGCTTCGAACGAACGGCGTGCGAACGGCGAACAACGAACAAACGACGCCTAGTGCGCGTGTCGGGATTGCAACGCTTAAGCGGAGTGCCTCGCTTAGTTCGCTTAGTGCGAAGATATTTCAGCGATATCTCGCTCACGGCAGCGGACAAGTAAGCCAACGCTATTAAGACAATGCGAGACTGGCGTGGCCTGATGCGATAATTCTCCGGGCATATGTGACTATTGGCCTAGTTATGTCAACGTTTAACAATCGTGCGCTGGATGCTCCTAGCGGTTGGGTTATCCCCGTCAGCGCAGTTTTTGTTGTTTGTGCATGCAATCCATCCCCAAACCTATACAGGTGACGAGAAACAGGCCCGCAGAGACGCGCAACTCCGGTACGTGGTGATATACGGAGCGGCCTGCAGCTACCGCCTCAGCAGGGCCGAACGCCTCGACGGGTCGTACCTGCGAACGTTTGCGCTTGAGTTGAAAGAGCTGCTTGCCCAGACCCTCGCAGCATTTGTTACCTCGATTTTGACTCGACCGTGTGGCCGTAAAGACGCAGAAGAGGCTGCTGAGCCACTTCTCCGTCAGATCATTGAAGTGTTAGAGCAAGTCATGTGCACACACGACGCAGAAAAGCTTGCGATTTCTGTGCTGAAAATCTATGAAGGTGGGTACCATCAAGAAACTTCGAAGTGATGAGATTCCTTGTTCGAACCATTTGGTTGCGCCATTCTTGCATTATGAACCGCAGCGTACTCCAAGGGCTTTTAGGGCGCAACTACGTGTTTTTGCCATCGCGCTGCTGAATGGGCCTTAGAGATCGAAGGAATCAAAAAAGAAATGATGAGTCATGAGCTAGGGAATGGTGACACGAATACGCGGCGCAAAGCGGCTTTCAGCTGGAACGGATTGTTAAAATCAAAGTCTTAAGCATTTGCAGAATCGCAAGAATTTCCTCTGGATTGAGATTCGATAGTTTCACCGACGACAAATCATCAAGAACATTTGAGTACGGATATTCTTCGATTGTAAATCCAGCATTGGTGAAGAACTGTCGCACATCATTTTCATCTTCAAATGTGTTCGTTTCGATGTCACGCCCGGTCGCGCCGAGTACATTCTGCATCCGTTGCTGCATAGTGCCGTCTGCCTGAGAGAAAAACTTCAATAATTGTTTGGTGTGGATATCTGGGGTAATCCATATTCCGTCGTGTTGCTTAAGAAGATCACGAATGTTGCCTGCCAAAGTTTCTTTTTCTTCGCGTGTGAGGTAAGGAAGTAACCCCTCCGTGATTATCGCAATAGGCTTGCCTGATTGAAAAGGAATAGCCGCTTGTAACAAACTCTCTCGATCAAGTGCATTTGCAATCCGGTAATAGAGGTTTGAACGATGTATGTTCGATTTTGCTAGTATGGATTCGGCAATTGCTTTTTCTTGCTCTAAAAGCAGGCGGGTTTCTGGAGAAGTGGGAAAGTAAAAAGGATTTGAAAGGAGCACTAGACGAGTTCCTTGATGTTCTGCCAGATGAAGCAACACACGCTTTGTATTGCAGTGCTGATGAAGACGTAAAGTCGGGCGACAAAATCACGCTCGAAGGAAAGAACGGCCGCACAGACGCGACTTTACCAGTTTTAGACGTAAAAAAAATCCAATGATGCAAAATAAATACTTGATAGTGTATGTGAACCATCTTGGTCGTCGTCCTTGAGGGTTCGCTCAAGAGTCACCCTGGCCTGTGGTCACTCCCTCGCTCGCTGCGCTCGGTTTTGCTTTCTGACTGGTTTTGTTGTCTGCAAAGGAAAAAAGACGCGCAAATAGTTTTGAGTCCCTTATTAAGCGCTATTGGAAAAAAGAAAGGCTAGGCGCTACGTAGGGGGCGGCCTGCTTTTGCCGATTATATAGAGAAACTCCATGCGGTTGAACTTCCGCATGTTTCGTCTCAGGGACTTAAAATCCACGAAGCTTATATACAAAAATATGGAAAAGGAAAGACCGTGTTAATATTTGCCATAGTTAATATAAATATAATCGCTAACATTTTTTTGAGCCGGCCTGCTGGACAGCACAGCGTATTCCTTTTCCCAGTTCCGTAGCTCCGAGCTAGTTATTTTCTTTTTCAAGTCCAGCCATGAATAGTTACTTTCCCTTCAAAAGACGATTTATGACCCCTACTTTATTCCAGTCGATGTCTCCAAGCATAAACTGCGCTAGCGCGCTGTGAAGTTTGTCTTTAAGCAGTGGGTCATCAGCTCTGTGAATAGCGTCAACGAATTGGGCTATCTTTTTGCTGCCCTCATCAAGTGGGCTGTCTGTCCAGAATGAAACAGGAGTGTAGGACTTGTCGAAGTAAGCATTTCCCGATTTGTCAAACCACGCGCCCCTAGCGTTGTCGTAAGCCCAACGAAGCATCAGCGAATCAGCGCGAAATGTCGCCCATTGCCACATAAGCCGTAGTTCCTCGGCAGTGAAAACGAGAGTAGCTTGACCCACTAGTCTTAGATAGAAGTCATCAAAACACTTACACGGTAAAAGGTCAGCTCTGCCTGAAAGCGTGATTCCAAACCCTAGGGAGCAACCTTTCGGACATTCTGTCCAATAATAAGACGCGGGTTCGCGAAGTCTGCCATAATGATATGCGCTATCATAGCGGCCCGGCTTGCCGAAAAGTTCGTTTCGCTCTGCAAGTTCGCCTCGCAATTTTTCGTTGCAGAGCAAAGCGGGGCTCTCGTAAATGCCCTCAGCTGCCCACGGATTTGGCATCTCGCCATAAAGCAGAAACACTTCTTTCCCAGTGTCTTCACCGATCATGATTCCTTTTTCAAGTGCTCCCTCATCTGGATAACTGCCTTTTACCTCAATAATGTAGTTCTGCTGTGGGAGGTAAAAATCGGGAAGATAAGTTGGGCCGCTCCCAAACCCGTCTGGTTCATAAATGTACGTGATGCCCAAAGACTCGAAAAATACTGCCCACTTGGCCTCCAATCGGCTCTTGTAGGTGATTCCGTGAAATTTAGTCTCCCTAACGTTGGAATACATGTTCGTCAATTTGTTGAATTATCATATCTCATGACTTTCTTGTATTTAGTAATGATATCAGCGACCTCACCATGCTTCGTATGACCGGCAGGGCTAGAACGGCTGGTACAGAGCGGGCTCTATAGGCAACTGGCCAGTTGGGAGGCTTACCAATACCTGCAAGACCGCGTGCACGACAGCTGGCTACCCAACAGCGCACGTCAGCAGTTGCGACGTATTATCAAACGGATTCAGGTGCACATGCACCAGTGTCGAGAATACGGCTACGTTTATGAGGGGTCGTGGATGGTTTATTCTCTTCTGTCCTCTTTTTCCTTTTTTTCTTTGACTTTCAGCGCGTTCGGCAACGGAAAGCCGTAGGCAAAAGCGACAGCTCAGATTCCGAAACTCACGTCTTCCCAGTACTTCATGTAGATGTCAAATACATTTTCTGGCAACGGATTTCGATAGTGGCGCCACGAAATCGATGATATGTCGTGCGTCATGACATACGCCCTATTTGACTGCTCCCATCCGCTGATATCAGCTTGTTGGGATGTCCATTTTCTTAGGTCGCCTAATTGGAAAGTCCCTTTAAAACGCGACATCGGAATCTTTTGTCGCTTTATCCACATCCAAAACGAGCCGTGTTTGAACATTGGCTCTTCATCTTGCCGTCCGTCGAGAAGAGGTTGTATGGCTGCGATTCCAGTGCGGCTTCGGTGATGACCCAAAACGCGTGCCAGCCGTGCGCCATTCCTTCTCGCATCTTAATACTTGCGGACTACGTGTCTGGTAATTGAAATTCTAGCTTGGTCTCTGTCATCACTAGCGTTATCATCATGAATGCTATAGCGAGACATATGCAATTTTTGTGTAAACGCAAAATAAGCGTTCACACAGCGACTCAAAAATCAAAGGAACGCGGAAAAGACAAAATGTGCTAGCAGATAAAGATAGGTCGAAAAGAAACACGCTGCGGTATCCCAGTGACCTTTGCTAACCCACCTTCAACGTACTGTTATCATGAACCGCGGGGCTTTTTTTCGCCGATTGTACGTGATCTCTTAAGCGCTTTTGATATGAGTCGTACGTAGGCATCGTGCAAATCGGGGTCTGTTTCTATAATCTCGTCGAACGCCTCATCAAACGCCGTCTTCTCGATCCCTTTTGTGCCCTGATCGAGCAAGACCTGCTTTTGTGCGTGAGCGTTTCGTTCTGCCATCTCATACCCCCACGTCATAAGTCTGATCTTATCGTTGACGGTAAAGTTATTTTTCTTTACGTACGGCGTCCGGTTCTGTTCGCCGGAGGGGTCGTCCTTTGTAGGTTCGCCGGGCGACCAGCCTTCGACTTGACGTTGTAAGTCTGTGCCCACGTTTTTAAAGAAATATCTGCCGACCATAAGTCCGTCGGCATAGATTCTCAGTTTTTCTTTCTCCGCTTCTTCCCGCGCTTTTTCGAGCCGTGCGGCATCAAAGGCCTGGCAACGAGCACGCCACTGATACTTGCTGGCCCACTGACGCAGAGCTGCCACGTAATTTCGCTGTTTTCCGAGCTTTTCCGCGGCTGCAACACACGTTCTATGACCCATCCCGAGGTTCAAGTACGTTTGAAAGGCGCCATAGGCTTTGTCGGATTCGTCGTCAAACTGCTCCCAAGGCTCTCGCTCCCACGGCTCTTTCTCAATATTTATCGGCTTTATTGTATCTTTGGGCTTTATCATGCGTTTACCTCGTCAAATTTGTAGGCCCTGTCCTTGTATGGCAGGTTGGTCTTCACTTCTGAATTCTGTTGGCGCAAGCGGGGTTCGCGTTCTGCGGCGTCCTGGTGGGACGGCAGAAGCCCCGTTTGCCATATAAAGCGTGCCAAGAACCGCCATATATACCTAACCTCGCGCTATCGTCAAAAAGGGCTCCATTTCTTTTTTTTGCAAAATTGTAAAACTGCAAACGCCCATAGCTGGCATTAGTGCTTTTTGATGTCGTGTTTAATTGTTCGGTGAGATGAAATGAAAACTGCAAAGCAAACGGACTGGAAAACGGAGGCATTTCCATAAAAGCGCACGATAATTGCTCCCAATCGACGTTTTTCGTCAATCGATATTCGTAAAATACGCATGGGGCTTGTACCTGAACAGATGGAAGACAAGTGGTTCATCTTCCGGAGACGTAATGTTTTATATTTCCGGCGCAGCTGGACAGGTTATTGTATATATGTCGTACGGTTCAGAAATGATGGTGACTCATATGTGATGATTATGGCAAAACTGCACCATTCACGCTGGCGAGTGCGCAGGTATCCAGCAACTATATGATCGACCAGCAAAATCACGGCAGTATTGATATATTCTGAATACCGCTTCTGGCCGAACTCCGCCATCAACGTCAGCGCAGCAGTTCTACTGCTTTGACGTATCGATGCTTCCTCGCAGAGAATCGGGGCAGAAGCTCATCATCGGTTCGGGGAACCAACTAGGGGACCTAGGGGGCGCTTCGCGAGCAGCCTTTTGTGCCGCAACCCGCTCTTCGGTGTCAATCCGCTGCGCGGGAAAATCCTCTGCAAGCCTAGTGCTGTACTTTAAGACCAACTCAAAGAGTTTGGGCGTAGGAACGTCTGAGAGATCGCGCTTTTCCAACTCCTCCTTCAGGCGCGTGAACTGCGTCCCAAGGAGGTCCAGCTGCGCCTGGTTGGTCAGCAAGTACTTCTCGCGCATAGCGTCAAGTTCGATGGCCTTCAGGTTCGTGAGCTCTTCCCTATAGTCTTGCTCCCATTTTGCCAACGTGCCTCTACTTGTACCGATTTCCATTTCAATCGCTCGAAGCGACTTCCCCTGAGCTCGTAGCTCCAGGAATTTCTGTTTTGTTTGTGCACTTTTCATCGTTTTGCCTCCCGTCGTACGACGGTAGCTACGCTCGAAGCGAAGGATCACACAAAGAAAGACGCAGACCAGCATCCAAAACTATATACAATAGTCCAGTCAGTTTGCATGCGCTTACTTTGCGTGAGAGCAGGCCGTTCTTGATTGCAGTCAATTGCGCGGCCTGCTTTCACTTCTAAGCCTTAATCTCACTTAAACGACCTAGTACAAGAAGTTTGGTACGATTACGCTGAACCTCATACGTTTAGATAGTGCGGAGGGCCGCGTTTGACGAAGTATCAAGCGCCCGCTCGACGAGCAGTCGTTAAATAGTATTCTATCTAAATTATAATAAAAGAAAAATAATAATATTTTTGACGTGCTGTGACCTTGTCACCATGTTAGCCAATAGATAAATTGTGGCTCATTTTTGGCTTAGTTTTGGCCTAGTTTTGGCTTACTTCCGCATGCAAAATGTCACATTTAATGTCGCAAGCCCCTGCTTACCGTCTCGCCTCTGGCTGAGCTGTATGCGACAAGCCGTTCTTCGGCAAGCTCAAATGAGGTAACGGCAAAGAGGCAGATAAATAAATAAGAATCAACGACCATAACTGCCAAAACAATGATCGACTTGGAGCATGCTGTTTCCGATATCATTGACGCCGAGATGAATAGACTGACGCCTGACGAGCTGAGCGCTGCCCTGCAGCGTAATGCGCTAGATGGTCCGAAAATGGGGGTGATGGTTCCAGGAAGCGGGTGCAAGTTCTACCTGCCACAGCACGACGATCTGCGCCGTGAGACGAAGTCGGAATTTGAGTGCGATCTCAAGGCGTGTATGATTCATTCGCTCGTGTACCACACGCTCGGTATCCTCCAAGACGCTGATCTCATGGTTAACATGGCAAACGTCGCAACAGCTCGCAATCGGCTCACCAGCGTGCTGCAAACGATTTTCAGTGAGCAAAAAAGCAAGGAAGTTGCAGCGTGTTTGATGAATACTTTGGAAACAACGAATCACGCCCCTATCAATGATGACTGGGCAGATTGAGCGCGGTTCAAGCACGACGTCCGCACGCTAAGCAGTTTATGAATACTGAAGGAGAAGCCGCATAGCGTCCTCATTTCGCTGAGCTAAAGCGTACACCAATTTTAAGCGTGCAGCGACGTACACACAGTTCGGACTACTACCTATGTCGGCAGTGACAGAGAGTACATATAACACGGCACCAAGTCTTTTCTAACAGCCGAAGGAGGGTGAGCTCGTGCCTACGTGCAAAGAATGTAAGTTCTATGAGCCAATCGACGACAGCAAAGGCAGTTGCTTTGGCCACGAGGTGCCTGGGGACCGAGAGACGACTCAGTGTCCTACG
>Ga0116111_1001341_pt1 | contig 17310 bp, 8 predicted proteins | sample June2015DPH_8_10_FD_89720 | JGI IMG/M metagenome (GOLD analysis project Ga0116111, IMG submission 89720) | Peatland microbial communities from SPRUCE experiment site at the Marcell Experimental Forest, Minnesota, USA - June2015DPH_8_100 | ecosystem: Environmental > Terrestrial > Soil > Wetlands >... | reverse complement strand
GCCTTTCGTGCCGTCCTTGTTGGTGTGTCCGCCGCCGACATAATCCAGCCACGCGTCGTTGGTGTGGCAGGCGGCGTGGGCGAAGGTTTCACCGTGATACGTCGCGCTGACGGCGGTGCCACAGCGCCACAAATAAAATCCGCGCATGACGGTGTAGTACGGTTCGCGGTAAACGTCCGCCGCGATGGGGAACGGCGCGGAGCGGCCCAGGCCCGGTACGTCGAGTTGATAGTTGCCGGGTTGTTTGAGCTTCGAAAAATCAGCCGTGGAAAGCTGCTCCTGTGTGTCCGGGTCCAAAACCGGGCCGGTGACTTTGCCTTTGAAAACCGTCGAGCCGTCGGCCAGGCGGATGACGGTAAAGTTCGTGCAGGGTGCGGCGATGGTCGCCTGTTTCTCCGTGCCGGGCAGGTAGCCGACGGTGTTGAGGCGAATCGGAAAGGATTCGGCGGCGGCCTGGACGGAAAGCGCCAGAATAAAAACCAAGGAACATCCAACAACCCATCCCGCAAAGCGGGACCGAACATCCAACAGACCATCGGCCGGCCCTTCATTGGATGTTGGATTTTCGACGGTGGATGTTCGATGTTTCACGCCAAAAATCAGACAGGAACTTCGCGTCATTATTCAACAGTCAAGCGATTTCCCGGCGCGAAAGCAAGCCTGCCGGGCTGGCCGCCGTGTCATCTATTTCACCGACAAGACCTGGTCTCCGGATTGGTCTAATTTGTTCCCCGATTTAAACCGGGCGGGATATGATTTTCCGTGTTCCGGCGTGGCGGTGCCAGGCAAAAAAATGATTGTCTGTAAGCGTCAACAAAACCATTATCTGTCAACTCTATGCAACTCCATTGGATCGACCTTGGCATCATCGTCCTGTATCTGATCGCCACGATTTTTGTCGGCTTTTGGGTTTCCAAACGGGCGTCCAAGGACATGAAGTCCTATTTCCTGGGCGGCAACAAGCTGCCCTGGTACATGCTGGGCGTTTCGAATGCGTCGGGCATGTTCGATATCGCCGGAACCATGTGGCTGGTTTACGTGACGGCCACGTATGGAATGAAAGGGACTTGGTTGCCGTGGCTTTGGCCGACATTCAACCAAATCTTTTTGATGGTCTATATGTCCATCTGGCTGCGGCGGTCGAACGTGATGACCGGAGCGGAATGGATCCAGACCCGGTTTGGCAGGGGCGTCGGCGCCACGGCTTCGCACATCATTGTGGTGGTGTTTGCGCTGGTGAGCGTGATCGGATTCCTGGCCTACGCCGCCAAGGGCATCGGCAAATTCGCGGGCGAGTTCCTGCCGGGGCATCTCTCGGATGATACTTATGCGTGGATCCTGATGGGCATCACGACGTTCTACGTTGTCAAAGGCGGGATGTTCAGTGTGGTGTTCACCGAAGTCATCCAGTTCTGCATCCTGACCGTCGCTTCCATCGCCATCGGCATCATTGCCATGGTCAAGGTCGCCCCGGACATGCTGGACAAGGTGATTCCCTCCGGCTGGCACGACCTGTTCTTCGGCTGGAACCTTGGTCTGAACTGGACCTCCATTCCCGAAATCAACAACAAGATCGCACATGACGGCTATTCGCTCTTCGGAATTTTCTTCATCATGATGTGTTTCAAGGGAATCCTGATCAGCGCGGCCGGCCCGGCGCCCAATTATGACATGCAGCGTGTGCTTTCGACCAAGGGCCCCCGCGAGGCAGCGCTGATGAGTTCGACGGTGAATGTGGTTCTATTCTTCCCCCGGTACATGATGATCATGGGTCTGACGATTTTGGCCCTGGCCTTCTACACCCCGGATTTGGCGGCGATGGGCGACAAACTGGACCTCGAAAAAATACTGCCGCTGGCGCTGGCGCGGTTTGTGCCGGTCGGCATTCTGGGTCTGGTCATAGCCGGCCTGCTGGCGGCATTCATGTCGAATTTCGCGGCGACCGTCAACGCGGCACCGGCCTATCTCGTCAACGACATTTACAAGCGGTACATCAATCCCAACGCCCCCGCCAAGCGCTATGTGTGGCTGAGCTATCTCGTCTCCTTCACAGTCGTCGTCGTCGGCCTCGTGTTCGGCCTCTTCACCAAATCGATTGACTCCATCGTGCAATGGATCGTGTCGGGTTTGTGGGGCGGATACGTCGTCTCGAACGTGCTCAAATGGTATTGGTGGCGGTTCAACGGCTGGGGTTATTTCTGGGGGATGGCCGTGGGGATTACCAGCGCAGTGGTGATGGCCTCGCCCTATGTCCTGCCCGGCGTGCATGACATCAACAAGTTCCCGATCATTCTCGGCGTGTCGCTCCTGGCGGCCTTGCTCGGCACCTTCCTGACCCCGCCCGAAAAGGAGGCTGTGCTCAAGGAGTTCTATCGCCGTGTGCGGCCCTGGGGATTCTGGGGGCCGGTCCATGCGCAGGTTGTCAAAGAAGACCCGGGCTTCCAGCGAAACAAGGATTTCTTCCGCGACATGTTCAACATCGTGATCGGCACCATCTGGCAGACCGGTTTCATCGTGCTCGCCATGTTCCTGGTGACGCGCCACTTCCATCGGGCCCTGCTTGCGCTGGGAGTGCTCGTCATCACCTCGATCATCTTGAAATTCAACTGGTACGACAAACTGCCGGCGCCCACGCCCGACCCTGTGGCTGAGCTTCAGGCCCAGCCCGACGCCGCCCCCGCTGCCAGGTAAACGTCCTTAAAAGCTCACATCAAAAAACAAAGTCATGCGCTTTGGACATTTCGACGACAGCAAACGGGAATACGTCATCACCCAGCCCGACACCCCGCTGCCCTGGATCAATTACCTCGGCTGCGAGGCGTACTTCGGCATCATCTCGAACACGGCGGGCGGCTACTCGTTTTACCGCGACGCGCGCCTGCGCCGCCTGACGCGCTATCGCTACAACAACGCGCCGTTCGACGTCGGCGGGCGGTATCTCTACCTCCGCGACAACGACAGCGGCGAATTCTGGTCGCCCTCGTGGCAGCCCACGCGCACCAAACTCGATAAATACGAATGCCGCCACGGCATGGGCTACACGACCATCGGTTCCAGTTACGGCAAGATTGAGGCGCAGACAATTTACTTTGTACCGCTGGGCGAGACGTTGGAAATCTGGAAGTTCCAGGTAACCAACCGTCGCAAGCAGGCAGCCAGGCTTTCCATTTTTTCAAGCATCGAATTTTGTCTGTGGGACGCGCAGGACGACGCGACCAATTTCCAGCGCAATTTCAGCACCGGCCAGGTGGAGATTGTGGACGAGGTCATCTATCACAAGACGGAGTATCGCGAGCGCCGCAACCATTTCGCCTGGTTTGCCTGCTCGGAGAAGCTCGCCGGGTTCGACACGCAACGCGACACGTTCCTGGGCGCCTACCGCAGTTGGGACAACCCGGCGGCGGTCGAGCGCGGCAAATCCTTCAACTCGGTGGCGCATGGCTGGGCGCCGCACGGTTCACACCACGTCAAAGTGAATTTGAAACCCGGCGAAACCAGGGAAATCATCTTTGTCCTCGGCTACCACGAAAACCCGGTGGACCAGAAATTCGACCCGCCGGATTCCCAGACTATCAACAAGCGGACGGTCAAACCTGTCATTGCCAAATATCTCGACGGCAAAAACGTCACGGCGGCTTTTGAAGGGCTGCGCCGATATTGGGACGGCTTGCTCGGCGTTTATCAGGTGGATTCGCCCGACCTCCACGCCAATCGCATGGTAAACATCTGGAACGCCTACCAGTGCATGGCCACGTTCAACCTGTCGCGCTCGGCGTCGTTCTACGAATCGGGCATCGGTCGCGGCCTCGGCTTCCGCGATTCGAACCAGGACCTGCTCGGTTTCGTCCACATGGTTCCCAGCCGCGCGCGGGAACGCATCCTCGACATCGCGGCCACTCAACTGGCCGGCGGCGGCGCGTTTCACCAGTATCAACCACTCACCAAGCGCGGGAACAACGACATCGGCAGCGGGTTCAACGACGACCCGCACTGGCTCACGCTTGGCGTGGCCACTTATATCAAGGAAACCGGCGACTGGAGCATCCTCGACGAACCGGTGCAATTCGAGAACGAGCCCGGTTCCGAGCAGCCGCTTTACGAACACCTGCGGCGCAGTTTTAATTACACATTGGAACGCATCGGTCCGCACGGCCTGCCGCTCATCGGCCGCGCCGACTGGAACGATTGCCTGAACCTGAATTGTTTCTCCGACACGCCGGGACAATCGTTCCAAACCACCACGAACAAGGATGGCCGGGTGGCCGAGTCGGTGTTCATCGCCGGCCTGTTTGTGCTGGCCGGGAAGGAACTGGCCGCCATTGCGAAAAAGCGCGGCTTGAACAAGGAAGCTGAACGCTGCCTGGCCGAAGCCGCGAAGATGGAGAAGGTCGTTTACCGGCACGGTTGGGATGGCGCGTGGTTCGTGCGCGCCTATGACGATTTCGGCAAGCCCATCGGCTCGAAGGTCTGCAAGGAAGGGAAAATTTTCACCGAATCCCAGGGCATGTGCATCATGGCCGGCATCGGCCTGAAAGATGGGAAGGCCAAACGTGCGCTGGCCTCGGTGAACAAACATCTGGCCACGAAGCACGGCATCGTGCTGCAGCAGCCGGCGTTCTCGAAGTATTACATCCACATGGGCGAAATCTCCTCGTACCCGCCGGGCTACAAGGAAAACGCCGGCATCTTCTGCCACTACAACCCGTGGATCATCATTTCGGAGACGATGGTGGGCAACGGCAACCGCGCCTTCGACTATTACACCCGCATCAACCCTTCGGCGCGCGAGAACATCGGCGACCGGCACCGCTGCGAACCGTATGTGTTCGCGCAGATGATTGCGGGCAAGGACGCGCCGACGCACGGCGAGGCGAAGAACTCGTGGCTCACCGGCACGGCGGCATGGACCTACTTCACCGCCACGCAATGGATCCTGGGCATCCGGACTGAATTCGACGGCCTGCGGGTTGACCCGGTGATTCCGGCCAAATGGAAGGGCTTCACCGTCACGCGCCGTTTCCGCGGCAACACCTATGTCATCGAAGTCAGGAATCCGAAAGGCAAACAACGCGGCGTGAAAAAGCTGCTGGTGAATGGCAGGGAAATCGCGGGCAATGTCCTGCCCGTGCGCCCGCCGCAGTCAAAGCCCATCCCGGTCGAAGCCGTGCTTGAGGGTTAGCCGCAAGACCCCGAGGAAAGGAATTACGAAATGATGAAGATGTACTCTTCCGTCCTGCGGGCGACGACTTGGTTCAGCGTCATTTGTCTGGGCTTTGTGTTGGTTTCGTGTCAGACCAAGTCTCCGGCGTCCAAAGCCCCGCCGGTTAATCAACCACTCCCGGTCCAACGCATCCAAAACGGTGTTCAATTGAACACCGGCAGGCTGAACGTCAAGGTGCAGTTCTATGCGGAAGACCGGGCTCGCGTCGTCAAGTGGCTGCCCGGCGGAACATCCGAAAAATCGAGCCTGGTCGTGATTCAAACGAACCTGCCGGCTTTGAACATCCATTTTCAGGAGAATGCCGAAACCATCACCCTCGGTTCCGGAAAAATTACATTGCAACTGTCCAAGGGCGACGGCGCAATTCAATATTGCACCGGCGACAACCGGATCATTCTGAAGGAGCAGGGTGAGGCGATGATCACCCCGGTCAGGATCGAGCATGAAACAAACGCGTTCAGCGTCCGGCAAAATTTCAAGCTCACGCCGGACGAGGGAATTTACGGTCTGGGACAGCACCAATCCGGTTACATGAACTATCGCGGACACACCGTCAAGCTGGTACAGGCCAACACCCAGGCGGTCACGCCGTTCCTGATTTCCACTGCGGGCTACGGGTTGCTTTGGGATAACTATTCAAAATCCATTTTTGCCGATGACCCTGAGAACCTGTCGCTTTGGTCGGAGGTGGCCGACAATATTGATTACTATTTCATTTACGGCCCGAACCTGGATCAAGTCATCGCCGGATACCGTGGGTTGACCGGGCAGGCGCCGATGTATGGCAAATGGGCTTATGGCTATTGGCAAAGCAAGGAGCATTATGCGAGTCGCGATGAACTTCTGGGCATCGCGCAGGAATACCGCACACGTAAAATCCCCATCGATGGCCTCGTCCAAGACTGGAATTACTGGGGTGGCAACACCAACTGGAGCAGCATGTTCTTTGACGAAAAAACATATCCAAACCCAAAGGAAATGATTGATATTCTTCACCAGCAGAACTTTCACGTCATGATTTCCATCTGGGCGGGACTTGGCCCGGCTACGGCGATCTCCAAAGATATGGAACAAAGAGGTTACCTCTATTCGCCTGTGGGTTGGGCCGGCTTCAGGTTTTACGATGCCTACAATCCGGCGGCGAACGACTTATACTGGCAATACGTGAGCAAAGGCTTGTTTTCCAAGGGAATTGACGGATGGTGGATGGACTCGACCGAGCCTGACATCGTCAATGCCCTGACCAAGGAATCGGAGGAGTATGAAATGAAACGGGTGGGGACCAATCACCTGGGTTCCTTTGCCCGCTATCTCAATACCTATCCGCTGCTCGACACCGAATCGGTCTATGAACATCAACGCAAGGAAACCGATCAGAAACGCGTTTATATCCTCACCCGCTCAACCTTTGCCGGCCAGCAACGGGCCGCTGCCACCACCTGGTCGGGCGACATCGGCGCAAACTGGGATGTCTATAAAAAACAAATCACGGCCGGTGTAAATCATTGCCTGTCCGGGATCCCATACTGGACGTTTGATATCGGTGCTTTTGTCATTGGAAGTTACGAAGGCGTTTTCTCGAACGGTGGCAAGGATCCCGCCTATCAGGAGTTTTATACCCGCATGTTTCAGTTCGGCGCCTTTTGTCCCATCTTCCGCTCGCACGGTTCGGAAACGCCGCGCGAAATCTGGGAGTTCGGCGGGTTCACCAATGTCCTGGTGAAATTCGATAACCTGCGTTATCGCCTGATGCCTTACATTTATTCGCTGGCCTGGCAGGTCACGGACCACGGTTACACCATCATGCGCGGCCTGCCCATGGATTTTACATCGGACAAAAAGACCTATCCCATTGACGACCAGTTTATGTTTGGCCCGGCCATCATGGTCTGTCCGGTGACGGAGTACATGCTGCATCGACCGCCGGAGAACAGCATCCCCATAACGCCCGAACATTTCAGAACGAAAGACGGCAAGCCGGGCTTGACGGCCAGGTATTATAGTGATGCGGAATTCAAAACACTCTGTCATGAACAGGTGGAATCCAACATCAATCTTTTCTGGTACACCGGCTGGCCCGATTACATTACCAGCCCCAAATTTTCCATGCGCTGGGAAGGCAGGTTGATTCCGACGGAGACCGGGCCGTATCGCTTTCACATGAAAAGCTTCGGGCCAAAACGGGTTTTTCTGGACGGCAAGCAACTGACCAACAACTACACTTCGGTGGAGGCCTATACCATCCCCGTGGATCTTCAAGCCGGAAAGGAATACGACTTTGCCTTTGAGACCGCCAATTCGGCCTTGGGCGCTTTCCGGGCCCAGCTCTTCTGGAAGACTCCGGGAATTTTTGCCCGGGAAAAAATCGTCGAGCCGCGAGAGAAAACCAGGCCGGTTTATCTGCCCGCTGAAAATCAATGGGTGGACTTTTGGACCGGACAGACTCTTCCCGGCGGTCAAACGATTGTTGCGGATGCGCCCATCGACAAGATTCCGCTCCTGATCAAGTCAGGCTCCATCATACCCATGGGCCCGTTTATTCAATACGCGGCTGAAAAACCGGCCGATCCCATTGAATTGCGCATCTATCCCGGCGCCGACGGAAGTTTCACGTTGTATGAGGACGAGAACAACAATTACAATTATGAAAAGGGCATCCATGCCACCATTGCTTTTCACTGGGACGACGCCAACCGCCGGCTCACCATCGATGACCAGCAGGGCTCCTTTCCCGGCATGCTGAAGGAACGCAGTTTCAATATCGTCATTGTGGGCAAAGACCACGGAACCGGGGTGGAAACCACGGGCAACCCGGACAAGGTCATTTTATACCGGGGCGAACGACAAATCGTTCAATTATAGAGAGACAACAGACTTTCAATATTGCGGTTGTTTCTTTAGTTCGCTATCGGAGGGGAACGCCTTCTGAGTGAGTTGCAACAATGCATTGCGATTCTCCCCGAAATCCAAAATAGTCGTGTGAATCTGCTTCCCGGCTGCGTTGTAAAACCTGATTTCCACCTCGTTACAGTCAAAACAAACGAGGATGATCGCCGATTTCTTGCCGTGCCAAAGACGGTATGCGTAGCGAGGAGACCAGATGCAGCCATGGATGCCCCCGAAAACATCCTTTTCATTCAGCAATGTTGAAACCAATTGTTGAGCAAAATCGCGACCCCGCGTCTTGCCTCGTGTCATAATTTGATGGCCTTCAATATCTGGTTGGCCTGCCACACTCCAGTCATCAGGGGAATTTGACTTGATCCGGAAAACTTCCACCCTTTCGGCTTCCTGTAAAAAACAGATGCCATCGCCGCCTAGGTAGTTGAACAGTTCCTGCATCGGGTGGGGGCCGAAACTGAAAGTGAAGTCGCCGATGGGCTGGGTGACTTCCCAACTGATCAGCCGCTGTGCAGGCTGTTGCCGCAACCAACTCGCGGGGTCCATCCGGAGCGGGAGAGAACCGCTGATGTGAAGCACGATTATGGCGTTGGTAAGGATGTTTCCGTTGAAATAACCCACCCCCTCACCGCCTCCGCCGCCAGGTCTTGGTCCCATACAATCGAAAACTTCTGCTTTTCCATTCAGACGCGATTGCAAGTCGTTGAAGACGGCTTGGACAGAAAAAATCCGATTAGGGTGCAACAAGAACAGGGCATGATCCGGCATCTGGTCGGCTGGCGGAATTTGTATAACATCCAAGCTTGTCGCAAATTCCAACTGCGTTTGGATTTTTCCACAAATTGCAATTATGCCAATTCCGCGTTGTTCCCGAGCTAGGCGGTCCATCTGGGCGCGGTCAAAGGGCAGATCGTTCCGCCAAAAATGGGATACGCCTGCCCAAGGCGTTCCGTGTGCCAGCCGGTTCATTTCCAGGGCAATGACTTTGGGTGCATTCAAGTCATCGCAGACCAGATAACATTGAGGCCGCTGGCCGCCGAGTTTCTGTTGCAGGTCACGCCACGTGGCGTCCAATAGTGCGGCCGCGTCATTGCTGGAAATATTCCCGGCTGGCAGACCAAGTTTACGGCCAGCTTGGAAATATGTTGGCGGGGTGAAGTCGGATGTTTCTTCCAGCGTGATGCGATCAGGGGCGTGGACACCCAGTTTCGCAAGCGAATCAGGATCCGCGAATCGTGCGGAGAGCAATTCGCCAGTGGTTGCCAGTAATTCAATCCGCATGTCTCCGCTCTGCCGGGAATGCGCCAGTGCATTCGTGTCAATGGGCGTGAACTCAATCTTGATTTTAATGTGTTTGCGGGAAATCAATTCACCAAAGAAATGCAAATCCTTGGGAAAATTGGGGCCGCCGTCGCGGACTGGATAGGCATCCATCAAATCATCCGTCACTTGGATGTGGTAAGCCTTGCGAATGGCGTCGGCATCGAATGAAAGCTGGCGGAGTAAGTCCAGCGCGCGATTCGCGGCGTCCTTGGTTTTCAGGGTGAGGACTTCGTTGGTCAGGTGATGCAGAATCAAGCTGTCCGGGCCTTTATCCTCGGACAGGTCCGCGCGCCGTATCGCGCTGAGCGCGCCAAGACGGAATTCGTAATTGCAGACAGCAGACTTTACATAACCGGAAGGTTGAATCGATTTGCCTTGGAGCATCGCCGATGGCTCGGGAAATGATTCAACGGGAATGAATCCCGCTCTGGATAACGTGGTGGAGGCCTGTTTCGCCCGTGCAACGAGCAGGGAAGTGACCTGATCAACGTAATTGGTTAATTGACCGAGAGTAGCTTCGTCTGAAGTGAGCGGACCGGTGGAAGGTGAGGCGGCAAATGCCCCAAGAGTGAGGAATGACATCGCGACGATGGAAACGAATCGGCGTGGAATTAAAATCACATTGACTGAAGCATTCATAACCGTTCAAGAGGAATTATGGCTGAGATTCAGCCTGGTCCCGTGGTTTGTAAAGAATGGAATGATGTGGTCCCATTTTAAAATTTTATTTGCCGGGTGACGTTGGCGTTGTGGGCGCAGGGGTGTCGGCGGTTACTGCCCTCTGCTCGTTCGCACAACGATTGCGGCGCGCACGGAGTGACGCGCCCTACCTTTTCTCCGCGACGAAGACGGCGTAGCTGTTGGGCGGGAGATGGAGATTGAAGGTCACGCGGCTTTCCTCATTGTCCCGTCAGCGGCTCCCGGCTTGGATCGGGGCCGGGTCGCCGTAGATGACGCCCCGGCCGCCAGTGGTCAGATAAACCCGGCCATAAATGCGCGGATCGCCGATGATCATGGGGCGGTTGGGAATGCCGAATTGGTGCTGGTCGTCGTTTATGCGCACCCAAGTCTGGCCGTCGCCGTCGGAACGGTAATAGGCGTGAAGTTGTTCGATGTTTCCCAGCAGGTAGAGCGCGGGGAAAGTTTTCCCGGGCGCTGCCTTTCCGAAGCCGAGCGCGTCCACGCCGCCGACTTTGTTCAGCTTGGTGAAAGAGGCTCCACCGTCAGTGGAATGGTAAAGGCCGATCCCGCGGGAACCAACCCACAGATCTCCCGGCAGACCCGGAGTGGCTGCCAACACGCCGTCGCCGCGACCAGCACCCTGCGAACTGGGAAGCGCCGCCGCTGTCGGTTCAAACGTTGCGGCCGAATTCGTGCTGGCCATCAGCTTGCCAGTCTGGCCGTCGAACGCATAGAAACGCGAAGCATTGACCGGATCGGCAACGACACTGACCCCGGAAGGAAGTCTCGCGCATTTGGACCAGGTTACTCCGCGGTCCGTGGTGAAGCTGGCCGAACCACGTTGCAACACCCAGACAATGGTTCTGCCGTCGGCGCTCAAGGCAATCCTGCCTTGTCCATCATTCCCGCCCGGGGGATCACTCACGAGGGCTTCCCACGTTTTGCCGCCGTCTTCGGAGATGATGGCGTGCGCCGACAGGTCTCTACCGCCGTTGCCGATGCGGACCACCACTTCGGGTTTATTGGCGGCAAACGCCAGGTCTCGCGTGCTCGACAATCGCGGCCCGGTGAAGGACCCTTCCGCTGGTGAAACATCCATGTTGTCATGGCGGAACCCGTCAATGTCACCAACGCCGCTGATCAAATGGGCGCCAGCGGGCGGACTGATCAAAGCCAGCGGCACCGTTTCTTCGAGTCCTTGGTCGAGGAAAACCCACCGGGTTGATTTGCCTGCGTCGGCGGCGGTCGCATTGGTGCAGCACCAGATGCCGTAACCGGTGGTGAACAGCACCTGGTCCGAATTAAACGGGTTGATCACGATGGTGCCTATCCAGTGTGGTGTGCGGGTGGCAGTATAAGGCGCGCTGGAGTGGTCCCATACGGTTGTGTTGGTCTGCCAGAGTTGTGTCCAGGTCGCACCGCCGTTCGTGCTGCGGAAAATTTCATCGTGCGGTTTCCAGTGGCAGAACGTCGTGGCCATGATCGTGGACGGATGTTGCGCGTCCACCGCGACGCAGCCGTAGCCGAACGGCTGGTCGGAATCCTTTGGCTTGACCGGCGTGATGTCCGTCCAGAGGCCCTTTTGGGGGTTGAATTTCCAGATCGCGCCATCCGTCATCGTATTCGGGCCGGGCTCCTTGCCATAGCTGAGATAAAGGGTCCCATCGGAGGCCCGAATGAGGTGATTGGGGCGCAAGCCCACGGGTTGGTTGGCCACTACCAGCCAGGTGGCCCCGCCGTCGGTGCTGCGATAGAGGTTGGTTTCCGTGACGGAGATGGCGGCATACAACACGGGCGTGGGCTGGCCGGGCCGGTTGCCAGCCGGGTCAAACAGAACGCTGACAATGCCGACCGGCTGCTGGTTGAAGCCGAACCGGGGCCGGGAGTCGTCTCCCGACGCTGCTTCGCGGGAACTGACATCCGGGAAACCTTCCACCTTCTGCCAAGTTGCCCCCCGGTCGGTGCTTTTCCACAATCCGTCACGGCGTGAACCGAAAAAGAGGATGTCTCCATCATTCGGGTCCACAGCGAGCCGTTCGCCGTTGAAGCGGCCGGTTTCGTTGCCGCCCATTTTGAACGGGACTTCCGTGAGCAGCCAAGAGCGGCCCTGGTCGGCGGAGCGCAGGATGGCGGCCTTCCCCCCGCTGTAAATTCCGGCCGCCAGATAGACGCGGTTGGTATCGGAAGGATCCACCGCGAGACTTTCAATGCCGGTAAAATCAACGTCGCCAATTCCGTCCGTGAGGGGAATCCATCGTTGGGCGGAGTTGTCCCAGCGATAGGCACCGCCCACGTCAGTGCGGGCATACATCAAGCCCTTTTGGCGGGGATGGGTGATGATGCCGGTGACAAAGCCGCCGCCGCCGATGACGACATTGCGCCAGGAGCAGGGTTCAGAAGACAGCGCCCGGGCCGGGATCGTTCCGTAAAGGCCGAACAGGACAAGCAGGACGGCACCGGTGACAATTCGTTTGCCAGGATACATTCGAATCAGTCCTTCCGGTCATTCGACATTCGCCGCCTGGCGAAGGTTCCAGATCACCTTGCCCGCGAACGGGTCGTTGGCGAGTTTGAACCCGCCGCCGCTTTTGTTCAGCACCAGTTCGTGCAACACGTTGTCCGCGGGCAGGCAAACCAATCCTTTCGCCGTCAGGGAATTTTTGGCAAAGACGACCAGGTCGAGTTGCGACCAGTCCAGCTGCAGGGTGGATTGCGCGAGCTGGATTTGCGGCAGCACGGTGCCGTCGCGCACCAGCATCACGACCGGAAGCGGTCCCGCTTCGATGTGCTGCCAGCCGCCGTCCCAGGCCTTGCCGGTTTGATAATCAATCCAAGTCCCTGGCGGGAGATAAACGTCGCGGGCGGTGGTATTTTCGTGGAACAGTGGCGCGACCAGAATGCTGGAGCCGAAGAGATATTCGTCCTCCACAAGCCATGAGCCGGGGTCGTTGGGAAATTCGATGAACAACGCCCGCAACATCGGCAGGCCGTGCTCCGAACTGTCCCTGGCTTGCGCATAGACGTAGGGCATGAGCCGATATTTGAGTTCGTCAATCGCGCGGAATTCGTTCATGAACGCGTCGCCGTAATTCCAGGGTTCCTTGGGCGCGATGCCGTGGCAGCGGCTGTGGGAACTCAACATCCCGAACGCGAGCCAGCGCGCGAAAAGGTTTTTGTCCATGTTGGTCACGGAATTGGCCGTGAAGCCGCCCACGTCGTGGCTCCAGAAGGAAAACCCGGACAGGCCGAACGACAGTCCCCCGCGCAATTCGGCGGCCATGCCCTGGTCGGTGCTTTCGGCGTCGCCGCCCCAGTGAATCGGATAACGCTGGCTGCCCGCCCACGCGCTGCGCGCCCAGATGATGTTCTCGCCGGTGGTTTTTTTGGTGACGTCAGCCACCGCTTTGTTGTAGCGCAACGGATAAAGATTGTGTTCGTAAAAACCCGTGCGTCCCGACGCATAGATTCCGTTCTCCGGCGCGGCCTCGCCAAAGTCCACCTTGATCGCCCCCACGCCCATTTTCAGCAGATGGGTGAGTTTGTCCTGGTACCATTCGACGGTTTTCGGATTGGAAAAGTCGAGCACGGCGTCTTCGTAGGGCAGGTTGCCCTTGGCATCGCGCACGACGAGATTTTTTTCCACGAGCTCGTTGAACAGCGTGTTCTTGGGCACAAAATACGGGAGCTGCCAGAGCGAGATGTGAAAGCCATCGTTCTTCAAATCGGCGATCATCTTTCGCGGGTCGGTGAAGCGGGAGGTGGAAAACTGGTAATCGCAACGCCAGTCGGTTTCGAACCAGCCGGTGTCGAGATGGATCACGTCGCAGGGGATTTTGTTTTCCCGCAGTTTCGCGGCCACGTCGCGGACCTGCTGCTCGGAGGAATAGGTGCAGCGGCTCATCCAGAGGCCGAACGACCAGAGCGGCGGCAGGGGCGATTTGCCGGTCAGCTTGGTGTATTCATCGAGGATTTCCCTGGGCGACCCCAGGAAAACAAACAGATCCAGTTCGTCATCCCCGAGCATCAGGGAGTTGATGCCGCTGAAGGAATTTCCGAAGTCGCAGGTGATGGGCGAGGAGGTGTGCAGGAACATGCCGTAGCCGCGGTTGCTCAGGAAAAACGGGATGGGCTTGTACAGGCCCTGGTTCTGGATGCCGTTCGCGTCGTCCGTCCACAGGACGATTTTCTGGCCGCGCTTGTCCAGGCCGGTGAACGATTCGCCGCAGCCGAAGATTTTTTCGCCGGGCGAAAGCGTGAACACCGCATCCAGGCTGCGCGAATAATCCGCTGCGCGGCGCACGAAGGAGAACGGCAGGATGGGCGTGAACGTGGTGGCATTGTCCGAATCGTGGTCGGTTTTGGTCAGCAGCCGTCCCTGCGCATCCCGGAATTCGATGTGCCAGGGTTTTTCGCAGATGGTGACCGAGCCGAAGTCGCTGGTGTAACGGTGGCCGCTCTCAACCCGGCTGTATTTCCAGGAATGGTCCTGGGGCACTTCGCCGGCCAGCATCAGCTCCCCGGCACTTTTCCGGAATTGCGGGCCGCTGGTGAGGCGGAGGCGCAGGGTCCGGGGTGAGACAAACTCAATGGAAAACGGCAGGGTGGGATTGGCGGCGTATTCGTTTTCCGGAAATTCGTTCGGGGTCACTGGTTTGATGACGGCCAGCATGTTGTCGAAGGCCTGGCGGGTGAAGTACTCGGAGCGTTGCCAGGTGATTTTGCCCGTGCCGGTGGCCGGATCGAAGGCCGCGAGCCGGTCTGCCAGATAATAAAGGTCGGAAAAATCCCGGAAATCGCCGCTGACATCAATCGGGTCGTTGAGCAACGGCGGGAGGGGATTGGCCGCGGCCAGCCGACCGGCGGCGCCCGTTAAAATGCCCGCCATCAGGCAGGCAATCATTGGCATGGTATTTCGTCGGTTATTCATGACACAAGTTGCGTCCATTCAGTCAATGATGGCCCGGTCCCGATGTCAATGTCTTGTCATCAAAATCAACGAGTCAACGGATTGGCCGTTCGTGCGGACCTTGCGGGAGGGGCGGGTGCAACTGGAGTATCGCGGCACGAAGTTGCGGTGGCGGGAACTGCCGGCGCGGCCCGTACGGGAGCAGTCCAAGGCCCTGCCGGTAAAGCCCGCCGTGGTAAAGCCCCTGGCGGCGAACCATCCGTGGCGGCGACTGGAGTGGGTGTGGGAGGAGAGTATTGGCGCGGCGTGAAGGCGCACGGGCGGACGATCCGGGCGGCGGCTTGGAAGGGGGTGGTAGCACAAACTTGCGACACGACCGGCCTCCCGGACCGGTTGCTTTTGCTGTTTCCGCCCGATATGGTCGGCGCATGAAACGATGCCTCTTCACTTTCGCGTTTGCCCTTTCCCTGTTCCTGGCAGTCACGGCTTTGGCCGAAAACACCGCCGTCATGCCCGCGCCTCGCACCTTTCCCACCAATTGGATGTCGAGCCACGAAGCCTTTGTGAAGCAGGCGAAGCAGGGTGGCATTGACCTGCTATTTCTCGGCGATTCCATCACCGCCGGCTGGCTTTGGGATAAGGGCGGGCTGAATGTCTGGAACAAACGTTACGCGCCGCGTCACGCCGCCGAGTTCGGCATCGGTTACGACCGCACCCAGAACTTGCTCTGGCGCATCGAACACGGCGAACTCGAGGGCATCAAACCAAAAGTCGTTGTGCTGCTCATCGGTACGAACAATGCCGGCAACGAAGACAACGGCAAACCGCGCAACACCACGCCTGAAATCGTCGAAGGCGTGGCGGCCATCGTCCGGGAAATCCGCACCCGGCTGCCGGAAAGCAAAATCCTGTTGTTCGGCATTTTCCCGCGCGGAGAAACGAATGACCCGGTCCGCAGGCAGGTCAAAGAAGTCAATGCGCAACTTGCGAGGCTCGACGACGGGCAGAGAGTGAAGTTTATGGACATTGGGTCCAAACTCCTTGCGCCGGACGGCACGCTGTCGCGGGACATCATGCCGGACTTGCTGCATCCGAATGAGAAAGGCTATCAAATCTGGGCCGACGCCATGGAAGACACCCTTGTCTCCGTGCTGAAGTAGGATGGTCGTGGGCGATTCCGGGGCCGCGCGACTTTGGTTTGACCCCTGCGCGTGTCATCAAAATAGATGACTCAAATCCCGCTCGAAAAGCGGGGGGGTGCTTGGCAATATCGCAAAATGCAACCGCTCCTGAGCCCAAACGGTAATTCTCTGTCCGAAGCTTCGCGCACAAGCGGGTGCCGGCCGGGAACATTTTAACTGGAATCCTTCAGTGAAGACCCGCTCCCTGTTTTCAGCCGCGCTGCCGGTGTTGCTGGCATTCGCCACGGCCCGCGCCGAATCCGTGCTGCGCGATTTTGTCACCGTCCGCGGCGACCGGTTGTTCGAAGGGGAAAAGCCGTATCGGTTCATTTCCTGGAATGTGCCGAACCTGCATCTGATCGAGGACACGCTTGGTTTTGCCGCCACGAATGCGTGGCGCCTGCCGGACCGGTTCGAAATCGTCGATGCGTTGAGCACCGTGCGTCAAATGGGCGGTGTGGTCGCACGCACTTATTCGATTTCGGTGGTGCGCGGGAACGATCCGCCGGCCCGGGCCAGCCATGTGCTGGGGCCGGGCAAATTCAACGAGGAAGCGTTCCGTTCGCTGGACCTGATCCTGCAGGTGGCGAACGAGCAAGGCGTCCGGCTTATCATTCCGCTGGTCAACAACTGGATTTGGATGGGCGGCCGCGGCGAATACGCGGGTTTTCGCGGCAAGACCAAGGATGACTTTTGGACCGACCCGCAGCTCATCGCTGATTTCAAGGAGACCATCCGGTTTGTGCTGACGCGCACCAACACCCTGACCGGCGTGCGTTACTGCGATGACAAGGCCATCCTGTGCTGGGAAACCGGCAACGAACTGGCATCTCCCGTGCCTTGGACGCGCGAGATTGCCGCTTACATCAAGAGCTTGGACCATAACCACCCCGTGATGGATGGGTTCGACCGCGCGTTGCGACCCGAAGTGCTCGCGATGCCCGAGGTGGACATCGTCACAACCCATCATTATCCCGGGCTTGGGCCGGCCCGAAAGTCCTTTGCTGAACTAATCCGCGAAAACGCGGCCCTGGCCAAAGGCAAAAAGCCCTATGTGGTCGGCGAGTTTGGTTTCGTGGACACAGCCGAAATGGAAG
>Ga0116111_1001337_pt1 | contig 17356 bp, 18 predicted proteins | sample June2015DPH_8_10_FD_89720 | JGI IMG/M metagenome (GOLD analysis project Ga0116111, IMG submission 89720) | Peatland microbial communities from SPRUCE experiment site at the Marcell Experimental Forest, Minnesota, USA - June2015DPH_8_100 | ecosystem: Environmental > Terrestrial > Soil > Wetlands... | reverse complement strand
ATTCGGCTTGAGTGAGATAGAACGCGAAGAGATCTGGCGTTGTACTACCTGCGGAAAGTGCCCTCAGCGATGCCCCAGGGACGTAAAGCAGATAGACGACATGATAGCCCTGCGCAGGGTGGCCACGGGATATAATGTTTTTCCCGCCGCTGTCAAGCCTTACCGCGCCGTAAGCTCAGGCCTTGCCGGTCAAGGCAACCCCTTCAATGAAGACCGAAAAACCAGGGCCGATTGGGCAGAGGGTCTGTCTGTAAAACCCTTCGCCGAAGGGATGGATGTGTTATATTTTCCTTGCTGCTACACATGCTATGACCCGAGACTCAAGAAGGTAGCGAGAGCCACGGCCGCGATCCTGAATAAGGCAGGGGTGGATTTCGGAATACTGGGCTCCAAGGAGAATTGCTGCGGAGAAAGCATCCGCAAGACAGGCAATGAGGATTTATTCAAGCGTTTAGCCAGGGAAAACATCAAAACTTTTATCGACAACGGGGTGAAAAAAATAGTTGTTTCTTCCCCGCACTGTTACCACACCTTCAAGAACGAGTATCTCGAATTCCGGGTGAACTTCGAGGTCGTTCATATCTCCCAGTATTTATTCGGGCTTGTGAATGACGGAAGGCTTCGGATCACGAAGGAGTATGGAAAGAGAATTACGTATCATGACCCGTGTTACCTGGGGCGACATAATGGCATATTTGACGAACCCCGGGGGGTCTTGAAGAAGGTGCCCGGTGTGGAACTGGTTGAGATGCCTGAGTCGCGGGTAGATAGTCTCTGCTGCGGAATGGGAGGAGGCAGGATTTGGGCGGAAACCGAAAAATCTGAAAGATTCTCCAACCTCAGAGTGGAGCAAGCTATCGGGCTTGGGGTTGAGGAGGTGGTTACTTCCTGCCCCTATTGCATCACCGCTCTTGAGGATAGCAGGTTAGTCCTGAATCATGCTGACGACATACAGGTTAAGGACATCACGGAGATTCTCCAGGAAGTGATATAGTCAGTTGTGAGCGGGGAGGCTCCGACAGCTTTGCTGACGGAGGGGGCGCTGAGCCCCAACATAGAGGACGAAGAAGCTCAACATGCAGGAAGCGATCGGCGTATCGGATATGACAGGTACCGCAACGGACATAGTCTGCAATCGCTTTTCCGAGGAGGGATGGGCCAGGACCTCAGTTCACGTGCCTCTCGAAAGGGAGCTCACCGTCTATGTGAATCTCAGGGAGCTGGTCACCATCCTGTGCACTCCAGCCAAGCTGAATTACCTTGTCCTCGGATTCCTGTACTCAGAGGGAATCATCTCAGGGCTAGGCGACGTGACGATGATGCGGGTGTGTGACGACGAATCGGAAGTCGATGTGAGGCTGAGCAATCCCAACCTTGAATTGCCAACGAAGCGGAGGCTCACCTCCGGGTGCGGTGGCGGTGCAACTTTCACAACTCAGGCACAGAGGCTTGACTCGACTCTTGCTGCGACACCAGCGGAAGTGCGATCACTGATGAAGCAGCTTCAAGAGCAGATAGAGTTGTCTCAGGCTAGTAGCGGGATGCACGCCTCGGCTCTGGCCGATACCGGGAACCTGCTCGTAGTGGCTGAGGATATCGGACGACACAACACCCTGGACAAGATCCAGGGCGAATGTCTCTTGAGGGGAGTATCAACCAGAGACCGATTGCTGCTGACCACCGGTCGCGTTTCGTCGGAGATGCTGCTCAAGGCGGCAAGGATGCAGGCCCCGGTTGTTGTTTCGCGGCACTCGCCGACAGGGAGCGCGGTGTCGCTGGCTCATGACCTGGGCATTGCCCTGGTCGGTCATGTGCGGGGCAGCCGTCTGTTGGTCTATTCCCACCCGGAGCGACTGGGCTGCTCAACAAATTAAGGACGGCTGAGCCGGCCGAACCAGGACGGCACGGCCACATAAAAACCTGATGAGGTGAGAGAAAGTGGAAAATGTAATAGAGCTAAAAGAAAATATTCGACAGCTTTGTAAAACGCTCACAGACGATAAGAATATTGGCGATGTCATGATCGTTGGTGGGGGGATCAGCGGTATTCAAGCCTCCCTCGATCTTGCCACTGCCGGTTTCAAGGTGTACCTGGTTGAGAAGGCGCCGAGCATCGGGGGCCATATGGCCCAGCTTGACAAGACCTTTCCCACCAACGACTGCTCGATGTGAATACTCGCACCCAAGCTGGTCGAGGTCGGCCGGCATCCCAATATAGAGGTCCTGACCTATACTGAAGTTGACAGTATAGAGGGGGAAGCAGGAAACTTTAAGGTAACCCTGGTTAAAAAGCCCAGATATATTATAGAGGACAAATGCACGGGTTGTACTACCTGCGTAGAATATTGCCCGGTCAAATACCCCGATCAGTTTAATCAAGACATTTCGCAGAATAAAGCAGTGCATGTATATTTCGCTCAGGCAATTCCACTTGTCACGTATATAGATGAAAGCTGTCTGTACCTTAAAGAGAAGAAATGTCGTATTTGCGAAGCAGTATGTAAGAATGACGCCATAGATTTCAATCAAGCGCCGGAGAAGGAAGAAGTAACCGTAGGGGCGATCATCCTGTCTGCCGGCCTTGAGCCCTTTGATCCTAAGGTGAGGGAGGAATATCGGTACGGGGAGTTCCAGAACGTCGTAACCAGTATGGACTATGAGCGGCTGTTATCCTCCACCGGGGCATACCAGGGTGAGATACTGCGTGCATCCGACAAAAAGCATCCCCACAAAGTGGCCTGGATTCAATGCGTCGGTTCCAGACAGGTTATCGAGGGCGGCAACAGCTATTGTTCGGCCGTATGCTGCACCTATACGCAGAAACAGGTGATTTTGACAAAAGATCATCACCCGGAGTCAGAGTGCACGATATTCCATAACGATGTTCGTTCCTACGGGAAGGATTTTGAGCGATTCTATCAAAGAACGGAGAACCTTCCCGGTGTTCGGTTTTTCAGAAGCTACACATCGATAGTAAAAGAGGACCCGGAAACCAAAAATGTCTCCATACGGTATTCTACACCCGAGGATGGAGTAAAAGAGGAAGAATTCGATATGGTGGTATTATCCGTCGGATTGAATCCTCCGGCGGATGCGTTGGAGATCGCAAAAAAATACGGCATTGAGCTTAGCGGTCATCGTTTTTGCAAGGTTGACGAGGTCAACCCTATGGTGACCAACAGGCCCGGGATCTTTGTAAGCGGGGCCTTCCAGGGTCCTGTAGATATCCCTGAGTCGGTCTTCAGCGCCAGCGGAGCCGGCTCCCAAATCGGCGAGCTCCTTGACTACAGGCGGGGAAATCTTACCAAAGAAAGGATATATCCGCCGGAAAGGGATGTCTCCGAAGAGGAGCCGAGGATAGGAGTCTTTGTGTGTCATTGTGGGGCTAATATCTCAGGCGTAGTAGATGTTCCTTCCACGGTTGAATATTGCAAAACCCTGCCAAATGTTGTCCACGCTCAGAACCAGGTATTTTCATGTGCTACCAATTCGGCCAAAGAGATCACCGACATAACGAAGGAAAAAGGGCTCAACCGGGTGGTTGTCGCCGCCTGCTCCCCCAGGACCCTCGAGCCGCTATTCCGGGACACCCTCCGGGAGGCGGGCATTAATCAGTATTACTACGAAATGGCGAATATCAGGGAGCATAACTCCTGGGTCCACCAGAAAGAAAAGGAAGCGGCCACCGAAAAGGCGAAGGATATAATCCGGATGTCGGTAGCGCGAGCGTGCCATCTGGAGCCCCTGCAGGAATTTGATCTGCCCGTCGACAAAAGGGCGTTGGTGGTCGGAGGAGGCATAGCAGGCATGACTTCCGCTCTCTCCATAGCCAACCAGGGACATGAGGTGTACCTGGTGGAAAAGGATACAAACCTTGGGGGAATAGCACGAAGAATTCATTACACCCTGGAAGGACTCGATGTTCAGGCCTATCTGCGTGATCTTATACGCAAAGTATATCAACACCCCTTACTACATGTCTATACTGATGCGATCATCACGGGGGCGAGCGGCTATGTGGGGAATTTCGTCACCGGGGTGAAGTCCGACAGAGGGGTCGCAGAGATAAAACATGGCGCAGCCGTCATCGCGATAGGTGCTGATGTCTATACACCCACCGAATACCTTTACGGAGAAGATGACAGGGTCATGACCCACCTTGAGCTGGAGGAGAAAATCGCCCAAGGGGACGAAAAGGTCGTCAACGCCCAAAGCCTGGTAATGATCCAGTGCGTAGGCTGCAGAAATGAAGACAGAAATTACTGCAGCAGGATATGCTGCGGCGAGTCCGTAAAGAACGCCTTGTTGCTCAAAGAGAGAAACCCCCGGATGGATATCTACATCCTCTTCCGGGATATCAGAACGTATGGGTTCAAAGAGGATTATTACCGGGAAGCTGCAAGCAAAGAGGTCCGGTTCATCCGCTACGAGCCGGAAGATGCGCCTCAGGTGGAACCCGGTGAGGCTGAGGACGGTCGCCCTGTCCTGAAGGTCACCGTGACGGATTTCATTTTAGGGAAGAAGCTGGAGCTGGATGCCGATGTACTCGCTTTGGCTGCCGCTGTGATTCCCTCCGCAGCAACCAAGGAAATAGCCGGATTCTTCAAGGTAACATTGAGCCCGGATGGCTTCTTCAAAGAAGCCCATGTCAAATTAAGACCTGTTGAGTTTGCCACAGACGGCGTGTATCTGTGTGGACTGGCTCACTATCCCAAGTTCATGCAGGAAACGATTAACCAGTCTTATGGAGCTTCAGGCCGGGTCTTAACGCTTCTCTCACATGATACGGTGACAGCCTCGGGCTCTGTATGCGAGGTGGATGAGAATAGGTGCATTTCGTGCGGGGCATGCATCACCGTGTGTGCGTATGGCGCCATAGAGTTTTATGAGACACCGCAAGGCAGAAAGGCCAAGGTTAACCCTGTCCTCTGTAAAGGAGATGGTCTTTGCAACACAGTATGTGCAACAACCGCTATTTCTCTCAAGCACTTTACCGATGAAGAGGTCTTGAGCGAAATTGATGCGGCGGTTTCAGAGGAAGAGATCATGGGACAAATTGATGCGGCGGTTGGAGATGTCTAGAAGCATACCGATGAATAAAGCCGGGATTCCTACGTAAGGGGGTGAGAACGGATGAGTACAGGACTTGAATTTAAACCAAAAATAGTAGGTTTTGTATGCCATTGGTGAGCATACGGCGCTGCTGACCTGGCTGGAGTTTCCAGACTGCAATATACCACTGAAATGAGGCTTATTCGGGTCATGTGCACAGGCAGGCTCGACCTGTCGCATGTACTCCGGGCTTTCTCAAAGGGAGCGGATGGGGTGTTTATTGGCGGCTGCCATTTAAATGAGTGTAATTATATTACTCATGGAAACTTCCATGCATTAAGCATGGTGAACATATGCAGAAAAATGATGCAGCATATAGGGCTGAACCCGGAAAGGCTAAGGATCGAATTTATGTCCGGCAGTGAAGCAAACCTTTTTGTCGAAGGTGTCAATGATTTTGTCAAGACCGTGAAGAAGTTAGGACCACTCGGCAAAGGTGAAGGAATAGATAAAAAGGGATTAAAGTTCAAACTTGAAGCAGTGACAAGCCTGGTCCCCTACATCAGGCTGGTGGAAAGGGAGAGGCTGAGGATACCGGTTAAATCGAAAGAGGAGTATCAGAAATTTTTCACCAGTGACGAGTTCAACAGGTTATTTACTACATTAATTGTAGATAAGCTGGCAATGAGCCAAATTCTGTCACTCCTGCGGGACAAACCCCTTTCAACCGGTAAAATCGCTGAAATGTTGGGCCTGACCCCGTCTGAAGTATCGAGGCACATGAATGCGTCATCGAGGCACGGGTTGGTCAGGTACGATGTAGGTCAGAAGTGCTATGCTCTCGCCTGAGGTGAAAGAGCGCATCAGTGGATCAGGGCAAAGAAGCATGTGAGGAAGGCGACTATGGATAACGATGGCATCGATCGGATTATTGACAAACATCATGGTGAAGCCAGCTCGCTCATTCAGGTACTGCTGGAGATTCAGAAAGAAAATCATTGGCTTCCCAAGGAAGCATTGGAGAGGGTAGCCGAAAAACTGCAGGTGCCTTTAACCCGGGTGCAGCACATCGCGACGTTTTATAAGGCCTTTAGCTTAGTCCCTAAAGGACGTCATGAAATTCACATCTGTGTGGGCACTGCCTGTCATGTGCGCGGCGCGACGCGTGTCCTCGACACGGTTCAAGACCTGACCGGCATCAGACCCGGCGAAACGGACCTGGATCTGAAGTTCAGCCTGCAGACCGTTAACTGCCTCGGCTGCTGTGCCTTAGGACCGGTGATGGAAGTGGATGGGAAGACCCACGGTAAGATGGCGCCGTCCAAGACGGCAGAGATACTAAAAAACTACGAGTAGGATAACACTATGGCGCAGATCAATACACCCGCCGAACTGGAAGAATTCAGAAAGGGCATCCTGTCGAAAAGAGACCCGGATAAGCCTTGCATTACACTCTGCTCGGGATCTGCGTGCAATGCCTCCGGCAGCGGTGAAGTCGCTGCGGCTCTATCGGAGGAGATTGAAAAGCAGGGCTTGCGCAGCGATGTGGATGTCAGGAGGACCGGTTGCCATGGTTTTTGCGAGAGGGGTCCCATTATAGTCATTCACCCTGAGGAAATATGTTATTTCAATATAGAGCCCAAGGATGTGCCCGAGATTATCTCCGAGACTATAAAAGAGCATAAGGTCATAGAGCGTTTGCTCTATACCGACCCCGGCACCAATGAAAAGATAATTCATGAATCTGAAATCCCTTTCTACAAGTACCAGGAAAGGATTGTTTTCGGTTCCAACAGTAAAATCGATCCTAGAGCATCGACGACTATCTGGCAATCGGCGGTTATTCCGCGTTGGCGAAAGCCCTCTCCGGGATGAGCGCCGAGCAGGTATTGGGGGAGGTCAAAAAAGCCAACCTGCGCGGTCGGGGAGGCGGCGGCTTTCCCGCAGGGAGCAAGTGGGAAGGATCCCGCAATGCCCCCGGCGCAATAAAGTACGTGATCGTCAACGCGGACGAGGGGGATCCCGGGGCTTATATGGACAGGAGCGTTCTGGAGGGAAACCCTCACTCGGTGCTGGAGGGGCTGACCATCGGGGCCTATGCCGTCGGCTCCCACGAGGGTTATATCTACGTTCGACAGGAATACCCCCTGGCGGTGGAGAATGTGCACATGGCCATCAAGAAAGCTGAAGAGTATGGCTTTCTCGGGAAAAATATCCTTGGCTCGGGCTTTGATTTCATGGTCATTGTGCACCAGGGGGCCGGCGCTTTTGTCTGTGGTGAATCGACTGCTCTGATGACGGCATTGGAAGGCAGGGCAGGAGAGCCCAGACCGAAGTATGTCCGTTCCAACGTCGTGGGCCTTTGGGGTAGACCCAGCGTGTTGAATAATGTCGAGACATGGGCCAATGTGCCGCTTATCATCAATAAAGGCGCTGACTGGTTCACCCAGCTCGGCACTGAAAGCAGCAAGGGCACGAAGATTTTCTCCCTGGTCGGCAAGATAACCAATACGGGCCTTGTGGAAGTACCCATGGGCACGCCCTTGAGAGATATTATCTTCAAGATAGGCGGTGGAATCCCCGGAGGCAAAAAGTTCAAGGCAGTGCAGACCGGAGGACCGTCCGGCGGATGTATCCCTGAGGAGCTGCTGGATTTGCCGGTCGGTTTCGACGAGCTCACCAAAGCCGGTTCGATGATGGGGTCAGGCGGGATGATCGTCATGGATGAAGATACCTGTATGGTAGATGTAGCCAGGTACTTCCTCGACTTCCTCACCGATGAATCGTGCGGCAAATGCGTCCCGTGCCGTGAAGGCATGAGGCAGATGCTCAAGATCCTGACGAATATAACCCGGGGAAAGGGAAAAGAGGGCGACATCGAGCTTTTGGAGGAGCTGGCCGAGACAGCCCGGGAAGCCGCCCTTTGTGCGCTGGGCAAGAGCTCCCCTAACCCCTTTTTAAGCACGTTAAAATACTTTAGAGATGAGTATGAGGCGCATGTCAAAGAGAAAAGGTGCCCCGCTCTCTCCTGCAAAGAGCTGATCGCGTTCCATATCGACCCGGGTAAGTGCCAGGCCTGTATGATCTGCCTTAAAAAGTGCCCTGCCGAAGCGATTACGGGCGGCAAAAATCTGATCAGTATAATCGACCAGGAGAAGTGCACAAAGTGCGGAACGTGCTTTGAAGTGTGCCCCCCCCGCTTTCGTGCGGTGACGAAGATCTCCGGTGAGCCTGTGCCGCCTCCTATTCCTGAAGAAGCGAGAACGATAGTCAGGGAGAGTAAACAAAAATGAGTGAAATCCTCCTACAGATCGATGGAAAAGAAGTGAGGGCAAAGGAAGGGATGACCCTCCTGGAGGCGGCGCGCGGTGCGGGAATATCGATTCCGACGCTTTGTTACCACGAGAAATTGGAACCTTATGGGGGTTGCCGGCTTTGCATGGTAGAGCTGGAAAGTCGCGGCTCGACAAGACTCGTCGTTTCCTGTGTCTACCCGGTAGAAAAAAACCTGATCGTAAGAACCAGATCCGAGAAAGTAGACAGGATCCGCAAAATGGTCCTGCAGCTATTGCTGGCCCATGCTCCGGATGCGTTTGATTTGCAGGATTTGGCTCTGGAGTATGGAGCAGACAAAGACCGTTTTGAAAAAGAGGCCTCATTTTGCATTCATTGCGGTCTATGCGTAAGATACTGCGCCGAGGTCAAGAAGAAGAACGCCGTTGGGTTTGTTGACAGAGGCATAAGGAAGGAGATCAGTTTCATTCCGGAGATCGCATCCAGGGAGTGCTGGAACTGCAAAGAATGTTTTCCCCTTTGCCCCACGGAGGCATTGCAGGCAGCGTTCGTGTTAACCAAAGCCCTCGCGTTTTCCTCACCTTCTTTGGAACCGGCGTCGGGGGAATAGGCAACGCGTACTACTCTTCCAGGACGGAATCACACCACTTGTTCGCCTGTTCCGTCAGCAGTTCATGATACCGGCCGAAGAGGCCCGTCGCCTCGGACCACAGCCGGCAACGCGTGTGATCCGGCCGGGATGCACTTTTCGACAATGCCGGTTATTCTTGCGGAGATGACGTGTAATGCATGAAGGAAAGACTGCCGTTTACCGGTGATCTGGCGACTACTGCCATGGGGATCATGCCTCATGAGTCTCCCGCCCGGGCTCTCGATGCGGCCCTCGGGCTTGATATCCCCTTCTGGCCCCAGCTTCCGCGGGTCTCTTTTCACGAGGATATGTACGTCCAGGCCATGGAGCATTTTCCGGGGGTCATCATTGATGAGGAGAACCGGCGCATATACGTGGAGAGCGAGAAGTTCATGGATGAGCTGCCTGCGTATCTCGAACAGGAATCATCATCCGACCTCTTCCGCATCTCGCCCGACTTTTCAGTGGTTTATGGACGTTTCCTCTCTCTCGATCTCTTCTCCTGCAAAGCGATCCGGGGGCAGATGATAAGCCCGGTGAGCCTCGTTCTAAAAGTCACCGATGAGCACGGCAAACCACTGGCCTACAACGATGAGATGCGCGACCTTATTTTCTCTTTCATGCAGAAAAAGGTGAATATGCAGCGTGCCGAGCTCGCCGAAAAAAACGGGCATGCCTTTGTCTGGCTCGACGACCCGGGATTGCAATTCGTATTCAGCGCCATGAGCGGCTATGACAATGTCAAGGCTAAGGACGAGCTGGTCGCGTTTTTTAACGGGATCGACGGTCCTCGGGGCATCCATCTGTGCGGCAATCCCGATTGGGATTTTCTCTTCTCCCTCCCCCTGGAGATCATCTCGTTTAACGCCTATGCCTTCGGTGATATCGTCGCCACCTACCCGAGCGTCAGGCGCTTCATCGAGGCAGGCAACGTGGTGAGCTGGGGCATAGTGCCAACCCTTTTCGAGGAGTTTACGAGGGAGGATGTGACGACTATCGCCGGGCGGCTATTGGCTATGTGGCGTCTGCTGGAAGAAAAAGGTGTGCCGAGGGACGTCATCTGCCGAAACAGCCTCATCGCCCCCGCCACCTGCAACCTCCTGAACGCCGACAACACCACGACCGTCGACAACGCCTTCAGGTTGCTCCGGGAGGTCTCACAGTACGTGCAGAGGCACTGCCTCTGAAAAACGCGAGCGTCCCGGCGCGATTTCTTCGGCCTGTCACTGCAGGGAGCTCACCAGGTCCTCCACCAACCTCTTCGACCCCACATAGAGCGCCGATCGCTGATGGTGGTGCCCGGGGGTGATTTCAAGAATGGGCACTCCCTTCTCGTTGACCGCCACTCCACCGGCTTCGCGACACATGAACGCGACAACCGCGGCCTCGTACATGAGGCGCAGCTTCCCTTCGGGACGGTTTTTCTTTGGATTGGGGTGGTTTACAATGGCGGGATACATGAACATGCCGCCGTTTGTCAGCGTCCTGTGGAAATCGCCGGCCAAAGCGCCAAGGTAGCGGAAGGCGTACCTTCCCTCATTCTCCCTGATCCATTTTTGAACGTTTTCCGCATATGTATGCCGGTTGGATGCGTTAAAGGATAATTCCCAACTTTTGGGGTCTTCGGGAAGGACCATGCGGGTAGGTCGTACAAACGTCATGGTCTCATCGATGTGGAAGCGCCAGGTCCCTGCGTCTTTAAGCCCAAGGGTGAATGTCCCGGTGGGGATCACAAACATGCCTGCGGCGATATAATCTTTTCCGGCCCTCAGGTGCCCGTCCTCAGGGCCCGTCAGGTCGCGCTTGGCGATGCCGAAAAGAAAGCCGACCGGCAGCCCGTGTGAGATATTAGATGATCCATCCAAGGGGTCAAAATAGACGAAATAACGCCCCCCCTCGGGATTGATGGGAATGATCTCATCCGATTCCTCGCTGACCGCGTGGATGACCCTGCCGGAAGCCTTCAGGTAATGGATGGTGATCTCATGTGCAATCTGATCCATATGCATGACGTCCTCGCCCTGCACATTCACGGCCCCCGCGAGACCGAGGTTCCCCTTGAGAGCGCCCGTCAGGTAGTAATACTGGATATGCTTTGCAGCGCTAATCAACGCGTCCATAAGGATGAGAAAGTGGTGCGTGCGGTTATGCCTTTCTTGATGGTGAAGAAGAAAATTCATGAAAGTTTCTTCAAACGCGACACCGGAATGCTTCCTGCTCCCTTCCATTACATCTCCTCCTTTCCTCTCCCGAAGGCGCCGTCGGCCTTCGAAAAGCGGATATCCGGCATATCTGGGATCGTTGTCCACCCTCTCTCGCGTGAGCAAAAAAAAGCGCTGGGTTTCACCACGCCACCTGGTAGTTATTGTATCACTTGGAAAGAAAAAAGTACCGCAAATTTTGCCGGAAAACAGAGGATTGCCTTCCGCTTGTTTTCACAGGGGCCACTGAAAAAAAGGCACTTAAGCGGCAGCGGAGCAGACATAACGGGCGTTTTTTTGCCGCTCCTTGGGAGAAAGGGGCGCGTGTACAAAGACTTATGGCTGCTGAAAAAGGGAGAGAGAAGGCATGTGCAGGCTGTAGCTTCTGCCCTGTTTCACACCGGTTTCGATCACCTTGCCATTTTTGAAGATCACGAGGAAGTCACATGTGTCCCAGAAAGAAAGGTTCGGGTTGCAGAGACGGTTCTCATACCTGTAGAGGGTGTAGACAGACCCTTCTTTGTCGAGAGTTTTGGCGCCATGGCTCTTGCCCATAATGGCTTCGACTTCTCCGGGAGTCATGCCGCGCTCAACCCTCTGCAGATTGTAGAAAGTAGAGGCGCACGCGGCCAGCAGGAAAATCAGCGGAATCAGAATGAATTCTTTGGGCAGGCGCATTCTCGCATGGAACCTTCATGTATGAATTACCACAGGCGTGCGCTCGTTGCAAGACAAATCCCGGAGACATAGGCAAAAAAAAGGAAGGAAGGATCGATCCTTCCTTTTTTTTGTTGGTGAGGTCTTACTTCGCAGGAGCGGCAGGAGCAGGAGCTTCTTCTTTCTTCTCTTCTTTCTTGGGCGCCTTCTTCTTGGCCTTCTTCACCTTCGCCGGTTTCTCCGTCTTTTCAGGAGCTGCCACGGGCGCCTTCTCCGCAGGTGCTGCGGCGGGTGCCTGAGCAAAGCCTGTGGCGGCAAATGCGACTGCGATCACTACTGCGAACACGAACACCAATACTTTCTTCATCTTTCTGTTACCCCCTTCGGTAAGTGTATATTTTATAGAGATGTTAACTGCATGAGCCGTGCCATAAGAACGAGGGAGGGGAAGAACGTGCTCCCGATACGGCCGGTCCGATAAAGGGATGATAGAACGGGCCTTTTCAGAGAAAGGGTCGGCGATGAAGCTTGCGTCTTTGTCATTATCTCAGCTATGCGGGAAAGAGGCAGTCGGAAGTTTCCGAATCTAGTGGTCACGTCCATCGGAAAACTCCGACTGTGTGGTCCGGCGCTTTCTTTATCATGAGCTTGAGGTGACACGAGCCTACACGCCTTTTTTTAGGGACTGCCGGACCACACAAACTCCGACTGTGTGGTCCGGCGCTTTCTTCATCATGAGCCTCAGGCGGCACGGCAGTCCTTCACTCATCCTCTCCCTCGTAGATGCATCCGGACCCGGCACTCTCCTGCACGACGATTCGGCACAGGTTGGGCAATGCCGGCTGCAACCGTTTCCAAATCCATCGGGCTATGTTCTCGGACGTCGGATTCTGCAAACCCTCGATGTCGTTGAGGCACCTATGATCCAGAATCTCATGCAGGGGATTGAACGCCGCCGCGATATCGGCGAAGTCCATAACCCAGCCGACTTTGGGCTTGAGGGGACCTCGGACGTAGACCTCTATTCTGAATGTATGCCCATGCATCCCGAAGCACTTGTGGTCTTCCGGGACATTTGGCAACCGGTGCGCGGCCGCGAAGGTAAAAGTCTTGTAGATGACCATCTGTTCTTACACTATGGTATGCCCAGTATTTTGTGTGTTTGAAGGCTCAGCCTCCACTGCGGATGCTGGAGGCAATAGTTCACTGCCAGCGCCGTATGCGCCCTTATCCGCGGGCCGGCCAAGGGCTGCAGGAAAAAGTACCGGAAATTGAGATCGAGATAGGTTTCCGGATCGACTCCATCCTGAGGGAACAGGAGTTTCAGTTCATCTCCGGCCCGTATGGTGAGTCCGGCGCCCGCTTTAGGGCTGACGCACACCCAGTCAACGCCGGCCGGCATCGGCAAAGTCCCGTTCGTCTCTACTGCAACCTCGAGACCAGTGTCGTGGAAGGCAGCGATGAGTGGCTCGTCGAGTTGAAGCAAGGGCTCTCCTCCCGTAGCGACCAGCAGCCGTCTGATGCGCGGTCCTGACGCAGGAAAAAGGGCCGACGCGCGCGCTGCAAGCTCTCCTGCATCATTGAAGATGCCGCCTTGAGGTCCATCCGTACCCACAAAATCCGTGTCACACCATGTGCAGAAAGACCGGGGTCGGTCCTCAACGTTGCCGGACCATAAGTTACAGCCTGAGAACCGGCAGAACACGGCGGGACGACCCGTGTGTGCCCCCTCCCCCTGGAGTGAGTAGAATATCTCCTTTACCCTGTAACCCATCTACGCTTCAGTCCTTCTGCAGATAGCGAACGGGGTCCGGAATCCCCAGCTCCCGGAAGCCCTTAAGCCGCAACAGGCATGCATCGCAAGTCCCGCACGCTTTGCCGTCGACAGAAGGGTCATAGCAGGTGCTTGTCAACGAGTAATCTACCCCTAATTCAAGCCCCTTTCTGATTATCTCAGCCTTGCTCAAGCGGATGAGAGGGGCGTGAATCTTGAGGCGCCTGCCTTCGACGCCTGCTTTAGTGGCAAGGTTCGCCATCCCTTCGAAAGCTTCTATGTACTCGGGCCGGCAATCAGGATAACCGCTGTAATCCAATGCGTTTACGCCGATAAAAATATCCGTCGATCCAAGTACTTCCGCCCAGGCAAGAGCAAAAGAGAGGAAAATGGTATTGCGGGCAGGAACGTAGGTAACGGGTATGTCCCTGGCAATTTCGTCGGCGTCCCGACCTTTTGGAACCGGGATGGCATCGGTAAGCGCGGAGCCGCCGAACCTGCGAAGGTCGATGTCGACAATAGTGTGGTCGGCCACCCCGAGCGCCGCCGCAATCCTGCGGGCAGCCCCAATTTCACTATCGTGCCGTTGGCCGTAACGAAAACTGAGGGCATACGCCTCAAAGTCCTCTGATTTCACTACGGCAAGCAGTGTAGAAGAATCGAGCCCTCCACTCAGCAGCACCACGGCTCTCGGTTTCCTTGTCACGTTCTCTCGACCCCGCATCTTTCCCACGCGTCCCCTGTGAAACTCATCTTATAACGATTGAGGGGTGGTTTTCAATCCCGTAGAAGAGTACCAGGTTCTTTGCCGCCCATGGAATGCAGTGGCGGTCCAGAAGGTCCTCTGGGCGCGTCCCGGCTCCTCGAACTCTTCCAGGATCTCTTCCTTCCGCGCGCTCGAAATGACAGGAGTCCGGCCCGGTCTTTTCTTGGCGATGAGACCGTCGACGCCATACGAGTTGAAAGCCTTTATGATCTTCTTCACCGCGCTTTCGGAAAGGTCGAAGGCACGCATGGCCTGTTCCCGGGAACTGCCCGTGAGAAGCAGAATAATGACCGTACACCGGCGATTGGTCTCCCTGGTTTCCGCACGCTGGGTTGCATAGAGATCCGCAAGGGATGCGTTCTCGGGGTTGGGAGTGAGATACCTCTGCGCCACGATCCATATGTAACCACATGTCTCAGAAAATGTCTAGGTATAACAACAGCAAACGGGAATTATTTTTGCGTAATGCTCTAAGGCTAGTCCTCCTCGCGCATGTTTTCTCTCAGCCGCCTGAAGAACTCTCTTGCCTCGTCCTGGTCCTTGGCCTTTATGATGTGTTTGAGAAATTCCAGGCGTGAGGTGATTTTGGCAAGCCCAGAACCACGATTTTCATCCCTTATGCCCCCTGTAGCAACCGAGAAACTTGAAACTCGTACAGCCCTCTCTGATCCCATCCAGGGCCGCCTTCACCCCTTCGTCCCTGTCCGAGCCCTCGAAGTCGACAAAGAACGCATAACTGCCGGGGTCCAATCTGTGCGGCCTCGATTCTATCCTGGTCATATTGATGGCGGCGTCGGACAATACCTTCAGCACGGCGAAGAGGCCGCCCGGGCGGTGGGCGACCGAAAAGACGACGGAACACTTATTGCCCTCAACACGTTCCGCCTCCCTTGAAAGCACTAAAAACCTGGTCAAATTTGAGTCGCTGTCCTCCATGTGCTCGTGCAATACCTCCAGGTCGTAAAGATCGGCGCAGAGCCTGCTCGCGAGCACTGCGCATCCCGCAGGTCTTTGCTCGCGCAGCATGATCGCGGCGCCCGCCGTGTCATAAAAGGGCCGGGCTTCCAGCTTGTGCCTTGAAATAGATGCGCGGCACTGGCCGAGGGCCTGGGGATGGGAGTAGACGGTCCTCAGCTCCCGGTAATCCGCACCCGGCAGCGCCAGAAGGCAGTGATGCACGGAGATTGAACGTTCGCCGACGACCTGAAGTCCGGTCTCGATCAACAGGTCGTTCACCTCGGTCACCGGCCCTTCAAGTGAATTTTCAACAGGCACGATGCCGTAGTCGAGCTGCCGGGTTTCCACCTGATTGAATACTTCATCAAAGCCTGCACAGGGGATGGGGACAAGGCTTTCGTCATACCCGAGGGCTGCCACTTCGCTGTAGGCCCCGTGCTCCCCTTGAAATCCGATCAACCGCAAGTCCTTCTTCTGGACGCGTATGCTCTCCTCGATAATCGCCCTGTAGAGGCGCTCGGTGAATTCCGGCGCCACTACCGTATGCGAGCAGCCCCTGACGTGCTCGATTACCTGCTGCTCCCGCTCGGGCTCGACGATGCTGCCCTTCAGCCTCTTTAGCCGTAATGCGTGTTCCAGCCTCCGGCTGAGGAGTTTTACGATCTCGTAATCGATCGTGTCGATAGCGCCCCGTATTTTCTCCAGTTCCATCTTTTTTTACCTCTGTATTCGTGAGACTTTTTGCTCGAGGAGCATCAGGTCGGCAATCACCACAGCGGCCGCAGCCTCCACAATGACCGGGATCCTGAGGGCGAAGCACGCGTCATGGCGCCCCGGGAGAGAGAGCTCGTGGTGCGCTCCGGTCTCCATATCCATGAAGCGCTGGGTCTTCGAAATGCTCGCCGTCGGTCTGACCGCCGCCCTGAACACGAGTTGATTGCCGTTCGTGACCCCTCCGTTAATGCCGCCCGAATTGTTCGTTTCAGTTTCGCCCGTCTTCGAGATGATCCGGTCATTATACGCGCTTCCCCGCATGACGGCGCACGCGAAACCGGCGCCGAATTCGATGCCCTTGATTCCCGGTATGGAGAAGATAAGGTGGCTGAGGAGGGATTCGACGGAATCGAAGAAGGGCTCACCCAGACCGGCGGGGAGACCGTCCGCCCTGCACTCGACAATGCCGCCCAGAGAGTCGCCCTCCCTCATGGCGCCGGCGACGGCACGGTCGATGTCAACCGACCCACCCGCCTCCCGCAGTACCGCGCCCACGGTCACGGGGTGGATCAGCTTCTTCGCCACGACCCCTGCCGCGACAAGACCGGTCGTCAGTCTCCCGGAGAAGACGCCTCCCCCCCGATAATCGTGAAAGCCGCCGAACTTTTCCCGGGCGGCGAAGTCCGCCTGGCCGGGTCGGTCCATCTTTCCGACCTGCTCATAGGGCGCCGAATCGATGTCCCTGTTGTCAAAGAGAATGAGCATCGGAGCACCGGTCGTGGTTCCGTGGAAAAGACCTGACATGACGGAGGGCGCATCCTCTTCTTTCCTTGCCGTTGTACCCGGCCTCCCGCTCTTCCTGCGGTTGAGATCGGGGAGGAAATCCTCCTCCGACAGAGGGATGCCGGCGGGACAACCGTCGATGAGGATGCCCACGCACGGGCCGTGGGATTCGCCGAGCATGCTGATCCTGAAGAGCCTGCCGAAGGAGTTCATGGATCTTTTGACACCGCCTCAAGGTCTGAAAAAAAGGCAGGGTAAGACTTGGAGACGCATGCCGAGCCGGAAATGGCGACTTCCCCCCTCGCCCGCAAGCCCACCACCGCACATGCCATGGCAATCCGGTGGTCGTTGTGAGAATCGACAAGGGCCCCCTGCACATCGCCTCCGTAGACCTCCATCGTGTTTCCTTCCGCGACGACGCGGATGCCGAGCTTGTTGAACTCCCGGCAAAGGGCAGAGGCCCGGTTGCTCTCCTTGTACATCAACCGCCCGAGTCCGTGGATCACGCTTTTTCCCCCGCAGCTGCT
>Ga0116111_1001325_pt1 | contig 17465 bp, 20 predicted proteins | sample June2015DPH_8_10_FD_89720 | JGI IMG/M metagenome (GOLD analysis project Ga0116111, IMG submission 89720) | Peatland microbial communities from SPRUCE experiment site at the Marcell Experimental Forest, Minnesota, USA - June2015DPH_8_100 | ecosystem: Environmental > Terrestrial > Soil > Wetlands... | reverse complement strand
TGACGGCATGACACCCGATCAAGCCTACTTCCCACCGCTGCCCCTCCGCTTGGCAGCCTAACCCCGGCAGAGACTCCACTTATCGAGGCGGAAAATCTGTTCAGACAACCGGGACCACCTCAGCGTGCCCACGTCAGCTACCCGCATTCTCGCGGTGCATCGTATTACTCGTCGGCGTCCGCGTGCGCACGGCGCGTTCGCGCCTTTGCCCACCCTACATCGTGCCGCCTCCTACTGCATGACCACCGACATTTCGCCCTGCGCGTCGGCTTTACCGTGATCCGCACGCCCTGGCCGAGCGCGGCGAGATCGAGGATAGAGACGGCTGTTGGGAAATGAGCGATGTTGCCGAAACAATCCATGCCGCGCCGCCGAAGCCTAGCAAACGCGGATCTTACAGGAAGCGCATCGCAACCTGGCTGGTGTGAACGCTAGTGGAACCACATGACGACAGGCGCAAGCGCCGATATTGCAATGATAGCCAGCACCAGCACACGTTCCTCTAGCCTGCCGTATATCCAATGGTGATCGTCGTCGCTGTAAAATGCCATCGGGTATCTCCCTTGGCTTTTATTTTGATCGATGCGACACCTAAAGGTGACATGACGCCTTGATTTAAATCAACGGACAGCCCAAAACCGGCGGGCCACTTAACATTCAAACTGATGCGATGCGCGGCGGGTCGCCGCCGGGAACGGGCTCGCTGCGCGTGGTAGCCTAATTCCCGCAATCCCGGAATAACCTACACCGCCACCTTGGCGAGGAAGGCCTCGACATTGGCACGCAGCTTGGCGATGTCCTTGGCCACCGTCTCCGACGCATCGAGCACGGTCTGCGCCGACGAGCGCGTCTCGGTGGTGGCGCCGGCGACCTCGCCGAGCACGGCGGCCATGGCATTGGTGCCATGGGTGGCGCTGGCGACGTTGTGCTTGATATCGCCGGTCGCCGAGTTCTGCTGCTCCACCGCCGCGGAGACGGTGGCCGTGGATTCGTTGATCGCCTGCATGCGCAGGGCGATGCGGCGCATCGCCTCGACCGCGCCGCCGGTCGAGATCTGCACGGCGAGGATATGATTGGCGATCTCTTCCGTGGCCTTCGCGGTCTGCACCGCGAGCGATTTCACCTCGGAGGCGACCACGGCAAAGCCGCGGCCGGCGTCGCCGGCGCGCGCCGCCTCGATGGTGGCGTTGAGCGCCAAGAGATTGGTCTGCTCGGCGATGGCGCGGATCAGCTTGACGACGTCGCCGATCTTCTGCGCGCCGTCGGACAGCCCGGCGATCTCCTGGTTGGCCGCCTGCGCCTCGGTGGTGGCGAGCCGCACCACCTCGCTCATTTGCATCAGCTGGTTGCTGATCTCGGCGATCGAGTGCGACAGCTCGTCGGCCGCCGCGGCGACGATTTTGACGTTGGCCGAGGCCTCGTCGAAGGAGCGCACCGCGCCGCCGGCGCGGTGCGAGGTCTGTTGCGAAGCGGCGAACAGCGACGAGGCGGTGCCGCGCATGGCGCTGGCCTTGCCGCTGACGCTGCCGATGAGGTCTTCCATCTGCGGGCGAAACGCGGCGATGGCGGAATCCACCAGCGCCCGGCGCTGTTCCTGATCGCGGATCGCGGCGCGCTCCTGCGCGACCTGCAGCCGTTCGCTGATGTCCTCATGCGTCGACACCCAGCCGCCCTTCGGCCGCGGTTCGTTGTTGACCGCGATCTTGCGCCCGTCGGACAGCTCGAACACGTGCGTGAACTTCTGGCCGGCCTTGGCCGCCGCGATCGCGCGGCGGGCAAATTCGTCCGGATCCTCGGCCAACGTGCCGACAGCCATCCGCTCGCGCAGAATGTCGCGCAAGCTGAAGCCGATCCGCAGCCGGCCCTCGATCTTATAGATCTCGGCAAAGCGCTTGTTCCAGAACACGAGCCGCCCCGGGCCGTCGAACATGCAAAGACCCTGGGTCATGTAGCTGAGCGCCGCGTCGCGCAAATCCTGCTTTGCGGCGTTCACCGCGGCCAGCCAGTACAGACCACTGCCGAGGCCAAGGCCGATGGCCGCGCCGGCGGCGATCGGCGCCGTGCCTGAGGCCTGCTCCGCGATCAGGCCGACGGCGACCGCTGCACCGAGGAGGGTCAGGGCGCCGCCGGCGATCCACATCGCTCGGGCGCGCCCGCTCGCCGCCGGCGCGCGGGCGAAGAGGCTGGCGGCCGTCAATGCGGTGAGCAGGCCAACGCCGCCCGCCAGGATCGCGAACTGCCAGGAGATTCCGATCGTGAGGAGTGAAAACATTGCTGCTGCGAGGTTCGCCACAGACTGAGCCGGCAGGGTGAAATTTTCCTTAAAGCTGAAACCTGAAAGCTGAAACCTGTAGGTGTGGGCGCTGTGCGGCAAAGCCGCCGTCATTCAAAACCCTGGCGATCCGCCGAATCGGCGATTAATACCGAGCGATGCCGTCACGTCCCTTCCGCGTCGGCCGCTCCTCGGCCGGCCTTGGCCTGTTTGCGGTAACGCCGATCGCGAAGGCTGCCGCCATCGTCACCTACCGCGGCCGGCGCATCCCGACCGCCGCGGCGCACGAGCGCGAGCGGCGCACCGGCGCCAAGTACATGTTCGAGATCAACCGGCGCTGGACCATCGACGGCGCCTCGCGGAAGAATCTGGCCCGCTACATCAATCATGCCTGCCGGCCCAATGCGGAGGCGGTGCTGCGCAAGGGCCAAATGGTGTTCATCGCGCTGCGCCGCATCGAACCGGGCGAAGAGATCACGCTCGACTACGGGCGGGACTATTTCGATCTCTTCATCAAGCCATCGGGCTGCCGTTGCGCCGCGTGCGCCGCGGAGGCGCGCCGGTCGCGGCGCCAACGCTAGAGCGCGTCCAAGAAAAGTGGAAACCGGTTTTCCGTCCGGACGCGCGATAAAACAAGAACTTAGAGCGGGATGACGATTCGAAGATAAGTCATCTCGCTCTAGGCCGCGCGGACAGGGCTATAAATTCGTCGTGCGTCATGCGTCCCGCACGCGGGGAGAGCCGGTTACTTCTTCCCGCCCGCTTGCCGCTCCGCATAGGTGTCGACCAGCGCGCGGATCATGCGCTGGTAGGGTACGCGGCGCTGCTTGGCTTCGCGCTTGAAGAAATCGAGGCTGCGGCGCGACAGCGACAGGGTCACCTTCACGTTCTCCTCTCGCGGCACAAGGTCGGCGGGCGCGGGCAAAAAATCCTCGATCAACCGCACGCGGCCGATTTCCCCTGCCGTGTATTTAACGGTTCTGTTGCTCATAGATTCTCTTTCCTTTCCGCCAATAGCCGGCGCCGAAAATGCGGATGCGGCCCGCGCGATAGGTGAAGCGCACCGTCATCACCCCGCCAGCAACGACGCCAAAGCAAAAGTATCGCGGCTCCGCGCCGCTGTGCTCCAAATCCTCGGCGATGACCCGGCGGGGATCGAAGAACGCCGCCTGCGCTGTGGCGAAGGAGACTCCATGTTTGGCACGGTTGCTCCGATCCTTGGCATTGTCCCATTCGAAGCTCGACTGCGGCGGCATATGGCAAATATACCATACTTATATATGGCGCAATACCCGCGTGCATGGGCTGGTGCAGCACGCGGCCGAGTTCGCCCGCCCATCGCCGCTTCCGTCGCATTTTACGCAATCTCCCGGTGGGGCCTTAACGCGGCATCGATAACGTCCCGGGCACTCTCGCAATCGCGCCAACACGCAGACCAAAGGCTATGCGAATGGATTTCGGAAAACGGATTTCGGCTGACACCGATCACCCAGCGCCTGTCGTCCAGGAGACCTGCGTGCGCTGTTATGGCACTGGCCGGGTCCGCGAGCGCGGCGATCGAATCCGATGCAAAGCCTGCGCCGGAAGCGGACGCGTCACTGCCAACGCCGACGCCGATTCCTGAGCGGTCCCCCTCGCGGTCTCAGGATGCGCCCAAACCCTTGCCCTTCAGCGCGCTGCCGATCTCGTCGAGAATGACCGGGTCGTCGATCGTCGCCGGCATGGTCCAGCGATCGCCGTCGGCGATCTTCTTGATGGTGCCGCGCAGAATTTTTCCCGAGCGCGTTTTCGGCAGCCGCGCCACCGCGATGGCGAGCTTGAACGCGGCGACCGGTCCGATCTTCTCGCGAATGAGCGCGATGCATTCCTTCTCGATCTCGGTCGGCGGCCGGTTGACGCCGGATTTGAGCACGATGAAGCCGCACGGCACTTCGCCCTTGAGCTCGTCCTTGATGCCGAGCACGGCGCATTCGGCGACGTCGGGATGCGACGCCAGCACTTCCTCCATGCCGCCGGTCGAGAGCCGGTGGCCGGCGACGTTGATGATGTCGTCGGTGCGGCTCATCACGAAAATGTAGCCATCCTCGTCCTTGAAGCCGGCGTCGGCGGTCTTGTAGTAGCCGGGGAATTCGTCGAGGTAGCTTTCGCGCATGCGCTCGTCGGCCTGCCACAGCGTCGGCAGGCACGCCGGCGGCAGCGGTAGCTTGACCACGATCGAGCCCATTTTGTTCGCCGCCACCTCGTGGCTCGCCTCATCGACGATACGCACGTCGTAGCCGGGCATCGCCACGGTCGGCGAGCCGTGCTTGATCGGCAGCATGCCCAGCCCGACCGGATTACCGGCAATGGCCCAGCCGGTCTCGGTCTGCCACCAGTGATCGATCACCGGCACCTTGAGCATCTTCTCCGCCCATTCGAGCGTGGGCGGGTCGGCGCGTTCGCCGGCGAGAAACAGCGTACGGAATTTCGCCAGATCGTATTGCGCCAAAAGCTTGCCGTCGGGATCCTCCTTTTTGATGGCGCGGAAAGCGGTCGGCGCGGTGAACAGCGCGGCGACGCCATGCTCGGCGATGACCCGCCAGAAGGCGCCGGCGTCGGGCGTGCCGACCGGCTTGCCCTCGTACAGGATCGAGGTGCAGCCGTGAAAGAGCGGCGCATAGATGATGTAGCTGTGGCCGACCACCCAGCCGATATCGGAGGCGGCCCAGTACGTCTCGCCCGGCTCGACGCCGTAGAGATTTTTCATCGACCATTTGAGCGCGACCATGTGGCCGCCGTTGTCGCGCACGACTCCCTTGGGCTGCCCGGTGGTGCCCGACGTGTAAAGGATGTAGAGCGGGTCGGTGGCCGCGACCGGGACGCAATCATAGACCGAGCGGGCGTGCGTGAGCGCGTGGTCGCGCATCTTCGCCCAATCGTGATCGCGGCCGGCGACGAACGACGCTTCCACTTGCGGGCGTTGCAGGATGAGGCAGGCATCGGGCTTGTGCTGCGACAGCGCGATCGCCTCGTCGAGCAGCGGCTTGTAATGGACGATGCGGCCGGGCTCCAGCCCGCAGCTGGCGGACAGCACCACCTTCGGCTTGGCGTCGTCGATGCGCGTCGCCAGTTCGCGCGCGGCGAAGCCGCCGAACACGACCGAATGAATCGCGCCGATGCGGGCACAAGCCAGCATGGCGATCACCGCCTCCGGCACCATCGGCATATAAATGATCACCCGGTCGCCTTCGCCGACGCCGAGATCGCGCAGCATGGCGCCGAGCACCTGCGTCTCGGTCAGCAGGCGGTGGTAGGTGATGGTGCGTTTGACGCCGGCGAGCGGCGAATCGTAGATGAGGGCCGCCTGTTCGCCGCGCCCGGCATTGACGTGGCGGTCGACGGCATTGAAGCAGGTGTTGCAGACGCCGCCGGGAAACCAGCGGCCGTAAATCCCGGTCTTCGGGTCGAAGACCGCTTTGGGCTTCTCGAACCAGTCGATGTCTGCCGCCGCCTCGCCCCAAAAACCTTGCGGATCGCGCTGCCAGCGCGCGTAGACCTCGTGATACCGGCTCGGACGAGCGTCCATGGCGCTTTCCTCCATCCTCAAACTGGGAGAAATAATATTATTGCCTCATTCTCGATCCGCAGCCACGGCTATTGCAAGCTCGGGCGGCAGTCCGCCAGGCAATCATGGCGCCGGCAACAAGCCCTAGCAACAAACCCGGCGCTTTGATCTATGTCATCTGGTCGCTTGCAGACATCGCGCTTTTCAGTAACGGATCGCTGTTTCACCAGGCGCCATTGATCTTTGCCGCTCGCTTTCGCTAGGTTCGACTTTAGTAGCGAGGGGACAAATCATGCCGACGCCCTACGACATTGACCTCGACCGCAATGCGGCAAATTTCCAGCCGCTGACGCCGCTGTCCTTCCTGGCGCGCGCCGCCGAAGTCTATCCCGACGCGACCGCGATCATCCATGGCGCGCGGTCCTGGAAATATCGGCAGTTCGATGCGCGCGCGAAGCAACTGGCTTCGGCGCTGGCGTGCCGCGGCATCAAGCGCGGCGACACCGTCTCGGTCATGCTCGCCAATACGCCGGCGCTGATCGAAGCGCATTACGGCGTGCCGATGATCGGCGCCGTGCTCAACGCCCTCAACACCCGGCTCGACGCCGCCCTCATCGCCTTCATCCTCGACCACGCCGATGCCAAGGTGCTGATCACCGACCGCGAATTTTCCAAGGTCATCAAGGAGGCGCTGGCGCACGCCAAAGTAAAGCCGCTGGTCGTCGATTACGACGACCCGGAATTCACCGGCCCCGGCGAGCGCCTAGGCGGCCTGGAATACGAGGAGTTTCTCCGCGAGGGCGATGCCGACTTCGCCTGGCAGATGCCGGGCGACGAGTGGGACGCGATCTCGCTCAATTACACGTCGGGCACCACCGGCGATCCCAAGGGCGTCGTCTATCACCACCGCGGCGCTTATCTGCTCGCGCTCGGCAACGTGATCACCTGCGGCATGGGCAAACACCCAGTCTATCTGTGGACGCTGCCGATGTTCCATTGCAACGGCTGGTGCTTTCCCTGGACGCTGTCGGTCGTGGCCGGCACCCATGTCTGCTTGCGGGCGGTGCGCGCGGCGCCGATCTTCGACGCCATCGCCACGCACAAGGTGACGCATCTGTGCGTGGCGCCGATCGTGATGTCGACGCTGCTCAATGCGCCGCCGCAGGAGAAGAAGGCTCTGCCGCATGTGGTCGAGTTCGTCACCGCCGCGGCGCCGCCGCCGGAAGCCGTGCTCGGGGCGATGAAGGCCGCCGGCTTCAACGTCACCCATGTCTACGGGCTGACCGAGGTCTACGGGCCGGCCTGCGTCAACGACTGGCGCCGCGAATGGGACGCGCTGCCGGCCGCCGCGCAGGCGGCGAAGAAGGCCCGCCAGGGCGTGCGCTACCCGGTGCTCGAAGCGCTCGACGTGCTCGATCCGGCGACCATGCAGCCGGTGCCGCGCGACGGCGAGACGCTGGGCGAGGTGATGTTCCGCGGTAACGTGGTGATGAAGGGTTATCTGAAGAACAAGTCGGCGACCGAGAAGGAATTCGCCGGCGGCTGGTTTCATTCCGGCGATCTCGGCGTCATGCACCTCGACGGCTACATCCAGCTCAAGGACCGCTCCAAGGACATCATCATCTCCGGCGGCGAGAACATTTCCTCGATCGAGGTCGAGGACGCGCTCTACAAGCATCCGGCGGTCGCCGCCGTCGCCGTGGTCGCCAAGCCCGACGACAAATGGGGCGAGACGCCGTGCGCGTTCGTCGAGTTCAAGCCGGGCGCCAGCGCCACCGCCGATGAGCTGATCGCCTGGTGCCGCTCCCAGCTCGCCGCCTACAAATGCCCGCGCCACATCGTGTTCATGGAAATCCCGAAGACGAGCACCGGAAAAATTCAGAAATTCAAGCTGCGGGATATGGCGAAGGGGGCGTAGGGGATTTGGCCCATTCCGCGCAAGGCGGAATGCTGATGGGATTTCGCTGTTGCGACAAAACCTTTACCGCCTCCCCGCTTGGGCGCGGGGAGGGGCGGGCGGGGTTAAAACCCAGTCTCGGCGATTAATGTACGACCGCGTCTTGCTTCAGCCGCGTGATCTCGTCCTTGACATGCAACTTGCGCCGTTTGAGTTCCGCGAGCTTCAAACCGTCCGTCGCGGGGTGGGTAAGCGCTTCGCTGATCTCCTGCTCCAGCGCTCGGTGCCGTCTTTCGAGTTCCGCAAGATGCGATTCGATCGCCATATGGCAGCCTCCTTGCGTGTCATGACCCCCTGTGCGGGAATGCTACACCGGTTCGACCGCCGCAAAAGATACTCCCTTTGCCGCCCGGCGAAAATCCCCCGCTGTGCACCACCGCCATGCGGGCTTGTGGGGCGCCGACCAAAACGCGATAATCCATAGCGACTTACCGGCCTAAGACCGTGCCCAAAAGGTGCCCAAGCGGCGCCCGAGGCGGAACCACGGCGCGACCAAGGCGGCGATGACAAAAGAGGAAGAACGCGAGCTGCGGGCACAACTTGCGGGCCTGCAGCAGGAGCATCGCGACCTCGACGTCGCGATTGCGGCGCTGCAGGTTTCACCGGGCGCCGACATCATCCAGGTTCAGCGCCTGAAGAAGCGCAAGCTGCAACTGCGCGATCGCATCACCTTCATCGAAGACCAGCTGACCCCGGATATCATCGCCTAGCTTCATGACCCGGCGCGGGCCAAGCCCGCGCGCGGCCGCTGCTGCCGCCGCCGCGCGCCTTTGCGCGCGTACATCGCCGCGTCGGCGCGCGCGAGCACCGCGGCGGGCGTGTCGAGCGGACCCATCAACGCCACACCCGCCGACGCTCCGACCGTCAGCGTCGCACGGCCCCAGCGCACCGGCGTCGCGGAGATCACCGCTTCGAGCGCGGCGGCTTTGCTCGCGGCGGCGGCCGCATCGACGTTCCACAACAGCACGACGAATTCGTCACCGCCGATGCGCGCGACGACATCGGAAGCGCGCACGTGACGAACGAGTGTCGAAGCGATCGCCTTGAGCACCGCGTCGCCCGCGGCGTGGCCGTGGCGGTCATTGACCGGTTTGAATTCATCGAGGTCGAGATAGACGAGCGCCGCGCTCACCCCGTAACGCTTCACGTAAGCGAGCGAGCGCTTGAGTTCACGCTCGAAGCCGCGGCGGTTGAGCGTTTCGGTGAGCGGGTCGACGTCGACATGCGCCTCGAGTTCGCTGATGTGCGCCCGCGAGGCTTCGAGCTCGGCCGCGAGCCGCGCGACCTCGGCGGCAAGCCGGACGGCGACCGCGCGCGAACGCGGCTTCGCCATTTTCGCGGCGTCCGTGCCGCGGCGTTTTTGCATTGGCCCGCTGCGCCGCTTCGGCCGCGGCGGCCGCAATGCCACGGTCTTTCGTCGCGGTCTTGCCGACTTGTGCTTCACAGCCGCCCCATGTTCGAATCCTCGTGAAACATTAGCCTGCGCGGCCGGCGCGATTGAGGGCTCATACCGGCGCAGCGCGGCCGCGGCGATCATGCGACGGATTGTCGCACTCAGCGCTCCAACCCCCTGCGGGGCGTCGCAAAATGGCTGCACCAATCGGCAGCAAACCCACTCCGCAAATACTCCGTCACCTCGTCTGGAGAAATCCGATCGGCCTTGTTTCCGCGCCGGCAAAAACCGCCGCCGTCAGCGGCCCGCCGAACACGGCCGCGGTATCGATGTTCAACCGGTTGCCGCGCAGGTCCGGCGCGCCGGTCGTAAGCGGAGTGTGACCGTGCACGATGAGCCGAGGGTAGTTGCGCTCCTCGGAGAGGAACGGTTCTCTGATCCAGAGCAAGTCATGCTCGTGTTGCGCATCGAGCGGTCTTTCGGGATCGATGCCGGCATGGACGAAGAAGCGGCGGCCGTCGTCGTAGCTCGGCCATAGCGAACGCAGCCAATCCACGTGCTCGCCGGGCAGCGCCCGGGCGCTGTCGACGCCATAGCTGCGCAGCGTTGCCGCGCCGCCGAGGGTGAGCCAATAGTCCGCCGGCGTTGTGCCGTCGATGACGCCGAGAGCGACGGCTTCATGGTTTCCCTTGAGCGCGATCACGTGCTCGCGCAATCGCGACTGAAGTTCCATGACATAGCGAACGACGCCTGCGCTTTCCGGTCCGCGGTCGATGTAATCGCCGAGAAAGACCAACGTCATCGGCCGTCCTTGCGCGTGGCGTGCGCAGCGCGCCATCAGCCCGCGCAGTTTGCTCAGCGAGCCGTGGATGTCGCCGATGGCGTAGGTCAGCACTGCAGCATTCACCGGATCGCCGCTCGGTTGCGAATGATGGCCATATTCAGGCACGATTGTTCAGTCCACATTCACCAATAAAGGGGAACTTACGCCGCAGGGGTCGGTTTTGAAGTTGAATAAACCAGAGGATGATCTCGAGGTGATGCCATGAGAAAAATTCTGACTACCCTTATCGCGGTGGCGGCCATCGGTGTGACCGCGCTGGCGACGTCAAGCACTGCGGACGCGCGCTGGGGTTATGGCTGGCGCGGCGGTTGGGGCTGGGGTCCGGGCCCCTTTATCGGCGGGGCCATTGTCGGTGGGGCGTTAGGCGCGGGCGCCTACGGCGCCTATGGCTACTACCCGTACGGTTACTACCCGTACGGTTAGTACCCCTACGGTCCAAATCCCTATTACGGGCCCGGCTGCCACCGCGTCTGGAACGGCTATGCTTGGGTCCGCGCCTGCTACTGAGAGAAGCAGGCTGCGGGACTTACGGCAAAAAATCGTCCCCCCGGGTGTGGGGGGACGGCTTAATTTCGGTCACAGTGCCGCGTTACGACTTTTTGCACCAAACTTCCGCCAAATAGTCGCTCTTTAAGAGTGACGGGGCGGCGAGGAATTCGGGGGTTTACGGGGACTTCCGCTTATTCACTTCCCGGATCGGCGCCCGGCCGATCGCACGAGGAGAACACATGCACAAGTCGCTGATTGCGCTTGTCGGCGCCGCGGGCATCGGCTTTGCCGCATTGGCTGCCCCGGGGACTGCAAACGCACAATGTTTCGGCTGCGCCGTGGGCGCTGGGGTGCTCGGCGGCCTCTTCGCGGGTGCGGTGGTTGGCAGCGCCATCGCCAACAGCCCACCGCCCGGCTACTATCCGCCGCCGCCCCCTCCCGGCTACTATTATCCGCCGCCCCCTCCGGGCGCGTATTATCCGCCGCCGCCCGGCGCCTATCCGCCGCCCCCCGCTTACGCCCAGCTGGCACCCGGTTGCCATTGGGGACACCGCCGGGTGTGGGTTGAAGGCGTCGGCTATCAATGGCGGACCGTCCAGGTCTGTCCCTGATCGGGTGGCATGGTGTTGAATTCAATCGGCCGGCTTGTCTAAGCCGGCCGGTTTGCTTTTGTGGCCATGCGATCGCCGTAGGCGGTCGTACGCGGTCATACCGAAGCGACAGGCCGATGTGACAATGCGCAAGCAGTTACGCGAAAATAGGGGCCAAACTTGATGCTGCGCTCCCTCTCATTTTGGCGCGATGCAAGGATTGGCGATGCGAGAGAACGCGGCGCCACGAACCGCGCCGACGACGCGTGGGCGTTCGTTGGCCGCGCCGCGGCGCGCGGTCGTGAACTCGCCGCCCGCGCCTGGCCGTGGCCGCGTGCGGTCTGGCTGCCGTACGCGATGATGGCGCTCAAAGGCATCGTCGTCGTCGTGCTCTGCCTTTATGTCGCCGCCGCACTGCTACTCTACGTCGCGCAGCGTTCGCTGATGTATTTCCCCGAAACGATCCATACGACGCCGGCGCAGGCCGGCCTGCCCGAGGCCGAGGAGGTGATGCTGACGGCGTCCGACGGCGAACACAGCATCGCCTGGCATGTCGCGCCGCGCGACGGCAAGCCGGTCGTCCTTTACTTCCACGGCAATGGCGGCGCGCTGCGCTACCGCGTCGAGCGCTTTCGCCGACTCATCCGCGACGGCGTCGGCCTCGTTGCGCTCGAATATCGCGGTTACGGCGGCTCGAGCGGAACGCCGACCGAAGCCGGCCTCATCGCCGATGCCGAGGCCGCCTACGGCTTTGCCGCCGCGCGTTACCCGGCGCAGCAGCTCGCGTTCTGGGGCGAATCGCTCGGCTCCGGCGTCGCGGTGGCGCTGGCGGCGGAAAAACCGGTCGGCCGCGTCATCCTGGAAGCGCCGTTCACGTCGGCGGCAGCGGTCGGCGCCACGCGCTACTGGTATATGCCGGTCGGGCTATTGATGAAGGATCAATACCGCTCCGATGCGCGGATCGGAAAAATCACGGCGCCGGTCTTGATCTTGCACGGCGTGCATGACGACCTCGTGCCCTACACGATGGGCGAGCGGTTGTTCGAGCTGACCAAAGCGCCGAAGCACTTCGTGCGTTTCCTCGATGGCGGCCATGAAGATCTCGACAAGCACGGCGCGCTGCATGCCGTCGGCCGTTTCCTCGCCGGCGATCTGGACGAACCGGTGGTGCGTAGTCCGCATTGAGCGCCAGCGAACGCGGCAACAGCCGCGCGGCGCGTCCCGGATTTCGCTTTCGTGCAATCCTCAAAGCGCAATCGCTTCAAGTTGAAGCGATTGGCGCTCTAGATTCCTCGATGGAGCATGATCTTTTCGGAAAACCGGCTTCCACTTTTCCGGATCATGCTCAAAACGTCTGGTAGGACTGCCCGATCTTGCCGCCGACGCGGGCAAAGCCGGTGCGCGCCGGCTCGTATTTTTCGTTGATATTGAGCGCCTTGGCGTAGGAGCCGGCCGCCTTCTCCTTTTGCCCGAGGCGCTCGTAAGCGAGCCCGCGGCTGGTCCAGGCCTGCAGGTTCGTCGGCTGCATCTGCACGGCCTCGTCGAGATCGCCGGCCGCCGACTTGGCGTCGCCGACCGCGAGATAGCTGAGCGCCCGCGCCACGCGCGGCTCCGCCTTCTGCGCGGCGAGCCCGATGGCCGTGGAGAAGTCGTCGATCGCGAATTGGTCCTGATGCTGGCCCTGATAGAGCAGGCCGCGATTGTAGTAGGCCTGCGGATCGTCGGGCTTGAGCGCGATGGCTTTGTTGAAGTCGCCGAGCGCCTGCACGCCGCGGCCCTGCTGACGGTAGACGATGCCGCGGCCGACATAGGCGGATGCGTAGGAGCCGTCGATCGCCAGCGCTTTGTTGTAGTCGGCAAGCGCGAGATCCAGCTTGCCGGCTTGGCGGTAGAGCAGGGCGCGATTGGCATAGGCCTGCGCGTAATTGGGATCGAGGCTGATCGCCTTGGTGAAATCGGCCAGCGCCTGTTCCGGGTGTCCGGTCTCGGCAAAGACCGAGCCGCGCACATTGTAGGCTTGCGGATCGTCGGGATGCTTTTCAATGACCTCAGTCAGCGACGCGAGGTTGGATTGCGAGGGCGTGTAGACCTCTTCCTTATCGGCGGACGAATTGCCGAATGACCCGCAGCCGGCGAGCAGCAACGTTGCAAGCAGGGCGACGGCGACTGCTGGACCTGGCAAAGCGATCCGCCGCTGTCGCCGTTTGCTTGTTACGACTGCCGGTCCTGTCATCCGATGCCCCGTGGCACCGCGCCCGCTTTCGCGCAGGAACACTAGAGCGCGTCCAGGAAAAGTGGAAACCGGTTTTCCGTCCGGACGCGCGATAAAACAAGAACTCTAGCCAAGCCCGCCAAAACAAAGGCGCGGGCAAAATCAGCCCGCGCCATCAGCAAAAAACGTTCGCGATGCCTCAACCAAAGCGGGGCGGGCGCGGCGGTCCGGACCTGGCGGCACCGGGGCCGGTGGTCGGCTTCGGCTTCATCGGCAACAGGCCTTCGCGCTGCAACCGTTTGCGCGCCAGCTTGCGGGCGCGGCGGATCGCTTCCGCCTTCTCCCGAGCCTTTCGTTCCGAGGGTTTTTCGTAATGGCCGCGAAGCTTCATCTCGCGGAAAATGCCCTCGCGCTGCATCTTCTTCTTCAGCGCCTTGAGGGCCTGGTCGACGTTATTGTCGCGAACAAGAACCTGCACGCATCCTCCTCATCAGTGCGCTCAGCTAAGTGCGCTTGGTGAATGGAAGAGCGGCGCAAGCGTTCACACCTGCGCCACCTTGCGGCGGCTTCTAGCAGATATGCCAAGCCAAGTCCACAAGCCCGCGCCGATGACGTTTACTCGGCAAAAACCCGCGTCACATGCCCCATCTTGCGGCCGGGCCGCGCCGCGGCCTTGCCGTACAGATGCACGGCGGCGCCGGGAACTGAAAGCCAGGCGCGATAGTCCTCGACCTCGCTGCCGATGAGGTTGACCATTTCCACGCGGCCGTGGCGGATCGGCTTTCCCAGCGGCCAGCCGGCCACTGCGCGGACGTGCTGCTCGAATTGCGACACCGAGGCGCCGTCCAGCGTCCAATGGCCGGAATTGTGCACCCGCGGGGCGATCTCGTTGACCAAAAGCCCGCCCTCGCGCAGCACGAACAGCTCGACCGCCAGCACGCCGACATAGCCGAATTTGTCGGCGATCGTCTCGGCGATCCGCCGCGCCTGCAGCGCCGCCGCGTCGGTGACGGCCGCGGGTACCCGCGAAACCTTCAAAATATGGTCGCGGTGCTCGTTCTCGGTGACGTCGAAACACTCGACGGTGCCGTCGGCCCCGCGCGCGGCAATCACCGAAACCTCACGCGCAAACGGCACGAAGGCCTCGAGGATGCACGGCTGGCCGCCGACCTCGCGCCAGGCGGCTTCGGGATCGGTGCCGTTAGCGATCGTCGCCTGGCCCTTGCCGTCGTAACCGAACCGGCGCGTCTTCAGCACGGCCGGCCGTCCGACCCGATCGAGTGCGGCGGCGAGCTCGGCCGGCGCGCCGACCGCGGCGAAGGGCGCGGTGCCGATGTCGAGGCCGGCGATGAAGGACTTTTCCGCGAGGCGATCCTGGGTCGTCGCCAGAACTTTGGGATCGGGCAGCACCGGAAGGCGCGCGGCGAGAAACACCGCGGTCTCCGCCGGCACGTTCTCGAATTCGTAGGTGACGACGTCGACATTTTCCGCGAAGCGGTCGAGCGCCTGCGTGTCGGTGTAATCGGCGCAGGTGGTGCGGTGCACGACATCGAAAGCGGGCGAGTCGGGATCCGGGCTGAAAATGTGGCACTTGAAGCCGAGGCGCGCGGCGGCCAGCGCCAACATGCGGCCGAGCTGGCCGCCGCCGAGGACGCCGATCGTGGCCCCGGGCTCGAGAACGGCAGCGGTGGTGCTCACACGTCGGATTCCTTAGGCCGTTCGGCGACGCCGGCGGTCTGGCGCTGCCGCCAGGCTTCGAGGCGGCTGCCGAGCGCCGGGTCGCTCAGCGCCAAGACGCTCGCCGCCAGCAACGCGGCGTTGATGGCGCCGGCCTGCCCGATCGCCAGCGTGCCGACCGGAACGCCCGGCGGCATCTGCACGATGGAATAGAGCGAATCGAGCCCCGACAGCGCCTTCGATTCGATCGGCACGCCGAACACTGGAAGCGAAGTCAGCGCCGCGGTCATGCCGGGCAGATGCGCCGCACCGCCGGCGCCGGCGATGATCACCTGAAAGCCGGCGGCTTTCGCCCCTTTGGCGAAGGCGTAGAGCCGCTCCGGCGTGCGATGGGCGGAGACGATGCGCGCGTCGTAGCGAACGCCGAGCGCATCGAGCGTCTCGGCGGCATGCTTCATGGTCTGCCAGTCGGACTGGCTGCCCATGATAATGGCTACGGAGGTCGCTCCCGGCGGCGCCAAAACAATCCCCTGCGCGAAGGAAGCGCCGCATTATAGGGTCGCTCGCCTGGGTGGCAAGGCAGTTGTGCCGATATTCCTAATGACCTCTCTCAAGCTGCCGGCGGATCGCCAGCAATTCCCGCCGGTGCGCGGCGCTGGTTTTCGGGTAGCTCATTTTCAGTCCTTGCAATGTATCGAGGACAATCTGCGAGACGATCAGCCGGGCGTTCTCCTTGTCGTCGGCGGGCACGACATACCAGGGCGCGTGCTGGGTGCTGGTCGCGCTGAGGCACTCCTCATAGGCCTTCATGTACTGCTTCCAGTATTTCCTCTCCTCGATGTCCCCGAGGCTGAATTTCCAGTTCTTTTCCAGCTCGTCGATGCGCGCCAGAAAACGCTGGCGCTGTTCTTCCTTGGAGAGGTGCAGGAAGAACTTGACGATGCGGGTGCCGTTGCTGTGGAGATGGCGCTCCAGATTCGCGATCGAACGATAGCGGTCGTGCCAGACCTTCCTGTCGTGATGCGGCATCCCCGGGATCGCTTCGCTTCGTAGAAGCTCGGGGTGTACGCGGACGATCAGCACTTCCTCGTAATAGGAGCGGTTGAAGATGCCGATCTTCCCGCGTTCCGGCAGATCGCGCGTGGTACGCCAGAGAAAATCGTGTTGCAGCTCGCTTGCGCTCGGATGCTTGAAGCTGAACACCTGACAGCCCTGCGGATTGACCCCGGACATGACGTGGCTGATGGCGCCGTCTTTTCCCGCCGCATCCATGGCCTGAAAGATCAGCAGCAGCGCGTAACGGTTGGAGGCGTAAAGCAGGTGCTGTTGCGCGCTCAGTTGCGCGACGTGTTCTTCCAGGAACTTTTTGTATTGCTCTTTCGAGCTGTACACCGGCTCGGCCTTGGTCGGCCACTTTTTGAGGTCGACATCCGCTCCTTCCGGCACGCGAAATTCGTTCGAATTGATTTTCATTGTCATCCTTTCGGCGGCAGTTGCCGGACGCGGTAGGGGCACCCCTCGTGGGCGCCCGCGATGGCAGCGATGGATCATACCGCGCGCATCATTGCTCACCCAACGCCGGACCGCCCGAAAAGCGGGGGGGGAGGGCGCGGGCCGTGGCGTGATTCTGCAACAACTGCGACGCGACGACTCAGACGCCCCCTCTTCGTCACTACCGGGCATAGCCGTTCGAAGAACGGCGTCGCTTTGCTCGCCTATGACCCGGGGGTCCATGCTGAAGTGCAGCGAATCAGCTTGATTAGAGCTATCCGGATTTCTTGAGGTTAGAAAAATCACGGAATTTTCGATTAATCTCGGAAGTGCCGGTTACGCCACCGGCAGTTCGTGATGCATGTACGCCGGTGACACGGATGTTGCCTGGCGCTGTCATCCCGTTATGATCTGTTGCGCTGGGGCATGCCTTGTGCAAAATGTTCGGATAAATCGGAGAACGACAATGCAATATTTGAAAGCGATCAACTTTGCGATTGTGAGTGGATTCGTCGGCACGGCGGCATTGGTTTTGCTGACGTTCGCGATTCTCACGTTCGCGACGTCGAATGCACAGGCAACCCCGGCTATCGCGAAAGGCCAGCCGTGCGGCCACTGCCATGCGGGTTCACCGCCGAGCAAGTCTAATCTAAAAAAATGACGCTGGAAGCATTTACGCCGCGGTCTTCTTCCGCGGTGCCGGGCGCTGCTCGATCGCTTGATGATCGACAAGGAATTTTGAACAAAACTCATGGGCGTGCCGTCAAAGCACGGCGGCTGCTCCACATGTCGCTGATGGCCCATCTCGGAGCTCCGCTTTAGTCCATCGGATGTCTGCAATTGGGGCGAACTGAGGGTGGGGTGAGGGGGCGTTGCCCCTTGGCTCAGAATCCAGGGTGGCCGCCACACGGTGTAAATCCCCAATCGTGATTGCGAGCGAAGCGAAGCAATCTAGTCCTGCGATGGAAGTTCTGGATTGCTTCGTCGCTTCGCTCC
>Ga0116111_1001320_pt1 | contig 17519 bp, 17 predicted proteins | sample June2015DPH_8_10_FD_89720 | JGI IMG/M metagenome (GOLD analysis project Ga0116111, IMG submission 89720) | Peatland microbial communities from SPRUCE experiment site at the Marcell Experimental Forest, Minnesota, USA - June2015DPH_8_100 | ecosystem: Environmental > Terrestrial > Soil > Wetlands... | reverse complement strand
TGCGCGTGTGCACGTCACATCCGATAAAATGCTGCATGGCTTCGGCTCCTTTCCCGGCTCGCCTTGGTCGTTGAGCACTTCCAAGTCTACCGGACCGGAGCCGATGCCGTTATCCAATCAGACCTGTTTCGTAGGTCCGCGGCTTTTCCTTGCCGTAGGGAACGAGCCGCGGACCTGCAGAACAGGTCCACGCTACCATTGCTACTGGCCCCGCCCTTCTTGATTGACTCCATCTTCTTCCCGGACGTAACATCGTGGCGCGAATACCCAAGGAGAATTTCCTGGGTTAGGCGCGGCGCTGTTTCTTTGCCTGCTTGGGTTGTGGGCAGCCGGAGGGGAAGGGACTGACAGCGGAAAGAGGCCGGCATGACGTTAACACCAATCGAGGGATTCAAGCATTTCGAGACCGACCACTGCTTCACCGGTTCGATGCGCCATATCTATGCCTTCCATGGCCACGACCTCTCTGAAGACCTCTTGCTCGGTATCGGCGAGGGCGTGGGGTTCGCCTACTTCCGCTTCCGGAGGCAGCCGCCTTTCCTGGGCGGACGCGCCATGCCCAAGCCCAGCATGGAGGAGATCGCCGCGCGACGCACGGGAGTAGGCATCCAGGCGCGCAAATCCTCCAGCGATCCGGCTGCCGAGAAAGCGCTGGTGGGGCGCCTCGAGAGCGGCACTCCCGTAATGCTGCAGGTCGACATGGGTTTCCTGCCTTACTTCGATTTCGGTGGGCACGAATACCACTTCGGGGGACATGTGGTGGTGGCCTGTGGTCTGGACCGCACCTCGGGTGAGGTTTTGATTGCCGACCGGGAAAAAGACCTTCATCCCGTGCCGCTGGCCGCCCTCGTCGCGGCGCGGGGTTCACGCTACCGGCCCTTTCCGCCGGGGCGGAAATGGTGGGATTTTGATTTCGGCGCCTTCGCGCCGCCGTCGAAGCAGGACATCCTTCTGGCCATTCGCCATCAAGCCTCGTTCATGCTCTCCCCGCCCATTGCCAACCTCGGGGTAAAGGGCATCAGGAAGGCGGCGGGGGAGGTATCCCGCTGGGATTCATTACTGGCGGCGGATGAACTGCGTGGCGCCCTGTTCAATATTTGGATCTTCGCCAGCGCTGTGGGGGGCAGTGGGGGCGGCTTGTTCCGCCGTATGTTCTCCCGCTTCCTCGGAGAGGCCGCCGAGCAGACCGGGCACACGCGGCTAGCGAACTCGGGCGCGGAGTTCAGCTCGATCGCCGACGCCTGGGACGCGATTGCGGCTCTGTCCCGAAAGGCCGCAGATGAGCCGACGCCGCCCCTAGCTGCGGCCTATCTGCCACGCCTGTCTGGCACATTAGCCGAAATCGCCGACACCGAAGAGAAGGCCTGGAAGGCGCTCGCTCACGTGGCGAGTTGAGTGGGTGTGGCGCGGACCTGTTTTTGGAGGTATGCGGTTCGTCCTGCATTGACAACAGAAAGCCGCGGACCTACCAAACAGGTCCGCGCTACACCTTCTAAATTCAGAAGCAGACCGCGCATATCTGGAGTAAAATCCTTGCCAGCATATGAAGAGACCCTACACCCCAAAGCAGGGCCAGTATCTGGTGTTCATTCACTATTACGGCAAAATCCACGGATGCGCACCCGCGGAAGCCGATTTACAGCGCTACTTCCGAGTCTCCCCGCCCTCTGTTCACCAGATGATCTTAACGCTGGAAGCGCACGGACTGATTGAACGGACACCCTGGCAAGCCCGGTCCATCCGTCTTCTCATACCGCGCGAGGAGTTGCCTGACTTGGAGTAAACCAAAAGCCGTAGACCTCCCGAACCGGTCTGCGCTACACTTGCTCTTCCTTTTTCCCAGTCGTAACATCATGGGGTGAGTGCCCCGGCAAAACTTCCGTCCCCCGCTCTGTCTCTCGGGCTACTGGGCGTGGTGTTGCTTGGCGTGCAAGCGACCGCGCGCGCTGATGAATTCAGCAAGACCTTTCAATATTCAGCGCGCATGTTCTCTTTTGGCACGCTGACCATTGACACGCGCATGGGCAACATCCAGGTGGAAGGTTGGGACGAGCCGCGCTTGGAGATCGAAGCCGAAAAGGTGGTCGAGGCAAAGGATGAGAAGCATGCCCAGCCGCTCTACGACCGCGTGCAAGTGGTGCTCGCCGGGCAAGACAAACAGGTCGTGCTGCGCACCGTCTATCCCGAGCGCAGCCTGCGGCGGCCGTTCCGTGCGGAAACAAAGCTCTCCGTGAACTTTCGCATTCATATGCCCTTTGACGCCAACTTGACGATGAAGTGCGTGGACGGCGATGTCCGCGTCACCGGCCTCGTCGCCAAGCAGCAAATAAGCGTCAACTATGGTGACGTGGAAGTTAACGTTCCCTCCATCTATCGTTTACGCTCGCTCGACGCAAGGGCCATCTTGGGCTACGTGCAAAGCGATCTACACGGAGAAAACAGCGCAGGTTGGGGCCGCAAAATCGTTTTCTGGAACATGAGAGGCGACCAGGACATCAAGGTTCGAGTCCGTATGGGCGGCGTGTACGTCTACAGCAGCCTGGAGTGAGGAGGCGGATTGCGTTAGACGGTAGACAACAGACGGTAGGCAGTAGGAAGAAAAGGCGACGGTTGTCCCGATCCGTACCTACCGTATGCCGTCTACCGTTTCCTGTCTACCTATTCGTATGCTACCCGGAACTCAGGCCGCCCGTCTAACGTAACAAGTCATAGAAGTATTCCGAAGGAGGAAATGATGAGAGGTTATCGAACTCTGGGAGTCATGGTGGCGGCGCTATCACTCCTGGCGATGGTGTCGCCTGCCGCGGCGGAGTCTCGCATGGAGAAGGACTTGGAGCTCCAGCCCAAGGGCCAGTTCGTTCTCGAATCGGAAGTGGGCAGCGTCACCGTGACCGGCGCCTCGCGCTCCGGTGCGCACATCGTGATCACTTCCGAGCGGGAGGATTTGAACAGCGAGCTTGAATTCAGCTTCTCAAGCAGCGGGGGAGTAGCGCACGTGACGGCTCGGCGCAAGGACGATTCCCGCTGGTCGCACAGCCATTCCGTACATTTTGAAATTGAAGTGCCCACCGATACGCGCGCGGAGGTTCGCACCGGCGGCGGGGGCATCACGCTTTCTGGCCTGCGCGGCGCAGCCGAGCTGAAAACGTCGGGGGGCCCCATCGAGGTCAACGGATTGAATGGAAAGTTGGAAGCGTATACCTCGGGAGGGCCGATTCGCCTCCGGGAAGTGACGGGCGATGCGAACGTGGGAACCTCCGGTGGGCCTATTGACGCGGATGGGGTGGACGGAAACCTCCACGCCCACACCAGTGGCGGTGGAATTCGGATTGAAAAGGTTTCCGGCTACGTGGAGGCCAAGACCTCCGGCGGGCCGATTCGGGCCACTTACAGCCCCGGCAATCGCCATGGAGGGGAACTGGAAACTTCCGGTGGTCCCATCGAAATCGCGATTGACCCTGCGGCCAATTTGAATCTTGACGCCTCAACGTCCGGCGGTTCGGTTTCGAGCGACCTGCCCGTGCGCGTGGTGGGGACAATCAGCCACTCCAGCCTGCATGGATCGATCGGCTCGGGCGGGGAAGAATTGCGTCTGCACACGAGCGGTGGATCCATTCACATTCACGCGCTGTGAGAGGGACGGTTTTGCTGAAGTGGACGCCGGGGATTCTCCGGCGTCCCTCTGTTTCTTGCGCCCTTGCTGGGGCGGGAATGAAAGGGGTGTACCAACTATGAAACGGATTCATTTTCTGTCTTTATGCGCTTTAGGATTGCTGCTGAGCTTGGCGGGAAGCTTGCAGGCCTCTACCCGTATCGAAAAAAACCTCAAACTTGATCCCGGGGGGACGCTTGATATGGACACCGGCGGAGGAGACATCATCGTCTCCGGTACGACCGAGGCCGGGGCGCACGTGATTGTCACCTCGAAGATCAGCGACCTGGAAAACGCCTATGATCTGCGGTTTGAGGAAACTCCGCACGGCGTGCAGATTTCGGCTCATCGCCGGACCGACTCATTCTGGGCAAAAAACTCCAACTTGAAGTTTGAGATCACGGTGCCCCGGCAAATCAGCCTGGAGCTCAAGACGAGTGGGGGCGACCTGCGCATTTCAAATCTGGAAGGAGGCTTTCGCCTAAAGACTTCTGGCGGGGATGTGAGTGTCACCGACGTGAAGGGAGATCTGGACGCACAGACTTCCGGGGGCGACATGGGGGTTCGGCGGCTAACAGGGAACCTGGTACTGCGTACCTCCGGCGGGGATATCAAGGCGGAGGGCATCAGCGGGCGTGTCGACGTTCATACCTCGGGGGGAGATGTCGAGGTCAGCTTGCTGAAGGGCAACGCGCAGGGCGGCGAGGTTGGGACCTCCGGAGGCGAGGTTCGAGTGGCGCTCGACCCCGGGGTGAACCTGGACGTCGAGGCTTCCGCCGGGAGTGGAGATGTCAAATCGGAATTGCCTCTGACGATCACCGGCATGGTGTCGTCCTCCCGTCTGCGTGGCACGCTGGGCAAGGGGGGGCAATTGTTGCGCCTTCACAGCGACAGCGGCGACATCCACCTCCAGTCGCTATGAGCTGGAGTACTTCTCTCTGTGATCTCTGTGCCTCCGTGGTGAAGGTTTTCTTCGCGGGTCAATTCCTATCTTAGCGCTTATGAGGCAACACCCACGGGAAACGCGCCCACAATCGTCGCTGACCCGCGGAAAGTCAAACCTTCTTTCTTCCTTTGAGTACCGTGCCACGAATCAGCTCGGTTTCATGCATGAGGGCTTGGATCAGGTTTTCCCATTCAGCCTTGTCCTGAGGGGCAAACTCCACGCCATACCCCTTCATACGTTCGGGGCGAGCATTTTCCAGGATGACCCAGAGCGTGGAAAGCTCAGCGACCAGCATCTGTTTAGGCTCGGGTTTTTGAAGGCGAACGGAGAAGTGCCGCAGGCCCTCGTGCAAGCGGCCTCGAATCGCCGCCATCTTCTCTCGAATAAACCGGGCCTGTTCCGCTGAAACCGCGGAGGCTTCTCGACCTTCGGTGCTTTGTTCGGCTGAATGGAGAACTTGCTCCATCCGGTCCAAAGCCGCGTCGAACAGATTTCCCACGGTCGCAAGCCGTCGCGCGTGAAGTTCATCCAAAGCCATAGGGTCCGTTGTCCCTTGCCACAACTCTCAATCCCTGAAGGTTTGCGGGTTCCGGCCATTCGGGCTCATCAAATAATCAATGTGAATAAGCCGGGTTTTGATTCGTGAGTCGAAATGATACCTTGGCTCCGCGGCGAGTTCACACATCCTCACCAGCACCCCTGGATTGCAACCACTCATCGATAGAACTGCATCCCGGAAGTCGTCGAGTTTAAGTCGAGCTAAGTCAAAGCGGCGAATGCAAGACTCAAGGAGTTCCCGCGCCGCTGATTCGTGGAGAGGCCCCAGGATCAATCGTTGGTGCTCACCCCAGTATGTATTTGCAACGTGTCCAACTTCCTCGAGACCTGACCCCCGGGTCACCAGATAAACGGGCGTATTGCGCATCCAGACCAATTCTCGCACCACTTTCGCCACGGCGAGCGTGAGGGGAGGAACATGATCAAGGAATACCCAGTAGCTGGCTATCTGCATGGAACGGTAAACCACACCTTTGAGCCTGCTCGTGCGCTGACTTTTGAGCCATTTCTTAAAGCCCTCTTGACCCACCCCTTCGGCCCGCAACTGTTTGCGCAACGTTGAGTCTTCTGCTGCGTGGAGATTGTGGAGGAGCGCTCGAAGGAACGGCCGCAAGCCGATAACCCCGTCCACGAAGATAACAGAACGGGCCATAACTCCCGGAAGCTCCGCGAGCACCTTGGAAATAAGCGCGGTCTTGCCGACTCCGGCCGGACCGCAAATCAACAAGCTTTCTCGTTTACGGATGGCCTGATGCAAGCGGAGGCTTTCTGCTTTGCGGTCGATCATTAAAATGCCCACCCTCGCTCATACCGGGAAAGCACCGGATGAGTGGTCCGGTTGATCCTTCAGGGGGATTCTCCGTGGTCGGCCGTCGGCCCCAAGCTGGCTGGCTTCCTGCCGGATTCGATTGCGCTTCGCAGGCTCGCCACAAGGTTCAGAAGTTCTTCTACACGCGGCTCGAGATACGCAGTGAGTTTCTCTGGTACCTTGCCATACCCTCGGAGAGAGTGGGCATTAGTTTCATGCAGAGTAACCCAAATCTGGGAAAGATGCGCGGCGAGCATCTTATCAATCTCAATTTGCCGCTGCGGAAGGCCGAGGTCGAGTCTGATGCGAGTGATTCTTTGCAAAATCTCGGATAGGAGGGTGCGAATCGTCCGCCGGGTCTCATCGGGGAAAACTCCAAGATATTGGAAGAAGATGCCATCATAGCCGTCCAGCGCGCGCTCGATTTCCCGGCAGTCCTGTTCGAGAGTCAGCATCCGCGCCGCAAGAGCTGCTGAATGAGCGCGGGAGAGCGGCGGCACAGACGTTTCCTTTCGACTCTCGGCCATGATTGAAACCTTTTGCCTCTTGTCGCGCCTGGAAGTGCAGGCTCCCTACTTGACGACCAGGACGGAACAAGGAGCGGTCTTGGTCAGGTTCTGAGAGGTGCCACCCCAGATACGGCCGAAGGCACGGCTGTGACCCATGAAGCCTACGACTAGCAAGTCAAACTGACCCTCGCGTGCGAACCTGATGATGGTTTCCACTTCGTGCCCAGCCAGGACGGTACACTTGAGATCGATTTCTTGCTCTCGTGCCTGGGCCGTTGCCTCAGCCGTGACCTTCGTGAAAAACTTGTTCGCTTCCTCTTGCTGCTCCATGACCTCACCCACGGTTTCAGCATAGTGACTGGGCCGCTCCTTGATAGAAACCGAGTGGAGCTCCGCGCTGAAGCTCTTCGCCAGGATGATTGCTTCGCGTAAGGCTTTCTTCGCGCCTTCGGAACCATCGTGGGCAACCAGGATTTTTCTGAACATGGTTCACGCCTCGCTTTCCAGGTTTTTCGCTTCCGGTACCCCTCCCGCCATTCCCGATGCCTGTTCAGAACGTAGGTCGGGCCGGAAGAAACGCTCCGCGATCACCGTCGGCAGGACGGCGCTCAGAATGACCACGGTCACCAGAACCGTGTATTGTGCCTGGGTGATGTAACCGTGGGTCAACCCGAACAGCGCCGAAATCGTGCCGAACGTGAGTCCGGTAGCCATGAGTAGGGTCGTATAGATGCCTCGCTGTCTTCCAAAGCCAAATAGCGAAGTGAAGGGGAAAACACCACCCACCTTCGTGAACATTTTCACCAGGAAAAACGTCGCAATCAGGACGATGCCCGCCGCCATGGCTTTGAAGGAAACGTATGAACCTGCTTTCAGGAAGTAGAAAGGGGTCAGAATGGAAAAGGCAATGGCGCGCATCCGATGCATCAGAACGCGATTGCGAAGGAATTGCCGGGCCATCACCATGCCAATGAGGTAAGCCGGGAGTACGGCCTCGCTCCGCGCCAGGGTCGCCAGACCGCCCAATAGGAAGAGAATGAACAGGATAAACTTGATCTCCGGCTCACTGACGCGGTTTCCCACTTGGGCAAAATACCACGTTGTAAATTGCGGCATCAGCCAGAGAACGATTACCATCGCACAGACAAAGAGAAGCAGCCAAAAATTGTAATTGGCAAAGATCAGACCCAGCGCGACAACGGTTCCCAGATCCGTGACGAAGCACGCAGCCAGAATTACCTTGCCGAGTTCGGTTTCATTCAGCCCGGACTCGATCATCACCGCATAGACCACGGCGACGGAGGTGGTTGAAAGGGCGATGCCGGCAATTTCCGCACCGTGCAGGTTCCATTTGAAGATCCAGAACGCAGCCGCGAAGGCGCCCAGGGCCGGCGCAAGGAAGGAAATGAACCCGATTAACAGACTCTCCTTCAAATTGGCCCGCAGAGCGTCCGGATCAATTTCCGCACCCGCCAGAAATGTCAGCAGCACGCTTCCAATACTCGCCAGGAAATTGACCCAATCGTTCGGAGCGAGGTGGAGAAAATTACCGGCGAGGACGCCCACACCGATTTCGACCAAGGCCACAGAAATGCCGACCCGAATCGAAACCATTGCCGACATCAGCGCCAACCCGACCCAGAGGGAAGCAATCAACCACGTATCCATGCGAACCTCGCAATTCGCAGGTCAAGTAGGCACAAAGCAAAAAACTCCTACCACGACCCGAAGTCATAGCAGGAGTTATCAGTCCCAAAGTAAAGGACAGTTGGAGGCGAACTCCATCGCCTTAAGATGATTTAAGTATAGCATGCCGCGCTCTCTTGTGCTTCGCAGGGGGGAATGTCAGAGAACCATTTCTTAGCCCAGAGGTGGCCCGAGCCGTCGAAATGTGATAAAGAGACTCCAGCGGAACCGGGTCAGTCCAGGGAGGTGATGGAATGACAAGACGAATGATTCTGTGTCTGGGATTCCTATTGCTGCCGTCATTCACGGCTGCGCAACAAACCAAAACGCCTGATGCCTGGGCGCCGTACAAATTCCTGGTCGGCACCTGGACCGCGGAGGGCCACGGTGAGCCCGGGAAGGGAGAGGGTGCGTTTTCCTTCCAGCTCGAGTTGCAGGGAAAAATCCTGGTGCGAAAGAACCTCCTTGATTTCCCCGCCACGCCGCAGCGCCCGGCCTTCACGCATGAGGACCTGTTGGTTGTTTATCGCGATTCTGATGCCGCACCGACCCGGGCCATTTATTTCGACAGCGAGGGTTTCGTCATTCATTATACGGCCACTTTTAGCCAGGAGGGGAAAGTGCTGACTTTTCTCAGCGACGCCGGTCCGCAGGCTCCCCGCCAAAGGCTCACTTATGTTCAAAATGAGGATGGAACACTGAAGGTGAAGTTCGAGCTTGCTCCCCCGGGCAAGCCGGAGGCCTTCGTGACGCACGTCGAGGGCATCGCGCACCGGGACACGAAGCCTTAAGCGAAATTGAGGGTTTGAACCTCAAGAGCTTGCGGAAAAATGCGAAGGCGCTGTTCGATCTATGAACCACCTCATCCGGCGTGATGGGGGCAATCGAGGTGTGATCTAGTGCACCCTAAGACAATTCAAAACGCAAAACTCATACTGCTTTCCGTGGATGGTCTGCGGCCAGCTATTTACCGGGCCGCTGAATCACGGGACCGCTTCCCGCATATCAATGCCCTGGAAGAATCCGGAGCGAGCGCAGAGGCAGTCGAGACCATTTACCCCTCCACCACATACCCCGCGCACTCGACCCTAGTGACGGGCCTTCCTCCGCGGGGGCATGGCATTTACAGCCACCTCGCTTCGCTTGATCCCACGGAAAAGGACCGGCCTTGGTGCTGGTTCGCGCAGGCGCTGCGGGTGCCGGCGTTGTGGGACGTGGCACGCGCCAGCGGCCGCAAAATCGCCGGCCTCAGTTGGCCGGTGAGCGCAGGTGCGGGCATCGAACACAACATTCCGGAAATCTGGAACCCCGCCGTACCTGACCCCCATCAAGACTTTGCCACACCCGCGCGGTATGCCACTCCCGGACTTTTCGCGGAACTGGCACAAGTGCTCATGCCCATGCTGGGCAAGGCTGATCCCGACCAATTACGCGGCGAAGGCGCGCTCTACCTGTGGAACCATTACCGGCCGGATTTACTGCTCGTACATTTCGTTTGGTACGATTCGCAGGCGCACACATTCGGCCCCGCCGCGCCGGAGGCCCTCACAGCGCTGGAATCGGCGGATCAGGCGATTGGGAAGATTCGCGACGCCATTTCCTCCGACCCCGCAACAACGCTGGTGGTGCTTTCCGATCACGGCTTCGTGCCGGTGGAAAAGGAGGCCGCGCCGCTGGTGGTTTTCGCCGAGCATGGACTCTTCGCACGCGGCGCCGACGGCTCAGTGGCCTTGCGGCGGCTGGGAGCGGTGAGCGCCGGGGGCTCGCTCGCGGTTTATTGGCTGGAGGAACCCTCGGCCGATGATCGTCGGCGGTTGGCGACCGCCATTGACAGCCTGCGCTCGACGGGCGCGGTGCAGGAGATTATCGACCGCGAGCAACTGGAAGCGCTCGAATCCGACCCCGACGCAGAACTTATGATCGAGGCCGCGCCGGGCTTTTCTTTCTCCGACCGGCTGGAAGGGCCGGTTGTGGCCGATTCACCCAAGGATCGAGGCACCCATGGATACCTCCCCACCCACGCGGGCATGGAGGCAATGTTCACCGCGGTGGGACGTGACATCGCCCCCGAGAAAAATCTCGGGCGCATTTCGCTGAAGCAAATCGCCCCAACCCTGGCGCAAGTGATGGGGTTACCCGCCGATATTCTGGCGCCGGGAGAAAATCCGCTCGCGCTCGGATGAGCGGAGCGGTTAAAGAGCGTCCGATCACTGCCCTCACCGTCGCTCAGATCCCTTGCGCTGGATATCCACTTCTTCAAAGCAAGCGTCCAGGATATTGAGGGCCTTGTCCATTTCGGCCTTGGTGATGGTCAGGGGCGGCGTGAGTGTCAGGATGTTTCCCATCGATAACTTGAAGCTCAGACCCTTGGCCAGGGCGCTGTACATAATCTGTTCTGCCTCATCCGTGGCGCGCTCCCTGGTTTCCCGGTTCCGAACCAGCTCCACGCCCATGAGTAATCCCAGTCCTCTCACGTTGCCGATTATCTCGTGGCTCTCCATCATACTTCTGAGCCGTCCCAAGGCGTAGCCGCCGATTTCTTTGGCATTTTCGAGAAGGCCTTGATCCTGCACGCACTCGATCGTTGCCAGAGCTGCCGCACACGCCACCGGGTTCTTCTCGTGGGTGTAGTGGCCCAAGGAGCGATCAGGCGCCATGTTCAATCCCTCGCGCGCAATCAGCGCGGCCAGAGGGAATATCCCGCCGCCCAGCCCCTTGCCGATCACCAGCATGTCGGGGACGATGCCATAATTCTCGCAGGCAAACATCTTTCCCGTCCGGCCTAGGAAGGTGGTGACTTCGTCGAGGATTAACAACGCACCGTGACGATCGCATGCTGCCCGGATGGCCTGCCAATATTCCGGAGGCGGGATGTAGGGAGTGCTGCGCGCGGTCTCGGCAATCACTGCTCCCACATCGCCTTCCTTCTCGAGCACATACTCGAGATACCGGGCACACTTGAGGTTGCATTCTTTTCCGCATTCCCAGGGACAGTGGACAGGGTCTGGAGGTGGAACGTGCTCGGTGCCCGGAAGCAGCGGACCCATGCCGCTCCGAAAGATGGCCTCACCCCCGATGGATATCGCGTCGAGCGATGCTCCATGGAATGAGTCCCACATGGAAATAGTCTTGAATCTACCGGTTGCAGCCCGTGCCAACTTGAGAGCCATTCCGATCGCCACCGTGCCCCCCGGCGCAAAAAGCACGCGGTTCAAATCTCCTGGCGCTAACTCCACCAACTTCTTGGCCAGTTTGATTGCGGGAATATTGGTATACCGGCGAGTACAAAACGGGAGTTCGTCCATTTGGGCCTTGATGGCCTCGATCACCCGGCGGTTACCAAACCCCACTTGGTGGACGTTGTTCCCGTGAAAATCCATGTAACGCCTTCCCTGGAGGTCCTCGATATAGATTCCATCACAGTGGGAAAGCACGTTCAGGCATGGGGTGGACAACGATTGATGGAGAAAGTATTTTGCATCTTCATCGAGCCATCGCTCGGTCTCGGCATCGATATTCTTCCGCGCCCAGTCCTTTCGTCGAGAAGAGATGTTCAAGTCCCCCTCTGACTTGTACTTCGCGAGGTCGTCCTTCCCGCTGGGCATGTTGGTTTATTTCCTCCGAATGCGATGAGCTACTAGGGACGTTCCCCCCGCGCCAAGCGAGCGTTGATCTTGTCCAAAACATCCGGCACGTTGGAAATGCCGTCCACAACGTAGTGCGCGCCTGTCGCGTACATCCTCTGATAAGCCCTTGCCAGCTTCCTCTTGAGAACTTCATCATCGAGGGTGGACACCTCTTGTTCCGTCAGGCCCATCTCATTGCCGGTTTTTGCCACGCCGATGGTCCATATCCCGGCATTCAGCCCCTCCAGGATATCGGGTAATGTATCCCCCACTTTCACCAAGCTCTCCATGGGAAAAACTTGAAGGTTGAGGGCATTTTGCAAACACATCCACGGATAGGGCCGCCCAGCAGGCACTTGGGATGCGCAAACGCTCGAATCGGGAACATACCCACGTTTCTTCGCCTCTTCCTGGAGCACTGCCATCATCTCGGTTGTGTATCCGGTGGTCGAACCGATTTTCATTCCCCGCGCACGAAAGTCTGCGAGCGCCTCCAGCGTCCCCGGGATCAGGTCGGCGTAGTCCGCAAGGCAAGCCAGTTGCAGCGGGACAAAATCCTGGAACATTGCCTCCACATCCTCTTCATTGGGCAAGCGGCCGAAGACCTCGTGCCACCTGCGTTCGACGGCCTCCGATTGCGCGATCGTCCGGATGTGAACCTTTTTGTGCGCGCCCATCGGTTCCCGCGCCTGCTCGATGGTAATGGGAACTCCCTTGCGTTTGTAGACTTCAACAAATACCACCGCAGGCGCGAAACAACCGTAGTCCAGGGTGGTTCCCGCCCAGTCGAGAATGATGCCTTTAAGGGGGCCGCGATATGATCGCTGGAAGACAAAATCCATGCTTGCCGCTCCTTTCCTGTTCTACTGGTTTCAGCGGCTCCGCCGCGCCGCTCTGCGGAAAGGCTCCGCCTTTCCGGCCGATTGCCCTCTCCCTCTTTTTTCCCCAGCGAGGGTTAGCGTTTTTCGCCCCGCCCGACTGACCGCGTGGCAGCAGAAAGTTCGACACCCATCTCGTGGAGTGTCTGTCGCACGGTAATTAGCAGTTGGCGGATATCATCCGGAAAGATGTGGCCGATGTTGCCGATGCGAAAACAATCTGCCTTGCTGGTTTTGCCGGGATAGATGACGTACCCGTTCTCACTCAGCCGCCCGTAAAATGTCTCGAACTTGAATTGGGGATGACGCGGATAACGGAAGGAAGTGATGATGTAACCTTGGAATTCAGGGCGCAAGTACTCCTCAAAGCCCATTTCGCGCATTCCCCGCAGCAGAATCTCACAGTTGGCACGGTAGCGGGCTGCCCTCCTTTCCACCCCTCCTTCTTCTTCTAATTCTTTCAAGGCTTGATGAAAAGCCAAAAGGGTATGCGTTGGGGGGGTGAAGCGAAACTGCCCGTTGCTTTCCAACCCTTTCCATTGTGCCAATAAATCCAGGCTCAGGCTGCGCGCAAAGCCCGCCGTGGAGAGGAGCGCCTCCCGCCGCGCGAGTACGAAGGCAAACCCCGGAACGCCTTCAATGCATTTATTGGCCGAGGAGATGAGGTAGTCGATTCCGCACTCCGACATGTTGAGGGGAATCCCGCCGAAGCTGCTCATTGCGTCCACGATGTAGCGGCGCGCGCGCTTGCTAACGACCTCGCCGATTTCACGAACCGGATTGATCATTCCGGTGGAGGTTTCACAGTGGACAACCGCCACGTGGGTGAACGACGGGTCACTTCCCAGAACGCGTTCGATCTCAATCGGTGCGGCAGGTTGATGTTCTTCCCACTCGATCACGCCATTCGCAATGTTCAAGGCTGAGGCAATCTGGACGAGGCGCCGTCCGTAGGCACCATTGACCGCGATCAGGATTTTCCCCGCGGGCGGAACCACTGACCCGATCACCGACTCCAGGGCGAAGGTGCCGCTTCCCTGCATGGGAATGGCTTCGTAATCGGGGCTGGAAACGGCGGCAAGGCTGAGCAGCCGCTGGCGGATGTCCCGCACCACGGCCAAAAACTCAAAATCCCTGGAACCCATGTCCCTCAACATAGCCTGCTTGACCGTCGCGCTGGTGGTCAAGGGTCCTGGCGTGAACAAAAGTTTGTCGATACTTTCTCCCAATGGAGTCCCTCGGAGGGCGCCCGGGCCCAAGTGAAATGAAAATGAGTCTAGCTTGAGACTCGGCCTACCGACAAGCCTAAGTTGCCCCCGCGCCCCGCCCCTTGTAATTCCAGCGCGTCGCCAGCATTCCACCCGCAATCAAGGAAAGGACCACGAGCAGGTAGAAAAGAACATCCCAACTGTAGTGTGCGGTCACGAAAGCAACGACAAACGGGGATACGATCATCCCCAGGTGTCCGATCCCGTCAATGAAACCGGAGGCGGTGGCGGCGCCCTCTTTGGAACCGACGTCCTGAGCAGCCGCGCCCGACATCAACGTGTCAGGACCGTAGGTCATGATTCCGACCAGTGATATTCCGACAGCGGTCCAGAGGTGTCCCATGGTGCTGAGTTTCGGCAGGATCAGGCTGGTCAAGGCGAGTCCCCAAAGCAGTAGCGCTCCCACGGGAAAGCGGCGGGATTGGAAGAGCTTCTCGGAAGCGTAGCCGGCGACGATGGCCCCGAGAAAGCCTACCAGTTCGTAAAGCGATGACGTGTAACCCGCGTCTTGCACGGAATACTTCAGATGCTGGGTCATGTAAAGAGGCAGCCAGAAAAGGAAAGCATACCGCGTGAGGATGAGGAAGAAATACATGGACCCGATGAGCCACAAGGCAGGTTCCGCGAGGACCGCACGCACCGCCGATCGAGCAGCGCCGGCGGTGCTTGACGCTGCGGAACCAGCCACTCCGGTGGCCGGGACCACAGGGGCCTCTTCCACGTCCGGGAGGCCGACGTCGGAGGGGTTATCGCGCACAAAAAAGACGTAGATCAGCGTAATCGCCAAGAGCAACAGAGCAGGCATCCAGAATCCGCGTCGCCAACCCCAGCGCGGAACCAGCCACACGCTGGTGGCGACGAACGTGGCAAAGACGGTCGCGAGGAATCCGCCCAGCACGTAATTGGTACACCACCACGCCATCACCACACCCCGCTCCGTAGGGCGGAACCAGCAGGCCATGGTCTTAACCAGTCCCGACCAACCGGTGGATTGTCCGGCGCCGGCCAGGCAAGCCAAAAGGATTAGCCAAGCGAGCGATGACCCAAAGCCTAGAAGAATGTTGGCGCCGACAACCACGAAGAGCCCTGTGCTGACCACCACCCGTGTCCCGAAGCGGTCGGCAAGAAGGCCGCAAACAAATTGGCCGACGGTGTAGAAGAGGCTGTAGCCGAAGACAAAGTTCGCCAACTGGGCATTGGTGTACCCACGATCCTGCTGGAGCAGCGGCATCACCACACTGATATTCTTGCGGCAAAGGTAAAACCCCGCGTAGGTGATCCAGGTGATGATGAAGATACGCCAGCGCCAGTACTTTGCGGCTCGACTCGTGAGGCCGGAGTCTGGAACTGCGTTGGGCATGACTTCAGCCAGGGAAGAGTCCATAAGATCTCGCGGGTTTCGGTAGTGTAACGGCGAGTTTGTCTCGCCATTGTTGCAGCCAGGTTACCGCATGATGACGTTGTCCCGCCGAGTCTGCCTCGCCGCAGAATCGTAGCGGCGACTTTACCTCGCCATTGCTGTGGCGAGTCTATCTCGCCACCGTACTGTAGCGGCGAGTTTACCTCGCGAAAAGGCCGCGTCAGGCCACTTCCAAATGATTTGTCGAGATAACCGGTTAAGCCCCAGATTTCGGCGAACGAAGAGAAAATATCACGGAAGGTAGAACTGAACCACGGGATTGTGGCATTGAGGGTGTACTCGCGATTTCTTGCTCCGATTCTTCAACTTTCGACTCTCGACTTTCGACTCTTTAACTTTCTCACCCCTTCAGTTTTAAACTCTCAATTGCCTCTCACACAATTACAATAGGACCCTATGGCCCCCGAGCATCCACCCCTGGCACACGCAATTGAGAGCTACCTCGCATCGCGTCCACAGGCAGCGCGCTGGATCGAGTGGCTGGCAGGGCGGCGGTACCGGCTGGCGGCCTTTACCGACCGCCCGTACCCCGTGGTGGTGGTGGCGCATCGCTACCGCGACCCGGCAAGGGCGGAGCAGATAACGCGCGCCGTCGAGCAGGACTGGGCGGAAACACCCGAGCACTGCCGCGATGCGTACGAGGAAATCCTCGCGCAAGCGCCCGGGCTGATCGTCGTTCAGTTGCGCCGCAAAAATGTGTGCGGATGCCTGGGCCATCGGCACGTGCTGGTGAAAGAATTGCCTTTCTCCGAGCCCCACGACGCATTCGGGGATTACGCCGTGGGGGAAATGGACATCGCTTTCGACCGCGTGGAAAGCTGGCTGGCGCAGCCGTTGATGGATACCGCGCTCGATACGCAATTCATCGCCGGAAGCCGTTTGAAGGAATTCCACGATCAACAATTGCGCTTCCGCCTTCTCAGCATCCTGCTGCACGAAACCCACCACATGGTCGAGCCCCACGCAACCGAAGATGTGGTGCGCGGGCGCAGCCTTACGTTCTATCGCGAAGCCCTGGCGAACTACGTCGAGATCGCGCGAGCCTCACTGTCGCTCACCATCGACCGTTCGTTTTCAAGACTGGGCAAAGAATAGCGGGAGTAGCGCATACCTCCGCTTTTGAGGTCTGCGGCTCTTCCGCAGATTCACACTCCCGAACACGAGTTCAGGCGCTCGTCTTTAAGATTTACGTTCTTGCGAAGGAAGAACCGCGGACCCCAAAACCGGGGGTCCGCGCTACTTCCTCGATCAACCGCGCGCTGCCCGCTGAGAACGTCCCAGTCGCGACATCTTGTCCGATTCATAGGCCTCCAATTGTAGGCCAATATTTTTCTTGACAAGACTATTAAGCTGGCGTACACTTGGAAGCTGGAGGAGTCCGCTCTGGCTGCGAATCTGCTCCTGCCACTCGATCCTGGCAGGGTTCTAATCCGACGGGCAATAGCAACGGCACGAGAATGGCCCCGGTGGATAGAGCCGGGGGATGAGTTGACCTCGCGGGCCGAGTGCGGAACGGGCGAGCCTCGTGTGACTGTCCGAGGTTGTTGTGTTTCGGTGTCCCGGCTCGCTAATGTAGCCGCGAGTTTACCTCGCCATGAAAGCGGCGCAAAGCCGCTTCTAAATTCGGTCCTGAAGCCCCACCCTTGGAAACGTAGAAAGGCCTCAGAAGGCCAGAATGTACTAGAAAATGAAGGAGTTATGAGTTTCGCAAGAGGCCTTGCAAAAACGTATGCCACTGAAATTAAAAGAGTTAATTAACTCGTCGTCGGCGAGCGTGAAAAAAAGGGGGACTAAAAAATGAAGGCTTATCCCAGAATGTATCTGAAAACAATGGAGATAAAAGTTTGACTTGGGTCAAATTCACCCCCAGGCCAGAATGTGTATGATAACTAAACCACTTATCGCCGCGAGGCCAGAATATGTATGAAACGAAAGGGGATATGAGACCATGACGTCAGACCACGAGCATGGGCGGGAGGGCGCGTGACCTTGCAGCCTCCGCGATCGGGAATGGGCAGCGCGACTCGGAATGCGCAACCAACTAGCGAAAATGAAGGTTCAGAAAGCGCCGGGATAAACCGGCAGGAAGCGGAGGATGAAAATTCCTCACGAGGAAGGAGTAGCGATCCGCTCGGCCCCGAGTTTTGCGCGGTGGGTCGCGAGGCATG
>Ga0116111_1001297_pt1 | contig 17763 bp, 18 predicted proteins | sample June2015DPH_8_10_FD_89720 | JGI IMG/M metagenome (GOLD analysis project Ga0116111, IMG submission 89720) | Peatland microbial communities from SPRUCE experiment site at the Marcell Experimental Forest, Minnesota, USA - June2015DPH_8_100 | ecosystem: Environmental > Terrestrial > Soil > Wetlands... | reverse complement strand
GGCCTTCCAGTCGTTATCGTCGAAGAGCAGCGTGCTCACCGGGCCGAAATTCCCGGTCTTGGAGAAGTTGCCCCTGAAATTGAAGTCCTGCGCCACGTCGGCGGCGTGCCCGAAGTGGAAGCGCCAGCCGAAATCCAGCAGGAGGCGTTCCCGGCCGGGACCCGGAGCCGCGGTTGCAGGCGGCGCGGTCTGTGCCTGGGCTTCCTCGTGAATCGCGGTCTCCGTTGCCGCCGCAACAGCAGCCGGCACGGCCAGACTGGTCTTAAACAGATCCCTACGCGTCAAGTCCTTCATGTCGATCTCCAATCGTCCGGAGCCTTGTCCGGACTCGCTTACTTTCCTGTCAGCAAGCCGCGGTCGAACATCCACTCGCGAAAGCGGTCGATCCATCCCGCGACGCCCGGAGGATTGGTATCGCGAATGCCGAATCCGTGCCCGACGCCGGCGTAGATATGCATTTCCGCGGGGACGCCCGCACTCTTCAGAGCCTTGTACAAATCCGGCAGGCCGGCGGCAATCTGGTCGTCACCACCGCAGGCGAGAAAGGCCGGCGGAGTATCCTTCGAGTACTTCGCGTTGGCGGCGCCTGGTGGGTAGATCAAGGCCTGGAACGCGGGCTTGGCGCTCTGGCGATCGACGCCGTCGACTGGATGCTCCAGGGGGTCGTCGTAATGAGTGGCAGCCAGCCCCGCCAGTTCCGCGCCTGCGGAGAAACCCATGACACCGATGCGGTTCGGATCGACTCCCCATTCCGAAGAGCGGGCCCGCACCGTGCGGATGGCGCGCTGGATATCGGGCAAAGCATGGCCCAGGATGGTGTAAGAAGAGCCCGCTTCGCGCGCCAGACGGTACTTGACCACGAAGGCGGCAATGCCGTGCTGGCTGAGCCATTCGGCCACCCGGTAACCCTCGTGCGTAATCCAGAGTTCGCGATGGCTTCCACCGGGGGCCACGAGAACGGCAGCCCCGGTGGCTTTGCCTTTCGGCGGAAGGTACACCGTGACCGAGGGGCGATGCACGCTGGAAACGATTTGATCGTCCTGTTGCATCCTGACTTTTTCGTCGCCGGTCTTGCCTTCGGAGCCGGGAGCGTCGCCGGACCAGAGCATTACGATGGGGTGCGGGGTGGCAGGGGTTTGTGCCCAAGCCGCCATAACAGCGGCCGGAATCAGCAGTAAGAACGCGCGCCAGTGGAACATGGCTCTCTCCTTGAGAAGGGCTGGAAACGTCCCAATTATCGGATGATATCATCCGAAAGGCGCCCGGATGGTCCAACTTTAGATGGATCACATTGATCCCGCGGGGTGGTAAAGTCCGCGAGGAGAGAGTTTACATGAGATTGAGACGTGCGAGTGCGCGGGCGGCGCTGTCGATGGCCGTGCTGTCGTTGGCCGGGCTGATGCCCCGGCAGCCGGCTTTGGCCGCTACCAAGAACCCGTTCTACCTGGGAGCGGACATTTCCGGCCTGGCCCAGGTGGAGGCCCGCGGCGGCATCTATCTGGACGACGGCAAGCCGGGGGAAGCCATCGCCCTGTTTATGAAACACGGCTGGACGTGTTTCCGGCTGCGCATCTGGGTGGATCCCCGTAACGGCGTCAACGGCCTCGAATACACCACCAAGCTGGCCAAACGCATCAAGGCCGCCGGCGCGAGTTTCATGCTGGATTTCCACTATTCCGATTGGTGGGCCGACCCCCAGAAACAGCCCAAACCGGCAGCCTGGGCCAAGCTCGATTTCGACGCTCTGGAGAAGCAGACGGAAAGCTACACAGCCGAGGTCGTGCGGACCCTGAAGGCCGCAGGCGCCACGCCCGATTTCGTGCAGATTGGCAACGAGATCACCGGCGGGACGTTGTGGCCGGATGCCCAGGTCAAAGTTCCGCTCTCCACCGTGAAGGTATTTGCAGGCGACGTGCGGGTGATCTCGCCGCCCGAGCCGTACGACGACGACAAGCAGTGGGGCCACCTGATCCGCATCCTGAATGCGGATGTCAGGGGCGTTCGTTCGGCGACCACATCCGCCGATCATGTTCGCATCATTATTCATATTGACTGCGGCGGAGACTGGCCCGTCACAAAATGGTATTTCGATCACCTGGCCAAGGGCCACGTTGCCTACGATGTCATCGGACAGAGCTTCTACCCGAACTATCACGGCACGATGCAGAACTTGCGCGACAATCTGCGGGAAACCATCAAGCGGTATCACAAGGACGTGATGGTGGTGGAAACGGCTTACCCCACGCGCGGCGCACCTCCTTCGCCGGGGGCCGCGAAGAACATGATCTGGCCTCTGACGCCCGACGGTCAGAAGCAGTTCCTCACGGCGTTGATCCAAACCGTGAAAGAGGCGCCCGACCACCGCGGCATCGGGGTGAATTACTGGCATCCCGAGGCTACTTTCGTACCCGGCGCCGCGGGCGGCCGAGGCGGCGGCCCCGACGCTAATTCCTTGTTCGACTCCAAAGGCAACCCGTTGCCTGCCATGGACGCGCTGGGCCTGGATAAAGGGAGCCGGTAGGGCAGTGGGACAGACCGAGCCTTCCGTGGTCTGTCTGCCACGGCCGGAGGACAGACGACGCAAACCGATCGTCCCACTGTCCCACTGTGTAATAAGCTAAGGAACAACTATGTCGAAAACGATGGCTGCGGTTTTACTTGGGCTGGTCTGCGCGGGGGGCCTGGCGGCGGCGTCGGGCAACCTGGAAATCTATTGGATTGACGCCGAGGGTGGCGCGGCAACGCTGATTGTGTCTCCCAGCGGCGAATCGATGTTGGTGGATACGGCCAACCGAACGCCAGACGACCGGGACGCCAAGCGGATCTTCGCCGCGGCACAGCAGGCGGAACTGCACAAAATCGACATCCTGCTGACCACGCACTTCCACAGCGATCACATCGGCGGCATGGCGGCCCTGGCGAAGTTGATACCGATCGGCATGTACATGGACCACGGCGAGTCGGTTGAGATGGCCCGCCCACAAGTGGCGGCAGCATACAAGGCCTACGTCGAGCAGAGCGCCGGCAAGCGCAGAATCCTCAGAGCAGGCGACACGATCCCGCTCAAGGGAGTCGACATCGAGGTGATCATGTCGGCCGGGCAGGCTATTCCGAAGGCGCTGAATGGGGCTGGTGCGCCTAACGCCGCGTGCGCGGACTTCAAACCACATGCCGAGGAGCCCGATCCCGACAACGATCAGAGCGTGGGCTTCGTGCTACAGTTCGGCAAGTTCCGGTTTATCGACATGGGAGACCTGACCTGGAACTACGAGCAGAAGCTGGTCTGCCCGGCGAACCTGATTGGAACGGTGGACCTTTACCAGACCTCGCACCATGGTCTGGACCGGTCGAATTCTCCGCAGTTTGTATGGGCGATTCAACCCAAAGTCGTAGTGATGAACGACGGCCCGCACAAAGGGGGCCCGCCGAGCGTGTTCGACATACTCCGGCACTCGCCCGGGCTGGAAGATATCTGGCAGGGTCATCTGGCGTTGGGCACGTCCAAAGAAATCAACAGCGGCGAGAACATGATTGCGAACCTGGGGACCACTGCGGAGTGCCAGGGAAACCTGCTGGAGGTCTCGGTTGACTCGAACGGCCGGTATACCGTGACCAACCAGCGGAACGGCTTCCACAAGACGTACGAGGCAAAGCGATGATGAGAGGGCCGGCTGCGATCCTACTGTGGATCGCAGCCGCCGCCACGGCGCCGGCATTTCAGCCCGACACGGCCATGCTGCGGCGACTCTACGAGGAGGCGCTCGGCCGCCGCCAGCGGGAATATGGAAGTGCCGACGCCCGCACGGCGCAAGCTGCGCGCGACCTCGGCCTTTTCCTCTATAGTGCCGGAGACAAGCCAGGCACCCGCCGCGCGATGGCGGATGTGGTGCGCATCGACGAGAATGCGTTTGGCGCCGCAGCGCCGCAGACCTTGGAAGATGTGGCGACGCTGGCCTCCGTCTCAGCGCCCGCGGAGGCCGAACCGCTGCTGCGGCGCGCGATCGAATCTCCGGACGCGACGGTTGCCGGACCCGCGCTGACATCGCTGGCCGAACTCCGTAAGGCAACTGGAGACCGGGCCGGCGCGGCGGCTTTGTTCCGCCGGGCGCTGGGGAAAGCGGAGATCGTCGATGGCAAAGACGGTCCCACGGTGGCCCTCGTTCTGAACATGCTGGCCCTGGTGGTGGAACCAAAGGAAGGTGTGTTGTTGCTGAGCCGCGCGCTGGAGATCGACAAAGCGGCGCTGGGGCCGAGCCATCCTCAGACCCTCCGGGACGTTCGAAAGCTTGCCAGCTTTCTCCGCGAGACCGGCCGCACGAGTGAGGCCAGGCAGTTAGAACAGCAGTTCAAGGCCGGCCCTTCGCATTGACCGGCGCCACCTGGTCTTTGGCCGTATACACCGCGATGGTTTTAGAAGTTCGCTCGCTGAGAACGTGTAAGGAAAACGGCCAAATAAACCATGCCCCGCCAAACGGGCGGTTTCCCCGGTCGTGGGGCATGCTTTAGCCAACGGGGCGGCGCTCTGCGTCAGTGCTCGCGCCCGACCTCGACTCCACCCGGCTTCCTACCGCGGCGCGCGCCTCGTATACGCAGCCTTCTCACGCGCCTCGCGACGAAACCCGGTGAGAAGAGCGGGCTAGTGGGGCGGGCAATCCTGCCCGCAGCCGCCTTTCAGGCGGCTCTTTCCCGCCATTTATTGCCCCCGCTTCGCCAGCTCCTTCCGATACTCCCCCAATGATCGTTCCACGATCCCCCGGTTCCGTGGCGCCGGCTTCCCCGCTTCCACCGGTGCGAACAATTCGAGCGCCTTCTCCTCCACCTCAACCGCGCGCCGGTAATCGCCCAACTCCGAATACGCCTGCGAAAGCACGTGCAGGCACAGCGGCTCCTGGCTCTTGCTCAGCTCCACGGCCTTGATGGCATATGGCAGCGCCCCGGCCGGATTCCGCAGATCCGCCGGGTCCACCGTCACCGCCAGCCACGCGTAGTTGTACATCTGCTCCCCGGTCGCGCCCGGCCGGTCCGCCACTCCTTTCGCCAGTTCGAGGCCGCGCTGGTCGTAGCTCCTCGCTTCCTGCACGTGGTCCGTCGCCACTAGCCCGCTCGCGATGTCCGTCAGGACCTCCGAAAGATTCGCCCGCCACGCCACGTTGCCCGGATCCGCCTTCACCTGCAGTTCCAGCAGTTCCGCCGCCCTCCGGTAGCATCGCAGCGCTTCCGGCATGCTGCTCATTTCGTAATAGTAGAGATCCCCCAGGTTTTTCAGCGTCACAATCACGCCGCTCCGCGCCCCCTCGTCGTTCGGATCCCCCGCCAGCGCCGCTTCGTCGATCTCCACCGCCCTTTGAAAATGTTGCAGCGACCCCGCCCGGTTGCCCAGGCTCCCTTCCGTATAGGCCAGCTTGTTCAGCAGCGCCGTTACAATCCCGCGGGTTTTCGTGCTGTGCGGATCAATCTTGTACAGAGCCTCCGCCGTCTCCACCGCGCTGGCGTACTTCTGCACCGCGTCCGGCGCGTTGCCGGCTCTCTCCAGATCCGCCAGCTTGGCCAGCAACACCGCTTTCGCTCGCGTCGCCCGCACCGCCAGCCGATCGCTCGCCGGCAGTTCCGGAACCATCTCCAGCGCTTTCTGGTAGACCGCCGACGCTTCCTCCCTTCGCCCCAGGCTGATGCCGCGCGCCCCGCCCAGAATGTCACCTTCGGTTTCGTACGCGCGGTCCAGGTCCAGCTTCAATTCCGTGCTGTAAGGACGGCTCTCCAGCACCTCCTGCCGCAGCTTCACCGATTGCCGCGCGTGCTCCAGTCCCTCCGCCGCTTTGCCCTCGAACGGCAGCACCGTCGCCAACCCTTCATGGCTTGCCGCCAGCACTTGCCGCGCTTTCTGGTCCTTGCCGTTCCGCGCCAGCGCCGCTTGCGCAATCTCGAGCGCCTTGCCGTAGCTCTCGATGGCTTTCGTCCGGTTGCCCAGGTTCGGCCCGTATGGATTCCCCTGCACGTCCCCAATCTTCACGTAGCCCTGCGCCAGCTCCAGTTCCAGCCCCACGTCGCCCTTTGAATTGCCCGCCAGCCGGTCCAGATACTCAGCGCCTTTTCCCGCAATCAGCGCCCGCGCCGACGTCGTCCCCGGCAAGTCCGCGATCGAATCGTAAACGTCGAAAAGAAACGCGTGCGCCAGTTGCCGCACGTCCTCGAACCGGCGCGCCGCCACCCGTGCTTCCCACAACGTCGATCCGAGGCCGGCCGCCAGCGTCAGCAACAACACCGCTGCCGCCGCCACCATCAGCTTGTGGCGCTGGAAAAACTTGCGCGCCACATAAACCGCCGTGCTCTTGCGCGCCAGCACCGGCCGCCCCGTCAGGTGCCGCCGGATGTCCTCCGCCAGTTGATCCACCGACCCGTACCGGTCGCGCGGATCCTTGCGCAGCGCCTTCAGCACGATCGCGTCCAGGTCCCCGCGCAGCCGCCGCCGCAGCGTTTGCACGTCTCGCTCGCGGCTCTGGCTCACCGTTTGCGGCGTCACCGTCTCCGCCGGCCGGTCGCCCTCCGCCGCCGTCTCCGTCACCCGCTGGATCGCCGTGCTCGGCGCTTCCGCATCCGTCTCGCATACCGACCGGATCCAGTCCGCCAGCGATCCCGCCGCCGTCGTCCGGTACGGGCTGTGCCCCGTCAACAGCTCGTACAGCACCACCCCCAGCGCGTAGATGTCGGTGGTCGTCCCGACCGGTGCCCCGCGCAGTTGTTCCGGACTCGCGTAGTCCGGCGTGAACGCCCGCTGCCGCGTCATCGCCGCCTGCGCCGAAATCCCCATCGACGTCGGGTCCAGCAGCTTGGCGATCCCGAAGTCCAGCAGCATCGGCACACCCTCCGCCGTTACCAGGATGTTGCTCGGCTTCAAATCGCAATGCACAATCAGGCTCTGGTGCGCGTGGTGCACCGCCTCGCATACCTCCATGAATAGCCGCAGCCTCTCCGTGATGCTCAGCTTGTGTTCGTCCGCGTAGCGGTCGATGGGCGTGCCCTCCACATAATCCACCACCAGGTACGGCAGCCCTTCTTCCGTGGCGCCGCCATCCACCAGCCGCACGATGTGGGGGTGATTCAAAGCCGCCAGCGTTTGCCGCTCAATCACGAAGCGCCGCACCACTTCCGGGCTGGCCATTCCCGGCCGGATCAGTTTCACCGCCGCGCGCTTGCGGAATTCGTCCTCGCGCTCCGCCAGGTAGACTTCCCCCATCCCGCCTTCGCCGATGCGTTCCCGCAGACGGTAATGCCCGACCAACCGGCCCTGGTAAGGAGAGGCTCCATTTTCCGGCACGCTACGAGAATACTACACGCTGCCCGAACCGGCTTGACCCGCCGCGCCATCTGTATCACACTGAACTTTCGCTCCCGCGCCCGACCATGAGCCAACCCTCCGCGCCACCCCCCAAAACCGGCTTCGCCCTCACGGTTGTCACGACCGTTTTTTTCATGTGGGGGTTCGTCACCGTCCTCAACGACATCCTGGTCCCTCACCTTAAAGCCCTGTTCGAGCTGAATTACACCGAGACCATGCTCATTCAGTTCACCTTTTTCTCGGCCTACTTCCTGATGTCCATCCCTTCGTCGCGCATCCTCGCGCGCATCGGATACCGTCATTCCCTGGTGGCTGGCCTGGGCGTCATGGGTCTCGGCGCGCTCCTGTTTTATCCCGCCTCCATCGTGCCGTCCTACAGCCTCTTCCTCGGCGCTCTCTGGGTTCTCGCCTCCGGCATCACTCTCTTGCAAGTCGCCGCCAACCCCTACGTCGCCCAACTTGGGGCCCCCGAGGGCGCCTCCAGCCGCCTCAACCTGGCGCAGGCCTTCAACTCTCTGGGAACCACCATCGCTCCCGCGCTCGGCGGCCTCATCATCCTCTCCGGCGCCGGCGCTCCCGTTGGCGCCTCTTCCGTCCAGCTCCCTTATCTCGGGATCGCCGCGCTCCTGTTCTCGCTCGCCTTCGCCATCTCGCGCTTCCACCTGCCCACGCTTCCCGATATCGAAGAGCGTCACGGCATTTCCGCCGGCGATAGCATCTGGAAGCACCGCCACCTCGTCCTGGGAGCCATCGCCATCTTCGTTTACGTCGGCGCGGAAGTCTCCATCGGCAGCTTCCTGGTGAATTATTTCTCCCAGCCCTCGATCGGCGGCCTCGCCCCCAAAGTCGCCGCCGGCTACGTATCCTTCTATTGGGGCGGCGCCATGGTCGGCCGCTTCATCGGTTCCGCCGTCACCCGCACCGTGACGCCCACCAAAGTGCTCGGTGGCGCCGCTGCCTGCGCCTTCCTCCTGGTCTCCGCCAGCGTGGCCTCCACCGGCTTCATCGCCATGTGGAGCATCATCGCGGTCGGCCTGTTCAACTCCGTGATGTTTCCCACCATCTTCACTTTGGGCATCGCCGAGCTGGGCCCCCTCACCGGCAAAGCCTCCGGACTCCTGATCATGGCGATTGTCGGTGGCGCGCTGGTGCCCCTTCTGCAAGGCGTCCTGGCCGATTCCATCGGCATCCACACCGCGTTCCTTCTGCCCGCCATCTGCTACTTATATATAGTCTTCTATGGCTTTCGCGGCTCGCGCGTGCTGCACCCGGCCGTACGCTAACTACACTGTTTCTCCGATACGAGCCGCGCGCGTAAGCAAGCGGTGTTCAGTACCCTTTCCGAAACTTTTGCGAATTCTCTGCGTCTCTTAGAACAGGAGGACAGGATATGAGCACCGTGAAAGACCGGCTGGAACTCTCTGAGGCGATCCTGGCCCTCATCGAGAAGAAACGCATCGAGGCCCGCGATGAATCGCTCGGCGCATCCATCGAACGCGTGGTCATCGAAAGCCAGTTTCAGGAACTCGAGCACGAAATCCTCGAAAATCCCGGCGCCATCGAGCCCTGGCTCGTCCGCCGCCGCCGCGAAGGTTAGCCTCTAAGTAGGGCGCTGATATACTTGACACAACCGGAGCCTGTTCGACGCCGAAACACGTGTGAGACAGCGGTAAAATACAGCCATGCCCAACACGTTTGGTAAACCGCCGCTTGAAAAACATCCGGTTGATAAATGGGAAATAAACGAAAGGCTCAAAGGCGTATGCTGGCTGTGGGGGAACGACAAGGAAAAGCTGCTGGAGGTTTTAGCAACTGCCGATCTGCTAACCACGCTGACTGATCTGAAAATAGCCCGCAGTGGGCCGAGAGCACACGTTCACTTTATCAGTTTTGAAGAAATCCTCGATCAGGAGGAACGAGAAAAGCGCGTGCAGATCGCAATTGAACGCTACAAGCCCGTCCACCAAACGCCCCACCTGTTCAGCACCGATTCTACCGCTTGACACGCTTGACGGCCCGGCCCATCCTAAATACGGCCATGCACCGAAAAATGATCCAGCCCCTACCCGAAGCGTTGGGCGTGTCCGCACATGACCGATTCAAACGGTTCGCCAAGGCTATCCTCGCCGTTCCCAAGTCTGAAATCACACCACCGGAGGAGGCTCTGGCGAAGCTCGAAGCCCAAAAGCAAAATCTTGACGCCAGGATCGCAGCCGTGGGCCGGGAATTGGCGAAATGGAAGGCGAAACGCTAACGTTGGATATCCTTCCGGCGTAATCCAACTGTCGCATTGACTGGCATCAGCCAATGGTACAGAATTTACGGAGTATGCCGCTCCCGCTCATTGCACTTGCATTCGGCGCTCTTGCTGGCAGCGCCGCCACGAAAAAACCGAAGAAGAAGGCCGTTTCCGGCTACATCACAACGAAGGGCAAGAAAGTTAAAGCCTATCTGAAGAAGGCCAAATAGAAGCCTTGTTTTCCGGCTGAACAACTATGCAGCCGCCGCTTCACATCACAGGCGTTCCCAACGTCGATTGGATCATCTTACTTGTCGGAGCGTTTTTCTGCCTGTATTGGCTCAGAGCACTTCGGCTTGCAAGGGAAGGCGCACGACTGTTCCTGCGAAACCTCTTCAAAGCCTTCATGGTCTTCTGTGTTTTAATGATGATCCTTACCGCAGTGCGGCCTAAGACGCGTTTCCAGCCTTCTCAAGAACACGTCATCGCCGGGGTTGGGTCGCTGATTTTTTTTGTCAGATGGCAGAGGCAGAAACGATCTCGGTACATTCCAAAATCTACGAGACGGGCCGTCGTTGCCAGGGATTTGAAGGGTGAGAAGTTCGACCCGGAAAAGCATCACATTGACCATGTATGGCCGTTTTCAAGAGGCGGCAGTCATACTACGGACAATCTACGGGTGATTGAGAGGAAAAAGAACCTACAAAAAGGTGACAAGCGGCCCCGACTACGGGAGATGTGGTGACGAATAACATTTCCAATAAGGAATTCGAGACCGCCCTGATTTTCATCAGTCCTGACACGGAGGATTTGTGTGGCAATGTTGAGGCGCTCGAAAACAATGGCTTAACCTTGGCGCAAGCTGTTATCGAGATAGCCGATGACCAGTCACGCAAACCAATGTCCAAGGCAAAACCCCCGAATACCCCTGGAACCGAACAGAAGAAGCTAGGGTGATCTTTCAGGCAACGTCTTCTGCACATATGGTCGCACTACGCAGGCGAGGCAACATGAGGGTCGCAGCAAGGCTTTGGCGCAATCTGCTTGCTCTTTGGTCTTGCTGGCTTGCGTTTTACCTATGATTTTCCGACGCGGTTTAGGCTGGTTGTGTCAAGTATATCAATGTCCTAAGTAGGGCGGACGCCCTCGCCCGCGCGCGGCCCCTGGTCGCGCCGTTTCGCTCATGTACCATAAAGGTTCGGAGAGCCTGACGTGTTCACTGCCTCCACCACCCGCTACGACTCCATGGCCTATCGCCGCTGCGGCTCGAGCGGTCTCCTCCTGCCCGCCGTTTCCCTCGGCCTCTGGCACAACTTCGGCGGCGTCGATAACTTCGAAAACTCCCGCGCCATGCTCCGCCGCGCCTTCTCGCTCGGCATCACCCACTTCGACCTCGCCAACAATTACGGCCCGCCCTACGGCTCCGCCGAAGAGAATTTCGGCCGCATTTTCCGCGAGGATTTTGCTCCCTACCGCGATGAGCTGATCGTTTCCACCAAGGCCGGCTACGATATGTGGCCCGGCCCCTATGGCAACTGGGGCTCGCGCAAGTATCTGCTTTCCAGCCTCGATCAAAGCCTGCGCCGCATGGGCCTCGAATACGTCGACATCTTTTATTCCCACCGCCCCGATCCCGACACCCCCATCGAGGAAACCATGGGCGCGCTCGATCAAGCCGTGCGTTCCGGCAAAGCCCTCTACGCCGGCATCTCGAGTTACAACGCCGAGCAGACCGCCGCGGCCGCCGCCGTTCTCCGCCGCCTCGGCACACCCTGCCTCATCCACCAGTTCAAGTACTCCATGTTCCAGCGCTGGAGCGAAATGGGCCTGCTCGAACGCCTCCGCGCCGAAGGCATCGGGGGCATCGCCTTCTGCCCCCTGGCCCAGGGCCTGCTCACCGATCGCTACCTCGATGGCATTCCCGCCGATTCCCGCGCCTCGAAGCCGCACGGCTTTCTCAAGCCCAACCAGGTGGACGAAGCCCACATCTCGAAAGCCCGCGCGCTTCAGGAAATGGCCCGCGAGCGCGGCCAGTCGCTCGCGCAAATGGCCCTCGCCTGGGTTCTCCGCGATTCCGTCGTCGCGAGCGCGCTCATCGGCGCCAGCCGCGTCGAGCAAATCGAGCAGAACGTCGCCGCTCTTCAAAAGCTGCAACTATCCCCCGAAGAGCGCGCCCGCATTCACGCCCTCCTGGCGTAGCGGCTAAGTACGCAGGCAACCGCTCTCCTACGTTCGCGGCTCGGATCACTCCGCCGGCCTTTCCCACTTGCCCGTCTCCGCCGATCGAGCCACCGCGTCGATCACCGCCATATTCCGCAGTGAATCTTCGAGCGGCGTCGGCACTGGTCCGCCTTCCCGAACCGCCCGCGAAAACCGGCCGCCTTGCAGCGTGTACTGATCGCAAGCCGCAAACTCTTCCACCGTCGCTCCGCCGCCCGTCAGATCGCGGCCATCGTCGATCGTGATGCGCGAGGTCCCGCCCGGCGTCGCATTGAACGGAATCTCCGGCTCGATCTTTCCCTTCGTCCCGTAAAACCGCATGCTCTGCTGCTGTTGCAATTGCATGCTGCACGTGAAAACGCAGTGCCCCGACGGGTATTCCAGAATCGCCGACGTCAGCACATCCACGCCGCCCAGTCGCGCGTCCCGAGTCATCGCGCCGAACGCCCGCACCGGCTCTTCGCCGAACACCATGCGCGACGTCTTGATCGGGTAGCAGCCGATATCCATCAGCCCGCCGCCGCCCCACTCCCGCCTGTTGCGCACGTTCGCCGGGTCCACATTGTAGTAGCTGAACGTCCCCACCACGCTGCGCAGCTCGCCGATCCGCCCGCCCCGCACCAGCTCGATGATGCGTGCCCACTGCGGATGGCATGCCACCATGAACGCTTCGCCCATCAACATGCCCGTGCGGTCGCGCACGGCCATCAACTCGCGCACCTCCTTCGCATTCATCCCGATCGGTTTTTCGCACAGCACGTGTTTGCCCGCCTCCGCCGCGCGCACCGACCACGGCACGTGCAAATAGTTCGGCAGCGGATTGTAGACCGCCTCGATCTCCGGGTCCGCCAGCATCTCCTCGTACGACCCGTACGCTTTCGGAATCCCCAGCCCGCGCGCCGCCTTCTCGGCTTTCTCCCGGTCCCGCGACGCGATGCCCACCATTTCGCAGCAGTCGCTCAGTTGCATCGCCGGAATCACGCGCGTTACCGCAATCCTGGCCGCTCCCAAAACGCCCCATTTCACTTTTCGCATAGCACCCGCATTTTACCCCGTCACGCAAAAGTGGGGCGGACGCCCTCGTCCGCGCTCTTAAGCGCTCTTGTTTCCGCTTTGCATTCTCCCCGCTCCCTGCGCCACTATAGAAGAGAATGGCAACCGCAACTCTTTCCCAATTCCGCAACGAACCCGTCACTGATTTCTCCCAGCCCGCCAACCGGCAGGCCATGGAAATGGCTCTCAAAAAGGTGCGCTCCGAATTCGGCCGTGAATACCCCCTGCATATCGGCCACGAGTCTATCTCCACCGGCGATAAGCTCACTTCGGTCAATCCGTCCAACCCCGCCGAAGTGGTCGGCGTCCATCACCGCGCCTCAACCGCGCTCGCCAATCGCGCCGTGGAAGCCGCCTTCGCGGCCTTCCCGCAGTGGGCCGCCACGCCCGCCGCCGAGCGTGTCCGCATGGCCCTCGAGACCGCCCGCATTCTGCGCCTCCGCAAGTTTGAGTTCGACGCCTGGCTGGTCTACGAAGCCGGCAAGACCTGGCCCGAAGCCGACGCCGACGTCTCCGAAGCCATCGATTTCTGCGAATACTACGCGCGCGAAATGCACCGTCTAGGCTCGCCGCAACCCGTCGTCCAGCTCCCCGGCGAGCGCGACGAGATGATCTATATCCCGCTCGGCGTCGGCATCGTCATTCCGCCATGGAATTTCCCGCTGGCCATCCTCGCCGGCATGACCGTCGCCTCGCTCGTTACCGGCAACACCGCCATCATCAAACCCTCCAGCGAAACTCCCACCATCGCCGCCAAATTCGCCGAAGTGCTTCTCGAAGCCGGCTTCCCCCAGTCTTCCTTCACGCTCCTCACGGGCAGTGGCGCGGCCGTCGGCGACGTCATCGTCCAGCATCCCAAGACCCGCTTCATAGCCTTTACCGGCTCCCGCGACGTCGGCCTCCGCATCAATGAGCTGGCCGCCAAGACCCAGCCGGGCCAGATCTGGATCAAGCGCGTCATCGCCGAAATGGGCGGCAAAGACGCCATCGTCGTGGATGCCGATGCCGACCTCGACAAGGCCGTCGACGGCGTGCTCTTTTCCGCTTTCGGCTACCAGGGCCAGAAATGCTCCGCCTGCTCGCGCGCCATCGTCGACGCCAGAATTTACGATCAGTTCCTCGAAAAGCTCGTGTCCAAGACGAAAGCCCTCAAGGTCGGCGCTTCCGACGACCCGGCCAACTACATGGGCCCCGTCATCAGCGCCGGCGCCCAAAAGACCATTCTCAAATACATCGAGACCGGCAAGCAGGAAGGCCGTCTCGTCGCCGGCGATCAGCCCGCCCCCGAAGGCGGCTATTTCATCCCGCCCACCATCATTGCCGACATCGAGTCCAAGGCCCGCATTTTCCAGGAGGAAATCTTCGGCCCGGTTCTCGCCGTCACCAAAGCCAAAGATTTCGAGCATGCCCTCTCGCTTGCCAGCGATTCGCAATACGGCCTCACCGGCGCCGTTTTCTCGAACACCCCCGCGCACCTGCGCGAAGCCAAAGACCGTTTCCACGTCGGCAATCTCTATTTCAACCGCAAGTGTACCGGCGCGATGGTCGGCGCGCACCCCTTCGGCGGCTTCAACATGTCCGGCACCGATTCCAAAGCCGGTGGCCCCGACTACCTCTTGCTTTTCCTGCAAGCCAAGTCCGTAGCCACAAAACTGTAGACAAGGGCTCCGCCCTTGAAATCCCTGCGGGATTTGGAAGTCAGGAGGCAGGAGTCAGAAGTGTGTCGGCCGAGCCTCGGAACGGAATAAGGCCCTTCCCCATTGATCCTTCAGCCCCGCTAAACAATCCCTTCAGCCATTCCACCTTGACACCTGTCGCTCGACCGGCCTAGCTTGTAATGTGAGTCTCCCTCTCCAAATCTCTCCTGCTGGCGCTCTGGACTTGGTGTCCCTCGGCGCCTTGGTGCACCGCCTGGACCCAGGAATCATCCCCTTCCGCAAGGCCTCCCATTGCGACATTCATGTCAGCGGCGGTGAATTCAACGTCGCCGCCAATATGGCCGATTGCTTCCGTCTCCGCACCGGTATCGCCTCCGCCATGGTCGATTACCCCATCGGCGACCTGATCGCCGAGCGCGTCCGCGCCATGGGTGTCCAGCCCTTCTATAAGCATTTCCCCCACGACGGCGTTACCGGCCCCAACATGGCAGCCGTATACAGCGATCGCGGCCACGGCATGCGCGCCCCCGTGGTCTTCTACAATCGCGCGAACGAAGCCGCCGCCCGCCTCAGACCCGGCGATTTCGATTGGTCCAAAATCTTCGCCGGCGGCGTCCGCTGGTTCCACTCCGGCGGCATCTTCGCCGCTCTCTCGGAAACCACCGCCGAGGTCGTCATCGAAGCCATGCAAGCCGCCAAAGCCGCCGGCGCCGTGGTCTCCTTCGACCTCAACTACCGCGAAAAACTCTGGAGCATCTCCGGCGGCGCCGCCCGCGCCGTCCACGTCCTCGACCGCATCGTCAAGAACGTCGACGTCCTCGTCGGCAACGAAGAAGACCTGCAGAAGGGCCTCGGCATCCCCGGACCCGAAGTCGCCGCCAAGTCCAAGCTCGATGCATCCGCCTTCTTCGGCATGATCGATAACGCCGTCGCCAAGCATCCGCAAATCAAGGTCGTCGCCACTACCCTGCGCGAAGTCCACTCCACCAACCGCCACAGTTGGAGCGCGGTCGCCTGGATCGGCGGCAAGACCTACACCGCGCCCGTCGCCGAGCTGGATGTTTTCGATCGCGTCGGCGGCGGCGATGGCTTTGCCTCCGGTTTCTTCTATGGCCTGCTCGCCGGCGAGTCCCCCGAGGAAGCCGTCAAGCTCGGCTGGGCTCACGGGGCCCTGCTCACCACCTTCCCCGGCGACACCACCATGGCAACCCTCGAACAGGTTCGCGCTTTTGCCAAAGGCGGCGGCGCCCGCATCCAGCGCTAGAAAGCCCACTTCATGCCAGCGAAAAATTTCTTCGATCTCACCGGCCGCGTCGTGGCCGTCATCGGCGGCACGTCCGGCATCGGGCGCGAGCTCGCCATCGGCCTCGCCGCGGCCGGCGCCCACGTTGTCCCCACCGGCCGCCGCCGGCCCAATGTGGAGGAGGTGTGTGACGCCGTCGAACAAGCCGGCGCAAAGACCCTCCGCCACGCCTGCGATGTTGGCTCCCGCGAATCCATAGACGCCTTCCGCGACGCCGTCCTCGCCAAATTTGGCCAGGTGGATGTCCTGCTCAATGCCGCCGGCCAGATCTTCCGCAAACCCACCCAGGAGGTCACCGAGCCCGAGTGGAACCGTCTCTTCGACGTTAACGTCACCGGCATGCTCCGCTCCTGCCAGTCGTTCTACCCGGCGCTCGCCGCTCACCGCCGCGGCCGCATCATTAATATTGCGTCGCTCAACTCATTCGTCGCCCTGGTCCAGGTCACCGCCTACGCCGCGTCGAAATGCGCCGTCCTCGCGCTCACCCGCAGCCTCGCCGTCGAGTGGGCCCGCGACGGCATCAACGTCAATGCCATCGCCCCCGGCGTCTTCCGCACCGACATCAACGCCGCGCTCCTCGACGGCACCGACCGCGGCCGCGAGCTCAAGCTCCGCACCCCCATGGCCCGTTTCGGCCGCACCGACGAGTTGATCGGCGCCGCCATCCTGCTGGCTTCCGATTGCGCCAGCTTCATCACCGGCCAGTGCATCACCGTCGATGGCGGCTTCCTGGCCTCCGGCGTCAACCAGATCTGAGTGGGACAGGCCTCCTGGCCTGTCGTGGCCGCGCCCACGGCCCGGTGCTCGGCACTGGCTCTATCTCGCACCCCCCGGCCCACGCCCGCCGCTGTGCGATCCTAGGTACGGAGGCGTCATGGAATTCCGCCAGCTTCAGCTCTTTCTCGCGGTCATGGAATTCTCCAGCGTCACCCGCGCCGCCGAAAAAATGTTCCTCTCGCCCGGCGCCGTCAGCCTCCAGTTGCACAACCTCGCCGCCGATCTCCACACCGAGCTGTTCGTGCGTTCCGGCAAATGCCTCGTCCCCACCCCCGCCGCCATGCGCCTCGCCGAACACGCCCGCTCCGTGCTCGCTCAGGTCCGCCGCATCGAACAGGAATTTGCCAACGACCCCCTCACCGACCACCGCCCCTTTCACCTCGCCACTGGCGCCACCACTCTCATCCACCGCCTCGGCCCCCCGCTCCGCCTGCTCCGCAAAAAATTTCCTCAGACCCCCATCGAAATCACCGTCTCCCCCACCGAGGAAATGGTCGACGGTCTCCTCGACCGCCGCTTCGACCTCGCCCTCATCTCGCTGCCCTTCGCCCAAGCCAACCTCGACCTCGTCCCCCTCTTCGAGGAAGAACTGCTCGTGCTCAAACCTTCGCCTCAGCGCGTCAGCGGCTGGCACGTCGGCGTCATTCAGCCCGCCGAACTGGCCTCCGCTTCATTTATCTTTTACCCCAAGCGCAGCAACATGCGGACCATCATCGAGAACTTCCTCCGCGACATCGGCATCACCCCGCGCGTGATTATGGAGGCCGACGATACCGAGGCTATCAAGAAATTAGTGGAGACCGGGTTCGGCTACTCGATCCTGCCGGAAAGCGCCCTGCGGGGCCGCCCCCGCTTCTTCCAGACGTTCCGCGTGCACGATCGCAAGCTGGTGCGCACGCAAGCCCTGGCCATGGCCCGTTCCGAGCACCGCCGTGCCCTCACCGAATCCATCGCCCGCTTCCTGCAGTCCGCCCTGGCCGCCCGCCAGCCGTGAAAACCGGTTGGCAGGCGGAAGCGCCTGCCCCACCAGACACGCAAGGCCTTGCGCAACAGGGTGGGACATCCATGATAAGGGCTTGTCAAGGGAAAACACACCTTTCCCTGAACCTAACGGAAGATTTTTCCGAAGCGCGATAGTCGATAGGGTGACGGTTGCTCCGAATTGCCGAATTGGATC
>Ga0116111_1001296_pt1 | contig 17775 bp, 12 predicted proteins | sample June2015DPH_8_10_FD_89720 | JGI IMG/M metagenome (GOLD analysis project Ga0116111, IMG submission 89720) | Peatland microbial communities from SPRUCE experiment site at the Marcell Experimental Forest, Minnesota, USA - June2015DPH_8_100 | ecosystem: Environmental > Terrestrial > Soil > Wetlands... | reverse complement strand
TCACCATGAGCAAAACGATGTGCCGGACCGTATCATCCGTTTTAAATTGCTTCTTTACCTCTCGCATTCTCGGTCAACGTTTCGCGGCCGGCCGTACGTAAACCGGATCGACCCGTTATCGGCGGTCGCTTGCAGCGGTATTTCAGTGCCGCGAATGACTGCTTCGCGGCGACGAAGGCTTCCGCAATCTCGGCCGCGCGAGCAAGCCGCGGGGGCCCCGGCGGGCCACCTTGCCGAGCTCAGGCGGCGCCGCGCAACACCTTTTTGACCTTGTCGGGCGTGTACGGCACCGAGCGCAGCCGCACGCCGGTCGCATCGAACACCGCGTTCGAGATCGCCGACGGCACCACGGCCGCCGACGGCTCGCCGACGCCCCAGGGCTTTTCCGCCGGCCGATCGATGAGATCCATGACGATCTCCGGCACTTCCGGGAAGGTCAGTATCGGGTAGCTCTTCCAATCGAGGCTCGTCACCGTGGAGCGGTTGAACTTCAGCTCCTCCTTGAGCGTGCGGCTCACGGTCTGGATCACGTTGCCTTCAATCTGGTTCCTGATCCCGTCGGGATTGACGATCTGGCCGCAATCATGAGCGACGTAGAAGCGCGTGACGTGGATGTCGCCGGTCGAGCGCGTGACCTCCACCTCGGCGACGGCGGCGATATAGGTACGGACCAGCTCGTATTTGCAATAGGACACGCCACGGCCGGTTAGCACATCGCCGCTTTGGCCGCTCTTTTGGCCGTTCTTGGGCGAGGGCCGCTTATCCCATTTCGCCAAGGCAGCGACGCGATTGAGAACCTCGATGCCGCGCTTGTCGTTGGGGTCGAGGTACTTGAGGCGGAAATCGATCGGGTCGGCGCCGGCCGCCGCCGCCAGCTCGTCGACGAAGCACTCGTTGGCGTAGGTGTTCTGCATGCGGCCCGGCGTCCTGATCCAGGACGGGCGGAACGGCGTCGTCTCCAGCCGGTGGCAGACGATGTTGATGTTGGCGAACTTGTAGGGAATGTTGGAGTTCTGGTGGACGTTTCCCGGCGCCACGGTCTCGTCGGCCGGCAGGCCGCTCAGCGTTGCCGCCACCAGGGGCACCAGGAACATATTCGGCGTCTGTTGCGGCATGAAGAACTCGGAATCCCAGGCGGTGACGGTCCCGGACGCGTCGAGCCCGGCGCGCAGGTCGATCAGCGTCGGCGGGCCTTTCGGATCCCAGCCGTGTTCGTCCGCGCGCGACCACTGCACGCGAACCGGCCGCCCTACCGCCTTCGCCAGCAGCGCCGCGTCGGCGGCCGCATCCTCGTGGCCGTTGCGGCCGTAGCAGCCGGAGCCCTCGACGTAGATGCAGCGCACGCTCTCGAGCGGCAGACCGAACATCTTGGCGAGCTGCTTGCGCAGATTATGGGTGGCTTGCGATGCCGACCACGACGTCAGCTGGCCGTCCTTGAATTCGGCGATCGCGCACGACGGCCCGATCGAGCCGTGGGTATGGATGGTGAAGTCGTAAGTGGCGGCGATTTTTTTCACGCCGTCTTTGCTCATCGCCTCCGCTGCGTTGCCGACATTTCCGGTCACATCGTCCTTGGCGACCTTGGTGGAGCGGACGTGCTCCATCAGCTTGTCCTGCTCGGGCAGCCCCTCCCAGCTCGACCAGGTGGCTTTGAGCTGTTGGGCGGCTTTGATGGCGGCCCATTCATTCTCGGCCACGACGCCGAGGAAGTTACCCTCGCGCACGAGCTTGACGACGCCGACAACGCCGTTGATCGACGACTGGTCGACGCTCTGCAGCGTCGCCCCGATCGCCGGCGGCCGTATCACGCGGCCGTGCAGCATGCCGGGTACCCGGAAGTCGTGCATGTAGGTGAACTTGCCGGTGACCTTGTCCGGAATGTCGACGCGCGGGACCGAGGTGCCGACGATCTTGAAGTCTTTCGCATCCTTTGTCTTCGGCGGCTTGGTGTGGTCGACCGTGAGCGAAAAGGCCTTGCCGCCGATCAAGTCGCCATAGCTGACGGTTTTGCCGCCGCCGCTGATCGTGCCGGCGGAGACCGTGAGGTCCTCCGGCTTGACGCCGAGCTGCGCCGCCGCGAGATCGAGCAGCGCGCTCCTCGCCAGGGCGGCGGCGTTGCGAATCTGCACGCCGCCGACCTGGATCGAGAGGCTGCCGAATGTCGGCCCTTGATCCGGCGTCAGCGCCGTGTCGCCTTGGACGATCTCGACCCGGTTGAACGGCACGTCGAGTTCGTCGGCCACGATTTGCGCGAGCGCGGTGCACACGCCGGTGCCGAGATCGACCTTGCCGGAATAGACCGTCACCAGCCCGGCGGCATCGATGGCGAGGAAGGTATCGACCGCCGTCAGCGCTACCGGCTTGGCGGCGGCGGCCGCTTGCGCCAGCGTCTCGGCCGGCCGTCCGAAGAAGGAGAAGCTGACGACGAGCGCACCGCCGCTCTTGAGCAGGTCGCGGCGCGAGGGGATGAAATTTCTGCTCATGGCTACCTCGCCTGCGCCAGATCGGCAGCGCGTTGGACTGCTTTGACGACGCGGGCGTGGCTCCCGCAACGGCACAGATTGCCGGCGAGCGCCTTCTTGATGTCGGCCTCGCTCGGCTTGCGGTTGGCGGCGAGGAAGGCGGCCGCCTCCATGATCATGCCGTTGGTGCAGTAGCCGCACTGCAGCGCTTGTTCGTCGATGAACGCCCGCTGCACCGGGTGCAGGTTGTCCGCGGTGCCGAGCCCTTCCAGCGTCACGATCTTGTTGTTCTCAGTGATCGAGGAGAGCGGGATCACGCACGATTGCACGGCCTTGCCGTCGATGTGCACCGTGCAGGAGCCGCATTGCGCCAGACCGCAGCCGAAGCGCGGGCCATGCAGTCCGAGATTGTCGCGCAGCACATAGAGCAACGGCATCTCCAGGTCGTCGACTGTGGTCGCGACCTGCGCGCTGTTCACGTTGAGTGTCTTGGAAATCGCCATCGTGCTCCCCCCGGAGGTCTATGTTCGTAGGCATGTGGTTTGCGACCGGGCATGCCGTGTTGGCGCTGCATGGCGCTGGCAAAAAGCGCGTTCATGCAAAGCCAAAGAGCAAGCTTACGCCAAGTCGCCGCGCGATCCAAACTGGTTTTGGCGGCGGTGTTGCGCAACGATTGCCCGAAGCATTCGCCGACCTTGTCAAGAGGCTGCGGCCATGCGCCAGTCCGGCAAATCGCCGCGGTTCCCACGTTTTGCACAACCGCCGGTATGGGAACCGCGCGTCATCTGCGGCGTTATCCCATCACCTCACAGGCAACAGGAGTTCACCACATGGATCGCGAACACGTTAAGGGCGCCGCCGACAAGGTCAAAGGCGCCATCAAAGACACCGCCGGTAAAGTCACCGGGGACAAACAGCTGCAGTCGGAAGGCAAGTTCGACAAGGCCAAGGGCGCCGCGCACAACGCGCTCGGCGATGCCAAGGATGCGATTCGCAAGGCCGTGGACTAACCGCGTCGCGTTTGGTTGAATCAATCTGCGCAGAAAGAGCCGCCTTGGGGCGGCTCTTTTGCGTTTGAGGTCAACCCGCCCGCTTGCGCTCCTGCGGCACCAGCGACACGGTGAGCCGCTCCGTGCGGCGTAAAATGTCGAGCGCGACGCTGCGGCCGATCTTCTCGCCGGTGAGCGCGCGGATGAGATCGTCGGCGCCGGTGATGGCGACGCCATCGAGGCCGAGAACAATGTCGCCGGCTTTCAGCCCGGCGCGATCGGCGGCGCTGCCGGATTCGACGGTGCTGACCATCACCGCGCTGTCCTGCTCGATCCCGGCGGCGCGCCGCCGTCGCGGCGGGATCGCGGTCTGCTGCGCGGAAATGCCGATGAAGGCGCGGCGCACGCGGCCGTGCCGCACCAATTCGCCGAGCACGAATTGCGCGGTGTTGGCGGCGACTGCAAAACAGATACCCTGCGCGCCCATGATCACGGCGGTGTTGATGCCGACGACCTCGCCGTGCGAGGAGACGAGCGGGCCGCCGGAATTGCCGGGGTTGAGCGCGGCATCGGTCTGAATGAGATCGTCGATCAGCCGGCCGGTGCGCGAGCGCAGCGAACGGCCGAGCGCGGAGACGACGCCGGTGGTCACCGTCGATTCGAAGCCGAGCGGATTGCCGATCGCGATCACCAGCTGGCCGCGTTTGAGCCGCTTGGAATCGCCGAGCGGCGCCGCGGTGAGCGTCACCGCTTCGTCGACGCGCAACAGCGCCAGATCGGTGTCGGGATCGTCGCCGACCAGGCGCGCGCGTAACTCCAGGCCGTCCGCGGTAGTCACCGCGATGCGCGCGGCGGCACCGGGGCCGCCGGCCGTGTCGGCGACGTGGCTGTTGGTCAGAATAAGCCCGTCGGGCGCTACGACGACGCCCGAACCCGATCCGCCGCGAGATTTGTCGGTACGGACGGCGAGGCCGACCACTGCCGGGCCGACGCGGTCGACGACATCGATCACCGCGCGCGAATAGGCGTCGAGCAACGCCTGATCCTCGGCCGGCACCGCTTGCGCCGCTGCGGCGGGTCGGCTGCCGCCCAAGCCGGCTTCATCGTTCAGGGGTATCAGCTTCACGGAAATTCGCCATGTTTGGCCGGCATTAAGCGTATCGCACCAGCCGGACCGCATATATGGGAACTCCGCCCAGGCCGGGGAAGGGCGAGGATTCCGGCTGTGGTTGACAGCGGCAATCACTTATGGTGCGCCAGTCAAAGTCTGAGTCTGACGGTAAATCCGCGAGGGAGACTTCATGGCCATCGCCGATACGGCGCGCTGGGCCGCCGCGCTGTCGATCGCGGCAGCGCTGACTGGGTGCGGCCAGAGCCAGCAGCAAGCGGCGGCGCCGGCGCCGCCGTCCGTGACCGTGGCCAGTCCGGTGCAGCGCACGGTCGTCGATCAGGACGAATATGTCGGCCGCTTCGTCGCCGTGGATTCGGTCGACGTGCGCGCGCGTGTTTCCGGGTACCTCACGGAGATCCGTTTCACCGACGGCCAGATGGTGAAGAAGGGGGATCTCCTGTTCGTCATCGACCACCGGCCATTCCAGATCGCACTCGACCAGATGCGCGCCAATCTGGCGCAGGCGCGCGCCAACCTGGCTTTCACCGAGGCCGATCTCGCGCGCGGCCAGGAATTGGTGCACAACAAGACCATCACCGAGCAGACCTATGACCAGCGCATGCAGGCCAAGCGCGTGGCGGAAGCCTCGGTCGCGGCGCAGGAGGCGATGCTGCATGCCGCCGAGCTCGACCTCAACGAATATTCCGAGTTGCGCGCGCCGATCGATGGCCGCATCGGCGACCGCCGCGTTTCCGTCGGCAACCTGGTGAACGGCGGCTTTGGCGGCAACTCGACGCTGCTCGCGACCATCGTCTCGGTCGATCCGATCCGCTTCGAATTCACCTTCGACGAGGCGTCCTATCTGCGCTACCAGCGTTTCGCCGGCGCCAGCGCGCAAATGGCGAGCGGCCAAGGCGGCGTCACGGTGGCGCTCAAGCTGATCGACGAGCCGGACTTCCAGCATACCGGCCGGATGGATTTCGTCGACAACGTCATCGACCGCTCCTCCGGCACCATCCGCGGCCGCGCGGTTTTCGCCAATCCCGGCGCCATCTTCACGCCCGGCATGTTCGGCCGCGTCCGCGTGCCCGGCTCGCCGCCTTACACCGCGCTGTTGGTGCCCGACGCGGCGATCGGCACCGAGCAGGCGCGCAAGTTCGTGCTCGTGGTCGATGACGGCGGCGTCGCGCGGCAGAAATATGTCACGCTCGGCCAGCTCGACGACGGCTTGCGCGTGGTCAAGGACGGGCTCGCGCCTGGCGACCGCGTGATCGTCAAGGGATTGATGCGGGCGCGCTCCGGCATGAAAGTCGCGGTGGAAGCGCAGGGCACTCCCGCCGCGTCGGCGCCGCCCAAGCAGGCCGATCAGGTCAAGGCGGATTAACACCGGTATGCGCCTTTCGCATTTCTTCATCGACCGGCCGATCTTCGCCGCCGTGGTCTCGATCGTGTTCGTGATCCTCGGCGGCGTGTCGTTCTCGCGCCTGCCGGTCGCGCAATATCCCGAGATCGCGCCGCCGATCATCAATGTCTCCGGCCAATATCCCGGCGCCAGCGCCGAAGTCGTGGCCTCGACCGTGGTCACGCCGATGGAGCAGCAGATCAACGGCGTCGAGAACATGCTGTACATGTACTCGAACTCGACGGCCGACGGTCGGTTCTCGATCCAGGTCAGCTTCGATCTCGGCACCAATCTCGACATCGCCCAGGTGCAGGTGCAAAACCGCGTCGCCATCGCCCAGCCGCGGCTGCCGGCCGACGTGCGCAATATCGGCGTCACCGTCACCAAGGCCTCGCCCGATCTGATGATGGTGGTGCACCTCTATTCGCCCGACAAGTCGCGCGACTCGCTGTTCATCTCCAACTATGCGACGCTGGAAGTGACCGATCCGCTGACCCGCGTCGACGGCGTCGGCTCGATCACGGTGTTCGGCAGCCGCGATTATTCGATGCGAGTCTGGCTCGATCCGGATCGCCTGCAATCGCTCGGCCTGACCGCGACCGACGTCACCAACGCCTTGCAGGCGCAGAACATCCAGGTCGCCTCCGGCGTGCTCGATCAGCCGCCGGTCGCGCATCCCGGCGCCTTCCAGATTGCGGTGCAGACGCTCGGCCGGCTGGCCGATCCCGACGAGTTCGCTTCGATCGTGATCAAGCAGACGCCCGGCGCCGTGGTGCGGCTCAAGGACGTCGCCCAAGTCGAGCTCGCCGCGCTCGATTATTCGTCGAACTCCTATCTCGACCACGACCCGGCGGTCGCGCTCGCCATCTTCCAGCGTCCGGGCTCGAACGCGCTCGCCACCGCCGACGGCGTCAGAACTCTGATGGCCGAGCTGTCGAAGCGCTTTCCGCCGGGCGTCAAGTACGGGATTTTCTTCAATCCGACGCAGTTCATCCGCCAATCCGTCGACGCCGTGATCGAGACGATCGGCGAAGCCACCGTGCTCGTGGTGCTGGTGGTGATCCTGTTCTTGCAGACCTGGCGCGCGGCGATCATCCCGCTCGTCGCCATCCCGGTGTCGCTGATCGGCACCTTCTTCTTCATGGCCGCGTTCGGCTACACGCTCAACAACCTGTCGCTGTTCGGGCTGGTGCTGGCGATCGGCATCGTGGTCGACGACGCCATCGTCGTGGTCGAGAACGTCGAGCGCAATATCGCCGCCGGGCTGCCGCCGCGCGAGGCGGCGAAGAAGAGCATGGACGAGGTCGGCTCGGCGCTGATCGCCATCGCGCTGGTGCTGTGCGCCGTGTTCGTGCCGTCGATGTTCATCACCGGCATCTCCGGCCAGTTCTACCGGCAGTTCGCCCTGACCATCGCCGGCGCGACGGTGATTTCGCTGATCGTCTCGCTGACGCTGTCGCCGGCGATGTGCGCGCTGCTGCTCAAGCGGCACGACCCGACGCACCGCGACCGCTGGTGGGAGCGGCCGATCCACGGCTTCTTCGGTCTCTTCAATCGGGGGTTCAACGGTATCGGCGCCGGCGTCTCCTGGCTCGCCACCCGCACCGTGCGCCGCGCCGCGCTCATGGTCGTGATCTATCTCGTCGTGATCGGTTTCGGTCTCAATCAATTCCGCAACACGCCGGTCGGCTTCATCCCGCAGGTCGACGGCGGCTATCTCATCATGGTGCTGCAGCTGCCGCCCGGCGCCTCGCTGGCGCGCACCGACGAGGTGCAGCAGCGCGCGCTCGATGTCGCGCTCGGCGTGCCCGGCGTCGCCCATGGCGTGAACATCGTCGGCTTTTCCGGTGCCACCTTCACCAATGCGCCGAATGCCGGCGCGATTTTCCTGGTGCTCGATCCCTTCGAGAAGCGCGCCGAGGATCGGCGGCAGTCGGCGCGGGCCATCCAGGCGGAGCTCAATCGCCGGCTGTCCAAACTGCAGGACGCCTTCGTCATCGCGGTACTGCCGCCGCCGGTCAGGGGCATCGGCACCGCCGGCGGCTTCCGCATGATGATCGAGGACCGCGCCGGCCGCGGCCCGGCGGCGTTGCAGCAGGCCGCCGCGGCGGTGACGGCGCGCGCCGCGAAAACCGCCGGCGTTTCCCAGGTCTTCACGCTGTTCGAGAATTCGACGCCACAGGTCTATCTCAACATCGACCGCACCAAGGCGCAGCTTCTCGGCATCAACGTGCAGGACGTGTTCAACGCGCTGCAAGTCTATATCGGCTCGGCCTATGTCAACGACTTCAACCTGTTCGGGCGCACTTTCCGCGTCACCGCGCAGGCGCGCGACGAGGACCGCCGCGCCGTCGCCGACGTGCTCAAGATCCGCGTCCGCAATGCCAACGGCGACACCGTGCCGCTCGGCTCCTTCACCACGGTGAGCGACATTTCCGGCCCCTATCGGGTGCCGCGCTACAATCTCTACCCCGCCGCCGAGATCGACGGCGCCGCCGCGCCCGGCTATTCCCAGGGCCAGGCGATCGCGGTCATGGACAATCTCGCCGCCGAGACGCTGCCGGACGGTTTCGCCACCGAGTGGACGACGCTCGCCTTCCAGCAGATCAGGGCCGGCAACACCGCCATGTTCGCCTTCGTGCTGGCGGTGGTGTTCGTCTTTCTCGTCCTTGCCGCGCAATACGAAAGCCTGACGCTGCCGCTGGCGGTGATCCTGATCGTGCCGATGTGCCTGGTCGCCGCCATCACCGGCGTCATCCTGCGCGGTCAGGACAACAACATCCTCACCCAGGTCGGCTTCGTGGTGCTGATCGGGCTCGCCGCCAAGAACGCCATCCTGATCGTCGAGTTCGCCCGGCAGCTGGAGGATCAGGGCCGCACCCGGTGGCAAGCCGCCGTCGAGGCGACGCGGCTGCGGCTGCGGCCGATCCTGATGACCTCGTTCGCCTTTATTCTCGGTGTCACGCCGCTGGTCTGGGCGATCGGTGCTGGCGCGGAATTGCGGCAGGCGCTCGGCACCGCGGTGTTTTTCGGCATGATCGGGGTGACGGCGTTCGGCCTGATTTTCACGCCGGTGTTCTATGTCATCGCCCGGTGGATCGCCCAACTCGGGCCGCGGCGCGGCAAGAAACGGCAGGAAGTGCAGCCGGCGGAGTAGGGTCGGCGTTATGCGCCGCGTCGGAATCACCCGTTCGGCGCTTCCTATGAATAGGTGATGAGTCCGGCGAAGCCCTCGTCCATATGGTCCTGATGGTGACAATGGAAGAAGGTCGGGCCGGGATCGTCGGCCAGAAAATCGATCTCGGCGGTCGTGAAACGCGGCATGCTCAAGGTGTCCTTCATCAGCCCCGAGATCGACGTATTACCGACTTTGGTAACTTCGAAGGTGTGCCGGTGCGTGTGCACTGGGTGAGTGTCGCCGCTGTTGTTGTGCATCACGAGCCGATATCGCTTGCCTTCCTGCACCGTGAAAAGCGGGTTGGTGTCGGGCCATGATTTCCCGTTGATGGTCCAGCGGTTATAGCCGCCGCGGCCGCCCGGAACTTTTTCGAACGTCAAACTGATGGTCTCGTCCGGCGCCGGCGCGGCCGTCTTCCGAGCAAACGCGGTATAATCCCATGTCGCTTTCGGTGTCATCCACTGCGGTGCGCCCTTGCGGTTCTCGTACTCGACGGCGATTCCCATTCCCATGTTGCGATCCTCGTCGTCGGTCGATCCGAATATCCAAACTCCTGGATTGTTCATCTCCACGATCACGTCCGCGCGTTCGGCGACATCCAGTTTCAGCACATCCACGGTCGCCGGCGTCGGGACGGGATTGCCATCGAGCGCAATGACGGTGAAGCGATGGCCCGGCAACGCCAGCGACGCGTCCATTGTCGCGCTGGCATTGAGCAGGCGGAATAGGACGCGCTCGCCCTGCCGTACGCGGATCGGTTCGCCGTGCCCGAGCATCCGTTCGCCGAGCGTCGCCGCATGATACATGACCTCCAGGCCATTATCCGGCGGCGGCCCCTTGCGCAGGTCTTGCATGCTGACCCACTCGCCCTCCCAGCGACGCGCGGCCAGAAGCACCTCACGATCGTAGCGGCCGGGCTCTCCCGCCGCCGGCTCAATAATGAGAAACCCGAACTCGCCTGAGTAGGTGCTGCGGTTGAGGTCGGTCATCGCCATGGCGTGGCTGTGATACCAGCGCGTCCCGGTCGGCTTGGGTGTGAAGGAGTAAACGAGCGATTGGCCGACCGGAATGATCGGCGATCCTTCCTCGGTCGCACCATCTTGAAGAGCAGGCAAGTAAAGCCCGTGCCAATGGACGATATCTGGATAGCCCGCGTCATTGATGACGTTGATTGTGACGGGCCGTCCCTCACGGAGCCGCAGCACCGGGCCGGGAACTTTGCCGTTGTAGCCCGTGGTGGTGATCGATTTGCCCGGTGCCAGCTCGAGCGAGATGGGGGCAATGCGCAGCGTGTAGTCCGTTTTTTCCGTTGGCGGATCGTCGGCGGCCCGCGCGAGTTGGGGTACCGCGCTCATGATGGGAAGCATTGTGGCGTGCTTAAGCAATGAACGTCGATCGAGCCTCATGATTTTTCATCCTTCCGAGGATGTGACTGCCCCCGTTTTGCGGGTCAGCATGGCGTCTAAGGACCATGTGCCGGCGCCCGCGATCAGCAGATAGAGCGAGCCCAGCAGCATGTCGAAGTCGGCGCGGGCCTCGTGCGACATGCTCCAGAAGCCGTAGCGGGACAGCTTCGGCAAATGAAAAATCCAGACCTCCTGGCCCAACAAGATCGGCACCTTGGTGGAGATGATCGCCACGATCATGATGACGATCAGCGGGATCGATGCGAGCCTGGTGAAGAGGCCGAGAATGATCAGCGCGCCGCAGATCGTCTCGACCACGCCGACCAAGGGACCCATGAGATTCGGATAGGGAATGCCGATATTGGCGAAACGCCCAGCCCCCAGGATATCCGGAAAGGCCAGTTTCTGAATCCCTTCGGGAAAAAAGACCACCAGGCCGACGAGAAGGCGGACGAGGATCGACCAGCCCGGCGAGCGCGTGCCGAAGAGCGCAGTCCGCCAGTTGGTCGTCTCGGCCCTGCTCATGCTGCGCCATCCGGCATGGCTATGGTTGCGCTATTGTACCAGAGCAACGCCATGGCGGCGATGAAGTTCGCCGGCGGCCGATCGATTGTGCGCAAGGAGGACGGTCCGCTGCGGTGCGGCCGCGGCGCGCCAGGAAACGGCAGGCGGCGCAAGCGGCGGAGTAATCCGGCGTTATTCGATGCGTGCGCCGGCCTTCAAATGCAGACCAGTGTTGTCGCGCATCATCTCAATCTCGCCCGAGATGATTGACGGCACAGCCGAGCGACGACGCGATCATTCCAGTCCCAAAGAGTAACGCCACTCGCTGCCCATATTGTCATCGGTCACCGGCTGCTCGCCGGCGGTGCGGGCGAGGATGTCCGCGCAGGCCTCGATCGGCCGCGGCGCGTTGGCGGCAGCCAGACTTGCCTGCAGCCGGTCGAGTTCCGCGCGGTCTTCGCTGCGCGAGATATCGAATACCGGCCGGCCATCGATCCGGTAGGATGCAAGGATGCGGCGCCAACGCACGAAATCCCAGCGGATCGGCGTCGCCGACACCACCATGTGATTGAGGAAGCGCGCTCCGTTCGCGAAGGCCAGGCAGCCGGTACGTTGGACGCGGTCGGATTCGGTGGCGTTGTAAAAGAATACGCCTCGCGGATTCAGGTGGCTTTTGACGAGGTCGAGAAACTCGGCGGACAGGAGGTTGGTGACGTTGGCGCGGAAGTGCCAGTTGGTGTTGGAGACGATGGCATCGAAGCGCCGCCCGGGATTGGCCCGCAGCCAGCGGCGGCCGTCATCGGTGACGATGGCGACCTTGGGGTTGGTCAAGAGCGAGGCGACTTCCGGCGTCTTGGCGATCAGCGTGACATAACCCGGATTGATCTCGACAACGGTGAGCGAGGCGACATCCGGATTGTTGGCGATGACTTGCGCCCATGAGCCGGAAGAAAGGCCGATCATCAGCACGTCGCGCGGGGCGGGGTGGAACAGGCTCAACGCATAGGGCCGCACGATGCCGTTGGTGTCGTGCTTGAGGTCAGTGTTGAAACGCCCGTCATACATGCCGTTACCGAATACGGTGCCGTCCGCCGCCACGGTGATGATGCCGCTTCTGTTCTCCACGATGTCGACGAGGGAGAGGGCTTGCGGCGCGCCCTTCCATTGCAGGTCGGCGAGCACGTTCGCCGACCCGCGCGGGATTAAGACCAGCGCCAGCAAAGCGAGCCCCGCCGCAAGGCTTGCGCGCAGGAGCTTCTCCGAGCGCGGCAATGGCAGCGTGCCGGCCAACATCACGACGCAGGCGAGGCTCGCCACCACCAGCGCCGCCGCGATCGCCACCAGGCTGAGGCGATCCGTCAACACGAATCCGGTGACGATCGAGCCCGCGGCGGAGCCGAGAATATTGGCGAGGTAGAGCAGCGCCGTGCGCATGCCGGCTCGATCGTCGGCGGCGACGCCAAACTCGGCGAGATAGGGCAGCAGCGAACCCCAGAAACGGGCGACCAGATAGACCAGCAGAAACGCCACGCCGACGATGCCGCTGCCGAGCCAGACCAGATGGTCGAGCAGCGGCAGGAACAGGAACCCGAGCACGCTGGCGCTCATCAGGGTGGTGACCGCGCGCCGGATCGCGCGTTCGGGCGGCAAAGCCGCGCAATTGCGCCCGGCTTGCCGCGAGCCCGAGGCCAGCCCGATCAGGAAGGCGCCCAGCGTCAAGGCGAAGGCGGTCGCGCTCGAGCCGGTGGCATAGGAGACGGTGCGGAAGAAGAAGATTTCGTAGGACAGCGAAACGAAGCCGCCCGCACCGGCGAGCGCCAGCGCCGGCCCCAGCCCGAGCAACGGCTGGCGCGCCACGGACGCTGCCGGCGTGTCCGCTATGGCGATGGTCGGATCGCGTCGATCGCGCCAATACGCGACGAAAGCACCCGCCGCCACCGCCGCATTGATGCCGACAGCGGCATAGACCGCACCCTGCATGCCGACGAACGGAAAGAGAAACGCAGCACAGGCAAAGCACGCTGCGCCGGCGCCAAGCGTATTGACGTAATAAAGAAGGCCGAGCGCGCTCCCTACATGGCCGGAACGACGGACCAGATGGCCGACCAGAACCGGCAGCGTCGCTCCCATCAACAAGGTCGGAACGATCACAAGGGCCAGACTCACCGCGGCCGTCGCCGGCAATGGCAGACCGGCGGTGAACGCGCTGACCCGGTCGAAAATCTTGAGCGAGACGAGACCAAAGGCCCCGGTCATCAACTCGATTCCGCCAAGCAGCGGCAGCAACGGGATGCCGCGCCGTTTCGACAGCCAACCGCCGGCGAGGCTGCCGAGACCGAGGCCAAGCATAAACGCGGTGACCACGATCGTGACCGACTCGATATTGACGCCGAAGATGCGGAATAGCGCGCGCTGCCAGGTCAGCTGATAAATCAGCGCCGGAAAGCCGGAGAAGAAGAACAGCACGCACAAGACGCGCGTCCACTGGACGAGCCGGTCTATGCGCCGCGCATCCGCATGGTTCGAGGTCAATTCCAGGGTCGTCATTCGGCACCGGGGCTCGCGTTCGCAGCGACGCTAGCGGCCGAATGTTACCCGACCCTCAACGGCGATCGGCTATGGATGACCCGCTGTGGTGCGGCCGGGGCGCGGCGAAAACGGCTAGCGGTGGAAGCGCAGTCCGGGATTATGCGCGCCGCGCCATCCGTGCCACGGCCGTGATGCATTGGCGCCTGCGACACTCCGATTTCCCACAGCCTAGACGCGCCGTCGTTTCAGGGGCGGATTCTCCCGGCGAGACAGCTCGCTCTCAAGCGCCTTGATCTCAGCCCGGGTTTTCTCGAGCCATTTCGTGTTTGCGCCAATGAGCTGGTTCAGCGCGGCGTCGTTTTTTGGCAGTCCGGAACCGCTGGCGAGAAAGCTTTGATATCTTAGAATGTTGACAATAGCCTCATGACTTTTAGCAAGCACTTCCAGAACCTGCTCGTCGGAAAGCTGAGAATAGCTCATAGCTGTTCCTCCTCCTGCAGCCGCCAAAAGCCGGTGGCTTGCTATTCCAGAGCTTGCCGGCGCCGGCGTCAAGCTCCGCTAGCAATGGCGGGTCGGCAATCCGCAACGATGCGGAACGCCGAAAATGATCGGAGCTGACGCTGGATTGAGCTTCGCCTTGCGGAGAACCATGCGGTGGCCGTCGATGACCAAAAATTGTAGCGCCGAGAGGACGGGTTTTTGATTTATGTCATTGCAAAACACGATCGGCGGCCTGCTGCGCGAATCGGTTCGTTGCGCTTCGACATCGCGCAGGTCTCTTGCCTGGCGGTGCCAAGCCGCAATCAATCAGGCCGACTTGTTGTTGCGCCCCGCTTGCTGAGACGGCTCAGCCCATTCGGCCACGCACCGTTGCAGATCTTTGCAGTTGCTGTACATCTGCTCAAATGCAAATCCGAGGGCGAAGACGCGTTCTGCCGCGTCGCCGGGAAGGCTTCGCGTGAAACCCTCGCGACGCAGCGCCGCGATCTCGGCGGCATAGGCCTCAAGCGCCGATTCCACGGCGGTGAGCGGCGGCGGACCCCGACCCGCCAGCAGCGCGCCGGCACTGGCGCGCAAGTAATCGGCGAAGGCCGCGCCGACACGCACCAGCGGCGATTGCAGCCGCTTCCCGATCGCCTCGGGCAGCGGCCCGATGGCCGCTCTGCCGATCATCACCAGGTCGTGGCGCAACCTGAGCAGCGTGCGCAACAGCGGCCCGGTGTCGGCGCCCACGGCGAGACGCGCTGCCCGTTCGCGCTCGGCCTCGTCGCCCACCGCATCCAATCGCACCAAGGCCTGGCCGATGCCGTCCTGGATGCGGTGCAGCGCGTCCATGTCGAGACCCTGCGTCAAGCCGGCAAGCAGCTCGCCGAGTGCCCGCGCCATCCGGGCAAGCGTGCTGGCGGCCGCTTCGGCGACCTGACGATGGGCGCTCGACGGCAACAGCAGAAACGAAACGACCAGACCGGTGACGCCGCCGAGCGCCACCTCGAGGACGCGGTCGAGTGCCGAAGCAATCGGACTGGCGTGGGTTATTGTCGGAAGCAGCAGCACGATGATGGCGGTGATCGGCGCCACGGAGAATCTGGGATTGATCGCCGCGACGAGAGCCAGCGGCGCTACGGCAAGCGCAAGAACCGCGAGCAGCGCGATTTCGCTCGAATGCGGAATGAACACGCCGATGGCGCCGCCGTAGATGGCGCCGCCCAGCGTCCCCACGAGATAATCGAACGTTGCCTTCAGCGACCGCCCGACGCTCATCTGCGTCACGATGACGGCGGTCAGCACCGCCCATAAGGGCAGCGGAAGATGCAGCAATTGCGCCAGCGCCAGAGACGCCAGCGCGGCAATCGTCACCCTGATCGACAAGGCGAGCTGCGCGCGGCGGCGACGCACCAGGGCGCGCAGGGCGGTCCGGAATCTTGCGGCCGGCCTCACGCCGCGCCCTCGCAACGGATGTGAATGATCCATCTCGGAAACGGAGCGTGCATCGCATCAGATCCGCGACAATGAGCGACCCGGTTCGCGTGACGGTCGTCTCCCCGACCCCGCAGAGAACTTTAGGCCTTCCAGCCGGCACCGTCGAAACCGGCTTTCGCATAGCCGACGCCGCCATCGACCGCGAGTGTCGCGCCGACCACATAGTCGCCGGCGCGCGATGCCAGATAGATCGCCGCCCCCGCCATGTCCTCGTCGGTGCCGATGCGTTTTGCCGGAACGCGCTGCGCCACCTGCTCCGGATGGTCGCGCGCGGCGGTATTCATGTCCGACTGGAACGGGCCCGGCGCGATCGCCGAGACGACGATATTGTCGGCGATCAGTTTCGCCGCCATGCGCCGCGTCAGGTGGATCAGCCCGGCCTTGCTGGCGTGGTAGGAATAGGTTTCCAGCGGATTGACGAAGATGCCGTCGATCGACGCGATGTTGATGACCTTGGCCGGCCGCTCGCGGGTGGCGGCGGCCTTGAGCGCGCCATGCAGCGCCTGCGTGAGGAAGAACGGCGTCTTGACGTTGAGGTCCATGACCTTATCCCAGCCGTTCTCCGGGAAGGTGTCGAACTCCGCCGCCCATGCGGCGCCGGCATTGTTGACCAGGATGTCGAGCTTTGGCTCGCGCGCGGTGACGGCGGCGGCGAGCGCCTGCACGCCCTCGACGGTCGAAATGTTCGCCGGCATCGAGAAGCAGGCGCCGCCCTCTTTGGCCAGCTCCGCCGCGGTCTCATCGCACTGTGCCGCTTTGCGCGCCGCGATATAGACCCGCGCGCCCTGGGCAATGAAGCCCCGCGCAATCATCTTGCCGATGCCGCGTGAGCCGCCGGTGACGAGCGCGGTACGGCCCGCGAGCGAGAACAGGTGTTTCATCATCGGCACACTTCCTCTCCGCGCCGGTCGAGCAACCGCCGGCATGGCGTCCACAATAGCTTGCGATCGTCATCCGGCCAGCTTGCGCGCGCCTTCGCTGGTCGCCGCCTCGCGCTTGGCCAATTCCTCGGCCACCAGCTCTTTCTTCGACAGCTTGCCGACCAGCGTCTTCGGCAGGCTGGCGCGGAACTCCATCTCGGTCGGCATTTCATACTTGGCGAGCTTGTCGGCGAGAAAGGCCTTGATCTCGTCGAAGCTGAATGCAGGCTGCCCGGGCTTGAGCGCGATGAAGGCCTTGGCCGATTGGCCGCGGTAAGGGTCCGGGACGCCGATCACCGTCACCTCGGAGACCGCTGGGTGCTCGTAGATGGCTTCCTCGATGTTGCGCGGGAAGACGTTGAAGCCGCCGGACAGGATCATGTCCTTCTTGCGATCGACCAGGGTGACGAAACCGTCCTGGTCGATGAAGCCGATGTCGCCGGTGTGGAAACGCCCGCCGCGGAAGGCGTCCGCGGTCGCTTCCGGCTTGTTCCAATAACCCTTCATGACCTGCGGGCCGGTGACACAGATCTCGCCCTTCTCGCCGGCCGGCAGCACGCGCGTTCCGGTCTCCAGGTCGACGACCTCGATGACGGTGTGCGGCGCCGGCAGCCCGACGGTTCCGGCCCGCGGCGCGGCGTCGTTCACCTGCATGGTGCCGAGCGGCGCCGTTTCCGTGAGGCCGTAGCCTTCGCGCGGGGTGACGCCGGTGAGCTCGCGAAACCGCTGCAGCACCTCGACCGGCAACGGCGCGCCGCCCGACGCGCATTGCCGCAGCGACGACAGGTCGAACTCCTTGATCTTCGGATGATTGACCAGCGCCGTATACATCGTCGGCACGCCGGCGAAGATCGTGATCTTCTTGCGCGCGATGTCTGCAAGCACGCGATCGGGGTCGAATCGCATGTGCATGACCATCTGCGCGCCGAGGCGGACCGACAGCAGCATGATGAACGACAGCCCGAAGATGTGGAACAGCGGCAACACCACCAGCGACTTGTCGTCGTCGTTCAGCGGGCTTTTGCTGGTCCAATGGTTATAGGCGTTGAGCACCGCCGAGAAATTCGCGTGCGTGAGCATCGCTCCCTTCGGCTCGCCGGTGGTGCCGCCGGTATATTGCAGCACCGCGACCACGTCCGCGCGCGGGCCGTGCGGATGCCGAACATAGGCCCCGTCGTTCGCGATCACTGCGGCGAAATCGATCTCGCGGCCCGTGCCGCCGCTGCGTTCGATCGCCGGGCCGACGAACGCGCGCACCACCGGCTCGGGCAGAAAATCTTCCAGATTGCAGACC
>Ga0116111_1001288_pt1 | contig 17838 bp, 5 predicted proteins | sample June2015DPH_8_10_FD_89720 | JGI IMG/M metagenome (GOLD analysis project Ga0116111, IMG submission 89720) | Peatland microbial communities from SPRUCE experiment site at the Marcell Experimental Forest, Minnesota, USA - June2015DPH_8_100 | ecosystem: Environmental > Terrestrial > Soil > Wetlands >... | reverse complement strand
TTTCCACCAGCTGCTTGAGCAAAAACATTTCCGAACTGTTGATGACGACGTGGACGCTGTACCGGAAGGCTTCCATGGGCGTGAAGGTTTGGAACGAATCGCCGAGCAAAATGATCGTGGCATAAAAGGGTCAGTCCTAGAATTGTAAAAGGGTCAGTCCTAGAATTGTGACATTTCAGTCTGTTCATACATGGTTCATGGTTTCCAGCCGCTCCAGCTTGCGCTTGATTCGGTTTAGTTTCCAACCCGGTCGCCGTCCGGCCCGGTTGATCGCCTGGGTCACCCGGCTGTAGTGACCCATCCCCAAACGCTCACTCACCCATCGCAGCGACACCGTCGTCCGCCGCCGAAGCCACCACGCCAGCACCACTTTCTCCGCCGCACCCTTGGGCATTCGCCCAATCGCTGCTTCATTCAGCCCCAAGGCCCGCAATGCCCGTTTCAATTCTCTTTCCGCCGCCACGGCGTCATGCGCCGCTTTGGCTTCTCCACTGTGCGATTCACGCCGCCGCCCTTTCATCACTTGCTCCAAGTGCTCTTGGAGCTTCTCCACAAATCCTTCACCCCCAACATACCAGCCCCGCCGCAATGCTTCCCACTCCTCCTCCAACTCCTTCCGCCCCGCTCGGCTGCTCAATTCCAGCACCCGGCCTTCGATATACGCCTCATATCCCTTCACTTCCTTTGGCCCAAATCCCAAGCTCCCCAGTACTCGGTCTGTGCACAACCATCCCGGTCGGTTGCCCGCACGATTCAAATACCACGGATAACTGCTCCAACGGTATCGTTTCAATCGCTCCGCGCCAATCCGTATCAATTTGGCCCGCGCCGGATTCAAATGGATGTAGGTGCTGACCACTGGAAAATAATCTTCTTCCCGCCCGTCCACGATCACCGCCTTATATCGTCCCTGAAACAAATGACCAAACAACTTGTGCCGGCTGTTGTAACGCTGCGTGTAGGCGCCTTGCACCCATTTCATCCCGCTGACCAGGTTCCCTTCGGGCGTCTCCACCAGCAGATGATAATGATTGCCCATCAGCACGTACGCGTGGATCCGCCACCCGGTCTTCTCACAGGCCTCGCCCAGCGTCTCCAGAAAACACTGCCGGTCCCGGTCATCCTGGAAAATCCCCTGCCCGTTATTGCCCCGCGCCATTACATGATACACCGCTCCCGGATATTGAATGCGCAGTGGACGTGCCATGTTGCGGCCAAATTATATTCCTGCCATCCACTGTCAAACCTAAAATGTCATTTTTCTAGGACTGACCCCTTTACGCAGTTTTCTAGCCATGACGAAAGGTAAACAGCTCTGTCCGCAATCGTCAATACTATAATACTAGGAACCGACCCGTTTACGTAACAAGCAACAGGCATTTTATACAGTGGTTTATACGAATTACTGCGGCGGCGGTCTGCCGAAAGGTGCAAATTGCCGTGCTGGTCCGTTGGTCGGTAAATTCAAAAAGTCTGGATTCGTAATCTGCAATGGTTGCCGGAGAATGTATTCGGATTTGTTGACGTGCATTTGTCGAAGGGATTTGGTCGGCAAAAATAATTCGACCGAAGCCGCATTGCCAGGCATTTCTTGCTTTCCTTTGGTAACCCATGAAATCGAATAAAGCGGAACAAAATGTTCGTCGTCTTGACCACTGGTCATCGCAGCATGTATGCGCACGTCACAGTCGCGGTTCAAGGCGACAACGTCCATTGAAGCTGCGGCAAGGAATTGTGTTGCCAATTGAAAAGCCGCGTTGGTATCCATCTGGCTTATTGGGAGGACATATTTTGATTTCAGTTGATTGTCTTCCTGTTCCAAATGAGTCCGCGTCAGTGCGGAGGATTTGTAGCCGACGGAAACATAATAAATAAAATTGGTTGTGATTACATTCCCCACAGCCCCCATGTTTCTGGCAAGTCGAGGCGGATAAATTGTCATTTTGATTACATTTGTTCCAGAGATTGGCATTTTTTCCGGCAGGCTTAATTCTCGGGCGACGCGGTTTGCTTCCTGAAGCAGCAACCGTGAGACCTCTTCCCGATAAGCCGGTGACACTGACAGAGAGAATTTGCTTTGTTGCGGGGAAGACACGCCCGACCACGGTGGCGCAGGCCTGAAATTAGCATTGCTTTGCCCGTGAACGGACATGATAAAAGAAAAAATACCAGACAACAGAATAGTCGTGGTACATTGTTTGCGCAGTGATCTAAAAGTGGAGTTGTTCTCAAACATGAAATATGAAAAGTCAGCCGTTAGTGACTGACAGCGTGATAAATTTTGGTGTTAACTGGATAGTTTGTAAAAACATAAATCGGCGCAGTTCCCGGAAACAACGAAGCGAGATTCGTAAACCCCAACGGCTTACGCAAAATGTATTTGGGGTCATCAACGGACAATTGAAGCAGTTTTTGGGTCGGGGAAAAAAGTTCCACACGAGCGACACCACCGTATCCTTCAGCATCGTTCTTTGGAGTAGTCCACCACACATAATAAATCGGCACAAAGCGTTTTGTTGGCTTCTGGCCTCTTGCAAAATCAACTTAACAGCCGCTTGCCGATATTGCCTGGTTGTGAATGAAATATCCATGTATATGACATTCCCGTTCGTATCCACGGTTCTGGGCACGCCGGGCGGAAGTTCCCGTCCCTTCGGATCGGTTGGATCAACAGGTTGGGGAACGAAGGGTTGTTGGGCCGGGACATGAAAAGGGCAAACCAGAACAAAAAGAACGAGCAATAAATTGCTTAATAGACAAACTTTCATAAGTCGAGAACACGCCCGGCAGGCCTGGTCTTAACCGGAAAGTTTGTAAAAACGGTAATGGGCGCGGTTCCGGGAAAAATCTCGGCAAGATTCGTGAACACCACCGGCTTTCGCAGGATGTATCTGGACTCCCGAACGTCCAATTGAAGCAGTTTTTTGGTCGGCAAAAAAAGCTCCACGCTGGCGCCGCCAAATTTATTAGTCTCATTCTTCGGAGTCCACCACACATAATAAATTGGCACAAAAACGTTGCCTCTTGGTGTTTGACCAAGCTCGGAGAGGCCATTCCAGTCCGGAGTAAGTGCGACGTGCGCCTTGCAATCCCGGTTCAATCCGTTCACATCCATCGAAACAGCAGAAAGCCATTGAGTCGCCAGTTGATATCCGGCATTGGTGTCCATCTGTTCGATTGGCAGCGATTGCTTCTTAAGGCCCAAGCACGTCGGGCCATAGTTGGCCACATCTACTCCATTGAATTTGTTGGCCTTAGTGACATAGTAAATATAATTTTTTGTGCCCACGCTGCCAATCCCCTTGTGCTGATAATTGAAACCAAAGGGGGTGATCACTGCTTCCGTCAGGTTTGTTTCCGTGATTGGCAATTGCTCCGGCAATTGCAGTTCCTTCGCCACGATGTTGGCCTCTTGCATAAGCACCTTAACAGCCGCCTGCCGGTATTGTTTGGTTGTGAAATCCATATCTATGTATATCACGTTTCCATTCGTATCCACGGTTCTGGGCACGCCGGGCGGAAGTTCACGTCCCTTTGGATCGGTTGGATCAATCGGTTGGGGAACGAAAGGTTGTTGGGCCGGGACATGAAAAGGGCAAACCAGAACAAAAATCGCGATCAATAAACTGCTTAATAGACAAACTTTCATAAGCTTTATTCCGTTACATTGTTTTCCGCAGATTCTCATTGTTATTGGCTCACATTACTATTGAACACCTTTATATAAATTATCAAATTCTGTCCTACAGCCTGTGCGGGTGAGTCCTGAATGGCCAGCGACGATTATTGGCGCATTGAATGTGTGCTTTGTGGTAAAGGTGAAAGGCCCAAAAGGACTATTGACGGCGGAAAGCGTATATGTAGAAATTCCAGGTAGCGGAAAAGTATAATTGCCATTCCCCGGGTGAGCCGCGTCATATATACATGCTGCCAATGGTGTGCGCTGCATCCATTCGTAATAAAAGCTTTTTAGCGTTTGCGTAAAGCACCAGGCATTTTCTTTAGTTTCGTCAATATCCACGTTAGAACCAGGAACGTGGTAAATAAGTTCAAAAATGTTATGAGTCCAAATAGGGGCTGTACCTGCTTGTACGTCGTCTCCCCATCCGACGAACGCCTGGGGTTCCAGTCCGTAGGAGATGCCTTGAGCTGCTTCAGTACCCTTAATTGGCATGATGCCGAAGGCTCTTCGCCAATCGCCCCATGTCGCGCTGGAACACGCATACAGAAATACAAACCGATATGGATTATTCAGAGACTTCCAATTTCCATTTTCATCGCGCACGTTCCCCAATAGGCTCGAAATGTCGTCAGTGGAAATATCAGCGCTCACACCATCAGCTGATTCTAGATCGTATCGGCCGCCATGCGCAAACATGAAGAAATTTTTTACTTGTGTAGTGCTATTCGTCATATCTTGGAACAAACGCTTTTTCGAGCCTGTGTCATTGATATAACCCGGATAACCGTTGTCTAATCCATAGCCCAAGGGGTTATTGCCTTCACGCGTGTAATAATTGAAACCGGAAGCATAATTATTCGGGCCGCCGCCGCCTGAGGTTTGCGGCATCAGCAATGTGTCAACCACATTCTGCATTCCCAGCCAGAAAGCTCCTGGATTTCCAGAAAAAATACCCATAAAGTCATAAAAAAGCGGATAAGGCGGCGTGTACACATAAGCAAAATCAAATCCATTTCCTTGTACAGTATGGCCTAATATTTGCGTCTGGGGATAAGCGCCGGAACTGCCGCCACCACCACCGCTGTCATCGGCGGCGGCCATGCGGACACTCCTACCACTGACACCACTGCCATTCGGGATTGTGACATTATAAACTGCAGTAAACGAATTGCCTGTGAATAGGGTTCCATCGGAGTTGGTTAAGCCCCAAGCTTCCTGAATGATTCCATTTGTCGTTGAGCCGGCAATCGTATTGATGAGCGTTGGGGGGGTCGCGGACGGATCGTATATCTGTATTGTGTAGTTGGCGTTCGTTTGGGTCAACTGAGCTTGAAGATAAGCTCCATTAGCATTAAAGACTTGACCACTCTCAAAAAATTGGAGCAAGTTGGCGGTATAAAATGGCATAAGCGGCCCAACAGCAGTTATTATATCGGCGTCGTTGCCTGTATACTTTCCCATCAATTGTACCTGCAAATAATGTTGTCCAGGCATGTCGTATGTACTATTCCAATTGATTAAAGTATTGTTATCCCCAGCAGGACAAATGCCTTCTATCGTTGCATCAATTCCGTCTACAATTAGACTTAAGTTCCCGATGTTCGTCAAAACATTATAATTGATCGGCACTTCAAAGGTGACAATATTCTGGTTGTTACCCGCAACCTGCGTCAATGTTAAGGGATTGGTTGAGCAAAAAGGATCAAGTCCCAACGCTGCTTTGATTCGGCCAACGAGTCCATCCCCGGAAAGGTCTATGTTATCGTAAACGGAATTGGTCGGATCCCAAACGCCATCTATTGTATATTGAGTTCTCCAGTCGGTTTCTGTACCCTGATCCCAGACCCCATTGCCATTGGCGTCCTCAACGTAATCAGGAATACCATCGCCATCAGTGTCTATGGGTTGATAGTTGAGGGTTGAGGGTTGAAGGTTCGTTGCCGCGATATAGTGCACACCGATGTTTGCCTTGTGTCCTGACGGCTCATCGCCTTCCTTGACTTGATTGGTCTGCGTCGTGTAATGATACAGCCCCAGAGCTCCCGCAGTGGCGCTGCCCGCGCCGTAGAGCAGAGTATTTGTCGGCAGATAAAATTTCCCAAACGGGCCGAACTGATACGGCGGCGCGTTGCTTAACACCACTTCACCTTGGCCGTCGGTGAAACCGTCGCCGGTAGTTGTCGTTTGCAATTGTGCAGCATCCCAACCCCACAACAATTCCCACGGCTGTTTTGGCCAATAACCATTGTAAGCGTAATCCAACGGCATGGTGGTGCCCTGCATAATGTCCGCTTTGTCGAATAAATTGTTTTCAAAGACCCAATTCCCGCCGGACGCGGGAATCGGTTCAATGACAAACCAGTCTCCGCCTTTGAACAGATTATTGGTAGCCGTAAACGTCATGTCAACATTCAGTGTTCCTGGATCATCCAAGCCGTAGGGGTAATACGTCGGCGAAAGATTGATGCCAACATTCTCAAAGGAGTTGTTGATCCATGTGACTGCGCCAGACCCATAGACAAAATCAAAGTTGAAGTAACCACAGCCAAAAACGGGATTATCCGGCCAGCCCAAGTCAATCATGCCCCCTTGAACTTTGCAATTCTGCAAGGTCAGATACACCGTGCTGTCAAGTGACCCTTCGTAGCCGCTCCAATGCGAGATTCCAGCCCAAAAGTGTTCGGCGGGCGCATAGAAATAGGAGCAATAATTCGCATAGAAATTTGAAAAGCGAAAAGTCAAAACCGGCGGTGCGCCCATATTAAGATCATCGCTGGGGATATAGTCGGGAACAAAGGAGGCAATAACCGGCCATTCCCACTGTTCCTGGACCGATTGAACATCCACAAAGACATTGGGTTTGTTCGGTGTTCCCTGGCTGGTAAAGCTCGAACCGTTTTGGAGATCGAAGCCGATATAATTCCACCGCCTTATCTGGGGAATATATTCCATTCGAGAACCAACAACTGTTCCGGGTTCAACGGTGATGGAACCGCCGTATAAGGTCATTAGTGCGACGGTATAATCCAAGGCGTCGTAATAATAGCCGATGTCAGGCGGGCCATTGGTATAACGCGGCGCCTGCGGGAAAAGCGTCAGGCTGCCGCCGAGTTGCATCAGCGCCGGGAAAGCCATCGGCGCATAGGTTGTTTTGTTCTGGAATTCAGCCAGCAATCGGGGACTGATGTTCGGTGTGCCTGAGTTGTGAAGCGGGCTATTGGGCGCCAGATAATAACTCCCGGCGCCGATTGCCTGGAAATTTGTCGGATCAGGATTGTTGAAGACATTTGGGGATGAGGGGACCCTTCCCAACGCTCCAAAGATAATGCTGTTGGTCAGGCTGACGCTGGAAGGCAGGATTGAAGAATCCCAAAAATTGGAAACGCTGGCGGTCACATGTTCGGCTTCGATTGTGAAACTATTGGTTGAGGCATTCACGGCATCGCCGCAGCCGCTGAAAAGCACGTTATGGAAACTGTCATCCCCGCCGGATAGATTCATAACAGAAGAGTTATTCGTCACGAATTGGCAATCCCACACGTCCAGCCGCCCGGCGGCCGGCGTGGCGACGCCTTGATCCGCGTATGAGATTCGCAGATTCCTGATGCTCGTGTTGGTGGTCGCCGTCAGATCGAGATAGGGTACTCCGGTAGCGACCGGTTGAGGTTCGCCAGTGCCTTCCCACCAAATCAATTCTCCATAGGGGTCATCATCCACGGACGTCAGCATCGCCGGATTATACGGCCCAGTTTGGCAATTCAATGAGCCAAACACCTGCAAGGTGGCATTCGTATAATTATAATAATGGTCGAATTTGATGACTGCGCCGCCTTCAATCGTAGTTTGGCCATATAATTGAACCGGCGACCATATATAGTAGGTAACGCCGCTTTGGAACGTGTAATTTTGTCGCGGACCTTGAATGACCATCAAAAATGGATCATCTGTTTCACCCCACCAATCCACCGTCAGTTGAGCATTGGTGCTGACAATGGAAGCCATTGCGTTGGCGACGATCACGCCATAGGCGCCTTGGTTGTTGCCTGAGACATTGTTGATGGTGTAGCTGCTGGCGTTGGCGCCAGGGATGGGATTGCCATTGAAAGACCATTGATAGGTCAGATTGTTTCCGGTGGCGCCGACGCTGAAGGTCGCCGAATCGCCGGGGCTGATCAGCTGACTAATAGGCTGCGACGTAATTACCGGCGGCTGCCAGTCCACATGCACTAATGGGTCTGCGGTCACCGGCACAGTGCTGAAAGCGGTGCTGGAATTGCCATTCATTCCATAATTGGTGCTGCCCCAAATCACAATGGTGCCATCCGATTTCAACGCGGCGCTGTGCGCCCAACCGGCTGCAATTGCCAGCACGTTGCTCAAGCCCAGCACAGTTACCGGCGTTGTCTGCTGGTTCGTCGTCCCGTTTCCCAACTGGCCGTGCGAGTTGTTTCCCCAGGACCACACGATGCCATCGGATTCGAGCGCCAGACTGTGATATTGTCCCGCAGCAATGGCGACGACGTTGGAAAGCCCAACGACTGGCGCCGGCATTGTCTGGTTGGCCGTTGTTCCATTGCCAATCTGGCCGTAAGTGTTATCGCCCCAGGCCACAACGGTTTCGTTGGAGGTGATGCCCAGACTGTGAGAATAACCGGCGGCGATCTCCAGACAGTTGGACAAGCCGCTGACTGCCACCGGCGTTTTCCGTTGCGTTGTCGTTCCGTCTCCCAACTGGCCGGAGGCGTTGGTTCCCCAGGCGTAAACGATACCGTTGGATTCCAAGGCCAGACTATGCCAGCCGCCGGCGGCAATTGCCAGCACGTTGCTCAAGCCCGTCACCGTTGCCGGCGTTGTCTGCTGGTTCGTCGTCCCGTCTCCCAACTGGCCATAAAGGTTGTTTCCCCAAGCGTAAACGGTGCCGTTTGATTCGAGCGCCAGGCTGTGCAGGTTGCCACCCGACAGCGCAATGACCGAACTGAGATTGTTGATCTGGCTGGGAGTGGGAGTGTATTGCTGGCTTCCGCTGGCGCCGTTGCCCAATTGGCCGTTGCTGTCACTGCCCCAGGCCCAAGCGGTTCCGTCACTTCCCCAGGCCAAGCTATGCAGTCCGCCCGCAGCGATGCCGGCCGCATTGGTCAGATTCAACACGCCCACCAAATTGGAACGGTCATTGGTTGTGCCGTTGCCCAACTGGCCGTTACCGTTCGACCCGCCGGCCAATATGGCTCCGTCCGGCTCCAAAACCAAAGTGTCGTCGCTGCCGGCCGCCAAGGGGTTGGCAAAAGAAAAACCCGCTGTTTGGACCACGCTCGGGAACATCACGCCATCCTCAAACGCTTTTGCTTCTATGGTCGTTGGCTGGGAAACGACAAGAGTTTGTCCATTCGTTACCGTTGGATCGGCTTCAGTGGGACTGTTGCCATTTAGAGTGTAGTGAATAACCGCTCCCGGCGTATCGCAACTGATGGTCACATTTTGTATCATCGTGAAAATACCGCCCGCCGGATTAATAACCGGCGTGTCCACCTGAGCAACTGTGTCAACAGAAGTCACTTGTCTAGAATTGGTTCCGCTTTGTGCCGTTACAAAGATTAAGTTGGTCGCGGGCGCATCGGAAGGAAGGAAAAGATAAACCATGGCGTAACCGTTGGCGTCGGTCCGTAAGAAAAGGTTGGAAACCACCGTTCCACCAAGTACTTTTGTATTGGTAACGGCCAATTGATTGAGTCCGTTGGTCACACTGAACGTGAGGGGAGCGTTGGTCAAAATATTGCCGAGACCGTAGCCATCAGTCACTTGGACCACCAACGGCTCGGGCAGGAAGGCGTTGAAGATGCCACTTTGGCCGTCTCCGTATATGATGCTCAAAGTCGGCAAAACACCCTGGTAATAGTCGGCCCAATCACCTAATCCGTCTCCGTTGGTGTCCGCAATATAATCGGGAATCCCGTTGCCAGAGGTGCAGAGCGGATTGCCGTTGGTGTCCGTTGCGACATAATGGTATCCAATGCTTACAACGTTGGTTCCTTCGACCGTTTGATTGGTGGTGACGGTGTAGTGATACAAGCCCACCTGATCCGCCGTCGTGCTGCCGGCGTTGATTAATGGACTGTTGGTGGGCTGGTAGTAATTGCCGAAAAACGACGATTGATAGGCCAAAGTATTGGTCAAAATCAGGTCGCTGGCAAAGAACGGCTTCACGCGGTCACAGTTGGTTACAAAAGCATTGTGACCGCCATCGTAAGCGAGATAATTTGTACTGTTGTCCGGGATGCCAGTCTGGTCAAACAGATTGTCTTTGACCACGGCATTGGAAACATTGGGATTGAAATTGAACGTGCCGTACCAGAACAGGTTGTTTCGAATTATTGGGGTGTTGCCGTCGGCAGATTCAAGGTTCGCATAAACCCTTTCCAGCAGACAGTTGGTGAGGTCAACCGTGGCATAGGTTGAGACCAATAGACCGCCATGAAGCTGGCAGTCCTGGAGATTGATCGGAGCACAATTACTGGAATTATCATACAGGTGAAAAGTATCAAAGGCCATGACCGACCAATCGGTAAAATGGCAGGTGATACTCGGTGGCGGTGTCCCTGCCAGGAAATCGCAAACAACCGAACCAGCATAGGTTTCGCACCAGTCTGACGTTGCCTGTTCCTGCACTGTGTTGTACTGGACAATATGGTTCAATTGATTGGCGAGTCCCTGACAAATCAGTTGAGAGCCGCCGTCGATGTTCAAGCCATAGGTGCCGCCCAGGGTTTCAGAATAGGAAGCAAAAGCGGCGATAACCGTCCCCGGTGTGACCGTGAGGGTTGCATTGATCGCGTCAACGGTTGAGAATGCGTAGTCAATCGGATCGTAATGATAACCCAAATCCGGGGAAGCATTGCCCGAAGAAACCGTCACCCCGGATGAAGTCCCTGTATCCCGCGACACTTGTGGCACAAGACGGCTGGAAGAGATCGTCGTGTCGGAATAAATGGCCGTCGGGGCATAAGTGGTCTTTTGTCCCAATTCGGCCAGCATTGGCGCGCTGATATTCGTCGTGCCGGCGTTGTGATATGGGCTGCCGGCCGGCAAATAATAATTGGCGGCGCCAACGGATTGAAAGGGGGTCCCTGAAGGATCGAGGGCAACACAGTTGGTGGAAACCGTGGTGGACAAGCCAAATTGAAAATCTCCCAGGATGATGCAATTGGTGAGCGATAATACGTTGAGTGTATAGTTTGTGTTCCAAAAACTCCCGGAGTCAGATGTTAACTGTTCGCCATTTATGAACGCGCCATTAGCCCTTCCCGGAATGGACGCGTAATTAGTAGCCCCTCCGCCCGAATATTGGCATCCACTAAAGAGGATGTTGTGCAAATCGAAGATGATGGCACAATTCCAAAAACAATTGGCAATGCCACAGTTGCACCCAATAAACTGGCAATCCCACACGTGGAAATTTCCTACATATTCGGCGCCGGGCTGTTTTGATTGGGCCGCGGGGATATAGATTGTGCATGCAGCCGCCATGCCCTGATCTGCGTAAGCAAGCCTCAAGTAGCTGACGGTGATATCGGCGGCTCCGTTTGAATTAAATGACCAACTCGCGAAATTCAAATAGGCCAGGCCATTGGCGGCTGTTTGGGGATTGCCGCTGCTGCCGGGAATCGGCACTCCGGCCGAATTATCATCTTTCGACGTAAGTATTGCCGGCCGGTAAGGGCCCGTTTTGCAAATCAGCGGCCCCAGCACGTTCAAGCTGCCGTTGGTTGAGAATTTGATGACCGTTCCCCCTTCAATAACCGTGGTGCCCGAAAGTTGAACCGGCGAATCTATGTAATAGGTGGTGTCACTTTGAAAAGTATAGTCCGTCTGATTGGTCTGCCTGCCGGAGAACGCCACATACGGGCGGGCTTGTATCGTCAGCCCGGCCATATAACTGGTCACCGAGCCGGCAGAGTTGGTAACGACGACAGAATAGAATCCGGCCTCGCTAATTTGAACATTAGTAAGAACCAGCGTAGCGTTCGTCGCTCCAGCAATTGAATTCGTTCCGTCGAACCACCATTGGTAACCCAAGGGAGCAACGCTGTTCGCGGCCACGCTGAACATGACGTTGTTTCCCTGGAGCGCAGCCTGACTCGCCGGCTGTTGCGTAATCGTCGGGGGTGTAATTACTGTCAAATACACGGCCCCACTGCTCACCGAGCCGGCGGAGTTGGTGATGTTGACATAATAATAGCCCTCGTCACTAACTTGAACATTGGTAAGAACCAGCGTAGCGTTCGTCGCTCCATCAATTGCCGTCCAGGTCAAGGTCGTCTCGGACCACCATTGATAGCTTAACGGTTCTGTGCCTGCGGCTGTCACGCTGAAGATGGCATTGCTGCCTTGAATCACATCTAAATTGGTTGGCTGTTGCATGATTGCCGGCGGCCCCGTAGCCACCAACGTGACAACGGAACTGGTCACGCTGCCACACTGACTGAAAAGGATGACCTGATAAGTTCCAAGGTCATTGAGCGTCACATTAAACAAGGAGAGGGTAGCCAGGTTGTCAGTGACTTCGCGAATGACGTTGTTGCCGGAATCGGCAATGTAAAGATTGCCGGCGGCATCCACCACGACACTGGAGGGCTGATTCAGCCTGGCACGTGCTGCCGGGCCGCCATCGCCGAGACCATCTGATCCGCCGCCTGATCCGCCGCCCGCCACCGTCGTGATGATGCCATTGGTGTCCACCTGGCGAATGACGTTATTACCGTAATCGGCAATGTAAAGGTTGCCGATGGTATCCACCGCGACACCGGAGGGCCATCTCAGAATGGCGTTCGTCGCCGGGCCGCCATCGCCGGGATCGTCTGATCCGCCGCCCGCCACCGTCGTGATGATGCCATTGGTGTCCACCTGGCGAATGACGTTTTTACCGTAATCGGCAATGTAAAGGTTGCCGACGGCATCCACCGCGACACCAGAGGGCAATCCCAGAATGGCGTCCGTCGCCGGGCCGCCATCGCCGGGATCGTCTGATCCGCCGCCCGCCACCGTCGTGATGATGCCATTGGTGTCCACTTTGCGAATGCGTCCGTTGCCCCAGTCCGCGATGAACAGGTTGCCGGAGGCGTCCAAGGCTATACCGCAGGGCGAACTCAGACTGGCGCCCGTCGCCGGGCCGCCATCGCCGAGACCATCTGATCCGCCGCCCGCCACCGTCGTGATGTTACCATTGGTGTCCACCTGGTAAATGATGCTATGATCGCAATCGGCAAAGTAAAGGTTGCCGACGGCATCCACCGCGACACCGGAGGTCTCACCCAGACTGACGTTCGTCGCCGGGCCGCCCGCCACCGTCGTGATGGTGCCATTGGTGTCCACTTTGCGAATGACGTAATCAACGCAATCGGCAATGTAAAGGTTGCCGACGGCATCCACCGCGACACCGTCGGGCCAGTTCAGAAAGGCGCCCGTCGCCGGGCCGCCATCGCCAAGACCATCTGATCCGTAGTTTGATCCGCCGCCTGCCACGGTGATAATAATGTTGCCAATATTGGTTCCATCATGCAGCCACCGATAGGTGAATGGACCGTTATAAGAATTAGTAGTAGTGCTGACAGAAGCAGTAAAAACCGCGGTGCCACCTGATACGGTTGGCTGCATGGTCTGATTGGTGGGTTGTATCACAACGGAAGGCGGCACCAGCACGGTCAGGATCGCATTGGAACTGACAACCCCGCCCAGCATATTCGTTATGGCCACCCGGTAAAAGCCAGCGTTGGTGGTCTGGACATTGGTGAGCGTCAGGGTCGCGCTGGTGGCCCCGACAATCAACGTATTGGTGTTGAAATACCATTGGTAACTCAATGGCGCGGTACCCGAGGCGCCAACCGCAAAGGTTACGCTGGCTCCCACGCCCGCTGTCTGATTGGTCGGCGGGGTTGTAATGGAAGGCGGAATATTGTTGACCTTGACCGTCAGTATCGCATTGGAACTGGTCACGCTCCCAAGCACGTTTGTCACCACCACTGAGTAATTGCCCGCCTGGCCCGACTGCACGTTCATCAACGTCAGCGTTGCATTGGTTGCATTGGTTACCAATACCGAAGCGAAATACCATTGATAACTCAAGGACAAAGTACAGTTGTTGCTCATGGTCACGCTGAACGTCACATTAGACCCTTGCACCACCGTCTGGTTGGTGGGTTGTTGGGTGATGACGGGCGGATAGGCCCAGGGGATTTCCCCATTGTCCACAAGGCCATTGCCGTTCGCGTCTGCAATGTAATCCGGGATGCCGTCCCAGTTCGAATCAATCGGGACGCCATTGGTATTCACCGCGACGTAGTGATAGCCGATGTCCACGATGGAGTTGGTCTCCTTCACCTGATTGGTCGTGACGGTGTAGTGATACAAACCCGCCTGGTCCGCTCTGCGGCTGCCGACATTGATCAATGCGGGTGTTGAACTGCCGATATACCACTGCCCCAACGGCCCGGCCGCGTAACTCAATGCCGTGAGCGAAACGTCACCCGTTCCGGTCAACTGACCCGGCATCGTCGTGTTAATATACGCGTTGTTCGATTTGGCAATGTAACTGGCATAGTTGCCATCGCCAGCGAATGTAACTGTGGCGCTGTCGAACAGGTTGTCATTGATATTCCATTGTGGATGATACGGCCACCAAAAGCACGCGCCGTCCATGTAACTTGCGTCCAATTCGCTTTGCCAAAAAAGATTGTTATACATATTCACGGCAAGAGGATCCCAAAACGGAACCCATCCGCCCTGCGTGATGAGCCAATAACAACCGTCATAGATTTGCACCGTACTGCGCTCAATAAGATTATTTTTAAAAGTAATAACAGGGATCCAAGGCAAGGGATTTTGACTGCCACCTTGGGAAGTGGCCCCACTCAAATTCACACCCCGCAGCCAGCAATTTGTGAATGCCGCCGAAAAGAGACCACCTACGAACCCTTGCCGCAAGCCTTGCATCGCAACATCGGTAAAGCTCAATTGAATTGCGGCTTGATTGGTTCCAAGACCAATAAATGGGAATAGCGTGCTCGATCCGACCGCTGCGTTACAGATTTTTACCGGCTGTTCCTGAACTGCCGGGTACCAGACGATATGGTTCATTGAAGTGGCCGTTCCAACGCTGATAAAAGTTGAGTACTGGGCAGAATTAAGACGAAATCCGCTGTACCCGCTTAATGCGATGGCCACCCCGTTGCCCAATGTGAGCGATACTTTGTCACTGATAGTGACGCCTGGTCCGTAGGGAACAACCGTCAGATAATCCAGCGGATCATAATGGTAACCGAGGTCGGGCGCCTGGCCGAGCGCGGCGGACCCATCGCGCTGTACTTGCCGTTGCCAGACGGTATTTGTAGAAATCGTCGCATTTGTAAAAACAGTCGGCGGATGGGTGGTCTTCGTGGCAAGATCATTGATCAGGGCCGGGTCTATGTTGGTCGTGCCTTGGTTGAAGAAATTGCAGCCGTTGGTCAGATAATAATTGCCGGCACCCACTGTTTGGAATGGGTAAAATAGGTTGGTGACTGTTGGGGAACCAAAATTCGGGCAGTTGTAAAACCCATTATAACCACCCGAAATATTGTAAGTAAAATATGGCAGCGTTGGATTGTTAGTCAGGTTTGAAATGTTGACAAAAAGGCAATTGGTAAAATGTGGATTTAATGTTTGATAACCTATACTACCCGCCGTTAAGTAAGTACCCGAACTGAAGGTCGAGTTTTGAATATCTACATCCATAAAACAAATATCAAGATTCGTTTGGTCAGCACTGAACAAAATATTTCTTAGACAGCATCGGGTTCCCTCAAAGGCAATAAATCCATCCTGACAATTAATAATCTGCCCATTGTAAAAGTAAGCGGCATTATTATTGGCTTGTACGAAAACCCCTTGACGGGCATACGCGACGCGGAAATGATCAATCAGCGGGGATGTGACATCTATAATCTGCAAAGCGGGGTTGGCATAGTAGCCTGAGGGGGTGCCCGATCCAAATGCCTCGCCCACCGAATTGTCATCCACGGCAGTGAAAACCACCGGCCGATAGGCGCTGGCCTGCCAATTCACTGTCGGCATAACCATGCCGTCTTCTATTGTTAATGAAGCATTAGTGGCGTATTTGAGCACCGCTCCGCCTTCAAAGGTGTTGGTTCCATACAGAATCACTGCTCCGCTGATATAATAGGTCGTGTCGCCTTGAAACCGGTAACCTGTTTGGGTCGTCACGGTTGCATAATCCAGCACCAAGCCGGGAATCGGAGCGGCAGCTTGCGCCATTTGCATCCGGGGCATTTTCGCAGGGCTGGTTCCCACCAAACGTTGCGGCGGCAACAATCGTTTGGCCGAAACCATATGCAGCGTGGAATTCATATTGGGTTTGGTCAAGGCGGTCTGTGGCACCGGCAATTGCGCCAGTTCGTCCGCCAACGCCTCCACCGGCACCTCTTCCACCAGAAATTGCCGGCCTTCCAACTTCACCCACGACTTGCTCACCCTTGCGCCCCCTTCATGGGCGTCTGATCCCAAAAGGAAAGCCCGGCCCGGCGTCATTGCCATGGTCCCGAAGTCCAGATTCTCATCACGCAAGGTAATTCCCGCCTGCCTCGGCAACTTCGCCGTTCTCACCGCCGGTGGCGGCGGGTTGAAAAATTCGCTCAACACCTGCAATCGGGCCGTCGCGGGGTTAAGACCATAAAATTCCGGCGTCAGTGGCTGCTCTCGCAGAATGATGTCCTGTTCAAACCCGGCCTTCGTGTACGTGTAACGCAGGTCGGCTTGCAAACCGTCGAAGGCATCGGGATAGATGACTTGATTGGGACCCACCAGTTGCCCGACCGAGTCTTTGAGTTCTGCAATCAGCACGGTGTTGGTCCCGTCATCATAGCTCAGGCCCAGCGGCCGGCTGCGCAGGTGCTTCCCATCCGGGGTCACCAGTTCGATCACGCCCTCATAAATATCTCCGGGAAAATGGGCTTGATGCTGGCCTTGGAAGGCGGCGGCGGTGCCGTTCGGCAGAATATCTATTTCCTCCTTGCTGTCCACCCACTGGCCGTTCTTCCAGTAATGCAATCCAGTCGCCAGTTCAGTGTATTGGTGGATGTGCGGAACCGTCTGGCCGGATGGCAGGGTTTCGTGAGTGGTTTTCTGCCACACTTGCTGATTGGCTCCCTTTGACACCACCGCATACGGCGTGTCCTGTGCCTGAATTGTTCCTTGCCCGGCACTGGCCAGGGGACCCGACTGAGAAACCTGCCCTTGTATTCTGCTGGCGGCAAAAACCAATAACACGATGGTTAACCATGAAGTTTTCATAAGAATTGAATTAAACCGAGGGATGGAAGACGGAACGGGCCGGCAATTCTGAGCGGCACGGAAGACACTTCAACCCTGAAAGCACTGGTGAGACTTGCCTTTTAATAACCCGCCATATACCCGAATGGCCTCTATCCATAGCCCATTTCACCCGTCCATCACAAAGCCATCACACCTTGCTTCACAAAAAATTGCTTTGTGTTAAGTTTTTTTACCAAATCATGATTTTCTTGTCCAGAAATACTTATTCACAATTAGGAAACGATTTGAGCAACACGCGACTGGTCTTGCCTCGATTTAATGGTCAACCATCGGTTAACCTAAAAATTACGACTACAACATCAACCGGAATGAACAAATGTTCTGGCTCATTAAGCATTTCTTGACGGCCCCCGCTATTAAAAGTCCAAGTGATATTAAAAAAAACCAGTGACAGTCATTGTGCCGCTTGTAAAACTGCCAATCATTACATCATGAAAAATCCATTTCCACTCATCGGTTCGCTTCCCAAAATCGGCATCCGGCCCGCCATTGACGGCCGGCGCAAGGGCGTCCGCGAATCGCTCGAAAAACAGGTCATGGGCATGGCCAAAAACGCCGCGAAATTTTTGGCCGCCAACCTGCGTTATCCAAACGGCAGGCCGGTTCAATGTGTCATTGCCGATTCCTGCATCGGTGGCGTCGCCGAAGCCGCTGCGTGCGCGGAAAAATTCCAGCGCGAAGGCGTGGGTTTGTCGCTCACCGTCACACCGTGCTGGTGCTATGGCAGTGAAACCATGGACATGGACCCGCTGATCCCGAAGGCGGTGTGGGGTTTC
>Ga0116111_1001286_pt1 | contig 17846 bp, 11 predicted proteins | sample June2015DPH_8_10_FD_89720 | JGI IMG/M metagenome (GOLD analysis project Ga0116111, IMG submission 89720) | Peatland microbial communities from SPRUCE experiment site at the Marcell Experimental Forest, Minnesota, USA - June2015DPH_8_100 | ecosystem: Environmental > Terrestrial > Soil > Wetlands... | reverse complement strand
ACGACCGCCCCGCGCATTTCGGCGGGCATGTTGTGAAGGCCACCCGACGCGGTCATCCTTCCCGCCGCGCCGTCGGACCCTGTCCACACCCCCCGCAGCCGGCCGTCGGCACCGAGATGCTCGTCGAGCCAGCCATAGCCGAAGGTCGTGGCGACGCGCTCCGCCTTTCGCCAGACAAGGAGGGCCTCGATCAGCGGGTGCGTGTCCCGAAGGGTCCGCAGCCTCCAGGCACGGGTGTCGGGCACCTCGACGCCGATACGGCTGAGCAGTGACTTCACCTGCCCAGGGCTGCGCAGGTCGACCTCGACGCCTACCGGCGCGTGGCGCAGCACCTCGGCGTCGCGCCGGGCACGCTGCTCTACTGCCTCCGCCTCGGTGCGCGGCCGTCGGCCGATGAATCCTGCGATGATTGCCTCGGCGACAGCTCGGTCCATCGGCAGACCGTCGAGCGACATCTCTACGCACAGGAGCTCGGCCGCCGACTGCGAGCGCGCCGTGGACGCGATCCTCGGCCCCTCGCCGAGCTCGCCAAGGCGCGCTTGCTGGAGCACTGCGACCCTCGCCGCCAGCTCCGCCCATCGCCGCAGCCGTTCCGGAGTCGCACACCAACCTCCGCCCAACCACTCCGGCCGGAGGTGCCCGTCGGGACGGATCGGATCGTCCGGATCGCCGTCGCCGCGCCCGGCATCGCCGAACAGATCCGCCGGCGCGGTCGTCGGGATCGTGTCCAACGCCAAATGCTGGAGCTGCGCCCACACGCAAGCGGGATCGGCCCGCCATCCGCCGAAGAGGAGTCGATGCACCGCGGCGAGGTCCCAGCACGTCGCGATCCGCACCCCGGCTAGGACGAGCGTCGCCGCGGTGTCGTTCGACCACAGCACCCACCGGGGGCGGAGCGCGTCCTCCACGAGCCGGACCACCACCGAAGGATCCTCGATACCGCGAGCGACCGACATCTTGCCCGTCGTCGTTGCCATTCCGAGGCCCACCCGCGGCGCAACGGCCAGGCCGACAAGGTCACCGCGCACGACCCCAGCCCTGCACAACTCCTCGACCACGTCCACGCCCGGCTCTCCCACGAATCCACCCTGCCACCTCTCGGCCCACCAGGCGCCCCCACCGGGTCGAGCAGTCGAAGAGTGGGTAGACCTGACCTCTGGACCGGTCGCCGGGTCGACCAACAACCAGGTCTCAACGACGGCGCTTGGGGTTGGGGGTCTTGGCGTTGTCGGCGCGACCTGACCGATCGTCGTTTGCGTCCGTCGTTGATCCCACGACGAGCGTGCCCGTGACCAGAGCTTCCTTCCCAGGCTCGGTTGGGGATCCATGGAGCGCCCTGCCGGGCGTGCTGAGTAAAGGCCTGGTGCAGGGTTCGGGCACCCGCTCATCTTCGACTTAGAGATTCCCTCCTGCCCGTTAGCCTGAGTCCGACGGTAGGAATGGTCGACGGCGGGGCCGGCAGTACCCCGCCGGTACTCCACCAATTGATCAGGCAGCTGCGTAGGGCTGCGGTAGGGCAGCCTGGGGCACCTCGGACTCAGCCGGGACGAATTACCGAAACCCGCAGCGTGTCGCAGGGGTGGCGGCGCGCCAGCCCTGCGTAGCGTGCATAACGCAGTTTTGATAACCCACCGAGAAATTCACCCGATAAACCTGTGGATAACCGCGACTAGCGAATACAAACCCGCAGGTCAGCGAAGTGGGCATGCGCACGAGGGCGCGGAAATCCGAATTATCTAGTGGCGGGGGTTATAGATCCTTGACCGTCTTCGCGCCTACACAACCGCAAAAGCCCAGCTAGTCAAGCCTGCATAGGGCACCCGCCATGGCGCGCGCCTGCTCAATGCGTCCGCGATGCCCCGAGAAACTCAACGGGGCATCCCTCGGCCCCCGAGATCGTCGGACCTTCGGGTTAGGCACCCGAAGGTTGACCGTTGGTTCGGACGACTCCCGGCCACTGTCCGGTATTCCTCCTGGCCGGGTCGTGAACACGCCATCACCGCGTGCCCCGAGTGGGGCACTGAGAAGTCACGGCGATCCCGCTGCGACCTGCTTGTAGACCTTCGTTCCGGGATCAGTGGACCCCTCCGGATTGACAAGCACAGGATGAATCCAACGACCCTCGTAGGACCAGTCCACGTCCTTTTCACCCGACGTGGACCCGATGATCTGACCTTGGGGGCTCCTCGTCGCTACTCTCACCTTCGTCCAATGCCCCCGTCGCCAGTGACGGATCGGGCTGCGGCGACCGGCGTCCTTACCAACTTCAAATCCGGGGTCTCCGGATCCGGTCGCCTGGATGGGGAAGGTCAACACACGAACCCTGTGGAATGCTCCCCTGGCGATGGCCCGGCGTACGGCGCCCCTCTTCAGGGCTTTGCGACGCTCCCGACTTCCCGCCTCGCCCATCAACTCAGTCGATTCCGGCGGCTCGATCCAAGACTCCCAGGTGAGCACGGCACCGAGGTTGGCTACTGCGCCGGCATAGGCAGATCGAGTCCAGATGCCGGGGACCGCCGTCATGCCGCCATCGGTCTCGACGAACCACACCACTACCGGGGCGACGCCGAAGCCATCCTCTCCCGATGCCATCCATACGCCCGCCAGGTGCGGCTCCCCGCCGAGGGCCCCCTTGGTCCCGTCGACCGCCATCCCAATTCGCCAGGTCTCATCGTCGCCATCGCCCAGGGCGGATGCAGGAACCGGGCTGGCTAACCCTACGAGGACGCTTTCGAAGGGAAGGCGGATACGTGCGACAAGGTCGGGGTCGGGAGCCTCGGAGGTAACGCAGTGGGCACCGACCGGATCGGGCAGCCAGAAGAGCTGACCGTCGTACACCCGGAGCCCGGCCCCGACGGACCAGATCTGGTGCTCAAGCGTGTTGGTCCGATCGACGAGGTTCGACACGCTCTCGAAAAAGGAGGTGATTCCGCGATGTCGAATCCCGATCAGTGAACCAGGCGAGGCCTCGCTTTTCGGGTTGGGCGGGATGGCCGCAGCCAACGACTCGTCGTCCGCAAATCGGTCAAGGAGCTGCGGGGTCGCCACCGAGAGGAACCACTCCCGATAGGTTCCCTCAGTGACGCATGCCCTCTTTAGAGAACTATTGAAGTAGCCCACCCACGATTCGGCCTCACCTGCTTCCTCGACCACTGGCGTACCGTAGGGGTCGTAGTACTCGGAGCCGACCGGGTCAGAACGCATCGGGCGTCGGGGGCGAACTTCGTCGAGCGGCGACCACATGATGGCGTCGAGAGCTGCCTTATCGCGGTAGTGGGCCTGGTGGTACGCCATCAGTTCGGGGCTGATCTCGGTCGGTGCCGGAGTATCAGACACCTTGGGCTCAAGGCGCCACCAAGGGCGGGAGGAGAGGGGCTCCATGCTCAGAACGCTACTTTGGCCCTGTCACAGACGCGCCGTCCCATACCCCACGGTCCGGGCTCAGAACCAAAGGCCGAGGGATGACATGACCTCGAGACCCACAGCCTCCTGGGGCAGCCAGTGCCCGGAAGTGAGCAGTTCGGAGGTCTCGGCTTGCAGTTCTTCGGGGAGCCAGGCGATGAGCCCTGCCACCACTACGGCGGGGACCGGGCCAGCGGGCCGACGGTGCGGGGAAGCCAACAGCGCCCGGTACAGGCCGACAGCGGGGACGACCGGAGCGACCCCGACCGACTGCCCCACCAAGTGAGCGCTCGCCGGGATCGACAGGCCGGCAGAATCGAGATCGCCGAAGTAGTAGGCCTGCTTCACCGCCGGATCCAGATTGGCCAGGTAGGTCACCGATGCGCAGAATGCCCGCCCAGCTCCGTAGACGGCGACACCAATGTCGCGCGGATCGGTCTTGAGTACCCTGCAGGCAGAGTCGTAGGTGTGATGGTTCTCGAGGACGAGAGCGGTTGATGAATCTGAGACTCGCTGGAAGACGAAGGGCGGGTGAACTTCGAAACAGCGCAGCAATTCGTCGCTCAGCACTCCGATGGCATACAGCCGTTGACCACGAATGGCTTCAAGGCGCTTCTCGTCCCCGAAGATTTCTAGCGAGCGCTCCCGGACCGGAACCGACGGGCGCGCCAAGTCGAGGTCCCGGAGGAACTCGTTGACCGCGACAAGCGTCGCCACTTCGTCTGCTCGGATGCGGTCGAGCTTCCGGGCGCTGCCCAGTTCTGGACGAAGATCGGCCGGCAGAACCGGCCGGCTAGGGCGTTCCCTGGCCGGCGTTCCAGGAGCCCGCACCACCAACGGTAGCGAAGGGAGGGAGCTGTGCTCGAACCTTGCACGACGAGCTGGCCAAGGCCGGATGCGTCCAGAGGCAGCGAGCCGCTCGAGGGAAGCAAGGAGTCGGGCCCTTCGGTCGACCGACGACGCTAGCTCCGGTTCAACAGCGAAGGCAGCGTGCCATAGGTCCTCGAGTGAGGCACCGTGTCGGCCCGTAGCCGCGACGGCCACGGCCAATGCACTGTCAAGCGCGGCCTCGGCTTCGGACATCGATCCCGGGACGTCAGGCAATGCCATGATCCGAACTGCGGTCGCCAGGAGAAGCGCCGTCGAGGTTGTCCTCGGTTGGCTCGGGCGGCGGGTCGAGCCGAACCACGCGGGCCGACGACACCATGCCTTCGAGTGAGGTTCCGTGCGCTTCGCCGACACGCTCGGCGGCGGTCACATAGCCACGGTCAGTGCTGGCAGCCCGGCGGTTACGGCACCTGATGACGTTGGGGAAGGTACCCACCGCTTTGAGGTCTCGTACGCCGGTCGTGTACAGCAGTTGGACCCCAAGGGCCTCGGCCACCCGGCGTTGCACAGCGAGGAATCCGACGTAGTTCGACCTGCCGAGCGGGTTGTCGAGCATGAGCGCACCGCTCGTGCCGACGGACAGTTCGCGAGAACGGTTGCGGGCTCTTAGGCGGGCAATGATGCAGTACAGCACCACGGCCGCAGTGAGCTTCTCGCCGCCGGACCATTTCGACATGGCCGATACTTGGACACGCTCTTCATGCAAGTCGGCCGTGGGCTTGAGGACTCTGACCTTGAAACCTCCCGGCACGGCAGCGTGTACGGCCTTCTGCAACGTCACCAGGCCATCAGGGGCATCGCCCTTAGCCACAATGACGTCGATCTCTGCGCTGACTCTCCGAGCCATCTCGTCGGCTTGGGACGTCACGTCGTCGAAGCTGATGGTAAGGAACGACTTGTTCGCCCATTCGCCCAGACTGGGATGCATGACCGAGGTCTGAGGTGCCTTCTTCAAAAGATCGAGCACTCGGCGCACCTGGTCGGATAGGTCCGTGACGAGGATCTGCTGGTCGGCGGAGATGGCGGCCAGATCGTTGCGGAGTACTGCGGCGCGAGTCTCGTGGGCGTCCGTCAGCTCAGCGGCCCGTCGACCCACGTCAGCGATCTCGCCCACCATGATGGGTTCCCGCAAGGATCCGGCGGACTCAAACTCAGCGCGGGTGGCGAATGCCCGTAGGTCCGTGACGCTCTTATTGAGGTGAGTTTCGGTGGTTGTGAATCGCTCGGTGGCGCTGCGCAGCCTGGCGGTCGACTCCGATTGGGCTGATCGGGCCTCTTCGTCGCTGCTCGTGAACGGTTCCTCGGTGATGGGCTCGACCTGTCTGTCTGGGACTACCAGATTGTCTAGACCGTCAGCGAGCACGCTAAGCAGCTCTTTGCGCGCCTTGGCAGCGCTTGACTTGGCGACTGCCTCGGCGATCATTCGCTCGGCTTCGCTGACGATCCCCTGCTGACGGGTGGCCTCGGCTTCCTCTTGGCCTTGGCGACGTTCGGCGTCGGCCCGGTCGGTCGGCAGCTCTGACTCGGCCAGTTCCCGGTAGACCTGACGATCAGCCGGCGTGTGCTCCCGCAGCCGAGCCTGGGCCGCCGTGAGGTCGACGTTGGCCTCGCCGCCTTCGGTCAGGAGAGCCCGATGGCGAATATCCAACGCGGCCACGCGGCCAGCGCGTGACTCGGAGTCGGAGGCGGCTGGTTCATGACGCAACCCGTTAGCCCGGTAAGTGGCGGTATCGCCTTGATGGTTCAGTCGAGTCTGCGCGCTGGTCCGGTCGGCCACGGCGCGACTGCGTCGATCCTCGAGGACTGGATCGGACACCGCCCCCCGATACTGCTCGTCTCGGGAAACGAGTTCTCGTTCGAGCTCTTCGGTGGAGGTGTCTGAGTCGGGTCCGTCGTCGGCCTCGGATCCCCACTCACCCGATCCCCGCAGCTCTACCGTCGCCAGCGAGCTGTCGAGCTGGGAGATTCGGCTGTCCAATGCCGCGACGTGGGCCCGCAACGCGGTGGCTCGGCGGCGGGACTCTGCTGCGGCTTCCGCCATCTCGGCGGCCCGCCTCCGAGCTGCAGCCTGATCGGCCTCCGCCTGCTCCTGATCTGCCACGAGACCGGGCCGGCGGGTCACTTGGACGGCCACTGCGGTGAGGCCTGCGACCCGACTGTGGAACGTCAAGCGTTCGGCCGACAGTTCCTTACGGCGGGTTGCCGCTTCGGCAAGGAAGGCGGAGATCTCCTCCCCTTCGGCGTCGAGCTCGCCCTTGCGCTGAGCGAGGTCGTTTAGGGCCCGATCGTGTTCGCTAATTCGGCCGGTGAGGGCATCAGGATGGCCCGCCGGGCAGATCTCGATGAACCGGCGGAGGTCGCCACGCAGGTCACGATCCGCGCTTATGCCCGCTGCGAGCACGGCCTTGCGGCGATCAAGGCTTCTCAGCCGTTCGTCGAGGGCCTTGCGCTCCTCGTCGGCTTGCACCGGATCGTAGAGCGCCGGGCTGGGGGGTACTACGAACGCGGTCTCCCCCTCGCCGTCGAGATCCGATTTCTTGGCGAGGGTCACCAGCGAGGCGGGGTGCAGGCCAGCATCGATCAAAGCGGTGCGGGACCGCTCGAATTCGCCAGCGTCAACCAGGATCCCTGACAGGAGCCCCGGGTGGGCGTCGATGGTGGCGTCCCAGTGACGCCGCGACACGCTGGAAGAGAGGTAGGCGAGGCCAGAGCTGGCGCTGACCCCGGCGGCTGCGAGGACGTCCAACATGGCCTCGGTGTCGAGCGAAGGTGGCAGCAGGCCACCTTCACCCAGTGCGCCGCGGTTGCGGCGATCGCGCTCGGCGCCCACCTCTTCGGAGACAAGGGCGTCCTCGGCCCGCTGGAGTTCCTCGCTCAGTCGGGCGTCGAGCATCTGGTGCGCGCCCCACAGCGAGACGTGGTCGCTCTGGGCCAGCTCCCGGACGCGTTCGTGCGCTACCAGGGCTGCCGCCTGGGCGCTGAGACGCTCCTGCTCAGCCGTGTCCGCTTCACGAAGTGCGGTGACCTGGGTAATTTTGGCGCCGAGCGCGGTCAGTTCGGTAACCAGCTGCTGCTGTCGCCGCATCCGCTGGTTGACTCCGTCCTCAAGACGTTCGATGGCGGCTGCGGCGGTGGACTCCCCCTGTTCAGCACGGGCCAGAGCTGCCGGTACCCCATCGCCCGCCCCAAGATGGCCCGCGTCGATCGCCTCGGCAAGCGATTTGTCGATGGCGGCAATCTCCTTACCCAGCCCACCGATCACCCCTTCGAGACGACCGTTTTCTTGGCGGGCCTGGCGAGCGTCTTCTTCCTGGCCGTCGGCGTCCTCATCATGGCCCCTGGCGCGCCCGTCGGCGTCGGACCGTTCGGCGTTAACTTGCTCCCGCTGTGCGCGGTAGCGCCAGTGCAGCCGCCGGGCGGCAACGTTGCGAGCGAGGCGTAGCGGCTCGCCTTCTCTCGTCTTGTCGGAGAGCTGACGGTCGATGTCCTCGATTACCGACTGGGCTCGTTCGAACTCAAGAAGGTGGTCGAGGGCGGCCCATCCGGCCTGCTCCTCCTCGACGGTTTGGCGGTCCCTATTGATCTGTGCGAGGCGGGCGGTGGCATCTTGAACCCAGAACGCGGCGGCCCGACGAGCGTACTCGCGGGCACGATCACGGGCCGTCGTGCGGGCAGTCTCTGCGACGGTGCGGCGCTGTCCAACTTCGGACTTGGTGGTTTCGGCGCCCTGCTCGGCGCTGGCGGCCAGGACGCTGGCGGCGCGCAGCCCACTTGCCAGCTGTCGGCTTGCCGCGGAGGCCTCGCCGACCTCAGTGCGTTGGCGCCCGAGGTCGGCCCACAGCGAGGCGACGGGTCCGAGCCGTTCGGCGACGCCTTCGCAGTAGGCCAGCTCTCGTTCGGTTCGCGGGCGGGCCGCCAGCTTTCCGGCCAGCTGGGTCATGCGGTCCGAGACCGATTCGGACGCTTCGGCATCGACCGCCATCTCGATCAAGAAGTTGACGAAGGCCTCCCCGGTGGCGAAGCGGAACTGCTCGTCGATGGCTCCTTCACCCTTGTTCATCTCCTTCTGGTATTTGAACACCGCTGGGTCGATGCCCCGCCCGAGTAGGGCTTGGCTCCACTCCGTGCCGGTGTTGGCCACCACCAGGTTGGTGAGCGGGTGATTCCGGCCAAGGGATCGCAGCTCCCGGACGTAGGCGTCGAGGGGACGACGGCGCCCCACCTCGTCCCTTGCGGGACGTTCATCGAAGGTCAGCACGCCCGCCTTCGGGTTGAAGGCGTAGAAGCGGGTCTGGAGCTCACCGGCATGCTTCTCATACTCCAGCGGGCGGCGCCGCTCAGGCCACTCGTAGACGGCGCCGGTGACCAGCGGTCCCGAGGGGGTGTCCCACTCGCAGAGCACGTGTGAAGTGTCGCTGCTCAGTACGTAGTCGCCCAGCGTCCTCCTGTCTTCTCGGTAGCCGAGGAAGTCGCGTCGATATGGCAAGAACAGGGAGAAGAGCAGCGAGAGCAGGCTGGTCTTGCCGCCGCCGTTACGGAGCCAGATGATCGTGTCCAGCGGGTTGTGCTCGTCGTCGGTGAAATCAAGGGTGAGACCCGAGAAACGGGCGGCGTCGGAGCCCACGGAGTCGAGATGCATGCGGGCGAGCTTGAACATCAGCGGGCTCCTTCGCTGGCCATCTCGTCGTCGACGTCATCATCGTCAACAGTGGGCGTGCCGCCGTCCACCGCGTCGGCGTCGACGGTGGTGTCCTCGTGATGTTCGGGAGTGACTAGGGTACGCAGGCGCTCGAGGGCGGCGTGGCCGGCGAGTTCACGCACCTGTACCCGGTACCGATCGAGCAATTGGAAGGTCCCGCCACCGGCGTCCCGGGCCATCCCCTGGGCGACAAGCCAGTCAAAAGCACGAGTGATGACGCCCATCGTGCAGTCAGCGGCATAGCCTCCCTTCTTCATCCGGATCGACGGTGGCATCATCGCAAAGGCCCGCCAAGCGGCCCTCTCATTGGCCTCTTCGCCCGCCTCCGGGTCGCGGTCGTCGCCCTCAGCCAGGCGTGCGCAGGCGTCGCGCAGGAACCGCTCCACCTGCTCGGCCGTGCGACGGATGACGATGTCGTCCTCGAGGTCGACCTCCTTTGGATATGACACCGCGGCGATGCCGAGGTGGACCAGGCCGATGAGCATGCGCTTCTTCGGGTCGAGGCCACGTTGGTAGTCGGCCAGGCGGAAGCTGAACGGCGACTTGTCCATGGGGGCCACGATTAGCCCCTGGTCGGTGGCGTCGATCACAACCAATCCGAGGCCGTTGGCTACGGCCTCAACGACGTCTCGGAAGCTCTCATCGGTGCGGTACTCGCTCCACAGCGCCCCATAGCGCTCGTCGGCACCGCGGGCGACCTTCGGTTGAAGGGCGAAACAGATCAACTCGGCGGCCTTGCCGGCCTCGGTGGCGACCGTCACGACACCAACTCCATCTCTTCGGCATCCAGGGGCTCGTCGACATCATGGGTGGATTCTTCGTCGACCACGTTTGCGTCGTCGTCAAAGAGGAGTGTCGCGGGGCCGACCAGGAGATCGTCGCCCGTCCAGTGCTCGGTTTCGAGAATATCGCCGGTGGCGATGACGACGACATCGGGGTCGATGAGGTCGCCGACGGCACCGGCCAGCTCGTCGTCGTCGTACTCGGGTGCAAAGGACCACAGCACGCTGAGGCGCACCAGCTCCTCAACCTCGGGATCCCAGGCCTGCGCTTGGTCGAGCAGTTCTGAGAGGCGGACGGGTCGCTCCCGGGTGGGAGCGACCACAATGGCAGCGGCGTCGAGGACGGTTGGGTCGTAGGCCTCGACGTCATGGTCGGAGTCGGAGAAGTCCGGCACATCGTCATCGTCATCGTCGCCAAGGCCCTGGGTCCGCTTGCGCAGCAGCATCGGGATGAAGTCGCTCAGCCGTGGCACCCGGGGTGAGAGCGAGCCCAAAACTGTCTCGGCGAACGTCGTCGCCACTTCCTCGGCGGCCGAGGCCCGCAGTTCGAGGACTGGGGTTAGCAGTTGATCGGCGCAGGAGAACAGCCCGAGGCCATGTCCCCGGAAGCGCAGCTCCTGACGCTGCTGCTCAGTCAGGAAGACGGTGCTTGCTCCCATGAGCCTTTCGTGCAGACGACGATGTTCCCGCAAGCAGACTTCGAGCAGCGAGGCGACCCGCTGAGCCTTCTCCTTGACGTCGCCCTCGCGGGCATCATCGCCCGAGGAGAGATGGGCCAGGATCTGGCCCTCGACCATGATGCGCTGGCCCACATGTTCCCTGGCCCGATCCAGCTGGTCGAGTACCTCGCCCTTCCAGTCCACGCGACTGACGTCCGAGCGGGTGGCGTCGAGGAGGGCTCGGATCTGGGCGCCCATCTCGTAGGAGAGCCGCTGGTTCTGCTCGGCCGTCACCTCCGCCTCGTCAAGATCGCCCCGTTCGAGTTGGGCTTGGAGAACGAGCTCCATGGCCATCTGGGCGTCCTCCACGCGCAGATTCAGCCCTCCTCGGAAGACGTTGACGGCGTCGGGAGAGGCCTCGAGCACGATCTGGCCGTCGGGGCGCGCCTTCTCGACGAGGAGGAAGAACCGCAACTCTCGACGGGTATGCCCTTCGGTGTAGTCGGAGTAGGTGAGGGCGAACTGCTGGGAGTCGTTGCGGTCTCGGTTGTTGAGAAGGCCGTCGAGGACGTAGGCGGCGACCTTGACGTGCTCGTCCTCGGGCTGGTCGGGGGCTGCGATTCGGGCCAGGTCCGCCACCACGACTAGGACGTCCTCGTAGCTGAGCTCGGTGGCGAATCCCATCCGGGCGATGACGGCATCGATCGCCGCCAGCGAGAGGACCCGAGGGTCATATGGCGTGGAGTCCCAGTCCTGCCAGCTCGTCGCCTGGGCCAGCCGATGCAGTGGAGCCGTACGGAGCAATGCCCTGGTGCGCCGTACAAAGCCCTCTTCAGTGACCGAGCCGGCCACGATTGGGACGCCCGCAGCACGGCGAAGAGCGCTGGGGGTCCCTTCGCTTTCAGCGCTTGCGTCCTGGTCGGGCATCGGTCACCTACGGTGTTCGGTCAGCTCAGGGCATCTCAACGGGATGACGTCGGCGCAAACCGACGACCACCCACAGTGAACCCGAGTCCGGTCACAAGGTTACGTACAGGGTGTGACGCCCTGACACTGGGCCCATCCGGTGCGTCGAACGCGCCGGACACGCATATCAGTGGGGACGAGATGCGCTGCTCGCTGTACGTGGGGATCATCTCGTAGTTCAGTCGACTGGGTCGTGGTCGTCGCCGAGTGGTTCGTCGTCGATGCGAGCGCCGCATTCGACGCAGAGATCTGGATGTTTGGCCATCGGCACGTGACCGCCGCGGCGCTCACATTCGGCCTCGAGCTCATCGCGACGGCGAAAGAAGCCTGAGATGCGTTCGACGGCGTCGGTGTCGAGGACCCGATACCCGCCGGTGGTGCGCTCCCAAAGGCCGAGGGCGCATAGCTCCAGGGTTGCGACGGTGGTGTCCGCCGACACGAATTCGAGGTAGTCGTTGGGGACGAACCCTGGGTGCCCGTCGTGTTGGGCGTTGACCATGCCGTGGGTGTGGAGTAGGAACGCCTCACGGGACAGGGGCAGCTGGTCGTCCTCGTCATCGGTCAAGAGCCCGATGCCGGGCGCGCCTCCCTCCGACGCCACAGGGGACCGGGACGTCGACGCGTCGGTAAGGCGCGGGCCTGGTGCGGCGCCACGCCGGCCTGGCTGTGCAGCCGATAAGAACCCTCGACGGCGGGCGGCGGCCACCCAGTCGCGGACGGTCGGTTCGGGACGGTTGAAGCGTTCCGCCAGACGGCGAGTAAGACCGGCACCGCCGGGAGCTTCCTCCAGGTAGGCGCTAGCGACAGCTTCGAGGAGGGTGTCCGCGATCTCGGGACGACCCCGTCGACCCGCGACCGCCTGCTCGGCGCCGCGCTCCAGCGCCTCCCGGCTGTCGGCGGGCAGCTCGCTGGCGTCGACACGACGGTGGCCATCGACGAAGACGCCGTCGGTGTCCCAGTCGCGCCTGGCCAAGGAGCGTTGCGCGGCGGCGACGATCTGGCCGAGCGGCAGCTGGCGCAGCAGAGTCGGGGTGATGCCGGTGTAGGTTTCGAGGTCAGTCAGCGGCCGTAGCCCGGTCCCACCTGGGCCGACATAGTCATTCCAGGCGTCTCGGTACTCCCAGCGGTTGGCCGGCCCGCCTCGCCACAGCTCCAACTCGTTGACCATCAGGCCGCGGCCATGGTTGACCAACGTCCCGTACACGGTGACGGGCAGGTCTTCGGACTCGTAGAGGAAGTCGCAAACGTAGCCGTGTCCCCTGGGCCGTTCCTTCAAGAACAACTCGAGACGTGGCCGAGGCCGCTCTGCTACTGGGAGCTCGTCGGGGAGGTCATCGCCGGTGAGCCCGTCGATGTTGGTCTGGATGACGGCGCCCTTGTACAGGTCGAAGCGCTGCCTGACGCGCCCGACGTCGTAGGACAAGTCGCGGACGTCCAGGTGGTCTGCTCGGAGCTGCCGCTCACTTTCCGGGGCGTCGGGGTTCTGGTAGTCGGTCGGGCCGTAGACAGGTCGAGGCATGCCGCCAACGATAAACCATCCTGTGCGCTCACCTACCGGTAAAACCGTACGACTTGCGCTGCGCCGCTACTCGGCCGCTGCCGCTAGACGAGCCCGAGACGGCGACCTGCTCGACATTCGGGTTAGGTGCCCGACGCTCCGACTGCCGCTCGGCGCCCGGGCGCCGGTTCTCGGTCGCCGAAGTATCGCCACCAGACCATGTCGAAAAGCTCGATGCGGGTCGGCTTCTTGCCGTGCCGCTCGGATGCCAGCGGAGCGAGCGACTCCGAGACCGGCTCGTTCTCCGGACACACGAGATCCTGATGGATGGCGTCCAGAGTCGCGGCAATCCGCACAACGTCGCGGCCGACGACCAAGTCAGCCCTCGATTCGCGTTCGGGTGGCTCCCATGCCTGCCAGAGGAGGGCGCCGAAGATGGCCCGGTCGTCGAGAACGGAAATCAACGCCAGCCTCTTTATCTGGGGGAGCTTCGTGGCGACCGGCACCTTCACGTATGGCCAGCCGGCGACGGTCGAGACGAGCCCGACAACACGTTCCCGGAGCTTGGGCAAGCTGGCTTTCAGAGCTGTACTTGGCAGCTCGGTGAAACGGGCATCGACGCCAGACCTTCCGAGCGTCAAAGGCGGCCGGTGGGACCATCCACGACTCACCGAATGCCCTCAGGACAACTCGAGCAATGGCTGAAGCATCGTCAATTCGGCGACCTCATCTTTGCTGAGCCGACCCCTCCCACCGGGTTGAACATGGCTGTCAGCGATAGGCCACAAGACCGACATCTTCCCGTCGACGGCGCGCATAGGAATCCGGAGGGAAGCTGATTGGGGCGCCACGATTTGGACGACGAGCTGGCCATACACGGCGGTCCAGAGCTGGAGTACGCATTTCCGCTCCCCTCCATTGGTGGTCGCCCAGAGCGCTCGACGGCCATGCAGGTGAACCCACGGGAGCGAAGTCCCAATCCCGAGATACACCTGCTGGCCGTCGAGCGGTTTCCGCGTCGAATAGAACAGTCGGTACTCGTCGGGACTCGAGAGGTCGTCAGGGTACGAGGCCTGGTAGCTCAAGAATTGCTTGACTACCCGGGTCGCCCAGATGCGAGCCTCGATCCTTTCAAGGTGCACCGTGTTGCCGATCACCATCTCAGCGAAGCTGGGCTTCACGGCGGTGTCGAGGTCGTTCATCCACCCGCCGTTGCAACCTTCGCAAAACTCTCGCACGACAACTTGAGCAGCATTAGCGGCTGACCAGCTCGACAGGATCTCGGCTCCCTGAGCCCCGACCGTGACGCGCTCCGAAGTCATCGACTGCGGACTGGGAATGAGCGCCGCGAGTTGCGAGGCGAGGGCATGTTCCCTAGTCAATGGATTTCGGCCGCAGTACCGACAACCCTCTGGTGACTCCTCCATACCGGTCAGGATCGCGCCCCCGCTCTCGAAATCAGGAAGGCTCGGACACGATCAGGCATCGGTCGATGTTCCCTGGAGGAGCACGCGTCCACAATTCAGGGCCAAATCGTGGCTCCGTCCAGCCTGCGATGGACCATCGAGACCATCGTCAGGAGTTCGAGCAGCTCGTCGTCAGACACAGTCCGACCGATCCTCGGGTCGTGCGCGGTCGGGTTGCGGAACATCCCCAATAGCCCCTTGCAGACATTGGAGAATCCCTTCTGTTCGTCCTGCTCGCTCACCGTCGCGAGGTTGTTGATTGAGACTTTTGGAGTGTTGTGCTGACCCAAGGAGAGCGAAGCATCGATGAGCGCAGCACCGTCACCAGTAAGGCCCGTCATCGAGCGCAGCCGATCGGGAATGCTCTTGGTCGCTTCGAGTGCGGCGTGGAAAGGATTTCGCTCCAATACCTCTTGAGAGCAATACCGAATCACCTCGGGGTGCACTCCCCGGCGCCGCAGCTCGGCCCGGAGCGAGTTGGCATGACGGGCCGCCTCGCTCAGCGTGTCAGCCTTCGCTCCGCGCTGAACCTTGCCTTCTTCGTTGATCCGGAAACCGATGAACACGAGGACTTCGTCGAGCGCACCCTGGCGCGCAGAGAACAACGCCGGATCGTTCCGGTACCTCACGGGCTGCATCGCTTCGGTGATGAACTTAATGACGCAGTTGGCAGCTGCGTCCCGCTCTTGGCGATCGGTTAGCGCATATCGAAGTCTGTCCCTCTTGGTCGCACCCGGCGCCAAGTCGGGAATCTTGCACTGTTCAAGGAGCTTGGCTATCTCCGAACCGGTGAGACCGCTGTTCGTTTCGCCGAGAACATCGGCCACACCTTCGACAACGTGGTCCTGCCATGGCTCGTATTTCGGCACAACCAAGAGCGTACGCGGGTGCACGCTTTGCCACAGAAGTTCGACTCCGTGCTGCTGATGCTGCTGTTTGTGGACGAGGAGCATTGGTCCTCTTGCCACTAAGGGTCCACGGATCAATTATTCGCGCGATGTAGTCTAGCCGTGTGGAGGTGAGCGAGGAGGCTCTGGCACAGATGTTCGCCATGCTGACCCCCCACCTCGACGAGCGGCGCAAGCGCCTCCTGGCGGGCGCGCAAGCCCGGGCACTCGGGCGTGGCGGGATCGCAGCCGTCGCTCGGGCGTCGGGGATGAGTCGCTCCACCGTCCAGAGCGGGGTTCGCGAGGTAAACGAGGGCGCCGAGCCCAGCGGGAGGGTGCGTCGCCCGGGAGCGGGACGGCCACGGCTGATCGACAAGGATCCCGATCTGTTGTTGGAGCTCGACGATCTCGTCTCGCCTGAGGCGCGGGGAGATCCGATGTCGCCTCTGTTATGGACGGCCAAGTCGACCTATCAGCTGGCAGACGCCCTCGCGGGGAAGGGCTTTACGGTCTCGCCGAACACCGTCGGGGATCTGCTCGCCAACATGGGCTATAGCTTGCAGGGCACCTCGAGGCAGAAGGAGGGTCGCCAGCACGTGGACCGAGACGCCCAGTTCGCTTACATCAACTCGACCGCCGGCTCGTTCCTCGCCGCCGGCGAGCCGGTCATCAGCGTCGACACGAAGAAGAAGGAGCTCGTCGGCGAGTACTCGAATGCCGGCAAGGAGTACCAGCCGAAGGCTGAGCCGGTCCGCACCCTGGTCCACGACTTCATCGACCCGGACATGGGAAAGGCCATCCCCTACGGCGTCTACGACATGGGCGCCAACGAGGGCTGGGTCTCGGTCGGGGAGGACGCCGACACGGCTTCGTTCGCCGTGGCCACGATCAAGCGCTGGTGGGAGCAGATGGGGCGACCTCGATACCCCGAAGCCACGAAGCTCTTGGTCTGCGCCGACTCCGGAGGCTCGAACGGCTACAGGCTCCGAGCCTGGAAAGTCGAGCTCGCCAAGCTCGCCAAGGAGACAGGGCTCGAGATCACCGTCTGCCACTTCCCGCCCGGCACCTCGAAGTGGAACAAGTGCGCATGACCTGGCCGGTCACCACGGAACGATGAAATGCTGGCAGTGACCGGCCGGGCGCGGTCGCCGTCTCGATAGTGGAGCCTGTGAGCCCGAAACAAGTTTGGCGCGGGGCCCGAGGGACCTGGGATTGTCGCCGCGAGCACGAACCCCAGATTCTCCTGGTTGCCGGTCCCTCCCCGGCAGGTCGCTACCTGTCGGAAAGGAGAGACCATGGAACAGATCCACGACCGAATCGCGGGGCTCGACGTCCATCGGGACGCCGTCGTCGCCTGTGTCCGAAGGCCCGGCCCACGCGGCGGCACGGTGCTCGACCGGGCTCGTTTCAAGACGACAAGCGCGGGCCTCGCTGACCTCGAGGGCTTCCTCATCGAACGCTCCGTCGTGCTCGTCGCGATGGAGGCGACCGGCGTCTACTGGAAAACCACCTACTACGCCCTCGAGGAGCGCTTCGAGTGCTGGTTGTGCAACGCCCATCATGTGAAGAACGTTCCGGGCCGCAAAACGGACATGTCTGACGCGGAGTGGCTGGCGGACGTGGCCGCGCACGGCATGGTGCGTCCGAGCTTCGTTCCCCCGCGGCCGATCCGTGAGCTTCGCGAGCTGACCCGCTATCGCAAGCGCGAGATCGACATCCGAGGCTCGGAGATCGCGAGGCTCGAGAAGGTGCTCCAGGACGCCGGGGTGAAGCTCACCTCCGTCGCTTCGAAGGTGCTCACACAATCAGGCCGCGCGATGGTCGAGGCCCTGATCGAAGGCGAGCGCGACCCGGCCACACTCGCGCAGCTTGCGAAGGGCAAGCTGCGGCCGAGGATCGCCGAGCTCGAGGAGGCGCTCGACGGTCACTTCGGCCCGCATCATGCAATCGCGGCGCGCCAGATCCTTGATCACGTCGACTTCCTCGACCGGACAATCGCGACGCTGACCGAGCAGATTGACCAGCGCACGGCGGCCTACCAGCCGGTGATCGAGCTGCTCCTACCCGTTCCCGGTTTTGACCGGCGCACGATCGACGTTGTCATCGCCGAAACCGGAGCGGACATGAGCCGGTTCCCTACCCCCGAGCACCTCTCCTCTTGGGCCGGGCTCTGCCCGGGCAACCACGAGTCTGCCGGCAAGCGGCGCCGGGTGGCGACGACAGCAGGCAATCCTTGGCTCGGGAGGGCGCTCATCGAGGCGGCCCGGGCCTCCGTGCGCGTGAAAGGCAGCTACTTCGGTGCTCAATACCGCCAGATCGGCCGGCGGCGCGGCCCGAACAAGGCGGCCATCGCGGTTGCCCACAGCCTGCTCTGCCTCGTCTGGCATCTCCTCACCACCGGCGTTTGCTTCGAAGACCTCGGCACCGACTACTTCGAGCGTCGCCGCGATCCCGAACGCGAGACCCGTCGTCTAGTCCGAAGTTCACCCCGAGCACCCCAACGCGGACACCATCGCGAGATCGTGAGCAGCACTTCTATGCCTTCGAGGTGGTAACAGCGTAGGCATGTAATGAAGGCCCTAGCTAGGACAGAAGTCTT
>Ga0116111_1001280_pt1 | contig 17949 bp, 16 predicted proteins | sample June2015DPH_8_10_FD_89720 | JGI IMG/M metagenome (GOLD analysis project Ga0116111, IMG submission 89720) | Peatland microbial communities from SPRUCE experiment site at the Marcell Experimental Forest, Minnesota, USA - June2015DPH_8_100 | ecosystem: Environmental > Terrestrial > Soil > Wetlands... | reverse complement strand
GTCGCGATTTGCGATGCCACGGCGGACCTCACACCTTTGAGGCCAGCCAGCATCGCCATGAAAAATGTGGTGGAACCCCAGCAATGCACCACCATCTGGAGCTGACGGGCGCGAAGAGCGTCCAGATGGTGGTGCATTGCTGGGGTTCCACCACATTTTTCATGGCGATGCTGGCTGGCCTCAAAGGTGTGAGGTCCGCCGTGGCATCGCAAATCGCGACTCAAATCCGCGCCCCGTTTGCCACCCATCTTAAGACCGGGCTGCACCTTCCTTCGTTCCTGAAGGACGTGGGCATCGAAACCTTTACCGCCTACGTTGACAATCATGAAGGCTTAGTAGCCAAGATCTACGACGAGGGCCTGAAGCTCTATCCCCTCGAGCTCACCAATCGCTGCACCAACGCGAGCTGCCATCGCATCAGCTTCATGTACGCGCCGCTTTATGAACATGCCAACCTGAACGAGGCAACACACAATAGCCTGCACGAAATGTTCGGCGTGGCCAATATGAAGGCCTTCATGCACCTCGCGCGGCTCACCAACACCGGCCATCTGGTGGACTTTAACGGCGGCGACGTTTACCTGCCGCATCTCGACCGGTTGGCCACTCCCATCACTTTTATCCATGGAGCGCAGAATGAATGTTTTCTCCCTGCCAGCACGGAAATAACGATGAATGACTTGGCCAAGGCCAATGGCAGCAGTCTGTACAAGCGGCACGTGATTCCTGGATACGGTCACATCGACTGTATTTTTGGCAAGAACGCGGCGAAAGATGTCTATCCCTTGGTGCTGGAGCACCTGGAGGCAACGCGATAGACAGGCCTCCACAGGGGCCGGCGTAGGGGCGGCTTTACGCCGCCCTATGGCGAGGTAAACTCGCCGCTACGTCGCCATGGCGAGGTGAATTCGCCGCCACAATATCAAGCTGGACCACTACTGACGAGCAGGACGCGAGGCGCGATAATGACCGAAGCAGATCCGACTTTGCAGCGGCTGGAAGATCAGATCAACTGGTACGATCGCAAGAGTAATTACAGCCAGAAAGTTTACAAGTGGCTCAAGATTATTGAGATTGTGGCGGCCGCACTCGTGCCCTTGTCGGCGGGTCTGCATCTGCCGGCTCCGGTCACCGGAAGCCTGGGGGTATTGATCGCAGTGCTCGAGGGGCTCCTGCAACTCAACCAATACCACAGCAATTGGATTACTTATCGGTCAACTTGCGAGACGTTGAAGCACGAGAAGTATCTATACCTGGCGAACGCAGGTCCTTATTCAACGGCCCCAGCCGCGCATGTGCTTTTGGCCGAGAGGATTGAATCCCTGGTTTCCCAGGAGCACGCGAAGTGGGCTGCCGGCCAGGAAGAAGCGGCCAAGCAAAAGAATGAATGAAAGGCACTGTCTTACCGGATCCGGACATGGCGCAACAAGTCTTTATTAGTTATGCATCCTCGGACAAGGCGACGGCGGACCGCATTTGCGCCGCTTTGGAGAACACCGGAGTTTCGTGTTGGATGGCTCCCAGGAATATCGAGCCAGGCACGGACTTCCCCACCGCCATCGTGGAAGGAATCAATTCGGCTCGCGCGTTCGTGCTGATTCTCACGGATCACGCCGCGGCCTCGCCCCATGTTCTCAGCGAAGTGGGCCACGCCTTCAACGGTAAGAAGCGAATTATCCCTTTCCGTATTTCGCAGCAGGCCTTGCCCGAGGATCTGGAATACTTCCTCGCTTTAACCCAGTGGCTCGACGCCCCGGAGGGTTGCACCGACCAGAACTTGAAGCGGCTTATCGACGCAACTTTGGCCGCGCTTGCGGGCGAACGAGTTCCGCTCCCGTTGCCGCAGATCAAGAATCGAACAACATGGGTTGCTGGTTCCATCCTGGCTTTGGTAGTCGTGGCCGGGGTGATCGTCTCCTTGAAATTGCGGAAGCCGCCCAAGCCTAACCCACCCTTGCCTACGCCAATTGTCGTGAATCCTCCTATTACCGGCACTTCCCCGCCCGGCGCGCAAATAAAGACTTGGCTCAACCCCGCTGACGGACTGAATTACGCTTGGATTCCTCCCGGAACTTTCATCATGGGATGTTCGGCGCAAGATAGCGAATGCAAAGACGACGAGAAGCCGACCCACCAAGTGGCCATCGAGAAAGGCTTCTGGCTGGGCCAAACCGAAGTGACGGTCGCCGCCTATCGCAAGAACGACGCCAAATCCGCCCGGCACGCTCCCGCCGGTGATGGCACTCTTCCCATGAGTGGCGTAAGTTGGGCCGAGGCAAAAGATTACTGCGCGGCGATAGGGGGACGGCTGCCGACCGAAGCGGAATGGGAATACGCAGCACGCGGGGGGAATTCTCAACCCTATTACGGGGTTATCTCCCAGATCGCCTGGTACGCGGACAACAGTGGCGACGCTCCCCATTCGGTGGGAAAGAAGCAGCCCAATGCCTATGGCCTGTACGACATGTTGGGAAACGTCTCCGAGTGGGTTCTGGATCGCTACTTCGACAAGTATTCTTTTGACTCTGTGGCGACGGGTCCCGGTGTTGAGCAGCCCCTTGCTTCGAATGCTTTGGCGGTAGCTCGCGGAGGATTCTGGGAGAGCGACCCCGCTGCCCTCCGCGTCTCTCGTCGTTTAGCCCAGGAAACGGATGGGGGAGAAATCCCTGTCGGCTTCCGCTGTGCGAGCGACCATCCCTGAAGAAGCATGTAGCGTGGGCGTCTCGCCCGCTGGGGCGTGGGCATCCTGCCCGCGCGTTCCTGGCGGGAGCGGGACGCTCCCGCCACAGAAGCTGTGAATTTATTGAAGAAACCGGATTTTTCCGCCTGTAAGTAATTGAAAAAACACGAGCGAAAAATCGGGAAATCAGTAATTTCACAGATTCACAGCGGGCGAGGGGCGCCCGCGCTATATCCGGGGGATCTCGGCTCTCGCTTTTATGTCGCGCGCCCCGGTGCTCGGACCCTCTTGAATCTCCCCCCAGTTCATGTAAAATCGGCATATCCTCATATCGCCTGTCGCATCACGAGGTTTTGAAATGCCTCTTCCCGCTGGCGCAATTCCCGGTATAGATGTGTCGCATTACCAGGCAGTGGTGGATTGGGCCACAGTGGCTGCGGGTGGGGTCCGATTCAGCTTTGCCAAAGCCAGCGAAGGTCCATCCGTCACCGATCAATACTTCTTGGACAACTGGAACGGAATGAAGGCAGCAGGTCTCTTGAGAGGTGCGTATCACTTCTTTCACCCCAGTGCCGATCCGCAAGCCCAAGCCAAGAACTTTCTCCACCGCCTAGCTGCGGCGAATGGCGGCAGCCCTCTGCTTGCGCCAGGCGATCTGCCGGCCGCCCTCGATATTGAAGTGACCGATGGCGCATCACCCGCTACTTTGCTCGCGGGCGCCAGCTCATGGCTGGCAACTGTGGAAGCCGCGACCGGCAAACATCCCATCGTTTACAGCTATCCGAGCTTCTGGAAAAGCACGCTGGGTAATCCTGGAGCCCTGTCAGGTTATCATCTATGGATCGCGCATCTGAATGTGCCCACGCCAATGGTGCCGGGGGGCTGGCCGGGCTGGGTCTTCTGGCAATTTGATAAACAACAGGTGCCGGGTGTCCCGTCCCCTGTCACTGACTTGAATGCTTTCAATGGGACCTACAGCGACTTACAGAACCTGGCCCAATACATGGGAGATTGTAGCAAGTAAAGTGCAAGCGACGACGACGCAACATCATTCAGGGTTGCACGTACACGGGGCTGGAGAACACCTGGGGGTCATATTGTTTCCCGTATTTATTAAGGTGGGACGTGACGGCCTCACTCGACTCTTGCAGATGTATGCTGCCCAGCGACGTGGCATCTTCACCCACGGTAACTAGCCGAGAAAGTTCATTAAGAGTTTTGGGCGCGCAATGCTCCTCCCAGAAACTCAACTGATATCGCCCCGGGGGAACATGGGCAATGACGATTTCGCCTCGGGCGTCTGTCACAGCAAAGTACGGAGTGTCAACGACCACGACGACGGCGCTCATTTGGGGATGGATGTTGCAAAAAATGTAACAGATTCCCGCGCGATCGAAGCGGACACCGCGGGTTGATCCCGCTTCGTAAAGGCCAAGGTCGAAACGCTTGCCATTGAAAAGAGAAAAGACATTGTGAAAGAAGGGATCGCGGTTAGGGAAATCCACCTGTGATCCCACTTGGACAGCCAGGATGTGAGGATCGAAAACCCTATTCTTCTGCACGAGCTGGGGGTGGGTCGATTCATTTTGGGCGCTCGGGCGAGGCGCAGATTGATCCGTGAGTGAGGTGAGCCAAGATACCACGCTGGCCTCGCGATCGGCGCGCGCCGCGCCGTTCGCAGCCGTAACGCTAACCTGCCCGGTAACCTGGGCCGCCCCCGCACATGCCGCGGAGCTTACCCACAAGAACAGGGTCACCAGGAAACGGACCGTCCTTTTTCCGGAACTCATAGGTTATGTCCATATCCACAAGCAGGTGGCTCGGAAAAACCATCTGGGGAAACGTCGCGCCGGCCTCATCATGATACTTTCCCAGCAAGACCCATCTCAGGCCATCGATTAGAACAACACCCCCATGCTGAGGTTTAGAGTGCCGGCCGTGTTCTTGCTGTTGGAAATTTGGAGGGTATCCAAATACCGGTATTCTATCGCGAACAGCAAATCGCTCCGCGGACGGAAGATCATATTGAACATGACGTTCTGGTTCTTGGCGATGGAGGTGTAACCATACGTCGTTGGCTCGTAAGAGTAGCGAAGGTCGCGAGCGAAAGGGTTATCCTGCCCAACGGCAGCGTTGAACTCGATCGCCTGCGTGGCTTTGAATTTAAGTTGAGTCCACCCTCCGATAGTGTTCAAACCGATCAGATCCGAAGAGGTATTCGACTCCGGCCCATCAAAAAGGACGCTCGTGCCCTGCGCAGCCCCCAGGCCTCCCAGAGCGCGCCCGCGATAAAACTCACCCGACAAGGCAAAATGGTTTCCCAAGGGAGCGTTCCAGTCGGCCGTGCCCGCCCAGGCATCCGTGGTCCGGCCTGCTCCATAATTCTGGCGGCTATAATAGCCGCCTATGCCCAAAGTCAGGGCGTGGTCCCCGACGCCGTGCGTCCAGGCCAGACGCGATCCCGCCGCCGGTATGCGCGATTGCTCCCCGCCACTTGGCGTCCGATAAAACTGCGAGGTGGGCGGTTCACCCGAGAGGGGATCGAGAATTCCCCCTTGCAAGAACAGGCCGTCCGTCTCCGAGAGTTTCAATCGATGCTCCAACCTCACCTGTGGAGTCCATGTCCAGAGATTGCCCGCATCGGCGAACGCGGGGTAGCCCAATGAAGCAAAGGAAGTCGGAGAGAGTGGCGAGAAGAAGGGAGCGTCCTGCCCTCCCACAATCGAAGTTTGGGCCCAATCCATGCGCATGGTTGCTGTGCGGAGGCGCACTACGTTGTCTGCGACGCCGTTCGCGACATAGGAGAATCCTCCCATGAAGTCGAAATTCACATTCCCGCTTACTTGAGCTCCCGCCAGGGTGGGGCCGTAGGCTTCCAAACCTATCTCGGATTGCCGCACGGTAGCGCCGACGCTCCCGCTGGTGCCATCCACCCCGCGAGGCAGAGCCACGTTCGGTACGTCCTGATTGTCAACCGTGCCACTGTTCCCGAACAGATTGAAAAGGGCAATGCCGCTCAGTTTCACCCGGTACTTGGATGCGCTTTCTACCTTGGTCTGGTGCTGCTCGTCAACCTTGGCCTGTAATAACTGCTGGTCTTCCTCCAGGCGGTTCACCCGTGCCTCGGTCGGCGGTTCCACCGTGGCTGCCGTGGGCGGCGCCGGTTCTTGCGCTGTGGCCAGCGCCTGGGGAACGCTCAATGCGCTCTTCGCTCCGGCGTCTGCGGTCAAGCTTGTCGAGGAGAGCTTTTCGCGAGCTCCGCGCAACTCCACGCGGAGCTCGCGTGTTTCCTGGCGGGATTGGGATACCTCGGCGCGCAATTCCTGAATCGTAGCGCTGAGCTGTTTAACCTCGCCTGCCAAGGTTTGCACGGCGTCTTCCAACGTGGCTCCCTTGGCGGGTGGCGAAGGTGAAGCGGACACCTGCGCGAGCGCAGGAAGACTGAGGAACAATATCCACAGCACGGTAAATACTGCTGTTGATCGATGTACGCTTGTGATTCTTACCATGGGAACCCCCTGCAACGAAGCTCGCGTCCCGCCCGCGCACTGGAGGGCAGAAGCCTACCGGGAACTCGGGGATGCACCCTCTTCCTCGCCAAACACCCGAGCCCGAAATATCCGCTGGTTTTGAATCCCAGTGTAATTCAATTCGCCCCACCTTCGGGAAAGGTCTTTTCAATTCGAGCGAGGATCGGTCGCGGAAATCGGGCGTGCCTCTTCGCCACACTGTTGCGTCAGACCGGTATTTCCCCGATCGAGGAAAAGCGAGCATACGCATCTTTGGCAAATAGGGTCTTTGGGGATATCAAGCTGGCTTCGAAACTGCACGGCTGCTTCACTGTTCAGGATGTCAACTAATGCCCCATCTTGAAGATTGCCAAATGGCCGGTGGAAGAAACACGGGCGGACGGCGCCGTCAGATTCGATCACCGCGGAAACCCAGGGCGCGTTGCAGCGGGGGGACGTATTGTGGATACCCCGCCAATGCCCGCTACTGTGTAAGCCAATGCGACGGAGCTTTTCCGGGCTTTCGCGGATGAAATGTGACTTAATGCTTTCTTTACAATCGGTTATAAGCCGTTCAATCTCGTTCATCAGCAGGTCCAGATCATCCGTCGTCAAGGCGACGTTGGCTGCGGCGCCTTCCGCCCATTCCGCCGAGTGGTTGAAGGATTCTGACGAAATATCGGCAGCGAGGAAGGAGATTGAATTCAGCTTCAACTCTTGTGCCGCCCCCACGGCAGCCCGCAGATGGCGAGAGTTCTGCTTCTGCACGGTACACCGCCCGTGAATCGGCATGGAGGGGCGGTGCTCACGAAGTGCGCGAATCGCACGCTCCAGCCGCTCATAAGCATTGGGCACACCGCGGATGCGGTCATGAATCTCGCGGGGCCCATCGAGGGAAACAATGACGTCGTCCATGCACTCAGCGACCTGGGGGGCATGCCGTTCGAGAATTAAACCGGCGGTAAGGAGTGTTGTGCGGATTCCTTCGCGGCGAATCATGCGGGCCAGCGCGTATAGATCCGAATGCATCAGAGGCTCGCCCCCCGAAAAGACCACCCACCGCACCTTGAGTTCACGCAGGCCGGCCATGTGCGGGGCCAAATCCTCGGCCGTGATTTCGCGAACCTGCCGAATCCTCCAGATATCGCACATCACACATCGGCAATTGCAACGGCTGTGGGGAAGGATCACCAGAATAGGAAGTTCGCGAATGACGTGGGCAGTTGGAGCGGTCTCCGTGATGGCTTGCGCTTCCGGAGTTCTAGCGCTCATACTTCCACCCTCTCGAACACCACCACAACGTGATCAGCCAGGGCGCGAAGGCCCGGGCATCGGCCGAGTAGCGGATCGATCTTAGCGGCCAATCGAAACAGCCGGGCATATCGCGCGGCCAAGTGCTCCAGGTACGATGGTGGCACAGCGATGCCCGTGCCCTTCCAACTCACCAGGCGAAAGTGCGGCCAGAAATATTGACGCAGCGATCCGACGGATGGATAGCGAACAAGCACACTGTGGCCGGGCGCCAGATTCGCGACGATGCCGTTGCCATGGAGCCGGCGGAAAGCTTTCTTGAGGTTGCCACGCAGGGTATACCAAAGCATTTCCCAAAGGCAGAATCGCCCAAATAAGCACAGAATAGCCTTGCCGCCCGGTCTTACGAGCTGTGCCAGGTCACGGGCCACGCAGGGCAAATCCGCCACGCAATTGAGGCCGGCAAAATTGGAAAGGACGCCGTCGTAGATGCCCTCCTCCTCGAGTTGGTCGATCTGCTCGATCGCTAGCATCCTGAAGTCGACGTGATTCCGTGGTGTGGCCGCTTGCAACCGCCGCCGCGCCACGGCGATCATTTCCGTCGAGGCATCGCACGCCGTCACCTGAATTCCCTGAGCAGCAAGGTGCAGCGCGTCGATCCCGGTTCCGCAATTAATTTCCAAAACTCGTTGTCCGGGGTGAAACCAGCGGTCCATTTCCCGCCAAACCGACTCCCGCTGCGCCCTGCCAATGAAAGAATTCGTAAAGCGGGAGTCGTACTCGTCCGCAACGGCGTCGAATGGCACGGCCTTGGGGGTCGGCGATGGCGCGGCAATATTCATGAACGTCATGCCTCCACTTCCTCGACCGCCGCTGTCATTCCCGCCTGCGCTTGCTCAATCCTCTGGCGCAACTCGGCCAAGAGCAAATCATCGCCCGGAACTTTGGCATTCTTCAGCCGATCGAGTTCAACTTCCGCCCGCAGGAGGCGATCGACGCTCTGATAATATCGGCGGGAGTGCCTGCCGCGGATTTGAAAATCCCGGTCAGAGCTCTCCGCCCAAATCTTTGGACTTACCACCCGGTCCTCCACCGCCTCGAAGTAAGAAGTCCCCCGGATGGGATAAGCAACGGTCGTCAGGAAGATGTCCGGATTGGATGCCTTGACATGCTGGATGGTTGATTGGATATCCTCCCATTCCTCGCCTTCGTATCCCCACATCAAGAACATGCCGGTCTGGATGCCTCGGGACTTGCACCATCCCACGGTGCTCTGGACTTGCGCAACGGTCACTCCCCGTCGCATGGCGTCGAGCACGCGCTGTGAGCCGCTTTCCGAACCGATCCAGATGCGGAAGCAATTCAATTCCGCCAGCAGATCCGCCACCCGCTCATTGATCCGGTCCGCTCGCGAAATACATTCAAAGGGGATGCTGAGGCCGCGGCGCTTCATTTCCGCGGCGAATTGAATCAGCCAGCCGTGATGAATCGTAAAGACGTCGTCGGCAAACCACAGCATGTCCGGGTTGTAGCGGGCGAGAATCCACTCGAGCTCATCGACCACGGCAGCCGGTTTGCGCCTGCGGTGGGTCTTGCCATACACCTCATGGCTGCACCATTGGCATTCGTAGGGACATCCCCGGGCGGTGATCATAGAAACGGAACCGGCGCCGTGATGGTGACGCCAGGTTTCAAGATAGCGCTCGATGGAAATGGATTCGCGGCTGGGCCAAGGCTGTCCATCGATATCGGGAATCTGCGCACGAGGCGGGGTGCGCCGGACGCATCCATCTGCCCCGCGGAAGGCAATGCAGTGGACCCGGCTGAGATCCTCATTTGATCCCCTACGCAGGATGGGCAGCAATTCCTCCAAGGTCACCTCGCCCTCTCCGATGACGACGACGTCCGCGGCCGCCACCAGGTATTCTTCCGCATAGGCCCCCGGCTCAGGCCCTCCGGCAACAGTTTTCCAGCCCGCATCCTTGGCCGCGCGCAAAATGCGGATCACGCTTCCCCGCGTCATGAGGTTGGCATAAACCCCCAACACCGCGGGGGGCTCGCTCGCGAGAAGGTTTTGCAGTTCCTCCCGGGACGAGAAGGTTGTGTCGAACACCTCCACGGTGAATCCTCGCGCCCGCAAGTGCGAAGCAAGGTAAAGAATCCCCAGTGGCGCATAGGGCTTCATGATCTGAAGCTCCTTGGGATCGTCGCCAAGGAAGAAACCGTGAGTTAAGAGGATATCCACAAGAATCAACCTGTATGTCCTGGTCTCTTCCAACCTTGTTCACCGCCGACAACTTGTCCGGGCGCGCGATGGCAAGTTTCGGAGTGCGGGAGCTTGCTCCCGCTTTTTCTACCGCTGACTTGTCAGCGGTGGGTTATTCGCCGCGACGAGTCGCGGCGAGCAAAAGCGGCGACGAGTCGCCGCACTCCGAAAGACCTCTCATCGCCGTGGTGAGAGGGGTGGCCTAACCACATTCCACCGTAGTGCACGCCAGCACGGGAAGGAGCGTCGCGTCCGAGTTGCGGCACGTTTGTTCGAGTTGTTCGACCCGCTTCCATCGCTCCGCGATCTCCTGTGAGTCGGCGGAAACGCCGGTTGCGGAAGGTTCGTGAAGGGCAAATTTCCACGCTCCGGGCGCACTCCAGAACTCCACTTCGGCGTGCAAAGCGTCGTGGAGGGCGCGATAGAACTCGCTGGTGTAAGCCCCCTTAAACATCATCGACAGGTCTTCGCTGTCGATCCAGTTCGTCTTTTCACCCAATTGCTCGCGAACCCGCTCATAAAATCTCGTCCCAGGAAGAGGATAGGAAACAGAAATACCCACGTCGTCCGGCTGTGTCTCACGAACCATGTGAATGGTTTTTTCGATATCGCGCCACGTTTCTCCCGGGTAGCCGAACTGGAGGAAATAGCAGGCGCGGATGCCGTTCTCCCGCAAATTCTCGCGGGCCAGTGCGGCCTGTTCAACCCGAATTCCTTTTTGCATCGCATCCAGAATTTTTTGCGATCCCAACTCCACCCCCATCCACACTTCCACGCACCCGGCGCGCGCCAGCCCCGCGGCTGTCTCCTCTTGCATCAGGTCTGCGCGCGACTGCATTTTGAAGGGGACTGTGGCGCCGTGCAGCTCGACGTAGTGAGCCAATTCTTGCACCCAGCGGTTGTTGATCCCGAACAGGTCATCGGCAAACCAAAGATGGTCAATATCAAACTCTTCCCGAAGCGTGCGCATTTCCATTGCCACGGATTCCGGCGAACGCGCGTGGAAGGAGTCGCCGTAAATCGGCTTCGCGCACCAGTTGCACCGGTACGGGCATCCCCGGCTGGCGACAAGGTTGAGCGAGAAGAAGCCATGCGCCTGCCTCCATACGCTGCGGTATCGCTCCATGTCAATCAGATCCCGCGCGGGAAGCGGAAGGTGATCCAAATTGCGCATGAGCGGCCGGAGGGGAGTTCGAACCGGAGGCCCGGCGCGCGCCCCCCGGTATACCAGGCCGCGGATGTTCTCGATGTTCCCGCTCGAATGACGCACGAGAGACTCGGCCAGGTCCAGCAGCGTCTCTTCCGCCTCACCCAAGAGAATGTAATCGGCGGCCCGATCCAAATATTTCTGGCTGTGATCGGAAGCGTCGGACCCGTTAACGGCCACCTTCGAACCATAGGCCTTCGCCGCGTCGATCATTCCAAATGCCATCTCGCGCATTCGCGTTAAGCACATCTTGGAAAGGAAATTGAAATTGTCTTCGTAGATTGCAACCACCTTGGGACGATGACGCGCGAGGGCCTCGGGAAAGCCCTGTTCGGGATCTTCCAGCATGCTGTCAAACAGCGCGACGGAAAACCCGTATTGCCGAAGAAGCGCTGCGGCATAAAGGGTCCCCAGCGGCGGGTAAGGCTGCATCTTGCGAAGCTGCTTCCGGTCGGAGTAGGGGTGATAGGAGTGAGTCAACAGGACGTCCACCAAGATGCATACCTCCCCTCAGCAAACTTCCTGCATGCCCTGTCGCAGCGTTTGCCCCGTCAGCAGTGAGCGCCGCGTAACGAGGCGCTCGGTGGCGCGCGCGAGCCAGAGTTCCCACGGAATCGCGAACTCGTTCCGGCGCAATCGCCAGCGCAACGGCGCGCCCAGCGCCCGGCGCATACCGCGGCGAATCCAGGGAGCTCTCGCGGCGACTTTGCGGATCTGGTTGTGAAGTAGAAAAAACTCGAGCATCCGCCTGAGGCGGTCGAGTTCCTTGCCTTGCAGCCAGGGCAAGTGGTTGCTGCCCAAATCGACGTTGGCCCACTCTTCCAGGGATTGGGGCTCGCGCACGCCCATTTTTCGCAGCTCGGGCCATATAGGAATACCCGGGTAGGGCGTGAAGATGTTGGGAGAAAAGCTGACGTTCGCGTGTTTCGAAGCAATGTCGCTCATGATGCGGAAGGTCTCGAGACGGTCCGCTTCGGCTTCACCCGGATATCCCAAAATCAAATTGAAGGTCACGCGGATGCCCGCCTGTTCTGACTTCCGCGCCGTCTCGTACATCTCGTCGATGCGCTGATGCTTTTTGTTCATGAGCGCGAGGACTTCCTGCGAGGCCGACTCCGTGCCGAACCCCATGTGGGAAACCCCTGACTCCCCCAGCAGACCCACTTCCGCGTCGGTCATCCGGCACAAAAGATCCGTGGAAGCCTGGAAGGTCCAACGAAACCGCACTTTGGAGTCCAGAAAGCCCCGGGCAATTTCCACGGCGCGCTTGACGTTGACCGGGAAGTTGGAATCGAGCAAGGCCACTTCCCCGATCCGATGCCGTTCCACGAGTTCGGTGACTTCGGAAACCACGCGAGCGGCGCTGTAAGCGTTGAAGCGGCGCTTGTAGAACACCTGGTCCGTGCAGTAGTTGCAGGCGTAAGGGCACCCTACGCTGGAGGCGTAGGGAAGATTCCGAACTCCCGTTGACTTCTCGTAGGCATCGAAGTTCGCCATTGCAAACGCCGGCGTGGGCAGGCGCTCCACGCTTTCAACGGGCCGTTCTGGGTTCTGAATCGCCTCGCCGCGATGCTTGAAGGAAATCCCTCGCACGGATTCAAGAGATGACCCTGTGCGCAGGCGTTCTGCCGCTTCCCGTAAGGTCAATTCTCCTTGTCCTCGAACCACAGCATCTACGGTGTCTTCGCGGAGGGTTTGCGCCGGCAGCAGACTGGGATGCCAACCGCCATAGATGATCGGAAGCTCGGGGTGCAGCTCGCGAACGCGGCGCGATACATCCATGGCGGAACGGATCATCCGTCCCGTCAATAACGAAATGCCCAGGCAGAGGGCGTCGGTGGTTTCTCTCGCCAGTGATCCCTTGTATTCGTGATCGATGGATGCATCCACGATCGAGACCTGGAATCCCGCTTCAAGGAGTGGTGAAGCCAAACTGAGCAGGCTCAGAGGCGGCCCCAGGGGGGGACCGTCGTAAGGCGGATGAAAGAGCACTACTTTGTTTTTCATGGCGAGTACGCCCCGCCGTCGTTTCGAACGTAGCGCGGACCTGTTCTGTAGGTCCGCGGTTTTTCCGTGTCAATCCGGGACAAGCTTGCGGACCGCCGACTAATCCTGGACAAGCTTGCGCATTGGGGACAAGCCGCGGACCTACAAAACAGGTCCGCGCTACGTTTGCCTGGCAGATGCCCCGATCGAGCAATTAGCAGAATAGCCGCACGGGCCCGGAGTACGTGTCACGGTTCAATCCTAGTTGTGCAAAAGAATTGTCACCGTCCAGAAGACTTGCAGGGGGGCGGCCGTAGGGGTAGGGCTTGCCCTACCCTCGGTTTTCAATATTATCTGAGGCGGAAACTTACCTGTGACGTGGAGTTCAGCCGCAATCGACGAAGGGCAACAACACGTGCTTTAGGCGGCGAGGGATTCAAGTTGGCGTAACCAAGCATCAAAATGGGGGCATTCGGCGCGAATTGGGGTCAGCCCAATTTCCAAAATCGCTAGCGTGCCCAAGAGAGGCTTTTCGTAGCCCCGCACGAGCTCCTCAACACGCTTCGACGGCGCAGTTACAGGGGAATCATCGATGTCTTCCGGCGTGCCAAAGCTCTCACGAATCCGGCTAAAACTGGGTTCCAGATCAGGCCGGCAGATGCCGCGGGCGAAGGCGGGGCAGTCACTGAAAAGCAGGCCTTCGAACTCGTGCACCACTACGAAAGGTAAGAATCGGTTGATATTGAAATCTGTCCCGATCTCAAAGGCCAAATCATCGCGTAACGCTTTTTCCACGACCGACGCCTTCTCGTGACCCGACGCACCCACGGCTGCCGCGCGTCCCGGCCATGCCCGATCCCCGTGTTGCGGTAATGCATAGAAATCCACCATGGTAGTTGCGACGCAGCCCGGATCCTGCCGAAGGTGGTTGATGATGTCTTTTCTGACCGGGAGCCACGGGCGGATGCCGCCACGACTACGCCTCTGTCGCGCATTGCCTATGATCCGAGCGCTAACCGACTCATAGCCACAATGAAACAGGTGGCTTCGAAGGACTTCATTAACGAACGTTTCTTCTGTCTGGCCTTCTACATGCACAAGCAGTCGGGCCATCGTCACTCCGGATTGGGTCGCCCCGCGAATTCATTCTTTTCCCAAAGTTGGCCAAGACTGTAGTCTTTCAGCCATTCGGCCAGACGCGCCGATTCGAGGCGGGTGATCTCAGTCGCACCGCCCACGCGGTTGGCAACCAGAACATCGTCAGGTTCAAGATGGTCCAATAACAGTGACGACTGTGTCGACACGATCACCTGGGTGTTCGTCGAGGCAGCCCGAATGAGAGACGTAAGCATTTCAATTGCGTAAGGATGCAGGCCTAACTCGGGCTCATCGACAAGGATGACCGAAGGGAGATACTGTTTTGGCTGTAAAAACAGGGTCGCCAGAGCAATGAATCGAAGAGTGCCATCAGAAAGCGACGACGCGTCGAAGTATTGATCCGAGTTCTTATGCCTCCATTCAAGTTTGATGTCATCCGGCTTGAGCCTAAGCGGTTCCAATCTGAAATCATCGAAAAAAGGTGCTACGCGCTGGACCGTCCGACGAATCAAGCTGTAGGACGCCTCTTCCCTTTCGTGAAGAAAGTACAGGAAGGCAGCAAGATTGGAGCCGTCAGGACGCAAGAACCGATTGTCATCCACCTTTGCAGTCTTGCGCATGGGCGAGGTCGAGCTCGTATCGTGAACATGATAGACACGCCAGCCGCCGACGAGAGGACGCAGCCATTCTGTTTCGCCTCCCAGGGCGCTCTCGTCAGTGGCACTGCCTCCTTCCCCCTCCTGGCCGAATCGCGGAGTATAGGCTTTCACCGTCCGATCTGTGCCATTCTTATCCCGCTGGGAAATGAACTCAAAGGACGAATACAGGCTGTCGTCCTTCGTCGGCGCAAGGTGCAGCTCCCAGTAATTTTCAGGCCGGGCAAACGTGACCAACGACGAGAGTCGAATGTAAATTGCCTTTGTGGTCTTGGACCCAAAGTGCAGCACCTTCTCCGCACCGCCAGCCTCGATCACATAATTCCGCAGGCGTCCTTCGCGAATGGCGTGGAGAAACTCGAAAACGCCAATAAAATTCGACTTCCCTGAGCCATTTGCACCGATCAGTACGTTGCAGCCAGTCAGTGGCAGTTTTTCTATCGACGCGATGCTCTTGAAACCGCGGATGGTGATGTAATCCAGCGCGTTTGGGGGCATATGATTAGGGGTCCGTACGGCAGGCAAGCCGCTTGGGTTTTGCCTCCGCCTGTACTTCGCCGCCCCTAGAATAACTCACGGCAGCCATTTTTGGCAGATATATGATCCAGTGCGCGAGGGGCATGATAGCCACAACCGTCACGAGCCGATGGGTGGGTAGGGACTCATTATGAGATGGCACGGCGATCCTGGCCCGGGCTTCGCGTGGGCAAGAGGATCAAGTGGAGCTTGCCGGGACAGTTTTTTCGCGCCGGGAGAGGGTGGCGTACGAACCGGGGGAATGGTCTTGCCTGCGGTGACTTCTCTCGGGCGAACAAGCTTGTCAGTCTGAGCGGGTCGCCCATCCCCGGGAGCCGCGCCGACAACATCTTTTCCTGCGGCGTCATTCGGGAATTGCAAGGGAAGGTTCCGCAACATGATCCCGTCGAAGGAGTGGCCCAACAAGATGAAAGAACCCTTGATACCGGCATCCGCCAGTAGGTTGTGCAGTTCGTACACTGTCTGCGGGAACGTGCGGGGCTGTGGCTCTACCTCCCTCCCGGCGGTACCCGCGCGGGCATAAGAGCATGCCCGCGCGAACGCGGACACGCCTCCCTGAACAAAGTATCAGTCGGCCGAAATGCCGCTCGCACCGCTCTCAAACACCACGGTGGGTCCGGCATTTTTGTTGTCGCCGGTGCAATTCAAGTGCAGCTTATATCCGCCCGCGTTGACCAGCTTGCCGGGTGGGGGAGGCGCAGCATCGGTGGCGGCTGCCGCCGTCAGGCCAGAAGCAGCCACCAGCGCCGTCAGGATCTGAACAAAGAATAAGAGCGCGTTCCGTCTCAACTGCGTCGATTCTGAAGTTTGCATCTTTGGTTCCAAGACCTCCGGTGATCTACTGAGAATTGCAAGATATCGTGACAACTACGTCCGTAGCGCGGGCATCCTGCCCGCTGTCTCGGGAGCGTCCCGCTCCCGCCAGCGCGCAGGCAGGATGCCCACGCCCCAGCGAGCGAGACGCCCGCGCTACGAAAACAGTTCGCCACTACATTTTGCAACCCTCAAGATGTTCGCTGCCTAACATTATCATTACCAGATCATTACGGAGGATGCGCCAGCCCGGATTCGATGAGCATTCTCATCTCCGCTCAATAGATTTGCCGCATCAAATCAAACCCAATGAAGAGGCCGCTTGGCGTATCCGCCGAAGGCTGGCCCACGAAGGTTGCACGAGTTCCGGCGCGCTGTGAGACGACGGTCCCGGGACTATTGGAAAATCCCAGGGTGAAAGCGTGCTGCAATACCCTTTCTGGATACCAAAGGCGTATGCCGGACGGTGAATCCCGAGCTGCGGTCCGTTAACCAGAGTGGGAAAGACCTCGGAAACCAGGGCCACGGTGGGGCGAATATCCAACGCGCCCCCGACTGCCAAAACGAAAGTGTTGAAGCCGGGGAGATTCGGGGGAACCGATGCCAGACTCCCACCCTTGGAAATCAACTCGCGATCCTGAAGCGAGACGGTGGGCACCAAGTAAAGCTGGGCGCGCCGCGTGACAGTGCGCGATAACATCAATTCGAAATTGGTAGTGAAGTTCTTGGAGAAATCGTTTTGCCCGTCCAAAGAAGCCCGTACGGCGGCATTCAGAGGATTCCCGTCATGCTCGTCCAGAAAGTTATAGGCCACCCCCAATTCGATGGGGCGGCCGATGAGGCTCGGCGAGCGGTAAGCGCTGACCGAAAGCTTATCGGTAACTCCGAATCGCAGGCCAAAGGAGGGGATGGCAAAGTCATCGAGCCCGAACAGCGTATTGCCGGACCCGGTTCCGCTGAAGGCGGGGGTATAGGGGAAGCGATGGGTGAAATTGAGGTACAAACCGTGGCGGTCCAGCCGGCGCCCCGTGGGCAGGCTGAAGAGATAATCGTCGGCAGGCGTATACACTTTCGCCATTTGCTTTACCTCTGCCCCGGGCGCCCCCTGGTCAGGATTTCTCCTTTGCCCAAGCCCCCGCACAAATGCTGCGACCGCGTTGATCTCGGCCTCCGACAGCTTTCCGCCCCACGCGGGCATCGCAGTCCCAGGCTTCCCCTCTCGGATTGTCTTGGTCACGGCTGCATCGGAGAGAGCCGCCTGGACAGCGGGGTTCGTGAAGTCCGGGGTCTTCATTGGGCCCCCGCCCTTTCCGCCAGCCCCGTGGCAACCCGCGCAATTGTTGGCAAAGATTTTGGTCCCCAACGGAACATCCGGAGGGGAGGAGTGTGACGTTGCCAGGTGTGGGAGGGCCTCTGCCGAAGACGCGGAGGGCGAATCCTTTTCTTGCTCTTGTATGGTCCGGCTGTCCAGATCAACCACATAGGTTTTTCCATCGCGCGCGATCAGAACCGTAGAGGATGATCCCGGAATGAAGTGGACCCCCAGGCTCGCTGCCAAGGAAACAGTTCCTCCGGCAGGATCAGCGGTTGCCGTAGAGGCGGGGGAGGAATTTGCGGCTGCCTGAAGACTTTGAGTTTGGAGCGCCAAGGAGAGGATAGAGACCATCGGCACGAGAGCGGCAACGGCCACCTGAAGACTTTTGGCGATGCCGGGAGCCTTTCTGGACGGACTCCAGAGGTCCATATTGGGACTTTGCTTGTGCATAGCAGTCATCCTCCTTTGCGTATCAGAACACATGTACCACGCCGGCGCCCATGCGAAGTCACTGCGATTCAGACAGTAAGAAACCAGGCTGGGCGGCCGACCAGCGCTCGGTCTGTCAACAGGTCTATCCGATCCGCCCGCACGGCTCTTGACGGCCTTTCCGACGGCCAGTTGTCCACCT
>Ga0116111_1001277_pt1 | contig 17972 bp, 24 predicted proteins | sample June2015DPH_8_10_FD_89720 | JGI IMG/M metagenome (GOLD analysis project Ga0116111, IMG submission 89720) | Peatland microbial communities from SPRUCE experiment site at the Marcell Experimental Forest, Minnesota, USA - June2015DPH_8_100 | ecosystem: Environmental > Terrestrial > Soil > Wetlands... | reverse complement strand
TGCGGACTGCCCACGCCTTGAGGTTTCTGAGGGTGTATTGATATTTGCGCTGTGTCTGTTTGTGCTTTGAGCTTTTCTTGGCGGTGAACATTTCAACCGCCCGCTCAAGCGAGACCGGTTCCCCGGCTTTCGGTTGCTCGCCAATCGTGCGAGCGTGGGCGTCTTGCATTCTGGCGCGTGCGCGTTGCTCCGCTTCTGTCCAAGAGCGCGTTTTAGCTGAGACGCGGAATCGTTTCCCGTTCTCAGACCATTCCAGCATCATGCGGCATGAGCAACGGCGAAATGCCCTGTCCGCCTTGTGTTCGCAGTCTTTTGAGTGACGTTTATAAACCGTGATTTCCATTGGATTCGATGACCCCTTTCTCCCTACTACGATTATATCGTATACCGGGCGGTGTACCATCATCAAGACACAAGAACGACACACGAAAATTACGGACGTCAATAAAGTGTGTGTTTACAACAAGATAGGAATGGCGGAGAGGGAGGGATTCGAACCCTCGATACAGGTGTTAGCCCGTATAACGGTTTAGCAAACCGCCGCCTTCAGCCTCTCGGCCACCTCTCCGGCGTTTATAACCAAACACTTAGAGTGCTAGCACTTCCGTACCATCGCATTTTCATCGCATTCTTGCTATTCTGGGCACAGTTCAGGGAGAACACATGACCAGATACCAAGACGGGCACATTTACGAGGCGTTCAATGCTTTCCATGTTCGGTTCTACCAGACCGAAATTATAGACGGTCAGCCTCGACGTGTACAGCGATCTCGCAAGCTGTGCGCCAAAGATCAGAAGCACCATTCCTGTGCTTGCAAACCCGTTCGCAAACTGTGCGAAGAGTTCATGGGCACGATCAACGCCCAGATCGGAACACAGCCGGACAAGGATGTCACCGTGGCCGATTTCTGGAAGAACACATACCTACCCTTCGTGCAGGAGAACAAAAGAGCGAGCACCGTGTACGGGTATAAAAAGCTGTGGGCTTCGAATCTTCAGGAGCACTTCGGCACCCGCACACTTGCTGAGTACCGCCCGGTAGACGGGAACAAATATCTGGAATCGCTCACAAAGAAGCTTGGCCGAAACTCACTCCAGCATGTGCGATCTTTGGCGTCCGGCATCTTCACCCGTGCGGTCAATCAGGGACTCATTGACGTGAATCCGTGGACTGCCGTGCGACTGCAAAAGAAGGTACGAGCACCCGAGCCGACGGTTGCATACACGCTAGACCAGACGATTGCAATCCTGAAGACACTTTCTACCAGAGTTGATGCAGCACTCGTATTCTCGCTTGCCGCATTTCTCGGGATGCGGCCTAGTGAGATCGCAGGGTTGCGCTGGGAAGATATTTACGATGAAGAGATTCACATCCGGCAGGCTGTTGTACGTGGTATAGCGGGCGACACGAAGACACCACAGTCACAACGAACACTGCCACTGCTTGAGCCTGTGCGATCTCTTATTGCTGCGTATCATGAGCAATGCGCGGGGATCAGCACGGGTTGGCTGTTCACCGGGCGCACGGGGCAACCAGTCAAGATGGAGAGTTTCATCAAGCACGCCATCATGCCAGCCGTCCGTAAGGCAGGGCTACCATGGCACGGGCTGTACGCAGCTAGGCGTGCTTGTGCGACGAATCTGGTCACATTGACCGGCAACATCAACGCTGCCCATCAGGTGCTCGGAAACTCGCTTCAGGTGGCAATGGCGAAGTACATCAAACCGAGTGCTGAAGCAGGGTTAGCCGGTCTGAAGTTGCTCGAAGCCGCCGCAACAAACGGCAAAGAGTAGGACTAGTAGGACTATATTAGTACAATTTTGGTGGTTGGTGGGGAATGACGCCAGTCCAGAACCCTTGTCCAGAGCGACGTTTGAGCGATTTAGGGCTTGACTTTCTGGCCGAACCGTGTAGACTAATACTCAAGGACGGTCAGCTCAATCCGTGGCTGGTCGAGAATCGAAGAACGACGGCGAGAGCGTGTTAGCGGCGATTCGTTATACAAGTAAACGCTAACTGTGCCCACCTTGGGCACTGCGACACGGGGATACGACCCTGATGTTCTCCAAGGAACGAAGCGAATCTGCTTCCTTGGAGGAAAAATGTCTGAATCACCTTATTCTGAAATACTCACCGTAGAAGACCCCGCCAAATGGCTGAAGGTCTCCAAGCGTTCCATCTATGAAATGACAGATCGTGGGCAGCAGCGTCACGAGAGTCCGCTGCCAGTGCCAGCCACTGAATCTACGAACGACGAAGAAACATCGTCTGCGCCACCAGCGCCAGTGGTCGAAGCGATAATCGTTACTCGAAACACTCCGCAGGAGATTGTCGCCGCCACTCTGGAAGACCCCGCAATCAAGGAGGCCATACATCGAGGAGTACTCAAAGCACATGTAAAGAAACACGCTGCCGTGTTGTACATGGATGCAATCGACGCCAAAGGCGGGCGTGACGAGGTGAGAGACTACATCTCCGACTTCGTGCAAGCGACCTACTTAGCCCTGCTAGAGGAATATGCCGAAGAGTACGCCGCACTGACGCCCGAACAACGATCGGGATACGTCGAGAGGATAGCAAAGCGTATTGGCTGGCGTGAAGTCTACCCAATGAAGCGTGAGGTGCCGCTGGCGGAACCGCTAGACGCTGACCAAGACGGTAGCGAAGGCGACAGCCTGCAGTTGCTCGCATGCGACGATATTTCGCTCGGTCGACAAAACAGGCACCCGAACTGGATTACTGCACACGCTTTGGAGTCAGAACTCGTCGAACAAATCGACGGGCAGCGGGCAGAAACACAACCAGAAAAACAACCAGAAACAAGGTACGAGCGAATATGCAAACTTCTTGGTCCGCAGGATGCTGATTTTATGCTCGATTATGAACACCGTCGCTACGAGTCAGCAAGAACGGGTGCCGAGAGAGTTCGATACCACCGCCTAAAGAAGAAACTGGAAGGGATGTAACGATGTTTGCCCATATGTAGGGGGACAAGTTGGAAGTTATGTAACGATGTTTACTCTATGTAGGGGTGAGCACCTAAAGAAAGCGATATTCGGTTGGGGAGAAGGTGGTCTTACCGCATCATTACAGAACAATGAAGAGACGACCAGCCCAGAACCAGTTCCCAGTGGGGGAGATGCCCTCAGTAAGACAGTTTGCCCGAATCCGTGGGTAGGCTGGCAAAGAGATGTAACGGCACGGCTTCTTGAACGGCGACGTGTAAAACAGTAAAAGTCAAGCGTGACCATCCTTGGTCACAGTGATGCGGGAAAGAGCCCGCAATCTCCAAGGAACGAAGCAACTGCTTCCTTGGAGGAACGATGTCTGAATCACCTTATTCTGAAATACTCACCGTAGAAGACCTCGCCAGTTGGCTGAAGATCTCAAAACGTTCTGTGTATGAAATGACTCGGGAGCGTGGTCAACAGCGTCACGAAATCCCGTTGCCCATCCTTCGTCTGCCTGTCGGATTGCGATTTAGACGCAGCGACATTGAAGCGTGGTTGAATCGCTGTGCCGTTGCAGGGCGGGTGCAATAATGGCAACCCCAGCGACGGCACCCATAACCCAAACACTCACCGCGAATCTTCCAGTCCCAAGCGTACAGCGTCTACGAGACCAAGGACCCAAGTGACAGGCGAGTAACGAGCACCTTTTTTGAAAGCCAACAGCGAGTTACCTGTTGGGGCGCACCGCTCGGTGGGCCGAACAAGGAACATCTGAGTGATTCCAGAAAATCAAAGCATACGCAGTGGCGTCCCGCATAGGGACGGGTACGGGCAAAGACAAACCGACTTTTTACCCATGACGGGCTCGCCCGAGCACCGCCATCCCTGCGGGATATCTAGAAATAGGTGTCCCGCTTTTCGTTTGTTAGTCCCTTCGGGACACGTTAGACCAGCCTGCGGATTGCAGGAAGAAAAGAGGAAGTATGGAAATAATGACCGAGCATCAGATCGACGCTCTCGACACCGCCTATGAAGCGTTGTGCGGTTTGTCGAATGCGATGGAGTACGACGGTTCTACAGACCCACAGGTAAGACAACTGTGGAACACCATCACATTCTTGCGGGAGACAAGGGAGAAGATGGCGATGGAACTTGAACAAGAAGATGAGCAGGTTGACTCCATCGGGTCACTACGATTTATCAAGCGTAATGACGAAATGTTCATCGAGACTGATGACATCGGGAGTGAGCACCCCGACCGTGCTCGCTATTGGGAAGTTCGTCTCGACGAACAGTGGGTGGGCAACGTTATTTACGACGCGAACTGGGGGCAACTCATGTTCCGTCCCTCAACAGACATCCTAAGCAACGTCACGTTGCAGTCTGTTACACGATTCATCGAAAAACACTGCAGTGCTTCACGACGTGAACGTGCTCGGTATGATGCTGCCGTAGCACAAGAGTATGCAGCGTCGTTCGATGTGAAGATTTAAGTGTACGGGGGCTGGCGATTCCAGTCAGCCCCGTTTTTCGTTTTTACGAAGTCGAGGGTTTATGAATAAGGGCGGGTTCAGTCTTCGCAGATTGTTGGGTATTTCCGCATTCAAGTCGCGGATCAGTCGGGCTATCGGTATTCCGCTCACGAAGAGTGGTCGCCGCTGTTCGTTTTTGGGGGCAAGTATGAAAGGGGGGGATGCATCATGAAAAGAATGAAGTTGAAATCTGTGAAGCCGGTGACTGTGAAGTCTGAAAATCTGCCTGACGTTCTTACAATCGACCAACTCGCGCAGTTTCTCCAGTGCAAGCGTCGGGCTATCTACAATCTTACGAGGTCGAGAGCACAAGCAAGCGAGACCCGTTTGCCTGTGTTGCGCCTGCCCGTTGGTATCCGTTTCTTAAAGCCGTCCGTCCTTGCTTGGATGGCGCGGGCGGAGAGTCAATGAAGACGACGGAATACTGGGGGAGCAGTGACGATGAACCATGACAGTAGAGAACTTCGTGCATCACACGAGGCGGGTCATGCGACCGTTGCGACGGTGTTAGGTCTGCCGTGGTCACATGCTTGTATAAACGATTATGTCTGTGATGGACACTGCGATGGCAAATGCGACGAGCACCCTGTTGGCATGTTTCATCTAGACCTTCCGCCGATTGAAGATTTCAAGACCCATTCGGAGTTTCTTATCTTCATGGATAAGGGGTACACGATGCTGGCGGCGGGCATCGCGGGGGCTTGTCTCTATCACGGGGGGAAACTCCCAGCCCGTGTCACGGCTCGGATCATTAAAGAGCATGGATTAAAGGGTGACATTGCACAGTCTGAAGGGCGCAAGGACTTTAACAAGCGGATGCACACGGCGTACGCGATATTGCAGGCGAATCGAGAACTGCACCTTCGTCTGACTCGCAAACTTCTTGATAACGGCACGGTGAAGTTCGACGATGCGGCGATAGGGAGGAACTATGACGCCAACAGCACTTAGCAAACTGACGCGGGCCGAGGTCCGCATTCTCAAGTTTTACAAGTCCATCGCCCGACCAAATGCGGCACTCGGCATGGGACGACACTTCGTCCGCAGTCTGAAGAGTATAGCGACGGCAACGGGTTGCACGCGTAAAACTGTCACACGGGCCAACACCCACTTTCGTTTGCTGGGCATTCTTCTGTGGGCTCAGGGCAACGGCGGTGATTGGAAGAAGGGACTGAGGGGGCAGGCCAACCAATACGGGCTAGATTTGCATGGCTGGATGGGGTTCGACACCGTCATGGGCGTTACTCCTGCGATGCTACGGAAGGTACGGAAACAGGTTGTAGGGTTGGGGCCTGTTCCTATGACACCCCTCAACAATCAACCAATCAACAAGTCAACTCTCTCAACAGGTCAATAGGTCAACTATCAATAGTCAACGATCATAAGAGGGACATCAGTTTTTTGACATCTGATTTGGAATCACGGAGTTAAAGCGTTTTTGAGTGAAATGCCTTTTTCTGAAGAGAAAACCCGCCTTCATATAAGGTGGACATTTCGTATAAGAGGGACATTTTCAACGTACGTACGAATGAAGGGAGCAATACATGTTGGAAGGCACGCATTACACACCAGAGCCTCAGGGCGTTTGTCCTGTAGGACTGCATTGGGCAATCATCAAGGCGGTCACGCCCATCGGAAACAAACAGACCTCTTACGGGTTGAAGACTGACGTAGTCCGTTTTGACCTTCGAGTAAACGTCGACGGCAAAGAGTACAAGATTCAGCCTGATTATCCGCTGTCGATTCACTCGCTATCGAACTTTCGCAAACTGCTGATCGCTGTACGCATCTCCCCAGACAGCATCACAAAGGGCGGCCTCGATCTGAAGAGTTTGGAAGGGCGAGTGTTTAACGGCCAAGTCTACCACACAGGAAAGGGAAACGAGATTCACGCGGGCATCATTCCGCTTCCACCGCCACTTGACGCCTGTCCTTGCGGCAAGGCGACTCTAGCGGGGAAGGACTACTGCGGTGGCGGCAACTGCAAGTGGTCTATCGATGCACAGACACCGGTCGAAACCTGCTCTTACCTGTATGAGTCTGGTGACAAGTGTTACACCCTTGCAACAGGCAACGGGCTGTGTACGGCCCACGGGGGTGTCCAATGAACGAACTGAAAGAACTTTGGGAGAAGTTTTTAGGCGCTGCACCGTCGGTAGCGGTAGCAGCGCGATCCGGCCCAGCATCGCCCCGAACCGCCGCCGGTTCAGATGTCCTTCCGCCAGCAGAAGCCAGTAGTAGCGGGCATGTTTTACCAGCCGCCCCCCGGTCTTCACCAGACGTTGCTGCAGACTCGTCAGTGACCAAGTTTCGATTCGTTTGGGCAGAGCTAGCCGCCGCCACAAATTCCCCAAGTTGTAGGCCAGCAGGCGCGTACGGCTACGGAAGTTCTGCGTTTGACCTACGCCCGCGACCACTTCTCATGCATTTCCACTTTGTCACGAAACTGAAATCGAATTTCAATTTCAATTAGCCGCTCGGGTCGGTGCTCAGGCGGTGCTGATCATGCAATGACCATGCAATGCCGTCCGTAAGCGTATGAATCCACAGGCGTAAAAAATTTGCGACGGTTACATTAACCGTAGACGGACCATCCCGATATAAAGCCCCCGACCATCGAAGACGAGTGCAATCCTGAAAGTGTTTGCGTACGGCAGGAAGTTGTTGAAAGCAAAGTTCTTATTACGGATGGTAGGGTCTGAACGGCAGGATTTTTGATAGGCGGGGGTGTCCCCATAGCCCCGTCGCTATTGGCGCTGCGTACACGTAAGTATAAATTTTTCAATCGTTTACCGTCTATTCGCTATCAAAGTGACAAAAAGTGTCACCTAATAGGGGTCAATATGGCACAGAGACACAGGGGGCCGGGGAAGATCAAACGGGTACCGTCCGTCGAAGACCGGCTGAAGGAAATCTGGCAGCGGGCCGTATGCGCGACGGACGACGCGACTTTTGAACGTCTGACCCGCCTGTACGAAAAGATACGTTTAGCCGACCGACCGAAGGCCCCCGTAGGCCGCCCGGCCACAGGTCCCCAGCCGGGGACGCAGAAGTTCGAGCGTGACGCCCGCCAGCAGGCCAACAGTGACGCCAAGGAAGCCGCTAGGAAGGCGTATACGAGCGAACAGGCGGCGAAGGTACCTTTGACCCCTGCCGTAAGCCCTTACGCCCCCACCGCCCTAGAAACAGGCCTACTGGGCATAGTGCCTGAGCACACCACAAAGGCAGATGCCTTGAAGCAGGCCGCGATGGATAAACCCATTTTGGACGAGTTCGACAACCGTTCCGAACAGGAACGCAGGGCCGCCAGTCGGGCGGTGTCCGAGCGCTACCTACGGGAGAGCGGGCTTGTCTCTCATGTACCAGTAGAATCACCCGTACTGCCACAGCCGTTGCCGCCCCCGCCGTCTGCCCCAAATGAAAATACTGATACAAGGCCGCCCATCCAACCCAGCCCAGCCAAAGCAAGTCCCATCGTCGGCGTCTGGACCCCGGAGATGTTAGCTCTCAGGGATAGGGCGAGAAAGTAGGAACATGACACCCGAACCACCTTCACGAATCGAAACGCGGGCCTTTCTCGACAGGCTGCACTTACTAACTCCAGAACAGCAGGACAAGGTACTACAGAAAGTGCTCGATATCGAGAAGGCGTATACAACCGCCCCCAGCGCTTCGAACCGATGAACAGAACGCGCTGGTCGCCGCGCATGAAGCGTGGAAGGCTGCGCACGAAACTACGAAAGACTAAGCGGCGGATTGCCGCCAAGGAGAATCACCATGGCAGAACTTTTTAATCCCGAAACAGCGTCGCTCGAAGAGTTGCGCTCGCGGTGCGAACAGGGTGAGGTGGAACCCCCTACACCAGCGCCTGTACCGCCAGCACCTGCGGCTGAACCGCCTGAACTCGTTACCTATCGTCGGCGTGTCGAAAATCCCGACGGCACCGAAACGGTTTTCGAAGCCGACAGCATGTCCGAACTGGTGGATTTGCTGGTGGAGGCTCAACGTAATTCGACCATTTCAGATAAAGGAGATGAGTGCGCAGGTGCCGAAGCCGAGTACGAATTCGGCGCAGGAAGAGTTTCAAACCGCGTACGAATTCCAGTCCGCCCCTAGTCGTACGTTTGAGCGCCTACTCGAAAAATCTTTAGGGAAGGATTCCAAAACCATCCGAACGACCCTTCAGAAAATCTCTGACCGAACTGCTGAAGAAGATGCCGCTCGCGTTGCTCAGGCGTGGGTCGACTCGACACCCAACTACTATCCATGCCCCGAAAACGGGAAGCGGTTACAGTCATGGTGCCGCATCAACTCGGGAGGGCAGCCCGTGTCGCTGGAAATGCTCAACCGCTCATCTTCCACGTCGTCGATGTCATCCATGTCGTCCATGCCATTATTCATTCTTGAGCCGTCGCCACAGGCTTCCGAACGTGCCCTGCCAGACGCCCTGCACGCTCGCAATCGCAAAGGCAGGTCTGCCGCCGTGGTGCGGAGACGTAACCATCTCGCCCGTCGCCTCAATCGTGTCGAGCAGAGCGACCCGCTGCTCGCTGGCTTCGCCAGAAGCATTGAAGATCAAGTTGACCTCATCACCGTCAGAATTGATTGCTATCCCTGTCAGCGGCATACAGCCGTCGAGGTAAGTAATACCTGTCACCGTCAACGTCGTCATTGTTTTTTCTCCCATCGCCAGTTCCCCGGCTCGTATTCGACCTGCACCCAGCCCTCTGCGACGAGCCGTTTCTTGTTGTGCTCGTGAGTCGACTTGCACCAGCGAATCCAGCAGTGCATCTTCGGGGACCGCATGATCTCCGCTGTCTCTTCTGCCGTCAATTCACGCCCGACTTGTTTCCGATAGCGGGCGAGTTCGTCAGCGACTTCTTTGTCGACCCTGTCTGTTTTCGTTTCCTTGTTATGTTCAATCACTGTTTGATCTCTTTGAAAACGGGTCGGCAATTCCGCTTCCTCTTCAGGAGAGACCTTTGCATTCAGTGGACTGAATTTTCCCGCAGGCCGCTGTTTCTTCGCCCGTCGGGGTGACTGCCAGCACGGGACGATATCTCGCCAGAGATCGAACGACAGGCGTAGCGCGACCGCCTCGGTGACGACCTCGTCGATGAGGCAGAGGGGTGCACGCCGATCTGAATGCGGGCAAACTCCCCGCTGCGTGTCGAAAACCTCGACCCGGATGAGCTTCTCACCGTCGACCATCGCCATCTCAAACTTCCCTAGCATTGCCGTCTCCCCTGCTTCGCAGCATTCTGGTCAACAGTCAAACTTCATTGCCATCCTCGGCGTCCGTCATCTGACGATTAAGCCAGTCAACTTCTGCCGTCTGTTCCCGCAGCCGTTGCTGCTGTCGTTCTATGGCTCTCTCCATCCGAATGAACATCAGGTCGTTCCACGTCAAATCCTCACCAGCGTAGTTGACGTGTAGTTCGAGCCAGTCAATCGCGTCCTCTGCTGTCGCCATGGTTGGTCCTCCCCACACCGAATGACATCCCTGCGATAGTTCTTTGGCCTTCTGAGCGGCATCTCCCCGCAGATCGTTGGCGCTGAAACTTTTCACGCCAGCACCAGCCCCGCATCCTTCATCCCCTGCGCGAGACCCCAAGCGAAACGGTGCTCGACGACCAGCACGTCGCCAAACCACTGAGCGTCCGGGCTTACGTGCTCATCAATCCATTCTTTGCCTTGGGAAGTGAGAGGGCAGAAGAGGAAAACTGTGCCTTCATTCTGAACGAGAACGTCAGGAGTAATCGGGACAACTGAGGAACTGCTCATATGCGTGCTCCTTTGTGAAACACGCATCAGGTACCGAAACAGAAAAACCGCCCAATCAGGCGGCTATGGAGAACGTTTGCATTTCTGCCGCATCGGGCCGAAGCCCATACCACCGTGCTCTCCAAGTCGGTTGGTCGCGCTTTCGCGCTGTCCTGATGCTACGTACATTCTAACTGCACTAGCGTCTCGTGGAAATGGCACGAAGGTGACCAGCAGGTAATCAGCCGCAGTCGAGCAAATCTAATCGAGACGCTGCTGAAGCAGGTGAGGGAACAGGCTGGGAAGTAGTGTTTATATCGATATAACGGAGCCACAAAAAGCTTCCCTCTGAGCGTGGCTGCGAGATTCCGCGCCGAAGGTATTGGGCTGCGGGGTTCAGTTCACAGTCGCCCCGCCGCAGCATTTCTTGTATTTCTTCCCGGAGCCGCAGGTGCACGGATCGTTCCGCCCGACCTTGGGAGTGCTGCGCCAATTCACCGCGTCTCCCGATCCAGCCATTTCTCGACCCGTGCCGGACGCCACTCTTCCAGTGCCCGCAACAACTCGGCAGCCGACTCCCGCGCCAGCACTAGCCCTCGGTTCTCCGTCTTCAGAAATCGCTCCTCCACCGCATGGTCGAACATCGCCAGCAAGGGAGTGTAATACCCCAAGACATTCAGGACGCCGCAGGGCTTCGCATGCAGACCGAGTTGCGTCCAAGTTACCGCCTCGCAGAACTCCTCCAGAGTTCCGAACCCGCCCGGCAACGCGACGAACGCGTCCGACAGGTCGGCCATGAGCGCCTTGCGTTCGTGCATCGAGTGCACAACGTGAAGCTTCGTCAGCCCCTTGTGCCCGACCTCGCGCCCCATAAGGTGTTTGGGGATGACTCCCACTGCCTCGCCGCCCGCTCTCAGCACTGCGTCCGCGAGCACACCCATCAGACCCACATTGCCGCCGCCGTATACCAATCCAATGTTTCTTCGCACCAATTCCGCACCCATCTCCTCAGTGGCAGTGCGGTACCCCGGACGCCCCCCCGGACTCGAACCACAAAAAACGCAGATTCGTCTCATGCAGTGATTGTAAATTTCGCTACCCCGACAGCCCGCGACGGGTTGCCCATCGCTCCGGGTCGGATAAGCACGAATAGCCCAATCCATGAGCATGGCGATGTTTCGCCGATAACAATCGCCAAAATCGGGCTGTTCACGAGCTAGAATTGCGGGCAGGAGTTGTGCTATGCATGAAAGGTCGTTGCTGACGCAACAAAAAGATTCGCCTTCTCTGTCCCGGGGAAAGCTGATTCAATCGTTCGGACATACTTTGGCCGAATGTGCCCGCTAATTCAGCCATTGTGTGATCGCTGCCGCGCTGTGACTGGTACTCATAGTTGAGTTGTTTCGCCAGGTCCGCCGCATCGATTGTTGAACCGGAACGAGAACTCATTCAAGTAGCGTTGCAAGTGCTTTAACGAGACCTTGTGGAAGGCTCCCATCAGGCCGCACTTGAATAGCGAGAACGCGGATTCCACAGTGTTCGTGTGCACATCACCGCGCACGTAGATTTTATCCTTGTGCCGGATGGTTTCGTGCTTTCCGCCCTTGATGCCGGAGGCGATAAACGCGGCTGGATATGCGGCCCATTCATCAGTCATCACTTTCTTTACGTGACCGACATATCCCAGGCCTTGAATGGGTCACCGGGATTCCCGGTAAAGTAGGGTGCGCTGATCGCCGCGGAAGAGGCAGTTTCACCATTGATGGGCGGGACCAGGACCAGATAGCGTCCTGGATTGTTGATCATAATGCGCACGCAATCGGTCTAGGGCCTGTTAACACTATCTGAAGCCTTCGACGATGAGCGCGAAGTAGATGAAGGCGAGGAAAACGACATCGAGTTTGTCGAAACGCTGCTCGCACAACAACCTCAACCGGCGCAGTCCGCCAAACCACCCTTCGGCACAAGTATATTTCCTTTGCCAGGCGAGCCGACTTTTGGTTAGCCTTGTTGGCAGCGACAATGTTGCCGTTAGACGGAATCCGGGTTCTCGACCTCACGCGCTTACTGCCTGGAGCAGTAGCGACCCAGTACTTGCGTGATTTCGGCGCGGAAATAATCAAGATTGAACCGCCGGTTACCGGTGATTATTCGCGGCACTTCCTATCTGTCGCTGGCGAAACTCCCATCTTTACCGCCACGAATCGCGGAAAGAAGAGCGTTGTCCTTGATCTGAAAAACCCGCATGCCCGCGACGTGATGATCCGCCTTGCCGAAAATGCCGACGTGCTTATTGAAGGCTTTCGGCCTGGCGTGATGACGAGGCTCGGACTGGACTACGATGATTTGAAGTCTCGCAATCCCAGACTCATCGGCGTTGCCATTACAGGGTATGGTCAATCCGGACCGTACCGCGATATGGCGGGGCACGATCTGAACTATCTCTCCCTGGCCGGAGTCCTGGACCTCATAGGCCCAAAGGACGGTTCCCCGGTCATCCCAGGAGTGCAAATCGCCGATCTCTCTGGGGGTGCGATGCAGGCCGTAATCGGAGTGCTGCTGGCTCTCGCCGCCCGGGAGCGGACCGGCGAAGGACAGTTCGTTGACGTCAGCATGATGAATGGTTCCGCGGCGCTCCTGGTGTTTCCTCTAGCTTACCTGCACGCCACCGGCAGCCAGTCAGAACGCGGCAACGACGTTCTTAGCGGCAGGTACGCTTGCTACAACGTTTATCGTTGCAGCGATGACCGATGGATTTCTGTCGGAGCGCTCGAAAGCAGGTTTTGGGGAACGCTATGCCGCGAGTTGGGCCGTCCAGAGTTGATCAAAGACCAGTTTGCAGAGGAACCACGTCAATCGGAGGTCAAAGCCGCGATTGTTGATGCTTTCCGGCAACGCGCGGCGGAAGAGTGGTTCGCTTTACTCGGCAAAAAAGACTGCTGCGTGACTCCGGTTCGGACGCTCGACGAAGCCGCGCGTGATCCACACTTCGAGGCCTGCCCGATCGGGATAATCCCGAAAATGACCACTACCCCTGCGAAATTGGACGGGGTGAGCCCCCAACTCGGAGAGCACACGATCGAGGCGCTATCGTCAGTGGGGTATACGCAGCAACAGATAGACGAGTTGAAACACCGCGGAGCGATTCGCTAACTGTACTCTTCACGCCTGCGAAGAGCACAACGATACCGCCTACGCGTCCGGGGAAGAGAACCTTAAGGGTTCGATCGAGCCCGGCAAGCTTGACCTATAGGAAAAACAAAAATCGATTTCGGGACGAGAATGGTCAGACGGGGGTTTTTGCTGCTGTGACTCAGCGAAATCAATCTCGCAGTAAGGCCGAAAGAGGGGAGAGATGCTTGCTTGAGGGGAATAGGAGTAAGTGAAGAAAAGAATCTGCGCGAACGGCCTACCTCGCCGCAGGTTTCAGCCGACGGACCCAATGCATGGATTGACCGCGGCTATCGACGAGGGGGTCTACCCCGAAATACTTGCGCAGTGAATCCCGCCAACTCAACCGTTGGGGACGAGGGCGCTTGTTCTGCCCCAACAGTGCAAACAGGGCAGCCGATGTCATGCGTTTCGTACCGGGTGCCAGCAGCCCGAAATAGCGCATCGCGTGTCGGTAGCGGTCTGGCACCTGTGCGGCCAGAGCGTCAACGAATTCCTCAATCAGGTAGTGGGTCGTCACCACCCGCTTTTCCTTCAGATCCTTAGTCAAAAACTCGACTTCTCGATCCGTAATTTTCGTGAATCGATGCTGAGCGATCGGTGGTCGGCGAACGTACCGCGCTGCATATCGCAAGAAATGCCATTTCGACCTGATGGGATCAACGTAGACGTTCCACCAGCGTTCATATTGCGCTTTCAGCATCACTCTGAGTTCCTCGGGGCTCGCCTTCGAAGCAAGCAAACTCTTCTTGAGAGCCGCTCGAAGATACGTGATGACGGCATAGCGCCACATGTGCATGAGTTTTTGCTTGTCGAAACGCAGCGGGGCAATCCAGCGGCCCTCCGACTCCTTCAGGCCGCCGGCAGAGACCATGATGTGAAGATGTGCATTGAAATTCAAGTGTCGTCCGAACGTGTGGGGCACCACGACAATGAGTACGCGGGCACCATATCTGGTTTTCACCCATTGCTGGATCACCGCCGCCGCAAGTGCGGGCAAGTCGTGGAGGAGCTGGCGGTTCTGCCGAAAGATCGGCCATAGTACATCGGGCATCGTAAGGCCGATGCCGGAATAGGGAATGTCGGGCAGAGCGGTCCACTGCTCCCGTTGCCAGAGCAGGGTAGCCCGCTGCCCACAACTCGGGCATGACCTCGATTTGCAGCTATGGTAGACGAATTTCTCTTCGGCTTCTGACGCAAAGACTTCGGCTCCCAAAGCCTGGGTTCGGCAATTGATCACTTTGTCGAAGTTTTCGCGCACGGCCGGGCGGATCTCGGGGCAATCCCAGTGGCTTCGTGTAGCGCTCAAAATCTGCTTCAGCGGCTGTTTGACGGGCATGTGAGCGATAACTCCTGTTGTGATCCGAGGGCCTGGGACAATTCTTCAGTCAGAAAGACAGCTCGCCCAGGCGCCTTTACCACAGCCACGCTTACCGAACCGAGTTTGGCTTCAAGCGCGGACAATTGCTTGGCCAGATTGCCAAGATTGGGCACGGTTGGTAAGCTTTTCGACCTATGCCGCGACACGAGCAGCCGTATGGTTTTCTTGATGCCCCTCTCACTCTGATAGAACCTCAATTCTTCCCGCTGTTTTTCTGGAGGAGCCTTACTCCACCGCCATGCCCGATCCCGGAGGCTTCCAGCATGTCGCGCAGCTTCAGATCCAACTCGTCGTACTTGAGCGAACAGGAGTTGGGATAAGTGATGCGGATCGTCACCGACTTCGGCGGCTTGTCGGCGTCCACCATAACCGACGCCGCAAGCTCCACCTGAGTGACGTTGTAAAGGTGCAGGGGCAGGGACTTGCCTATCTGGCCGAGCAAGTCGTAAACCGCATCGGGATTACCGGACACATCGGCTTCCAGCGTGATGCGGTCGCCTTTCTTTACCTTGGACGACAGCCTCAGCTTCTTTACCGCCACATTCTGAATGCCGCTGCCCACGTCGAAGACGAAATCGAAGCTTTTCTGGCACAGCGAGTTCAGGTCATAGACCCGACCGTCTTTGGGGTCGGACGGCAGTTCGGGGAGCTTGAGAATCGCCGTGGCGAACATCCCTTGCAACGGCTCGATGGCCTTGTACGAGCCGCGAAAATTCAGGTCGAGCGAACCTTCCTTCTGTGAGTAGACGTAGATCACCTCAAAGGCAGGGTTGTGCGGGCGGCGTCCAAACTCCCCATCCACCCACTCAATGCTTTGCTGCGAATAGTCCTCGGGATAGGCAAAGAAGTAGTCCAGTTCGCCACGGCGGAAAAGTTCAACCACGCAATTCTTGCCACGTCCCTCGGTGTGGTGGAAGTATGTGCGGATCAGATGGGCCAATTCGTGCCGACTGGCCATGTCCAGCGCCGCAGGCTGGTGCGGAAGGTTCTTCCGCTTGCGCCAATAAGACAAAGTGTCGGCGTGATAGAAGAGGGTTGCCCCCTTCCAGAATTGAGCATAGTCAAGGAAGGTGACTATCGCGCGTTCGTAGTGGTTGGCGAGCGCCGCGAGTTTTTCGGCAAATTCCGTGTACGTCTGCGGTTCTTTCGCCAAGTGCCATTGCGCCTCGTCGAGGATCGCGCGGCATCCCTTCTCACAGCTCATCTCGAATATGCTGCGGAGTTCTGTGTCCATCGGCTTGCGCTGAACGTCAGGCAATTCCAGCCATGCCGTGAACAACTCGTCCGGCTGGGCTTCCTTCATGGCCGCAAAATCCAGGTCGCAGAGCAGCCCGCGCCCTTGGAAGTAACGGGCGAGCAGGGCATTCGGCATCTGCCGGAAGAATTCCTTGGTTGAGTAATGCCGGGTCATGCATCCCCCTCCTGCTGGCGGTGGAATCTATGGATGAATTACGCCGAATTGTACTGTACATTACAGTACGTTCACAGACTTAGTCTTTTCCAATGCAGGATGAGCCTGAAGGGTAGGCTTGTTTCCAACGCAGGTTCTTCGCGATGTCATCGAACGCAAGCCGTTTGGTGACAGACCGGGGGAACCGGAGACGATTGCTCGCATCCTGGCATTGCGCTCAAAGGGCTGCACGCTCGCCAAGATTGCAGAGGCGCTGAGCCAAGAAAATCGAAGACCGCGTGCGGGCGCAAAGCGGTATGAAAAACAAATCGTCCGAATCCTTATTAGAGCTTCTCTCCCCACAGGAACGCGAGCGTAATTATCCCTTCGCGGAGTTGCAGAATCGGGTTTATTGGGCTACAAGTTAGGGTTTCCCCCATCTTAATATAATAGTGAGGTTGCATTGTGCCACGAAAGCCGAAGAGCACAGATGCGAACGGCTCCAACGGTGCCAATCTTGGTTTTGAGCAGAAGCTATGGGCGACCGCGGACAAGATGCGCGGCCACATGGATGCCGCCGAGTACAAGCATGTAGCCCTCGGCCTGATCTTCCTCAAGTACATATCAGACGCCTTCGAGGAGCGCCGCCAGGTGCTGCTCAAGGACAAGTACGCCGATCCCGAAGAACGCGACGAATATACCGCCGAGAATGTTTTCTGGGTTCCCAAGCAGGCACGTTGGGACTTCTTACAGAAGAATGCCAAGCAGGTAAACATCGGCAAGGTCATCATGACGCGATGGTCGCCATCGAGAAGGACAACCCGCAGCTCAAGGGCGTCCTGCCGAAGGAATATGCCCGTCCTGCACTCGATAAGCAGCGCCTTGGTGAGTTGATCGACCTGATCGGCATCATCGGCATGGGCGGAAAGGACCATCGCTCTAAGGACATTCTGGACCGCGTTTACGAGTATTTCCTGTCACAATTCGCCAGTGCCGAGGGCAAGAAGGGCGGCGAGTTCTACACTCCTCGTTGCGTCGTTCGCCTTTTGGTCGAGATGATTGAGCCGTACAAGGGCCGCGTGTACGACCCGTGCTGCGGTTCGTCGGGCATGTTCGTACAGAGCGAGGAGTTCATTAGGCGACACAACGGCCGCATCGGCGACATCTCCATCTACGGCCAGGAGTCCAACCCAACTACTTGGCGACTAGCCAAGATGAACCTCGCACTGCGCGGCATCGAGGCCAATCTCGGGCCACATCATGCGGACACGTTTCGCAACGATAGCGAACGGCAAGTTCAAAGATAGACGCGGCAAAACGTTGTTCATCGATGCACGCAGGCTGGGCGTATTGGTTGATCGGACTCACCGGGAACTGACGCCGGAGGAGATCGCGTGGATCGCTGGCGCATACCACGCGTGGCGCGGCGAGAAGGACTCCGGCAAGTACGGGGACATGCCTGGTTTTTCGAAGAGCGCCACCATCGACGAAATCAAGCAACTCCTCCAATCGTCTCTTGAGTCGGGTTACATCCTACGTGTCTCGACGGCCTCCCCTCGGGTTACATTTAACGTCATTGTTTACCGCGTCGAAACCGCTGTAAACGCTGCTTATGACGCTGGCCTGTAGCCGAAAGTTTGCAATCGAGATACTCGAGGTGCAATTATTGAGCATTGCATAATATAGTTACAATGGAAACAGATCGGCCTGCTGCCAGAAGGCGATCACCAGGGTAGGCCGCTTGCGCATACGACGAAGCGCCTGGCGCGCGTGATGGCTCAGC
>Ga0116111_1001275_pt1 | contig 17976 bp, 11 predicted proteins | sample June2015DPH_8_10_FD_89720 | JGI IMG/M metagenome (GOLD analysis project Ga0116111, IMG submission 89720) | Peatland microbial communities from SPRUCE experiment site at the Marcell Experimental Forest, Minnesota, USA - June2015DPH_8_100 | ecosystem: Environmental > Terrestrial > Soil > Wetlands... | reverse complement strand
CTGTCCCCGAACGCGCCTGCGGCGATGACATTCAAAGCCCAAGCCGCCTGCGGCGATGAGGATGGCTCGCTCTCAATCCTCGGCCTGTGTTCAGATTTCTACGTTTCTAAGCGGGTGCCTACAGCCACGCCATCCGCCATAGACAAGCCACATCCACAGGAAGGGACATTGCGCGAGAGGGAATTGCAACAGAAACCCGTTCCCAGTGCGGGCATCCTCAACGGCGTACCAACCTGCCTGGAGATCCGTGGCGTAATGCCCGCAAGCGATTTTGGCCTCCATACCTTGCACACGGCTCATGTCCGTAACCCCCGCGGACGATCCAAGCGTAGGCCAGGCATATCGTTGCCCGGGCGTTCCCAGCCGTGGGTCCGTGGCTTGACCCACAATTCCTGTCTTCGCAGGAATTCTCAGGATCAGATTCTCGTGGGCTTCCAGCGAAGGATGCGTTCCCCAGATGAATTCCAACGGTAAAACGCCGAGACTGGTGATTTCATATTGCACCCGCAGCACCGGAGAATTGGCCATGACCGTCACCGTCTTCTCCGCCCGCACGGGGCTGATAGGTCCGAAGGCAGCAAGTTTGACATAGGCTTTCTCCCCGTCCTCGCCGGCCGCCTGCACTTGCCACTTCACGGACCGCAACTTGCCCAAACTCGGATATTGCTCGCCCCGATATTCGCACGGATCGCAGGTTGGGAAACCATCGTCCCAACCTCCGCACCAGTAGTTGTCAAAGTTTCCGTCGATAGGATAGGTCTGAGGAAGAATGCGGGGGTTGTGCCAAAGGATGTTCTTTCCTGTTGGCTTCCACACGAGGTCGTAAATCTTGGCCCCGATGTCGGGAAGAACGCTGACGCGAAGCCAGTCGTTCTCGAGCACTGCCGAACGGAGATCGTGACACCTGCCGCCCAAATCCAGCTTGGTTGCCAATTATGAACCTCCCTGAAGCAGCCCTCTGCTTGCACATTGTGTAAAGCTTGGCTCCGCGGCCCCGTCCGGTTCAAGGTGATTTAACAAGCGCGCCTTGTATTGCAGCCAAAAGCGGCTGACACAGAGGGCAGGGCCCCGCGGAGCCGTAAGAGCATGTCAGATGTCGAAACGCAAAGTTAGAGCCGCGCGGCGGAAGCAACAGCGCACCCGCTGGCCGCAGCGCCAGGTAAAGATTGTCGTAAGAGCAAGCAATGACCATCTCCTATTGCGGAAAAGCTCCAACGTCTGCTCTGTGACTCTGTGCTTACGCGTTCCGGCAATTCCACGGATAATAATTTTCGTGTAGATTGTACGAAAGCTCGCAAGCCGTTTATCGCAAGCTCAACCGCTTCGTGGGACCACATTGCTGCCGGTGTGACGGCCTGAGTGCAATTCTCAATAGGGACAATTCTCCTATTGGCGTGCGATGCGCACCGATTTCGCTGTCGCGTGAACGGTGAGGACTTTCGTCGTCGCGTCCCACTCGATCGTCCCACCGGTTACCGACTTCGGCGCCCAAAGGGCAAGTTTGAAACGCTCAATGGAAGTGGGGTCAAACTTGGTGTAAGTGATTGCGTCATCAGTGTAGACGATGTTTTGGATCACCGAGGTCGTTCGTAACAGGTGATTCTGGTCGTCCGGAGCCAAATCCGGGAAGGATGCCATGGCGCGGAGGTAGTGTCGCACGTAATCGCCGTAGCCATCGGTAAGCCAGATATCGTCGTGGGGGTAGCGGTTCTTTCCATCCACGTCGACCATATACGTAGCCCAGTTAAGACGCCGGATCGCCGCGTCCTTGTGCGTCATGTCGCCGGTTTGCTCACAATACAACAGTTCCAGGGATGCATGGCGCGAGGTGTGGCTGTTGCCGGGCACTTTGTAAGCCGTTTGCTCGTTGATCGCCGTCACCCCGAACTTGTCCCATGTATGGTTGGCAAATGAGCGATAGCTCCAGTCGAGAATGGCCGCCGCGTCCCTTTTCCAATCAGGATCCCAGGAGGGGTGCTCGAGAATATATCGCGCCATCGTGTCCGCGTTTATCTCAGTGTTGGAGAACACTTCAGTGGGAACGTCCTCAAAGAACGGTCCCCACTTATCCGTCTTCATCGGGTAGTTCTTCAACCACGTACTGACCGTGTCACGTGCTGCCGCGTACCTGGCGGCGTTGGGCAGGTGGAGGGCGATCAGGTCATCAAACAAGGTTAGTGCCCCGGTGTAATTGCTGGTGTATGAGGCAAGGAAAGTCTTGCCGCCTCTCACCACCCGGTGCACTTCCCCGGTCTGGGCGTGGACGCGAAAAGGCCACGGAGAATTGTCGCCATCCCCCGGTTTCACCTTCGCCGCCAGGGTGTCTGCAATACGGACGGCAGCGCGGAGATATTGCGGGTCCCCGGTCATTTTGTAAAGCACGATCAATTCTGCGCCAAAGCTTGCAGCCTTGTCAGGTTGAAGAAAGCCCTTTCCGGCCCGCATGTCTCCATCGTAGACGCCGGAGTGAAGGACCGTATTGTAGGGGTATGGCAGACTGCTCCACGCATCGCTCTCTCCGGATAAGCCATGCTCCAGCCAGAAGTTGGCCATGTAGGTCATGTTTGCCCGAACGGCCGGGTCACCAAGGTAGTCGTATAGTAAAGTCCACGATGAGAGGGCCATGTTGATCTGGTCGCCGCCTAGCCCTCGAGGATCCTCAGTGTCGGGTTTCCACACCTGGTGTTGCATGTACATGGGCACGCCATTCGGACATTTTCGCATGCCTATCCAAAAATGAAAAAGCAGCCGGATATCGTGATCATACGCCTGCGAAGGGCCGGTTCCGTACCAGGGGGCAATCTTGCCTGAGGAATCGGTCTTGATCTCGTGGTAGCCCAGTTGTTCAGCCCGCGCGATGCCCGGAAGCATCGCCGTCCACAGCAGCAAACCGCACCACACCCAGCTTCGGTAAACTCTGCAGGAGTCTTTCACTGGTCAGCCTCCCAAGGTGATTTTCCCGCGACCCGCGCGCGCCGTCCGCCTCAAGTTCCGCTCCCGGCGAGCGGAGGTTGGTGCCTGTTTCGCTCACGGAGCGTCTCAAGCACGAAGCGCGGAGAGATTCTCGCCCGCCTTTGAAGCCGGCTGAGACACTTGTTCCAGCGCTTCGACTAAGCTTTTCTCGATCAAGCTGCACATTTCGTCGAGCTGGGCTTCCGTCGCGACGAGGGCTGGCGCAACCGCAAACCATAACGGGCTGACACGCAGAATAAGGCCGTTCTTCAGGGCGCTCGCGGAAAATGCCTTGCCCAGCTCTGGAAATGGCTCTAGCATGCCGTTGTCCTTCATAAGTTCGACGCCCAACAAGATGCCCTTCCCGCGCACCTCGCGGATCACCCCGTACTTTTTCAGACCTTCCAGGCGCGCCCGCACGTACTCACCCATCGAGCGAGCCTTGATATCCAACTCGTTCTCGACAATCTCGTCAATCACGGCAATGCCCACGGCGCAGGCCAGGGGGTTGCCGGCGAACGTCTGCCCGTGCGCGAATTGGATGTCCTCCTCCGCCTTTCCCCAGAAGGCTTCCGCCATGTCTTCGCGCGCGATCATCGCACTGATGGGAATCATCCCGCTCGACAGTCCCTTTCCGCAGCAGATGATGTCGGGAGTGACACCATAGGTCTGGGCGGCGAACATCGAGCCGGTCTTGCCGAACCCCGTAATTACTTCGTCAAAGAGCAGTTTCACGTTGTACCGGTCACAGATGGTGCGCAGAATCTCGAAATACTCTCGGGTCGGCGTAATGATGCCGCCGGTGTTGCCAATGGGCTCGACAATGAAGCCCGCCACCGTCTCCGGGTCTTCCTCGATGATGACGTCCTCCACGGTTTTAGCGGCAAAGCGGTTGCACTCCTCCCAGGTGGCAAACACGCTGCGGTAGTGGGGGGGCGGGAAGACCTTCAGGAACCCTGCCATTTGCGGCTCGAATTTGGACTTGCGCGAGCCCGTGCCGCTGGCTGCCATGGCCCCCGCCGTGGCGCCGTGGTAACCCTGGTAGCGGCTGATGAATTTGTACTTTCCCGGATGCCCGGTCTGCTTGAAGTATTGGCGGACAAATTTCATGGCGGCTTCGTTCGCTTCCGAGCCTCCGCTGAAGGCTTTTACATACTTCAGATTGCCGGGCGTGACCGAGCCCAGGCGTTCGACAAAGTCGAGCGTCACATCCGCGATGCCGTGAAGCGGCGGCGCGAAGGTTATCTTCGCCATTTGCTTTTGCATGGCCTCGACCAGGCGCGGGTGTCGGTGCCCCAACGTGGCCACAAAAACCCCCCCGATGGCATCGAAATACCGTTTGCCCTCAGTATCCCAGTAGTACAACCCTTCCGCCCGATCGATGATCAGCGGGTCGCTGATGAATTCCTGCATCGGGCAGAAGTCAATAAACGTACGCTTGAGTAGCTTTTCCTGACGTGGAGTGATCTTCATAATGAAACCTCGATTTGTTTAAGTCACGCAGTGGCATTTCCGGCCCTGATGCAAGCGGCCGGTGTGGTGCCATCCGCCGTTGCAGATTCTTTCAACTCAGAGAACATATAGTCCGACTTGTCGGTCCCGACGTAGAGGTAAGACGAATACGCAAGGTTGTCAAAACGGAGGGCTGAGAGGTCCTCGGATTCCAGGAAAACCGCCGACGCGCGGTCGAGCCACCCGGTCCTGATCCATCGAAGTTGGCCGGGCTTGAGCGTGAAACTGACTTCCCGGATCTCGGGCGCCCGAAGCGTGAGCTTCACCGCGCGGGCGAGTGGATTGTACACGTCCAGGCGGATCAATACGCGCGGATAAAAGAACTGGAAGTGCGCCTCTTGCGCGCTCGCCTCCGCAACGCCCAGCGAAAACGTGCTCATGCGCCCGGCCGGCGGGCAAACCTTCCACTGGCCGTCTCCCTGATCGATCACGCCCGAAGGGTATTGGCCTTGCAGCTTGACGTTGGCCCCAACGTGGGGGTTGTCAAAATCGACCACCAGCGGCACGGGATCGGCAGAGGCTCCTTGAATGTCAACGTCCCGTGAGTGGTCGTGCCAGATGCGGAGCACCCGCGTGGCGTCATCGAAGGTGTAGCCCTCTTGCTTCAGATCGTGGCGGCGGGCGAGCTTGCGACCCCCTGACCACACCGAGTCCGGCACAAAGCTCAAGCGCAGGACTTCGATCGACGACGGGTCGAAGGTCGAGTAAGTGACGGATCCCTTGCCGTAGGCAATCTTGGTGACCACTGAATAGGAACCCAGCAGGTGCGACTCATCGGCAGGTGCCCATTCGGGAACCGCCCAGAAAGCATCCATCAGGCGGCGCGGACCATCGGCAAACTCGTCGGTGAACCACCATTCATGGTCACCCCACGGAGTGTGCGCGTTGGCAGGCATGCCCTGAAAGTACGTCACCCAGTTGTAAGAACGGAAGGCTTCCTCCTCGTAGGCGACATCATGCGTCTTGGCATAGTACAGCGCCTCGACCGCCGCCAGACGGGAAGTATGGCTGTCGCAGCATTGGTTGGGCTCGTTGCAGCAAAAGCTCTTTCCGTTCCCTTGCTCCGTCGTTACCGTGGCGCCGTGAACGATATACTTGGGCCTCTTGGGGGTGGTTTTTACCCATTCGATCAACTTACGAGTATTCTCTCGCCATTCCGGGTCCTTATCGGGATTGAGAAGGACATAACGCGCGTACTCAAGCGGGATAACTTGGTTCATGTTCTGCATACTGGGCGTGACATCCTCGAAGTAGCCAACCCAGACGTTGTTCTTCAGCGGGTATTTGTGCAGCCATTCCCAGGCGCCTTGGCGAATCTGCTGGTAGCGGGCCACATCGCCCTGGTCGAGCCTGATCAGCTCGTCAAAGAGCATGACAGGCTCGACAACGTTTGCCGAGTAGGGCCCCATCCCCGGACCTTCCACTTTTCCGTCGCGAGCGTAGCAGCGTACCGGCCACGGCGAGTTCTTGGCATCTCCCGTCTTGTAATCCTTGGCCAGCACATCGGCGAAATGGATGGCGGCTTCAAGGTATTTGGTGTTGCCGGTCATCTCGTAGAATCGGACATAGGCGTAACCCTCCTCGCCCACGATGGGCGGTTCAAGGTAATCCTCCCCGTGGTGGCTCCATCCCGTATATCGGCGGTCGCCCGGATTGGCCGACGTGTAAGGCACCCCGCCCCACACATAACTCCTGGGGGTCAAGCCGTTCGCCATTTCGCAATCGATAAAGTCCTGTAGGTAGGTAATAGTGTTCGGGTCGCCCGTGTACGGGTAGAGCCGTTCGATAAAGCCCTCCGTCATGGCGCGGAGATAAGCCGTCGAGTTCGCCCAGTGCCAGTCCGGCTGCATCTCGAAGGTTGTGCGGTCGAAATCGAAACAGCAGAAAAAGTATTGGTAGCGGTGACGGTTGTAAAGATCCCAGAGGATGCCCCATTGCGTAAGGAAGCGAGAACTGTAGGAATAGCCTATGTTATCGGGCATCGGCCAAGGCAACAATTTTCCGTTGGCATCGAGCTGAACGGGCCGGCCGGCGATAGTGGTGGCATCCACCGTCGAAATCACCGGGAAGGGCTCTTGCGCCATGGCCAGAGCGGCAGTGAAAAGGAGCGCGATCATAAAAACGTGGTTACTGGCCTCATATTTATTGCACTCCTAAGTCAACGTATCATATTTAACAATAAGAACAGTAGCGGCAAGGACCACCGCGGACCCGAACATGGCCAGGGCGCTCAGCCGTTCGCCCAGCAGCACCGCCGCCAGGAGCACGCCGAAAATCGGCACCAGGTACAGCGAGACAGATGCAACAGTCACATCCAGGTGCTCCAGCGCCGCAAAGAAAAGCAGCATCGACGCTCCGTACATCAGGATCGCCAGGAAAGCGAACGCTGCCCACGACTTCCAATCGAGAGCAGCGAACACCTTCCAGTGGAAGGGTTCCACCCAGATCAGCAACGGCAGGCTGGCCACGGATGCCGTGATGTAACTGAAGATCAGAATCTCGATTTCCTGAAAATGGCGCATCAGGCCTTTGCAATACGTGTTGTAAAACGACGAGCCAAAGCAGCCAACCAAAATGAGGCCGTTGCCCGCAAGGTACTTCATCTCCAGGAACGAGCTTGCGCGCAGATCCGGAACGGACATCATGAAGACGCCCACCAAGCCGAGGCCCAGCGCCGCAACGCGCAGCACCGTCAGTTTCTCGTGGAGCATAAAAGAAGCCAGCACCGCCGTGATCACCGGGATCATCAAGTTCAATACCGCGCCGTTCGAGGCCAGTGACTTGGAGATGCCCCAGGTCATGCCCAATTGTGCGAGCACCTGTCCCCCGATGCCGGCCAAGGTGAAGCGGCTCCAATCTTTCCATCCGATCGAACCGGCGTTGGGGCGCATACGGCGCTTGCGGATCAGCAGCGGAACGAATAAGACGGTGGTGATGTAAAAAGGGACAAAAGTAATGGCGACGGGCCCCATCTGGCGATTGAGGAATTTCACCGCCGTGCCCTGCGCCGACCAGATCAGCGACGCCATCGCGAGCAGGGTGAAATACCGCACCATCCGCTGCTTATCGGTCTGTTTGGCAGTGTCCGTGGCCGTGGCCATCCATTATCCCTCCGACACATCCACCACGAAGCGGTCGCACCTATCGAACTCGCTTCGAACACGTACGGGGCCGCCCGGCACGCCTCCCCCTAGCGCTGCGGGACGCCCGGAGATGCTTCTATCGCTGCCGCCGAGGATCGCCACCGTGCCGCCTGCTCCACCCGCCATCACCTCATCGCCCTGCAAACCAGTCGCCACGCCCCGGTCCCGCGCCAACTCCACCAGCAGGTCCGTCGCTTCACTTCCTAACTCGCAGTCGGCATGTGCCCCCGCGCGGTGTTTTCCCTCTCCGAGGGGGGAGGGTGGCCCGCGCCGCGCGTTCTCACCAGCGGGCGGCGGTCGGGTGAGGGGTCGAGCGCGCGGCGGAATCGTCACCACTCCCGAAAATGTCAAACTCCTACTGCCACTCCGGCAAAGCCGAATAAGCGTTAACCTAAGAACACCATGCAAATCGTTTACGCTTGCGCGGTGTAGCGGCGAGAAGCTTGCTGATTATCGGCCATTGATTGATCACTGTCGCCAGCCTTTGCGGTAGTAGCAGTGCCGCGCCCACTTGACGATACATGAAATCAATTTCCCGCCATCGGCTGCGACGTTGTTGCCAGGGGGTAGCCCCAGGGGAAAAACGAAGCCGCAGCATCCACCATGCGTTCGATCAAGAGCCCGACAAAGAGCTTTCCTTCCCGCCAGGCCTGCGCGCTGAGAGGCTCTTTCTTGGTTCCCCAATGCACCCGGGAAACAGGGTGGGCGCTATCAGTCACGGGAAAGGTTTTTCAAGCCGCTGGGGGAGTCTGCCAAGGTTTGCCTCATCAGCTGTCGCACAGCCTGCCTAATTAGTCTTGCTTCGCACCCAATAAATGCCCGCTGACTTCCAGCACCGTTATCGTATGGGCCGGGAACACATAAGAAAGTGGCATCCGCCCTACCGCTACTGTCCGGTGTGTGATGCTCACGTTTTTGGTACTCCCGTAGGGATTAAAGGCGTCCCAACTCTTGCCGTCCAACTCATAGACTTGCGCCTGCGCGCCCGCAAGTTGCCAGCCCTTGAGATTAATCTGCGTGGAGATTGCCTGATCCTGCGCCCGGTTGACTACCGCAAGGAAAATCGTGCGCCCTTCAGGGCCCCGTGTGGCAATGGCATCCAGAGCAGGAAGCTTTGAATCGAAAGCCACCGAGGGAAACCAGGACTCGTGGCGGACTGCAGCAGGAGGCTTTGAATCGAAGGCTTCAGAGGGACCGGTGGCCTCCGTTTTCAAAACTTCACTCCCGATGTGGTTGGCGTAAAGAAGGTACGCAAAATAGGGCGGCGTCAGCTTAATGGTAAGGGGGTTCACTTCGATGATGCCCTGTACGTTTATGAGCGAACACGGCTCAGCCAGAAAGATATGCTTGGAATGACGGAGAAGTACATTGAATACACCTCCGAAATAAAGGGCATTGGCAAGACGGTAATCTGGGTCCTTGGTCTCCGGAAGCCACCACGAGTTGAATTCGGTGATGGCAAAGAAGGGATGGGCGGGCAAACGGCTGCCGGCAGCCTCCATGTTCGCCCCCAATTTATCCCTGAATTCCAACGGTTCTGCGACGACCCCTCGATAGAATTTCTGTTGATCGCAGATCGTGTCGGTCTTATCGCCAGGGCCGGTGTAAATCGAGATGGCAAGCAGTTCCGCAGGCACAGCCTGCAGCAACTCGTGTACCCATTTGGGCACTCCCACCGACGACGCCATGAACTCGATCGAATGGTCGACTTTTCGCATGGCGTCCTGATACTCATGGAAGCGTTCGGCATAAACATCGAGTTTTGTGCCGCCGGTGTATTCCGAATTGCATAAGGCCGGAGCTTCATTGCCTATCGCCCACAGCTTTATTCCGTAAGGCTTCGGATGCCCGTTGTCAGCCCGCAGTCGCCCCATGGGCGTGTTCACAGACCCGTTCGTGTACTCCACCCACTCCGCCGCTTCCTGCGCCGTGCCCGAAACATAATTCGTGGTAATGTGTCCGTCGTACCCCAGCATGCGGGCGAGTTCCATATACTCATCCGTCCCAAAATCGTTTGAGTTCCACTCATGCCACACCGTCGACCACTTCTCCGGTCGTTTATCGCGCGGGCCTATGCCATTCTTCCAGTTGTAATAATCCGCGTAGCAGCCTCCCGGGTAGCGCAGCACCGAGACATGGATAGGGCGTAAGGCCTCGATCACGTCGCGCCGCATACCGTCCACATTATCCGCCGGCATCAGAGAAGCCGAATCCATCCAGAAAGTGCCCGTGCCCGCAAAGCCAATCCGCACACGGCCCTGGGAAGTATCTTCCGGGGCCGTAAACTCGGCGGTGTACTTTTCCCAACGGTCACTCGCGACGTCAAAGTCTTTGTGCAAGTAAATCCGTCCCCAAAGGTTGTCGAACTGGTTCTGCGTTGGGCCTTTGTCGATTTCCACGAAGCCTTTGCCTGTCCCGTGTTTTCGCATGTACACGTAAAAGGAATAATTCCGGCCTTTGGCAAACTGCAGACCGATCTGGTAAACACTGGCGTGGTTGGAACCGGATCCCGAGATCTCGATCTGCTGGGAAGCACCCCCCCCATAGTAAATGTCATGGTCGATCGAATACAGGTCATTCACACCCCGGCCATTCCGCAGTTCCCAGTAACGGTCCTTAACGCGCTCCTCCGGCACCCAGCCAGCGGAAACGCCGTTACCGTCCCGGTCGCCTTCATCAAACTTCCGGTCCTGCAACAACTCCGCGAGCAGACCGTTGTCAATCGTGTTGTGCTCGTGCTCGATGAACTGCCCAAACATATAGTGGGGCACTTGGCCGGTCACCTCACTGGCGTCGACTTGAATCGAAGCTTCCAACTGCGCGGCTTGCGCGGCGAGGTCCGGATGCAACTGCAACAAGACACCACCTGCCACTGCCACAAATACGCACAAACACTGCAGAATGACCTTTCGCATCATCGCAATACCTCCTGCCAATTTGTTAACTGTGGAAGAAAAGCAGCGGAGCAGTCGCCCAACGAAGCAGGACTACTCGCGCGCTGCGTCATTATTTCATTCATCCGCTAACAACGCTGCGGCAGAGACATCGAATCCTAAGAGATCTCACGCCACGGCGGCTCGTGGCGTGGCCGGTTCGCACTGAATCACGGTGGCGGCGGAGGCGAGCCCAGGTGAGGTGGCCCGAACCTTGATCTCGCCGGCCGTTTTCTGCGCTTGAATGATGGCGACGCAGAGGCCATTGAAGGCGTGGCGTTGGTGCGCCTTATCCGGCTCGTGGCTGCTGGGATCGCCATTGCCCACGCCGATCAGCTTACCGTTACCTGTAACCCCAAAGGTTACCAGGTTATCCGCCACGGGGACCACGCGGCCCTGCTCATCCACCACACTCACCGCGACGACAGAAACGTCTTCGCCATCACCATGAATTTTCGCGCGGTCCGGCTGGAGCATGACTCTCGCCGGCGCGCCAGTGGTTTCCCTCTTGGCCGTCAATGCCAGCCGGCCCTCCTTATACCCCCGGGCTTCGAGCGTGCCGGGCGTGTATTTCACTTTCCAGGCCACGTGCGAGTCCTTCTCCATAGGTTGGACACCCAGGCTCTTGCCGTTGAGGAAGAGTTCGATTTTCTCCAGGTTGCTGAAGCACCAGACGTCGATTTCCTGCCCTTCCTTGCCCGCCCAGTTCCAATGTGGGAAAAGGTGCAGCACCGGCTTGCCGCTCCACCAGGCCTGGTAATAATAAGCAAGGTCTTTGAAAAAGCCGCAGGTATCGATGACCCCGAAATGCGAGCTGATGCACGGCCAGCCATAAGGAGTAGGCTCGCCGCGGTAGTCGAACCCGGTCCATATAAAGCCGCCGGCGAGAAAGGCGCGCTGATTATATGTTTGCCACCATTCTTCCGCGGTGGAAGCCCATCTGGGAAAATTCACGTCGTAAGCACTGACGTAACCTTTCTGCTTATCGGTGAAATAAATGCCCCGTGTGGAGACCGTACTGGCCGTTTCCGTGCCAACCAAGGGCTGCCGCGGAAATTGCTTGTGAAAGGCGTCGATCTCGGACGCGTGGTGGTAGTTGAACCCCATGACGTCCAGCACGGGTGAGAGCCCTTTTCCCCACTCTTCACTCACCGCCTGCGTGATGAGCCGGGTGGGGTCAAGCCCCCGCTCGAGCCGCTTCATGGAGGCGCAAATCCGAGCGCCGGGATCGGTACCTTGCAGAGGTTCTTCGTTGCCGGTGGACCAAAACACCACGCTGGGATGGTTCCGGTCGCGCCGAATCATCCGCTCCAACTGGCTGAGACCTTCAGGTGAAGATGAAAACATGCGGGTCTCGTCAAGCACCACCATCCCCAGCCGGTCACAAGCGTCCAGCAGTTCCGGCGTGGGAGGGTTGTGCGAGGTGCGAAAGCCGTTCGAGCCCATTTCCTTGAGCTTCTCGATTCGGTAGTACTGGAGCCGATCGGGCAAGGCGCAGCCCACCCCGGCATGGTCCTGATGATTACACGTTCCCTTGATTTTGACGGGCTCACCGTTGAGAAGAAAACCCTTTTCCGTATCGAAGCGAACGGTGCGGATGCCGAAGGGAGTTTCGTAGTGATCGATTACACGACCGCCGGATTCGACGGCAGTGAGCAGGCGATAAAGGTTGGGGTGTTCAATCGACCAAAGCTTCGGATCACCAACCTCCAGGTGCTGATTGAAGCTGCGCCGTTCCCAGCCGGGAATCATAGAGGAGTCCGACCGGCCGCTTGCTACCTCATTGCCGGTCTGATCCACAATAGTCGAAGTGATCTGACATTCCGCGCCGGCGTGAGCTTCATTGGCTAGCTCGGTGCGCACGGTGACCCAGGCTCTGCTCCCCTCGACTTCGGAAGTCACGAATGTTCCCCATTGCGGAACGTGTACGGGATTTGTTTTCACCAACCACACGTGGCGGTAAATGCCGGCGCCCTCGTAAAACCCGTCGCCCACGACAAATCCGCCTTCCGCCTGGGTGGCGTCCACTCGCACCACCAACACATTCTTGCCCCCATAGTTGGCTGCGTCGGTGATGTCGTACCGGAACGGGGCATACCCGCTCATGTTTCGGCCCAGAAAAATGCCATTGAGTGCCGTGATCGAGTCGCGAAACACGCCGTCGAACTCGATGCTCAGCCGCTTGCCGAAGTCGTCCTGCGAAATGTCGAAGACACGCCGGTACCATCCGATGCTGGTTGCGGGATACTTGCGGCCCAGGGGCTTGGCGCCGTGAAAGATCACCGACTCGTCGTCTTGGACAAACGGCAATTCCACCGCCCAGTCGTGCGGAAGTTCAATGGCATTCCAGCCGGCGTCGTTGAAATTCGGTTGCGAGGGCCGGAAGAATTCGCCTGTTTTCATGTAGCCTCTTGCGAGCCCATAGCCGAAGTCACCCGCGGGGTCGTCCGCATGGCCGAGATGAAAGCGCCACCCGTGGTCGAGCAATAGGTGCTCACGCGAGGATGCGACCTCCTCTGCGCCTGTGGAGGAGGTCATTCTCAGGGGATCCGCACCTCGGGCTACCGCTCCGCCCATGGGGATCCGCGGTGCCCCTGCTGCGGCGGCAATACTGCTCTTCAAGAAATCACGTCGCGTCCACCTGGACATGGCAGGCCTCCTGAGATGCCCCTGGGGCATCGTCGTTGCGGGTTGCAAAACGAACGGGCAATTCTATTCGACAATGATTCTGCCCCACAATACCTGCAAGATTGAAGTCATTTTGGCTTGGAGATGACAAGCTAAGTTAGCTCTCGGGCCCCCGGACGGTTAGAATCTGGTCGGCTTTGATGTTCCTGAGAGTTTGCTCCGTTCGCTTGGCCACGAGATCTTGAGTTCTTCAATCCTGGTCTGTTCACCGCTGACCCAAGAAGCGGCCGTGCAAAATCTTAGCTTCGCCAAACGCGGCCTGGGCGGGATCAGTTCCCGCCCAGGCCGCAGAGCTTCACCAGATGAACTTCATAGCAACTTGGCCGATTCGCGCGGCATTCGCGCTTGTTACAAACCCAAAAATGGAGCTGTCAATGTTCCCGCTGGGACTTCCGAATTGGGCATGATTGAAGGCGTTGAAGAACTCTGCCCGGAATTGCAAGCTCTTCGATTCTGTCAGCTTGAGGTCTTTGACTAAAGACATGTCCCAGTTGTTAAGACCAGGTCCAGGGAAGAAACGACGACTGCTATTTCCGAGCTGCCCGATGGCCTCTTGAGTGAACAAGGAGGTGTTAAAGTAAGGATTCGTCCCGGCGGCGAGATTGGCCTTGCGGGGATCGGTGATGTTCAGGGGGCCCGGGAGTCGGTTGGGCTCGTCCACGCCATTGCCCTGCCCTCCACCCCCAGTTCCTGTGAGCGAGTTATCGTCGCTCTCTAGGAGATACACAGGAAAGCCAGTGGAGAAGCGCGTAATTCCGCTGAGGGCCCAGCCATTGGTCAACCGGTTGGAGTGCCCGATCTTGTCAAAAGGTATTCGGTAGGTGTAACTCACCACGAAGTTGTGTGTAACGTTGAAAGCGGACAGCGCCTTCGTAATCTTGGGGTAAACTGAGTTAATAATGTCGCCTTGTTGGCCCAGTCCATCGCCAGATGCGTTATCGAGAGACTTGCTGAAGGTGTAGCCCATGAGAAATTCCAGGCGGCCGACTGTGTGGCGCACCGTAGCTTCGAAGGCGTTGTAATTTGAATTGGCCATGGTCGCCATCCAGTCATCGCTGGCAAAGGCGCTACTAAGAGGAGAACGTGTGGTGGTAATTGCTCCGCCAGTAACTGGGTAGTACATCCCGTTTTCGCCATAAGGACCGCAGGTGGCAGTCCCAGGCAGCACTTGGCTTGGCTGGCTTAGGCTCAGGCACAGAGCCGGATTACCCGGATTTGCCTCCGCCGTCGCAATAAGTCGGTGGCCTTGCGTCCCGACGTAACTCAGCGAGAGCAATGTCGCCGCCCCGAATTGCCGCTCGATAGAGAAATTGTAGTGTTCAGCATAGGGAACGCGGTTACTGGTAGACATAGTTGGCGAACTGCTAATGGGCTCGTATTGTGCCCAGTTGATGGAGGTGTCGGGATTGTTGGGTCCCACGTTGTCGGGGGGCAAAATCACGGGGAAACGCTGGCCATAGTTAAATCCTGTGGGGCGTTCAATAAAGGGGGTTGGAAACATGGGCGGCGAAGGATTAGCCCACCAATATCCGAACGGCGCGTCCCCTGAGTTCTGTGACTGCATACTCTCTTCGAGAGACGTATAATAAATGCCATACGCAGTCCGGATGCTGGTCCTGCCGGGCCCTCCGAACAATTTACCTAGGAGGCCTCCTTGGGCAGAGGGAGTATAGGCGAGACCTATGCGTGGGGAAAAATTGTTGTAGCGAGTCGGGGCAAGCGTGGAAGGAACCCCAGGGTCGCCCGCTGCAACCCAGCCTGTCGGTGCCCCCGGAAATACCTTGGACTGCAGGCCGGGGACCAGTGCGGCTTGTTCGTTGTGAGCCTCCCACCACGGAGTGCTGACTTCCCAGCGCAATCCATAATTCAGAGTAAGGTTCGACTTGGCCCGCCAGCTATCCTGGACGTATAGATCGTAGGTGCGACTGCGATCATATAACGCCGGTGAGAAGCCCTGGTAATAGGAGGTGGGTGCCCCAATAAGGAAATCAGCAAAATCATCGCCTGTTTCGGTGCCGTTAAATCCGAACCCTCCATCGTAGGCCGCGGGGAAGTACCATTTGACTTGGTCGTAACTGAAGTTCCCGCCGAGTTTCATCGTATGGGTACCCATCACCTTGGAAAAGTTGTCCGCAACCTGGAGGGTATTGTCGAAGACGTAGTAGGGCCAAGCAGAGATTCCGATGCTGTAGTTGTTGAAGCCGACGCTTTCAACGCCCTGTTGGGATCCGTTCGGATGGATGCCGGTAAAACCTTGGGAGGCAACTGAAACCCCCAACCCACCAACCGGAATAGTGACAAACGGGACATCGCGCGTATAATAGATGTGGAGTTCGTTGACCGAACTTGGGCCGAACGCCTTGGTGACGCCCAGGTTGATCATTTGCGCTCGACCGCTGTTTGTTGCACTGAACCCCGGAAGGCTCGCCCCACCGTAGGGATTAACGAGGGTGAAATCATCTAAATGGTAATAACCCATAACCATGCCCAGGCGGGTGTTGGCATCCAGTCGAAGGGCGCCTTTGTCGTCCCGGAGCGGTTCCTTATAGGCCGACGTGGTGAAGTACGGACCCGAGTTCGGAACCGGAATGTACTGCATGAGAGCATTTGTGGGCGCAGTGAATGCGGACTGGGGGATAATCGCATTGGGAAATACGCATTGCGCCGTACTCGTACATCCGCTCGTGTAATATGACTCGCCGGCAGTGACCGGATAGCCCAGTTCCTGCGAAAGTGTGTTGGCCCAGAAGGCGCCGCCTACCGTCCCAGTAAGTTGGCCAGATGCATCCGCAAGGTTTCCCGTCCTATCGGCAAGTGATGGCACCGGGATAAGCCCAGTGTCTACGCCCTGCACCATGCGTGTTCCCTGGTAGTCGGCGAAAAAGAACACCTTGTCGCGCAAGACCGGACCCCCCTCCGTGCCTCCGAACTGGTTTTGGTGCAAGACCCCGCGTTCTGGAGAGAAAAAGTTTCGCGAGTCGAGGTGGGGATTGCGCATGAACTCGAAGGCATCGCCGTGGAACTGGTTTGTACCCGATTTCGTGACGACGTTGACTAGTCCTCCGGCGTATGCGCCGTACTCTGCGTCAGCGTTGTTGGTCAGGATGCGAAATTCCGCGATGGAATCCAGATTGGGAACGATCCCCGCTACCATGAAATGCTTTTCCTCGGCGCTGCCACCGTTGATCATGAACCCGTTGGCAGCTTCTCGCTGCCCACTTATGGAAATCGCACCCGGGTTCAGGTTCCCTGATACGGCCCAGCCACCACCCTCCCCGCTTGTTGTCGGAGCGACGCCCGGTTGCAGGGCGAGTAAGTCCGTGTAGCTGCGGCCGTTCAAAGGGAGTGCAGTCATTTTGGTCGTACCGATAACATCGCCCATCTGAGTGCTGCTGGTCTCAATGTGCGCGGCGGTAGCTGAAACACTAACCTCCTGCGTCGTAGCACCCACCTGGAGCCTGGCGTCTACCCGCAGTGCGCTGTTAACGTCCACCACCAAGCCCGTCTGCCGATATTCCCGGAATCCGCTGGCCTTGATTTGGACCTCGTAATGGCCCGCGGGAAGGACCGGAAAAGAATAAAAGCCGGCCGAATCGGTCTTGGTCGAGGTCTGGATTGCCGTTTCGGTATTGAGTGCAACCACGGCGGCTCCTGGAATAACTGCTCCTGTCGGGTCTGTCACAGTTCCTGAAATATTCCCCGTGATGCCAGCCCGAGTGACAACTGCGCTAAGCAGCAGCGCCAGCATCAGTCCTGCGGATTTCAGATTCCTTTTCATTTGCGCATCCTCCTCGCCTAACGGTTTTTCTGACCGCTGCCCGACGCAACTTTCAAACCATTAATAGTGACGTATGGTCGTCGTGCGTATTTCTCGCAACGCATCTTGCGATAGCGACTGCGCCACACTCCGGAACGCCATGTCTCCCAAGTTACAATTGGGAATGCCAAACTGGTAGTCATAGGGCTGGTTTTGGCTGTTTGAGCAATTTTGCACGTTGGAACGATTGGTGCCGATTCGGAGCTCCTTCATTCATTTGCCTCGAACTAAAGATATGATCAAAGATCAGCCATATGTTTTGGCCATAATCTTGGAACTAGCGCCGTCCTGAATAAACTGGTTCACTTTGGAACCCGTCACAACAGGCGCCTTAAGAATCGAATAGCGAAAGAAGACCTTCGGAGGCCAATGAAATCGAGAAAGCGCGGTGGGCCGGTTTTTGCAACAGTTCAGTACGAAAACCGCGTATTCTGGCTATGTTGTCCTCTCTTGCCATAACGCCGGCTCCGTCTTTATCATATGTTTCAATGGCATGTCAAGAGGTTTCCGTTGCCCCAAATCCGCACGTAAGGGAGACTAGCGGTGATGTTGGCGCGATTTTGTGGGTGCAACGTGGCGGCGGGGTTGGTTTCAGAAACCAGGCTGGGCAAGCCCGCAAAGCTCGGGGGACTCTATGCAGGTCTTTTTCGAAACAGCCGGGGTGAGGGGTACTTCTTGGGTGGCGTGAAGGGAAACCTTCGCGAACCCTTCGCGAGGACGGGCGGAGGGGAAAGGGCGAGGCGCTTTTTTCGACGCCCGGGGTTAGGCAAAGGCGGTCGCTTGCGTCGGGAGGGCGAAGACCTCCCAGACTTTCTGCACGCGGGCGATGGCTTCCGGGCGGGCGCAAAAGCGCAGGCGCAGCTTGCAGCGGAAGCGGCTCATCCGCCCCGCCAAGTGCACCAGCAGCAGCCGGTACTTCTTAAAACGGGCG
>Ga0116111_1001274_pt1 | contig 17980 bp, 12 predicted proteins | sample June2015DPH_8_10_FD_89720 | JGI IMG/M metagenome (GOLD analysis project Ga0116111, IMG submission 89720) | Peatland microbial communities from SPRUCE experiment site at the Marcell Experimental Forest, Minnesota, USA - June2015DPH_8_100 | ecosystem: Environmental > Terrestrial > Soil > Wetlands... | reverse complement strand
CGTGCCCTGATACAAAGCCGAAGACCAAACCTCGCGTACCCCTACGCTCAGATTCCTGCGAATTTCGCCGGATCGGGAGCTCCGCCACTTTTATGTCGCACACCCACCGTACCGTCTCAGGCAGCATTTCTTACTGAAATGATATAGCTTATATAAGATATGCCTTCGGCCCCCGGAAGAATTCTGGTGGTAGACGACGAGCGGCCGCTGCTCCGCATGCTGAGCCTGTATCTGGGCCGCCTGGGTTACTCGGTGACCACGGCGGAAACCACGGATGCGGCCTGGAAGCTGGTGGAGGCCGGTCCGGCGGCCTTTACGGTAGCGGTGCTGGACGGCAGCATGTCCGGAATGAGCATGGATGATCTGGCATTGCGTATGCTCCGGACCGACCCGGCACTGCGCGTGCTGGCGGCGAGCGGGTATCCGGTGGACATGACAGCCCTCGCGGAGGCCGCTCCGGGGCGCGTGGACTTTCTGCAAAAGCCTTTCACTCCGGAAATGCTGGCTACCGCGTTGCGGGGGTTGCTTGGCGCGCAAGAAGAAAAGCTTTGAGCTAGGCAAAGAGATCAAGGCCATCGCGCGCGAGCGCGTCGGCCGCATTCCCTCGGCCAAGACCATTCAGCCGAAGGCTCTGCGCAAGAAACCCAAACACAAGAAGCCGCCGGAGGAAGAGTAGCGTGAGGGACCGAGCGTGTCTTTCGCCCCGTTCCGGGGCTCGCCAATTTGCAATGCCGACCCAGGGCTCGCGCCCTGGGCTATTCTCTGTCGCCCTGCGGGCTTCGGGAGCAGCCATTTTGGTTGCGGCGATGCTGCTCTTTGTGGCAGCGGTGGCGGGAGCGCAGACGGCGATTGATTTTTCGTACGCGGGATATGGCGGCGGAGGCGTGGCGCCGCCGGTGGTAGCAGCGGTAATCGTGGTGCGGCCGACTGGTGGCGACGACACCGGCTTGTTACAGGCGGCGATCGACCATGTGGCGGCGCTGCCACTGCGGGCAAACGGATTCCGCGGCGCGGTGCTGCTGCGCGCGGGGCGCTATCGCGTGGTCGGACGGCTGGAGATCCGATCGAGCGGTGTGGTGCTGCGCGGCCAGGGCGGCGCGGTCATTGTAGCGGCGGGCCAGGGACGCCGAACGCTGATTGAAGCCGGCGCCGCGGCGGACCCCGCGACCGGGCCGGCGGCGAACATCACCGATGAGACGGTGCCGGCGGGCGGGCGCGTGCTCACTCTGGACAACCTCGGCGGATTGCAGGCCGGCGGCCGCGTGGTGATTACCCGGCCGAGCATCGCGGCCTGGATTGCCGCGCTGAAGATGACCGGGCTCCCCGGCGCCTATGCAAACCAAAGGTTGGACTGGGCACCGGGCTCGCGCAACCTGGTTTGGGACCGCACCGTGACCACGGTGGATGCGGAACGGAACGAGATCACGGTGGATGCGCCGGTGACCACCGCGCTCGAACGGCGCTACGGCGGCGGCACGGTCGCCAAGTGGACCGCGGCAACGCCCGTGGCGCATATCGGGATTGAAGGGCTCACGTTCGAGAGCGAGTTCGATGCCGCCAATGCGCGCGACGAAGCACATTCGTGGATCGCGGTGATGCTGGACCGCGTGGAGGATGCCTGGGTGCGCCGCGTGGTGGCGAGGCACTTCGCGGGCTCGGCGGTGCGTGTGGGCGCGCGCGCGCGGCGCGTCACCATCGAAGCCTGCCGCAGCGAGAGGCCGGTTTCGGAACCGGGTGGCTACCGGCGGCAAAGCTTTCTGGTGGAGGGCCAGCAAGTGCTGGTGCGCCAATCGACGAGCGAGCAGGGGATGAACGATTTCGCCACCGGAATGCTGGCCGGCGGCCCCAACGTATTTCTGGATTCGACGGCCCAGGGAGCGCTGGGGCCCAGCGGGTCGTTCGAGAGTTGGGCATCGGGCGTGCTTTACGAGCGCGTGAAAATCGAGGGCGCCGGAATCCGGCTGACCAATGACAGCACGCGGGCGCAAGGCGCCGGATGGACGGCGGCCAACTCGGTGGTGTGGAATTGCGATGCCATAGAAATTGAGGCGCGCGGGCCGGATGGAGCGGAGAACGTGGTGGAGCGTTCTGCGAATCCGCTCTACGAAGCGCAATTGGCGAAGCGAACGGGAGCCAAACTCGCGCCGGTCGCGGCCTTGACCGATGATGCGTGGCCGCGCGTGGCGGAGTTCCACGCACCGAAGAACGCGGCTGCGGCTCCCGGTGCAACCCAGGCGGTCCAGATCATCCACGGCCGATTCGTAGTGGACGGGAAGACACTGTGGGGCGGCGTGGTGAATGAGGGCTGGTGGCGCGGGCAGGAAGTCCCGGCGGAGGCGCTCGAAGTGGGCGGCGTTTCGGTGACGCGCTTCGTGCCCGGACGGACCGGCCCGGGGCTGACGGAAGACCTGGCGGCTTTGGCGCAGCGCATGGTGTCGGACGGAACGCCGTTCTACCAGTCGATTCCGGGACTATGGTACGATCGCCGGCGCGACGAACACTCGACGGCGATGCGCGAGCGAGGCAACGTGTGGGCGCCGTTCTATGAAATGCCGTGGGCGCGCAGCGGCAGGGGCACGGCTTGGGACGGGTTGAGCCGGTTCGACCTCTCGCGCTTCAACCCCTGGTATTACGAGCGGACGAGCGAGTTCGCAAAGCTCTGCGACTCGCGCGGCCTGGTCTTCTATCACAACATCTATAACACGCATAACCTGCTGGAGATTCCACCGCACTGGGTGGATTATCCGTGGCGGCCCGCGAACAATGTCAATGACACGGGCCTGGCGGAGCCGCCGCCCATCGAGCCCGGGAATCACATCCACGTCGCCAACGAAGTCTACGACATCTCGAAGCCGGTGAGGCGCGCGCTGCACCGCGCCTTCATCCTGCATGAGCTGGACGAGTTGGCGGGCACGCGCAACATCTTCTTCTCGCTCGGGGCGCAGTTCGCCGGTCCGCTTTCGTTCCAGGAGTTCTTTCAGGACACGGTGGCGGAATGGGCGAAGGAGACCGGCCGCCCGGTGCGCGTCGAACTGGCTACCAGCAAAGACATCACCGACGCGATTCTGGCCGACCCGGCACGGGCGCGGCAAGTCGCGGTGATCGACATGCGATATTGGCAATACCGGCCGGATGGCACGTTGTGGGCGCCGCCGGGTGGGAAAAACCTGGCGTTCCGCGAAGCCATCACAGCGGATTTCAGCCGGGGCGCGGGCGATGCTCCTCCGGACACCACGCCGCAGCAGGTGTACCGGCAAGTGCGCGAGTATCACGACCGGTATCCGGACAAGGCCATCGTCGCCTGGAATAGCGGCGCTGGGCCGATTCCTATTTTGATGGCCGGTGGAGCGGAGGCGCTGATGCGCAATCCGTCGGGGGGGCAAGGGCAGGGGAAGACGGTCGACCGCACGCTGCTGGACGCCTTCGTGCGCGAGCACCTGGCGCGCAGCCTCATGAACATGCAGCCGCGCGATGGCATGACGGCCGAGACCGACACGACGTGGTGCCTGGCGGACGAGCGTGCTGAAACGGTGCTGGTGTACTCGCTCGCGGGAACGGCGGTGACGTTCACGCAGGCGCCGCAGGCAAGCTACACGGGGTTGTGGTTCGATCCGCGGACGGGCAAAATGCAGCCGGCGGAAGCGGTGTCACAGGTGATGGCGAAGCCGACGGCGGAAGCCTGGTTGTTGTTGCTGCAGGCGAAACGGTAGGGGCGGCAGCGATTCCCGGGCACGCGGATCGTGTCGTGGTGCGCCGTGCCTTAGGCGAGGACAACAAGTTCCGGACGGGCCGCACGAGGAGTGGGCTGAACCATATGAGGAGGCAATTCGTCCCACTTCCTTCCGTCCAGGATGCGGCCTGTTCTGGATTTGAAGACCCCACCCCATTGCTTAAAGAAGAACGGGACGTGGGCAGATCCGCACCGGTCTCGAAGCTCTCTGACCCACGCGGGATCCATCGGGCGCGCATGTGGCCCGGACTCGCCACCGACGATCACCCAGTCAATCCCGCGAAGTCTCAAGTTCCGAAGCCGGCCGAGAAGCGGCTCAATGCTGAGGAATTTGATGGCGGCGCCGGTTCTTCTCAGGTGCTCTACTCGAAAGAGGTAGTCTTCGTTTTCAACGCTCACACCCATCCATATCTGGGGTTGCCACTTCAGGATTGGGTTCAACTCCAGGAGCCGCTCAGAGCGCTTCGTGAGCACCTGGTATTGATGCCAGGGTGCTTGTGCCATCACGTCGAATACCCGCATGATGTACGGGGCTGGAACGTCGTCGTGGAACAGGTCACTCATGCTGTTGACAAACACACGGCGCGGTTGGCGCCAGCGCAACGGATGTTCGAGCATGTGCGGCTGCAGTGTGACACCGAAGCCGTTCCTGTAATTCACCTGTCCCATCGCCTGCAACCGATATGCGAGGTGCTCGGCATAGCAATACTTGCAGCCGGGGCTGATTTTGGAACACCCAGTCACGGGATTCCATGTGGCGTCCGTCCATTCGATGTGTGAACTGTTTGCCATTAAAGGCCCTGCCGTCTTCGATACTTCTCGAAAATGTCGACGACGATGTTATGGCCCGTTTCGTTCGGCGATGCAAAAAACAGGTAATAGATTGTAGCTCCGTGATCGTTCAGAAACGGCAACGGCTCAGGCACGAAGCGAAAGCCAGCCACTGCCTTCAGCCTGGTGCGGTACGCTTCGGCGATCTTGGCGTTGGCGTCCCCAAGTTTCACCTGGTCGTCGTCACCGAAGAGGGTTGCCTGTTTCGCGTAGATGGCCTCGCGCCAAGATTCATCCCCCCAGAACCTGTTCATGCGTTCGATCTGGCTTGGCAGGGCCCTTTCAGGATGGTGGAGCAAGACGTTCATGTTCATGTCCATCACCATGAAATTGACGAAGATCTCAACCGATTTCATGGCACCGGCCGCGGCCACTACTTCCCAAGCAATATCGATGCCGTACGGATCCAACAGGCAAAGGGCGCGCCGATAGTCCTCGCGCCTCGCCCCAGGCAGCAATTTGAGCAGGACATCATTGCAGTCGCCCTCGTGAACATGGACGTCGCTGCGGTCCGGCGCGTAGGTGCGAAGCTGTTCCACCCTGGCCGGATCGAGGTCGATGAAGTGGTACTCCCGAAACGGCGGAAGCGTGTTCAGCGCGTTCAGGGGACTTCCGGGCACGATGTCACCGGACGTCCTCGATTCGTGAAGTCCGTATCCCGCGAAGCCGTCGATGTAGAGATGGTAGAAGTTGTGGCGCGCGACGAGCATCGAATACGCCGGCATGTACTCGCGGATGATAGCGAGCTTGACCTCCGACCAAAGGCCGATCCTGTCCATTTCCGGCGGCATTCTTCTAAACAAAACTGTACCAAAATGTTCTGGGGATTGCATTGACGCAACGCGGAGACGATTGCCTTGTCGCAGTTAGGGGCGGGTTGCCGGCGACAAGATCGCCGGCGCTACCATCCCGTCTGCTCGGTGCGCGTGATGATCTCGTTTTGCAGGGCGGGGGTCAGGTCGCAGAAGTAGTCGCTGTAGCCGGCCACGCGCACGATCAGGTCGCGGTGCTTTTCGGGATCGGCTTGCGCTGCGCGCAGGGTTTCGGCGGTGACCACGTTGAACTGGATGTGGTGACCGTCCAGCTTGAAGTAGGCGCGGACCAGGTGGGCCATGTTGTCGAGGCCTTCGGGGCCTTCCACCAGCTTGGGCGTGAACTTCTGGTTTAAGAGCGTGCCGCCGGTGCGGGCGTGGTCCATTTTGGCGGCCGACTTGATGACCGCGGTGGGGCCGCGGCGGTCGGCGCCCTGCGCGGGCGAGATGCCGTCGGAGTGCGGCTCCCAGGCCTTGCGGCCGTCGGGCGTGGCGCCGGTCACCGAACCGAAATAGACGTGGCAGGTGGTGCTCAGGTAGTTCACGCGGTAATGGCCGCCTTTGGTGTTGGGGCGGCCGTTGATTTCATCGAAAAAGAGGTTGAAAACCTGCACCAGGATTTCGTCGGCATAGGGGTCGTCGTTGCCGTACTTGGGTGTCTTGTTCCAGAGCATCAGACGGGTCTTCTCGCCGCCTTCGAAATTGGCGCGCAAGGCCGCGAGAAGTTCATCCATGGAAAGATTTTGGTGGTCGAAGACGTGATACTTGAGGGCCGCCAGGCTGTCGGTCGTGGTGCCGGGCGCCACGCCCATGATGTAAGTGGAATTGTAGCGCGGGCCGCCATCGTTATAGTCACCGCCCTTCGAGATGCAATCGTCAACCAGTAAGGACAGATAGGGCGCGGGCATATTACGGGCATACAGGCGCTCAATGATATTGTTGCCGCGAATCTTGACGTCCACCAGGTAATGTAACTGGCGCTTGAAAGCGGCCAGCAGGTCGTTATAAGTCTGGAAGGCGCGCGGGTCGCCGGATTCGATGCCGACCTGCTTGCCGGTGCGCGCGTCGAAACCGTTGGTGAGAGTGAGCTCGAGAACTTTGGGCAGGTTGAAATAGCCCGTGAGGATGTAGGCTTCCTTTCCGAAGGCGCCGGTCTCCACACAGCCGGAAGTGCCGCCGGCGCGCGCGTCTTCGATGGACTTACCCTGCCGCAACAGTTCTTCCACCACCATATCGGCGTTGAAAATGGAGGGCTGGCCCCAACCTTTGCGCACGATTTCCAGGCCGCGCTTCAGGAAGCGGTCGGGACTCTTCTTACTCAATTGCAGATTGGAAGAGGGCTGCAGCAGGCGCATCTCATCGATGACATCGAGGACTAAGTAAGTAAGATCGTTAACGGCCGAGGAGCCGTCGGATTTCAGGCCACCGGTGTTGATGTTACAGAAATCGGTGTAAGTGCCGCTTTCGGCGGCGGTGACTCCCACTTTGGGCGGCGCCGGCTGGTTGTTGAACTTCACCCAGAAACAACCGAGCAGCTCGCGCGCTTGCTCGCGGGTGAGGGTGCCCCCGTCGAGATCGCGCTGGTAGAAGGGATAGAGGTGCTGGTCGAGATGGCCGGGGTTGAAGGAGTCCCAGGTGTTCAGCTCGGTGATGACGCTGAGGTGCGTGAACCAGTAGGCCTGTATGGCTTCCCAGAAATTGCGCGGGGCGTGCGCGGGCACGTGGCGGCAGACGGCGGCGATTGTTTCGAGCTCAGCCTTGCGCCGCGGATTGGTTTCGGCGGCGGCGAGCGATTCGGCCTTTTCGGCGTGGCGCTCGGCGAAGCGGATGACGGCATCGGCGGCGATCGACATGGCGCGCAGTTGCTGCTGCTTGTCGTAAGCGCGCGGATCGTTGAAGAAGTCGAGGCGGGCGATACTTTCGGCGACTTCGCGTTTCAGGTCGAGCAGGCCTTTGCGATAAATGATGTCGCCCAGGACGGTGTGACCGGGAGCGCGCTGCTCCATGAATTCGGTGAAGATGCCGGCCTCATAGGCGTCCTTCCATTCGGGCGTCATCTCGGCGAACATGCGGTCGCGCATGCTGTGCCCTTGCCAGTAGGGGATGATCTCCTCCCGCTGGATGCGGCGGGCCTCTTCATCGACGCAGTAGGAAATCTTTTCGCGCGTGTGGAGGATCCGGAAGTCTTCGAGCGAGTGGCAACAGAGCTCGGGATAAGTGGGCGTGCCTTTGGGCCGGGGCCCGCGTTCGCCGACGATCAGCTCTTGGGGACCGATGTAGATAGTGCGGCGTTCGAGGATGTACTGGAGCGAGGCGGCGCGCAGCATGGGCGGGGAGAGCGGCGCGGCCTGCCGGTAAAACTCGGTGAGCAGCGCGGCGCGTTCGAGCGAGAGCCACGGCTTGGTGTCCAGGCTTGCCTGGCGTAATTGAGCGACTCGTTCCGTCATATTCAGCCTCGTAGGGTCACGTTCAATCCGGCGTGCGTCAACGCATCGCGAAAGGGCGCGAGATCGGCCGCCGCCGGCTGCGGCGTGTCAGGGAGCTTGTAGGGCAAACCCAGGCGCCGGTACTTGTCGGCGCCGATGCGGTGGTAAGGGAGCAGTTCGATGGCCGGGGGGCGCAGGCGGCTCAAGTATTCCACGAATCCGCCGATGTCTTCGGTGGAATCGTTGACGCCGGGGATTACCGGGATGCGCACGGTGAGCGGACGCCGATCGGCCACCAGTTGTTCGAGGTTGCGCAGGATCAAATCGTTGGAAACGCCGGTGTATTCGAGGTGCTTCGCCGGGTCGACGCATTTGAGGTCGAAGAGCACCAGACCGGCCTGGCACGCGGCCTGCCGGAAGATGGCCGGCTGGGCGAAGCCGCAGGTTTCAAGGGCAGTGGAGATGCCGCGTTCGCGGCAGGCCGCCAGAAAGGAAGTGACGAAGACCGGCTGAGACAGGGGCTCGCCGCCGGAGAGCGTGACACCGCCGCCGGATTCGTCGAAGAAAACGACGTCCTTTTCGACCTCCGCGATCAATTCGTCCAAGGTGTAGCGCTGACCGGCGATCTGGCGAGCCTCGGCCATGCAGACCGTGGTGCAGGTACCGCACAGAGTACAGGCGGCGGAAGTGTACACCACGCCGCCGACTTCGGTGATGGCGTGCTCGGGGCAAATGGCGGCGCATTCCAGGCAGTGGCGGCAGCGCTCCGTGAAGTAGAGGCGGTCGGGCAGGAAGCTCTGGCTTTCGGGGTTGTGGCACCACCAGCAGGAAAGGGGGCAACCTTTGAAGAAGACCACCGTGCGGATGCCCGGCCCGTCATGCGTGGCGAAGCGCATGATATTGAAAACAAATGCGGTTAGGCCCTGCACGCCGGGCTCCCCTCGCCGTTCTGGCACCATTGCGACCATTTTTATACAAATAGGCCTAAAAACCTGTAATTAGTATGGCATGGTGTCAGCGGTTACACAAGGCGGAGGGGCGGCCTGAGATGGCCTGTAGGGCCTGGTTTACGATGAGATGCCGGGCGAATCCACTCAATGGCCCGCGGAGGCACGCAAGGCCTTGGCGTCTGGAGCGGTGAAATGCAGGAAGCCTGACGCGGCGTCGCGCAGATCGCGACGGTCGAACTGCGGCTTCATGATCCCGGAGGGGCTGTGCTTCATGCCCAACAGGTGGCCGATCTCGTGGGCCATCACGTACCCCAGGACCAGAGAAACGGACTGGCCGTCGCCCTCCGCGAATTTCTTTACGGGCTCGTAGAAGGCATAGGAAACCACGCCCCGCTCGCCCTTGGGACTCACTGCGTAGCCCAGGGCCTCGCGCGACTCCAGGCCGTGTTCCAGTGCAGGCGGCACGACCTTCGCCTGCAGATAGGTCCCGGCCGGTGGCAGGGTGCAGTGTTCGGACGGGTTCTCAGACACGCGGCACACACTCCACTTCGTATCCACGCCCACTTCCCGGAAAGCCTCGCGGGCGGTATCGGCGGCGGATTTCAAAACCGCCGCGGGCACGCCGGCTTCGTCGAAGATCACCACCGCGACCTGTTCCTGTGCGCCGTAGCAAGCCCCCGCCACCGCCATCCAAGCCATCAACGCCGCCAATTTCCGTGTGTTCATTGCGCTGCTCCTGGCCCGAACGCGCAAGAAGCTGGAAATCGGGGCAAAAATTGCGGATAATCGGAGCCGGATCTCAGGACCGCCGGAAAGGTTGGCTGGTGTGGTGGACGCTCGCGGAGAAGTCACTGAGCTGCTGGCCGAGTTGAAGCTCGGCCGGAAGGACGCACTCGACCGGCTGATGCCGCTGGTTTACCGGGAGTTGCGCCGTATCGCCGGCAACCAGATGCGGGACGAGCGGGTGGGCACACGCTGCAACCCACGGCGCTTGTGCACGAAGCTTTCCTCCGCCTGGTGGACCAGAGCCGGGCCGACTGGCAGAACCGGGCGCAATTCCTGGGCGTGGCAGCCCAACTGATGCGCCGGTTGCTGGTGGATCACGCGCGGAAACGCCACGCCGCCAAACGCGGCATTCCGGTCACGCTGAACGAAGAGATCTTGCAGCGGAATCCCGGCGCCGATCAGACCGAGGAAATCCTGGCGGTGGACGAAGTTCTGGCCCGGCTCAATGAACTAGATCCACGGCAGGCCCGCGTGGTGGAACTGCGCTACTTCGGCGGGCTATCGGTCGAAGAAACGGCAGACGCCATGAGCATTGCCACGCGCACGGTCAAGCTCGACTGGGCCATGGCCAAGGGGTGGATGCAATCCCAGTTGAGTCCGCGAGGACAGCGATGACACCGGAGCGATGGTCCCGAATCAAGGAAGTCTTCGCCGCTGCGTTGGAGACTCCCGAATCTGAACGGCCTCGGTTCCTGGAGTCAGCCTGCGTCGGGGACCCGGACCTACGCGCTGAAGTGGAGCGGTTGCTGGCAGGGAACGAAGAGCCGAGTTGGCAGAGTCCGGCTGCGAAATTGTTCGCGGTCGCAGCCGAACTGGCGCCCGGCGACACGGTAGCCCAATACCGCATCGAAGCCAGACTCGGCGAAGGTGGCATGGGCGTGGTCTACAGAGCCAAGGACACGCGCCTGGGCCGTGACGTCGCCCTCAAATTCATCAAGGCCCAATTCAGCCGCCATTGGGAGCGCGAGGCGCGCGCGGTGGCGGCGTTGAACCATCCCCACATCGCCACGCTCTATGAAGTCGGCGAGCACGAAGGTTCGCCGTACCTCGCTATGGAGTGGGTCGACGGCCGGCCGCTCAAAGGTCCGCTTCCGGTGAAGCAGGCAATCGAGTACGGGATTCAGATAGCCGATGCCCTGGCAGCGGCGCACGCGGCGGGCATCGTGCATTGCGACCTGAAGCCAGGCAACATTCTGGTGACGCAGAAGGGGTCGGTCAAGGTGCTGGATTTCGGGCTGGCGAAACTGGCTGAGCCGGAGGGCGCGGCGGCATCCACTCAGACCGTCGGGCTGGCAGGCACGCCGGGCTACATGGCGCCCGAGCAGATCGAAGGCAAGCCCGCCGACGCGCGCAGCGACATCTTCGCCTTCGGCTGCATCCTGTACGAACTGCTGAGCGGCCGCCGGGCGTTTCCGGGCGAGACCATCACCGCCGCGCTGACCGCCGTTGCCACGACGGAACCGAAACTGCTGGACGGAGTGCCGGAGGAAGTCGATAAGCTGATCCGCCGCTGCTTGCGCAAGGACCCGGAGAGCCGTTTCCAGCACATCGACGACGCGCGGATCATGCTGGAAGAGCTTCGGGCAGGCGCCGGAGCGCCGGTCGCTGTCGAACCGGCGCGCAGCGTTTCCAGTGGTGAGCACATCGGCCGAATCACGCGACACCGCAAAGCCGCGGGGTTCTCACTGCTGGCGGTCGCGCTGGCGGCAGCGGGGCTGTTCTTCTACTCCAGGCAGGCTCCGGCGTTGACCGACAAAGACACCATCTTGCTGGCGGATTTCGTCAATACCACCGGCGACGCGGTCTTTGACGACGCGCTCAAGCAGGGGCTGGCGGCGCAACTTGAACAGTCGCCCTTCCTGAGTATTCTGGCCGACGAGCGCATCCGCGAGACCCTGCGTTTCATGGGCCGCCCGCCCGAGGATCGCATCACCAACGAAATCGGCCGCGAGATTTGCCAGCGGCAGGGAGTCAAAGCGTTGATCGAGGGATCGATTTCCGCGCTCGGCAGCCATTACGTTCTGACACTTGAGGCGGTTAACGCCGCCAGCAGCGAGGCCATCGCCCGCGTGCAGGTGGAGGCCGAAAGCAAGGAGCGGGTTCTGCACGCGCTGGGAGGCGCGGCCACCCAACTGCGCCGGAAGCTCGGAGAATCGCTGGCCTCGATTCAGAAATACGATGCGTCGCTTCAACAGGTCACCACCTCGTCGCTGGAGGCCCTCAAGGCCTACTCCCTGGCTCGGCAGAAGAATTTTGCGAACGACAGTCGGGGCGCCATCCCGTACGCTCGGCGAGCTATCGAATTGGACCCGAACTTCGCCATGGCACACCTCGCGCTTTCGACCTTTTATTCCAATCTCGGAGAGTCGGAGCTCAGTGACGAATCTGCGCGCAAAGCATTCGAGCTTCGCGACCGCACCAGCGAACTGGAACGGCTGATCATCGAGGAATGGTATTATCGTGTGGTCACGGGAGAAACGGATCGGGCGATTGAGACGTTGGAAACCGCGACTCAGACATATCCGCGGTCCGGCACCGCGTGGAGCCACCTTGGCTTAGCGTATGCCGGTACCGGGCAATACGATAAAGCTTTAGCGGCGGATCGCGAAAGCCTCCGGTTGCTCCCAAGCGCTATAGCTAACTTGAATCTGGCGTCTAGATTCGTTGCACTCAATCGGTTGGCCGAGGCGAAAGAGGTGTGTGTTCAGGCAGCCGCACAAAAGATGGATTCCATCGGTTGTCATTACTTCCTCTACGTGGTCGCTTTCCTAAACGGGGAGACCGCTGAGATGAAGCGGCAGCTCGAATGGGCGAGCGCCCAGCCCGACCAGACAATTGCCTTGAACTACCAAGCCTACGCGGCGTCGTTCCAGGGTCAGATGCGGCGCGAGCGCGAATTCGCCCAGCGCTGGATGGAGATCCAGCTAAGCCGCAATTCCAAGGATATAGCCGCGTACACCATGGCTGTCCTGGCCTCGGACGAAGCCGTGCTGGGCCAGTGCAGGCAGGCTGGAGACGACAACCGGAGGGCATTGGAACTGGCGCACGCGGCGCCCACACTGATGGATGTTGTGCTCGCTTCGGCTCTTTGTGGCGATGCCGGCCGGACGCTGGCAACTGCCGGCGAGTTGGCGAAGCTTTACCCCAAGGACACCAGGCTGAATCAGGCGTGGCTCCCCTCTCTTCGTGCCCTGGCGGACATCCGTCGCAACCACGCGACAACCGCCATCCAGGATCTGCGCGTAGCCAATCCCTACGGCGGCGCCAGGGGCCTTCTTCTGATCTATTGTCGCGGCGAGGTGTACCTGGGACTGCACATGGGCGCCGAGGCGGCGGCGCAGTTTCAGGAGATTCTGGATCGCCGGGGCTGGGCGCCATTCAACAACGTTTATCCCTTGGCCCATCTCGGGCTGGCGCGCGCCGCGGCGCTCACCGGCGATGTGGCCAAGAGCCGCAAGGCCTACCAGGACTTTTTCGCGTTGTGGAAAGATGCCGACGCGGATCTGCCCGTCCTGCTGGAAGCCCGGCGCGAATACGAGAAACTGCGCGCGTCAAATTGATAGCGGCGGTTTCAGCACCTCGAGAATTACTCCACGCGCAGCATCACTACGCCGTGAGAGGGCACGTTCACGGAGTATTCGGTTGCGGCGTTAGTGATGTCGCGGTGAGCCCAGAGGTCGCGGACCTTGGGATTCTCGGCGGTGATGCCGACGTCGGACCATTTCACCGTGATGCGGGCGGTGTCCAGACTGCGGTTGAAGAGGCCGACCGCGACGCCTTTGGCCAGCGGCTTCTTCCAGAGTTCCAGGGTGTAGCCCTCGGGACCGATCTGGCTGACGCGCGTGCCCTGAATGCCGGCGGGGTCCTGGTCGATGGCGATTACTTCCTTGTTGAGCAGGATGTCCGCGATGTAGTCGGGCATGGTGCGGATATCATGGCCGGCCAGCAGCGGAGCGGCCAGCATGGACCACAGGCTCATGTGGGTGCGGTATTCGGTGGAGGTCATGCCGCCGTTGCCGATTTCGAGCATGTCGGGGTCGTTCCAGTGGCCGGGGCCGGCGAATTTCTCGCGGCCGACTTGCTGGTCGAAGCCGATGCGCGACATGGAATTCCAGTTGTCGCTGATATCGCCGGTGGTGCGCCAGAGGTTGCCGCCGGCATCGGCGCCCCACTCGCCCACGTTGAGCCAGCCGTACTGGCAGAGGCTGAAAATAATGTCGCGGCCGGTCGCGCGCAGGGCCAGCGCCATCTTCTGATACGCGGAGGGGTGCTCAGCGCCCTGGTAGACCTGGTTGCCGCTGCACCAATCGTATTTCAGATAGTCGATGCCCCAGGCGGCCCAGGTTTTGGCATCCTGCTCTTCGTGACCGTAGGTGGCTTCGTATCCGGCGCAGGTTCTGGGGCCGGGTCCGGAATAGATGCCGAGTTTGAGGCCCTTGGAATGGACGTAGTCGGCGAGGGCTTTCATGTCGGGGAATTTTTCGTTGGTGAGGATATTGCCGGCTGTATCGCGGCCGGGCACCCAGGCGCCATCGACCATGCGGCCTTTTTCCCAAGTGTCGTCGATGTTGACGTAGATGTAGCCGGCGTCGCGCATGCCGGAGGAAGCGATGGCGTCGGCCATCTCGCGGACGGATTTGTCATCGACGCGACCGGCGAACTTGTTCCAACTGTTCCAACCCATGGGAGGAGTTTTGGCAAGACCGTTGGGGGGGATGGGCTTGAACGGCGGGAAGGGCGGATGCGGGTTGGTGGCGTGAAAGACCGTGCCGGAGCTGATCTTCTTGAGGATCATGGGAGCGGGCGGACCGCCGCGTCCACCGCCGCCGGCGCCGCCGCGTCCGCCACGGCCGGCCTGCTGCGCGGCCGCGATGGCTTCATCGAGGGCGGCCTGCTCGGGGCTGGCGACGCGAGTGGCTTGCGCGGTGACGGATGTTTGAGGTCCGCGTCCGCCGCGAGCGCCTGGCTGGCCCATCACCGGGGTGAGGGTCAACTGATCGCCTTCGAGGGCGCCGGTGTAGTTGGCGATGCGCGGAGGGATAGTGCTGTGATCGTCGGAGGTCTGGAACGTAATTTCGCCGCCATTGATGGAGCCGTTGACGATGTCGAGAACTTGTTGCGGCGTGATCCAGGAGCCGGTGAACTTAGTGCCGTCTACTTTAAAGACGAAGCTGTTGACGATGGGGGGGCCGGGTTGGCCACCGCGTCCGCCGCGGCCGGCTTGCTCGAACTGCCAGGTGCCGGCGAGGTCGGCGGCAGGGGCGAGGGCGGAGAGAAGAAGCACGCAGGATGCGAGTTTGAACATGGCTGATCCTAAAAGTGGTTTGAGAAACGCCTACAGTTTATCACCCGGTACGGGGTGAAAGCGTTTGCAGGAGCGGGCTTTCGAGCGGCCAGGAGGCCGGTCCCACTTGTGCACGCCGTTCCCAGTGCTCACGCACTGGGCTACTATCTGACGCCCCTCCGGGGCTAGTTGCCTGACCGCGAGGAAACATTCGCGGAACGGGACACCGCTCCCTCACGGTCGAGCGACAAGTCGCGGCTCGCATGGGGGCCACCAGCGTGAGCGACGGATTGCGCAAACGCACCAAACCAGCCGGTCAGAGAACTAGGGCACTGTAGAATCGTCGCGCGCTGCGAAGAATTCAAAGGGGTGTAATACGATCTACCAGCGCTGATGAACCAGCGGACGGATGCTGCTGTTGTACAGAGTCTCGATGGCGCGCATGGCCTCGACGGACAACGGCGGCAGATCGGCGGCGGCGCAGTTGTCGGCGGCTTGCGACGGGCGTTTGGCGCCGGGAATGGCGCAGGTGACGGCGTCGAACATCAGGATCCAGCGCAGAGCGAATTGCGCCATGGTGATGCCGGGCGGCACGAGGCGGCGGATTTCTTCCACGGCGCGGAGCGCGGTCGAGTAGTCGACGCCGGAAAAGGTCTCGCCGACGTCGAAGGCTTCGCCGTGACGATTGAAGTTGCGATGATCGTCGGCGGCGAACACGGAAGCGGCCGACATCTTGCCGGTCAGCATGCCGCTGGCCAGCGGAACGCGTGCCAGGATGCCGACCTGCCTTTTCAGGGCCTGCTCGAAGAACAGCGCGGCCGGACGCAGGCGGAAGCAGTTGAAGACGATCTGCACCGTCTGCATGCCGGGGAATTCGATGGCCTTGAGGGCTTCTTCGACGCGCTCGACGCTGACGCCGTAATAGCGGATCTTACCGGCCTCCACCAGGCGGTCGAGCGCGCCGAAGACTTCGGGCTGGTAATAGACATCGGTGGGCGGGCAGTGGAGTTGCAGCAGGTCGAGCGAATCGGTGGCAAGGTTCTTGAGACTGTCCTCGACAAAGCCGGTGAGGTTATGCTGGTTGTAGCCGGCGGCGGTGTGCGGCGAGAGGCGGCGGCCAGCCTTGGTGGCGATGACGATTTCTTCTTTGCGCTCGCGCTTCAGTTTAGCGATGAGTTGTTCGCTGTGACCCATGCCATAGACGTCGGCGGTATCGATGAAGTTGACGCCGCAATCGATGGCCTTGTGGAGCGCGGCGAGCGATTCGGAATCGTCGACGGGCCCCCATGCGCCGCCGATGGCCCATGCGCCAAAGCTGATCTCGGAAACCTTCCAGGGGGTACGGCCTAGCGTTCGGTATTTCATAAGTTCTCTTTTGACGATGGCTAAAGTCTCTTTTCACCGCAGAGACGCAGAGACGCTGAGAAGAAAGACTGAGAAATCGGAGAGTTATTCCAAGTCCTGCTCTGCCTTCCCTGCGAGCACCCTGCGGGAATCGAGATGCTTATTTCTCTCTCGGTTTTCTCAGCGTCTCAGCGTCTCGGCGGTGAAGCTTTTCTCTGGTTGGCATTTTCTCACGCCACTTGCAGCGTGACCGTCGCTACCGACATGGCGGGGAGCGTAATCCTGATGCGATCGGCTTCCACGGCCACGTCGTGTTTTCTGATGGTCACGCGGTCCGGATTGTCGAAGCCGTTGAATGCGTTGATGTCGGCATCGTGCAGGATCTGCGCCGTGCCGTTCCTGGCGGCGGCGCCGCGGATGGCGCAATCGACTTCCATGTCGACATCGTGGCGCGGGTTGACGAAGCTGATCACCATTTGAGAACCCTGGCGCGACGCGGAAACCGAAAGCTCGGGCGGTGGAGCCGGCTGCCCGCCGCGACCCCCGCCGCCGCGGCCAAAGCCCTGCGCGGGGAGCGCCGAGCCGTCGTACTCCACGCGCAGCGCCTGCTTGGAGCGGTGCGGCTTGAACAACATGAAGGCATAGTAGGTGGTGGTGCGGACGCAGTTCCCGCCTTCCGGGCCGTCGGTGAGAAGGACCGATTGCAGCACGTTGATCAACTGCGCGATGTTGCACATGAACAGCTTGTCGGCCTGGCGGTTGAAAATGTTGAGACCCAGGCCGGCAGCCACGGCGCTGCGCATGGAAGACTGCTGCCACAGGCGGCCGCGCGAATTGTCGCGCAACTGGTCCCACACGCCCCACTCATCCAGGATGAGTCCGATCTGGCGGTTGGGGTCGTAGCCGTCGAGCAGCGTGCGCTGGTGGATCAGCGACTGCTCGACGCGCGGGAACAGGTTGAGCTGCGTGTACATGTTCTCGGGCGTGAACTCGACGGGGTCGTTCGAGCCGCCTTCGTAATAGTGCATGGAGAAGCCGTTGGGGCGCGGACCGTTGCCGATCGAGTCCATGAACCCGCGGGTCCAGTTGGAATCGTCGCCGGAGGGACCGCAGCCCACCAGGTAGACGGAGTTATCGCGGTCCTGGTCGCCAACCAGCCGTGCGAAGGTGGCGTAGCGGCGGAATTCGGCGGCGGCGGCCTGCGGCAGGAAGTTGCCGCCGCAGCCCCACAGTTCGTTGCCGATGCCCCAATAGCGGACGCGGAAGGGTTCCGGCGATCCATTGGCGGCGCGTTCCTCGGAGAGCGCAGTGCCCTTGGGGAAATTGCAATATTCGATCCAGTCGCGGACTTCCTGCGGGGAACCGGTGCCCACATTGGCGGCGAGATAGGGTTGCGAGCCGATCAGTTTGCAAAAGCCGAGGAATTCGTGCGTGCCGAAGCTGTTATCCTCGACGTATTTTCCCCAGTTGACGTTGACGCGCCGGGGCCGCTTTTCGGCGGGGCCAATGCCTTCGCGCCAGTGGTAATCGTCGGCGAAGCAGCCGCCCGGCCAGCGCAGCACGGGGACGCCGAGTTCCTTCAGGTAGTCGACGGTGGCCTTGCGGAAGCCATCGATATTCTCGATCGGCGATTTCTTGCCGACCCAGATGCCGCCGTAGGTGCACGATCCCAGGTGCTCGGCGAAGTGGGAATGGAATTCGGGCCGTACGGTCCCGATTTCGCTATCGGCGTGAACCACCGCCTTCTTGGCAGCGGTGGTGTTCGAGAAAATGGACCGCGGCAGCAGAGCGGCCAAAGAGACGGCCGCGCCGGCGCG